>ERZ1066125.145-NODE-145-length-48668-cov-40.439265_pt1 | contig 48668 bp, 40 predicted proteins | sample MGYA00382772_ERZ1066125 | MGnify/ENA primary metagenome ERZ1066125 (study PRJEB33369, sample SAMEA5778355) | biofilm metagenome | biome: Industrial cooling water; feature: Water cooling tower basin; material: Biofilm | place: United Arab Emirates | collected... | reverse complement strand
TTCCGCACAGCCAAGCGCGCCGCACGCAGCGCGTGACGCAGTGGTAGAGGCCGTGCTGGCCTTCATGAACAGTGAGCGCTCGGGCTTGAGTCATGCGCGCAGCATGGCGCAACACGCGGCGCCCGTCTGTCAGCGCAACGCGGATTGCATTGTCGGAATTTTCCGACAGCGCTCAACGAACGGGGCGCCTCAGCGCCTGTGCGAACTCCATACATGCCGCACTCGGCAACGGCCGACGAGGACGTCGGCGCTCCCAGCAGCCACGACGGCCAGGTGCGCGCGCACACCTATCCTCCGATTACACCGCCCACACCCGCTTCAGCCGGTATGGCCACGCGTATCAAACCGGCGATGGCAGCCGCGATGCGCAAAACAATCTGATCCGGCATCACAGGTGCAGGTCATGTGTGTCCGGTTTTCGCACCTTGTTCTCGCATCTGTTCTCGGCTTGGCCAAGACTTGGCGTGGCTTCCGCGTCACGCCCAGCTTCGCCGGAGGAAGCGCACTGTCATGGGGGTCTTGGGTTTGAGTGCCAGGTCGACGAAGGGCTGCGGGAGTTCCTTGCCCAGTCCAAGCTCGAAATGACGCACCAGATGGGACGCAATCAGCGCGATTTCCACGCTGGCGAACTGCTGGCCCAAGCAAAAACGCGGTCCCGCGCCAAAGGGCATGAACGCGCCGCGCGGGATCGGCGGGGCGTCGGGCAGGAAGCGCCGCGGGTCGAAGGATTCCGGATTCGCAAAGTAGCGCTCGTTGCGATGCATCTGCCAGATCGGCGCCACCACCAGGGTGCCCTTGCGCACGGCGGTTCCGGCGATCTCCAGATCCCGCTTGGCAACCCGAGTGAACAGGGCGGTGGAGGGCGGGTAGATTCGCATGGCTTCCTTGATCGTCGCGTTCAGCAAGGGCAAGCGCGCCATACCCGCGAGATCCAGGTTCTCGGCGTAGGCGGCATCGACTTCGGTGCGGAGCTCAGCCATCACCTCCGAATGCGTCGCCATCAAGCCGATCCACCAGGTCAAGGCCGATGCGGACGTGTCAAATCCTGCGCCGAACAGCAGCATGCAGTTGTCGAGGACTTCCTGGGTGCTGAGCCGGGCGTTGGTGTCACCCGCGGCCAGCATCATGTCCAGCACGTCGCCGTCGGCAGGGTCCGCTTCGGTCTGACCTTCACCCCGACGCTGCAGACGCGCATCCACATGGGCTGCGATCAAATCCCGCAGCGTCTTCAGATGTCTCATTTTCTCCGCGCGCCCTGGATACGGGAACCAGGCGGGCGGAACCAGCGCCCAATAGACCTCGCGCATGCTCTGGCGGGAGAGCGCACGGATCGCCACGGAGGCCTGGCGGGTTTCTTCGCGCGAGCTCGCATGGGAAAACAAGGTCCGCAGGATCACATCCATGGTGATGCGCGTGGTGAACGCATCGACATCGATGCTGGCGGATTGCCCTGGATCGGCAGGCAATTCCTCGCGCACGCAGTGGTCGATCGCCGCCTGCATCAGGGCCATGTAGCCGCTCATGCGTTTGGGCGAAAACGCCGGCGTGAGCAGGCGCCGCTGCCGTTCCCAGTCCGTGCCTTCGGTGGTCAGTACGTTGCGGCCCTGGAAGGACTCGAAGATGCGCAACAGGCGGGCTTCGCGCTCGAAATCGTCGTGATGGTCGACCAGGATCTTGCGGACAGCTTCCGGGGCGAAGAAGTAAACGATGCGGCGAAACAGGATGTCGAGTTCAGCCACTTCGCCGCACTGATGCTGCAATCGGGTGGCGGCGGCGAGGGGATCGGCCTGGATTTCCCTGAGCAGCGGCAGGCCAAGAAAAGGGGCTTTGATCACGTTGGAGTGACGGGACATGAGGATGCTCCGATGGGGGATTTCTGAGTCAGCTCGCTGCCGCGTCCTGCGCACTCGCGATCCCGTACATCACGAGCTCGAATGCACTGAGAAAGCGCTGCGCAAGATCCGGCTCCGGTTCCGCCAGCCATGCATGGACGGCAGCGAACAACAGGTATTCGAAGTTCATCGCCAGTTGTTCTGCGCCGGGATCCGGCTTGATTTCGCCGGACTGCTGTGCGGCCCTGAACATCGCCGCCAGAATCTGGCGGCCATCACTGCTGGCGTTGACCGAAGCCTTGTTTCGTTCGTCAGGCCGCCGCGTCAGGTAGCGAATGTAGTGCGGCAAGTAGGCCCTGCGCTCGCTGTGCCAGGCGGCGGACTCGCGCAGCAGGTAGCGCATTCTCGATGCAAAGGTCTGATGCGCCTGCAGCGCCGGCGCGCGCGCGGCCATGCCGGCGGCGATGTCCAGGCGGAAACGGTGGGCGATCAGCGCCTCCTTGACTGGGAAGTACTTGTAAAGCGTGGCCTTGGCGACATCGGCCACGTCGGCGACCTGCTCCATGGAGACCGAGTCGTAGCCGTGGATCTCGAACAGACGGTAGGCGGTGGCCGACAGGTGATCGGCGGTCTGGTCCTGTTTGCGCTGGCGGCGAGTGGTCCGGGGCGGGGGGAGGGTCACTACGGTGGCCATTTGCATACGACGTTCAAAAATATACGTCGTATGAAAATAAAGATCAAACTTTGCCTTGGCGCCGGACTGGTGCTCCACTCAGAAGTGCGCACCGACGCAGCCGAACGCGGTCATCGACTCGCCCAAGGACCGCGTAACGAGGCGTGCGGCCACAGCGACGTGTGCCGCCCGTGCCGGTCGATTTGCCACGCCATGTGAGGGCGGCGAGGCGTCACTGATGGCCCGAAAACGTTCGCCAGGTCCGGGCGAATGGCCGTTCCTAGGGAACCTCTGAACAAGTATCGCGAGCCGCGTTGCGAGTCAGAATCGTCTGCCGCCAGGCGCAGTCCGAAGGTCGTAGCCTTCACTACGATGCCGAGGACTGGAACGACGCGGCGGACGATTCTGGCCGCAACCCTTCGGGACGGGGCTGAATCGGCCTCCAGCGTCGTCAGCCGCCTCGGCCAGAGCGCAGGCTACGCCCTTCGGCGACTTCCTCGCTGGAGACCGATTCAGCCGCCGTCGCGGCCGCGAGACTTGTTCAGAGGTTCCCTAGCGCTCGCTGGGCATCGGCTGCGCACGGCGCAGCAGCTGGCCGCTGAGCTCCAGTTCTGCTGTCCCGTTCTCCAAGCTGGGTGGTTCGTTGGGTGCCTCGCCCGGCACATAGCCCACCCAGCGGTTCCTGCCACCCGATTTGGCCTGGTACAAGGCGTCGTCGGCGATGCGCAGGCTGAGATGCCAATCGGTTGGTAGCGATGGCCAGAGCGGATGCGGACACCAACCCATCGAGATCGTGATCGCCAAATCCTGCCCGGCAGCGGTGAGCGGGCTGGCCAAAAGCGCTTGTTGAAGCACTTCGCAGCATCCCGCTGGAACCTCGGCCGTTGTGCCCGGCACGAGCCAGAGAAACTCCTCGCCTCCCCAGCGAACCACCACGTCGTTTTCGCCCTGGCAGCGTTGCAGCAATTCGGCGAGGTGCACGAGCGCCCGGTCGCCTACCAAATGGCCGAGACGGTCGTTGATGCGCTTGAAGTGGTCGATATCGACCATGATCACAAATAGCGGCTCGGCGCTCGTTTCGGTGCGCTGCTGCATGAACTCCTGAAGGAAGCGTCGGTTCGGCAGTCCGGTCAGCGCGTCGCGCAGGCTCTGAAGGCGAATGGTTTCGTTGAACTGTTCGAGATTTGCGCGCTGCGCTTCGATCTCGCGGTTCTTCTGCTCCAACAGCGCATTGGCGCGGGCTTTGAAACGAACCTGACGCGCCAGTAGCGCCGCAAAGAGGCTGAGCGCCAGCAGGCTCAGGCCCATGGCGATGCCGAGCGTTCGCTGGCGTGCTTGCGCGGCTTTGGCTTCGGCTAACGAGGACTCCTGCAACAATCGGTCGCGCTCGGAGCTGGCCAGTTTCTGTTCGGTGCGCGCTAACTCGATCGTGGCCTCCAGCTTGGCGATGCGCTCGTTCGACTCCACGGACACGCTCTCGTCGCTGAGCGTCTTGAACTCGCGCATCATCGCGAGCGCCTCGGCATGACGTCCCAAGGCCTCGAGGTTGTCGATCATCCGCGGATAGAGCTGCAGCCGGCGCGGACGTATGTCGGTCTTGAGGTAGCCCTCGCGAGCGCGCGCGAAGTACTCTGCGGCTCGTTCGGCCTGGCCGAGCTGGGTCAGGGTCTCGCCGATGTTGGCCAGTGCGACGGGAATGCCGGTGGCGTCGCCGATGGACTCGTAGAAGCGCAGCGCTTCCTCGTGCGTGGCCAACGCCTCCTCGTTGCGGCCGGCATCGCGCAGCATGGCGCCATAATTGGTCAACTGATTGCCGCGCGGCAGGTCGTGCTCTCGCGCGATTTCCAGCGCTTCGCCGAAGTGCTTAGTCGCCCGTTCCATTTCGCCCAAGCCGTTGTACGCGATGCCGAGGTTGGTGCGGATGCTCACTCGGCGCTGCGCCGGCGCGCGTTCGGCCTCCGCCGTGCGCTCCGCGCGTTCGAGGGTTTCGATCGCGCGCCGCCACTCTTTGCGTTGGATCAGTGCGGTCGATAGATTGGACAGGAACATCGAGCTCGGTTCCTGGCCCAGATCGCGAAAGGCCTGTTCGGCTGCGGCGAAACTCTCGATCGAATCGGCGAGTTTGCCTTGCTGGAGCAAAGCGATGGCAAGGTTTTCCAGCAGCGACTGGCGCTCCGTCGTCGCACCGCTACCGATCCGTTTGAGGCCTTCGCGGCAGGCGACTTCAGCCTGAGCCGGCTGACCTTGCACGGTGAATGCCGCGGCTCGGGCGAGCCAGAGTTTGCCCGCGATGGCAGGCGACAGCGTCTGCAATTGCAGCGCTTCGAATTCGACCGCAAGCTCGGCGATGGCGGCGGCGTCGCGCAGCCGGTTGGCCGACGTCATGCGCAAGCTGAGTGCATGCGCGCGCTCGTCGACATCGATGCCTCCGAGTTCGGCGAGCGCAGCGCCTATAGCCAGCACCTGCTGGTTGTGGCCGAGCAAGTGATGGGCTCGCACCAGTCCCAGCCCAGCTGCACTGCGTACCGGCGACGAGGGGTCGTCCCACAGCGGCTTGAGCAACTCGATCGCCGCTTCAGGCTGTTGTGCGAGCAGCGCCTGAGATCGCCTCAACCGCTCTTCAGCGTCGGCAGCACTCGGTGCCGACATCTGGGCGGGTGTGGGGTCGTTGCCGGGCGTTGCCGCTAGCCCCGAAGGCAGCGGGCACAGTGTTGTCAGCAGCAAAGCGCTGGCGCACAGACTCGGTAACTTCGTGCGCGGTTTTGAGTGCGCCGGGCGTTCCGGCGTGAATTGCAGCGAAGGGATGTCAGGAAGCGGGGGAACCATCAGTTGCGGGCGATCGCAGCCTTCGTCGAACGATTCTGACACGATCCTGGGGGTCAGCCCGTGCCGCGATTGGCTCAGGTTGTATCGGTCGGTCGCTGAGAATAGAGCCCGGACAACGTTGCCCGGCGCCGGTTGGCTGCCCCGTCGCGATTCGGGCACACTCTGTCACCCTCCGTGGAAAGACATGCGCATGAATCGACCGATCCAAGCACTTTCATTGCTGCTCGCCAGCGCTGTCGCAGACGCGGCCAAAAATCCGGATGCTGCCGACGTCTCCGCGTACGCCGAGCGCCTGCTGACGCAAAGCTACGCGACCGATGGCCCGGGCGCAGCGGTGCTGGTTGCGCGCGGCGATACGGTACTTTTCCGCGGAGCACATGGAAAGGCGAACATCGAGCTCGGCGTGGCGCTGACTGCCGATCAAGTCTTTCGTATCGGCTCGGTGACCAAGCAGTTCGCCGCTGCGGGGCTACTCAAGCTGATCGAGGACGGCAAGCTCGGGCTCGACGATCCGCTTTCCGAATTTTTGCCCGATTACCCGAATGGCGCCAAGATCACCGTTCGCCAGTTGCTGGACCACACGTCCGGCATAAAGAGTTACACGGATATCGGCGGGATCATGGACGGCCCGATTCGTATGGATCTGTCCACCGCGAAACTCACCGCGAGTTTCAAGGACCATCCGGCCGACTTCGCGCCTGGCGAACGCTGGGCCTACAACAACTCCGGTTATGTGCTGGTCGGCGCGATCATCGAAGCCGTGTCTGGGAAGCCTTGGCACGTTCAGCTCGACGAATCGCTGTTCGTGCCGCTCGGCTTGAAGCACACGCGCTGGGGCGCCGACGACGCGCTGATCGTGGGCATGACTCGCGGTTACTCGGTGGTGGACGGCCGGGTGGTACCAGCGGCGTTCTTGAGCATGACCCAGCCGCATGCCGCAGGAGCGCTGGTGTCGACGGTAGACGATTTGCACCGTTGGAACCGTGCGCTGCACGGCGGCAAAGTGCTTGGCGCCGAGCTGTATGCCGCGATGACCACGCCGGCTGGAGCAGCAAAGAATGCGAACTACGGTTTTGGCATCGCTCGCGGCACGTTACGCGGGCGCACCCAGTTCCAGCATGGTGGCGGTATTTTCGGCTACGCCTCGCATCTGCTTTACCTCCCCGAAGACGAGATCAGCGTTGCTGTGCTGCAGAATGCGGACGCCATCGCGGCAGGGCGGACCGATACCGCCGTGCTTGCGATGAGGCTCGCTGCTTTTGCACTTGGGCACCCGTACCCGGAGCCGACGCCGATCGCGGTCGACGCAGATACTCTGAAGTCTTACGAAGGTGTGTACCGTATCGATGAGGGCAATACGCGAGTTGTTCGCATCGTCGACGGGCGGCTGACCTCGCAGCGCTCCGGCGGCGAGCGATGGCAGCTGAGTCCGATCGCAAAGGACCGTTTTTTGCTCGAAGGCATGCTGACCTCGATCGATTTCGAGCGGAATGCTGACGGTGCGATCCACGCCATGCGCTTTTTTCAGGACGGCGAGGGCGAGGGTGTGGTCGCACCTCGCAGCGACGAAGCGCTGCCCAGCGCACGCAAAAGCATCGAGGTGCCGCTTGAACAGCTCAAGCGTCTGCTCGGCGTTTACAGCGCCAACGGCATGCGCATGCGCGTATTCGTTGAAGGCACGCAATTGAAGACCCAATTGGATGGCCAGCCTGCCTTCAACATGTACGCTGAGTCGCCCAGTCAGTTCTTTCTGACCGTGGTCGACGCTACGCTGACATTCGCTCCGACCGAAGGCTCGGTGACCGGTGTAACTTTGCATCAGGGTCCAACCGTCGTCGAGTTCAAGCGCGAGGACTAGTGAGGCTGTTGCGCTCCGCGCGCGACACCGCAATCGTGTGATCATCGTTGCGCTCGATTTGGCGAAAGGACAGCAATGCGCTGGTTTTTGGCCGCGGTGCTTGGTGTGTGGACGTCTGCGGCTGCATCGTCGCCGCTGGTGCTCAGTCCGAATTCGCCCGATCGTATCGAGTTGCGGCAGTACGTCGAGGTGATTCGCGATCCAGGTGGCACGCTAAGCGCGGAAGACGTTCGAAAGGCGAGCACGGCGCAGCGGCTCGGGCCTGGCAGCGGCCTGAACTTCGGATATTCGCGCGATACGCTGTGGTTGCGCCTGCACATCGAATCGACCTTGCCCGAGCCTAGCGATTGGCGGCTCGAACTCGACTACGCTTCGCTCGACTACGCGGAATTGCACGACGCCGAGGGCGTGCAGAAAAGCGGCGATCGCGTGCCGTTGGCCGAGCGCAGTATTGCCCACCGCAACGCGGTGTTCGCCGTGCAATTGGCGCCCGGCGAGCGGCGCGAATTGTTGTTGCGGGTGCGCTCGGAAGGCAGCCTGACGATCAATCCACTGTTGTGGCGCGCGTCCGCTTTTCATGCGCACAGCGAGGTGAACTACGCTTGGCACGCGCTGTACTTCGGGATGCTGCTGGCGCTGTGCGGCTATAACTTTTTGTTGTGGTTCGTGCTGCGCGACCGGGCTTATCTGTACTACGTGATGTTCGGAATCAGCGTGGGTGTCGGCATCGCCTCAATTTACGGCATGGCCGGACAGTTCCTGTGGCCAGGCTCGGTGGACTGGAGCAACCGCGCGCTGGTGGTTGGTATCGCCGCCTCCGGCGTTGTCGCGCCGTTATTTGCGCAGGCATACCTCGGTACCGCCGGGCGCGACCCGCTCTGGCACGGGTGGCTGACGGCCGTCGCCGTCCTGCACGCTGCGCTGCTGATGGTGGGGCTGTTCGCGCCGATGCGGCTGGCGATGCAGGCGATGAGCGTCGGCACGCTGGTCAATTGCCTGTTGATGCTCAGCTGCGGCGCGGACTGCGCACGCCGCGGCGTACCTGGTGCGCACATCTACGTTGTGGCGTGGGCCTCGATGCTGCTTGGCGGCGTGATGATGGCCTTGCGCAACTTCGGCCTGCTGCCGACGCACTTTCTCACGCTGCATGGAATGCAAGTCGGATCGGCGTTGGAAATGCTGTTGTTGTCATTTGCGCTGGCACGGCGCTTCAATCAGATCAAGGCGGAAAAGGAGGAGGCTCAGCAGCGCCTCGTGGTCTCGCTGCAGCGCCACGAACGCGAACTGGAAGCGCGCGTTGCCGAGCGCACCAGCCAGCTGGCGCAGGCCAACGAGCGCTTGCGCAACTTGGCCCACAGCGATGCGCTGACCGGCCTCGCCAATCGCACCGCGTTGTACGCGCATCTCGAGGCCGCCCGCGACAAGCCAATTTCGCTGTTGCTGCTCGATCTCGATGGTTTCAAGCCAATCAACGATCGCTACGGCCACGACGCTGGCGATCGCGTGCTCGTCGAGGTGGCCGCGCGGCTCAAGAGTGCGGCGCCGCAAAGCGAAATGGTGGCACGCCTCGGCGGCGACGAATTCGTGATCGTCATTCCCAGCGGGGACGATGCGCAAGCGCTGGCCGAGCGCATTCTCGCGGCCGTCGAAGAACCCGTTCTCGCGGTATCGGGCGCGCGCGTCGGCGCCAGCATCGGCATCGCGCAGGGGATCGTCGCTTCCGCCGGCAGCGAATTACTGCGCCGCGCCGATGGCGCCATGTATGCGGCGAAAGCAGCGGGTAAGGGGACAATTCGCTGGGCCACATAAGCGTTGCGCGCCATCGCGTGGACGGCGCGCAACGCGAGGCGGTTACCAGCCCCAGCCGAAGCCCACGCCCGCCTGGCTCTCGTCGTCGGTGAACGCACCGCCGATGGTCAGCGTGGCGCGCTCGCTCAGAGCGCGTTGGTAGCCGATCGACAGCGCCGCTTCGCCGCCGGAGAAACCGGTGCCAACGGCGAGGCGGTTATCGGTGCGGATGCCGCTGGCCGAACCGATCATGGTGCTCATCGCGGCGTTCATTGCGCCGAGTTTGTCGATGCGCTCGTCGGTCTGGCGGAAACGCAGATCGACGTAGCCGCGGAGCTCGGCGATGCCGTCGAGGAACTGGCCGAAGTTCACGGCATCGGTGCGCTGCGTTGCGTTGGCAACGTTGGTGATGACGCGCTCGCCGCCCACCGTGCCGACCGACACCGAGTTGGCGCGCGTAGCGATCGAACCGTTGCCCAGCGCAACGCTGTTGCTGCCGCTGGCATTGGCGCCAGCGCCGAGCGCCACGCTGTTGGCCGACGAGGCTGTGGCGCCGCGACCGATCGCGGTGGCGTTCTCGCCGCTGGCGACTGCGCCATTGCCGTTGGCGGTGGAGAAAGCGCCCGTGGCTTGTGCGCCGCGTCCCGTGGCACTGGCGCCTCGGCCTGACGCCACGCTTTGCGCGCCATTGGCTGTGGATTGAAAGCCGCTCGCCTGTGCGCCCTGGCCAGTTGCAGTGGCGTCTTCATCCGTGGCGGAAGCGCCCTGGCCGTTGGCAGTGCTATTGGCTCCTGTGGCACGTGCGCCGTTACCATTGGCGGTGCTATTGGCACCGCTCGCCAGGCTGTTGTTACCCGTGGCGGTCGACGCCGAACCGCTCGCGGTGGCGGCACGACCTGTTGCGGTACTGTTGGCGCCGCTCGCCACCGCGCTGTTGCCGGTGGCGGTCGACAGCTCGCCGGTCGCGCGTGCTTGCCAACCGGTGGCGGTGGCGCCGCGTCCCGATGCCACGCTTTGGGTGCCGATCGCGCTCGAATGAAAACCCGTCGCCTGCGCGCCTTGGCCGACGGCCAGCGCGTCTTCGTCCGACGCCGTGGCGCCGCGTCCAATGGCGGTGGCGTTCACGCTGGTCGCTTGCGCGCCCTGGCCCAGGGCTGTGCTGCTGGCGCCCGAGGCCGCCGCACCTTGACCGAGCGCGGTACTGTTGGCGCCTGAGGCGCTGGCGCCTTGGCCGAGCGCGGTACTGTTGGCGCCTGAAGCGCTGGCGCCTTGGCCCAACGCGGTGCTGTTTTCGCCGGAGGCCACCGCATTGGCGCCGATGGCCGAACTGTTGGCGCCGCTGGCTTGTGCCGAACGGCCGTTGGCGGTGCTATTGGCGCCGCTCGCCACCGCGCTATTGCCGGTGGCCGTGGAGAACTCGCCAGTGGCTTGTGCGCGCCACCCGATGGCCGAGGCGCCGCGGCCCGATGCTACGGCCTGGCCGCCGATGGCCGCCGAGTGGAAACCTGAGGCCAAACTGTCCTGACCGACCGCCACAGCGTCTTCATCGGTCGCACGGGCGCGCGTACCGAAAGCGTTGGCGCGCGTACCGGTGGCTTGCGCGCCGGTGCCGCATGCGTATGCGTCGTTGCCCGGCGCTTGCGCGCCGCTGCGCGGCGGAATGCCGTCGCAGGTTTCGCCGGCAAAGGCGGGCGCCGAAAGGGCCAGCAGCAGGGCTGTCGCCAGCAAGGTCAGCGAGGTTTTCGAATTCATCGGTCGCACTCCAGATTGAGGGAACTATGGAAACGCTGGTTCGCTGCAAAGCGAACGCGCGATTGCCCATAGGGCCTCATGAAATACGTCGAAGTTGCTCAGACAGGGCCAGTGCCCGGCAGCGCCCCGTCGCTGACCACGCGATTACGGCCTTCGCGTTTGGCGCGATACAGCGCCCGATCGGCACGCTCGATCCAGGCATCGGTGGTTTCGCGAGGGCGGCTGGTCGCTGCCCCGATGCTGACGGTGAGCAGCACATCATCTACCGGTGTCGTTGCCAGCGCCGCGCGTAAACGCTCGGCCGTACGGATGCCCTCGTCGATTGTGGTGTCCGGCAGCACGGCGACAAACTCTTCGCCGCCGATGCGCCCGAAGACGTCGATGCCGCGGAGTTGATCGTGGGCGATTTGCGCGAAGTGCCTCAGGCAGCGATCGCCGAACGGGTGTCCGCGCTCGTCGTTGATGCGCTTGAAATGATCGAGATCGCAATACAGCAAGGTGGCGGGTCGCTGGCCTGCGGCCATCTCCAGCGCCCGCATCAGCGCCGCGCGATTCAAACTGCCGGTCAGCGCATCGCGTTCGGCGTCGTGTCGCGCCTGATCGCGTTCGATACGAAAGCGCCAAGCACGCTCGGCGATCGCGAATCCGAGCACCAGGCACTCGAACACGGCGGCGGCGAACATTGCCAGCACCGGCACACGAATATTGACGCCCAGGCCGCCGATAACGGCCAGTAACACCAGCACCACGATCGGCAGCCAGCCAAACAAGTAAATGCGTGCCGGATAACGCCCTTCGAACGCGTCCCTCAGCGCCGCATACATCACCAACAACAAGCTGACGCCCACCGCCGCATTGAAGGCCATCGTCGGCGTTGCTACCCAGGCGCGCGCCCATTGCTGGCAGATCAGTATCAAGAGCGTGCTGATGAGCGCCAGCACCAAGAATCGCTCGATCCACTTGACGATCCCCGGCCAGCGCGGCGCCAGTTCGTTGAACTGAATGGCGAATCGTATCCCGGTCAGAGCTGCGAAACAGGTCAGCGTCATACCCAGCGCAGTGCCGAATGGCATGTCCTGCAGCGCGCGTGGCAGCAACGCCCGCAGCGAATCGAAGTAGTGCAGCAGGTAGCCCAGGAAGCTGAGCGAGTACAGCGCATACCAGATGAACATCGATTCGCGCAGGCGCAGCGCAAATGCCAGCGCCAGACTGGCCATCGCCAGCATCGCGCCCGCAGCGAGACCCAGACCGGTTCGCTCGCGAATTTCCCACGCGCGCAACACGCCGGGCTCGACCACGTGCACGTCGGTAGCCTTTGGCTCCACTGAGATCAGGCAGGCGTAGCGAAGCTTGGGTGCAAGGGCAAGCGCATGGAAACCGGGCGGATGGCCGTCTAAGGTGTCTGGATCAAAGACACTGACGCGACTGAGTTCCTGTCCAGCCGCATCGTAGGCAACCCAGGTCGGCGTGGTTTGATCGCGCGCCACCAGTATCCTTTGCGCCAGACTCGGATCGACCTTGATCCATAGTTGAACGAACAGCATCGGCTGTTCCGGGACGCGATCTCGAGGCTGCCACGCGCTATCCGGAAGTGCGCGAACTTCATCGATGGCGCCACAGTTGCGTGCCGGGTCGGCGAAAAACAGCAGCGATGCCGACGCAATCGACGGCAGGCATAGCAGCGACAGCAGCCACTGCCAAAAACCAAAAGACTGCCGCAATGCCGATCGCTGCATGCGCGGACTGCCCCCACCAAGTCCTGAGCTACATCGGACAATAGCGGGCGCGATGCCACTGCGGACACGGGTGCGTATCATCGCGCCATGACCGATGCTTCAAAACCACCCGCAGCGATCATCGCAAAGCCTAAGCGCCTAAAGCACTTCCTGCTCGCAGTCGCGATCATCTTTGCGGCCGGCTTTTTGATTCCCGAGAACGCCGCCATCCCGGTCGCCGGCGCGACGCGCGGCGACTGGAACCCACGCTCATTCTGGTTCGAACCTTGGGGCGTGTCAGGCGTGCACAAAGGCATCGATATCTTCGCCCGCGAGGGCACCGACGTGCTTGCCGCGACGCCGAGCGTGGTGCTCTACCGCGGCCAGTGGCGCGATGGTGGCAATGTGCTCATCGCACTCGGCCCGAAGTGGCGTTTGCACTACTACGCGCATCTCCTGGATTTTGGTCAAGAAACGCCAATCTTTATCGCGCGCGGCACCGCGATCGGGCGCGTTGGCAGCAGTGGCAACGCGATTGGCAAAGCCCCGCACCTGCACTACAGCATCGTTTCGCTGCTGCCGATTCCCTGGCTCTACAGCCGCGCCACCCAGGGCTGGAAGCGAATGTTTTATCTGGATCCGGGCGCAGCGATCGCCGGCGAATGAGCACTTGCTTGGCGCACGGCTGGGAATGGCGTAGCGTCGCGTTCGAAAACCCGGCGAGGATCGCACCGATGGCGAAGCCCCATACATTAACTGCATTGCTAGCCGCCACTTTCGCGGTCGTAAGCGAGATTGCTGCCGCGCAGACCGTGGTGCGTGCCACGCCGTTGCTGTCAGTCGGCGACGCCCTGGCTGGATCGACTGTGTCGTCGCTCAACCCGGTGTTTACCGATGGTATCGGCACACCCGGCGCACTGGTTGTGCTTGCCAGCGGCGCGCGCGTGGTGTGGTCGAACGGCAACGTCGTGTTCAACAGCAGTACGGTCGCCAGTCCCGTATTGGTGGGCGGCGAAGCCGCCATGGGTTTCGGCAACGGCGGGCGATTCGCGTACAGCCCAGCAGCCGACGGCAACGATGCGATCTATACGCAGAACGGCGTTTTGCTCGCTGAGACCCAGCCGATTCCCGGTATCGTCGGGTTGTTCTCCTCGTTCAACAGTCGCCCGAATATGCTGCCCGACGGTCGTGCGTTCTGGGTGGGCGGATTTGCCGCCACCGCTGGCGGCACCACCCAGGGGCGCATCCTCTTGCGGGCGAGCACGGTCGGTTCTCCGGTGTTCGAAAGCCTGCTGCGCAGCGGCGATCTGGTCAACGGCTTTGCCGTGAACACGGTGGGTATCGGGTTTGGCGTTGCGATGAGCGACGATGGCAACCAACTCGGTACGCTACTGATTCTCGACACCGGTAGTACGCTCAACGACAGCGTGGTGCGCATCAACACCGATATCGTGGCGCGCGAGGGCGATCCGGTCGGCGTGTCGGCGCCGGGGGAGAACTGGCAGGCATTCGCTGGCCTGTCGATCAACAATGCCGGGCGTTGGATACTGGCCGGAGACACCGATGTCGCCACCGCCGCCGATGCCTTCCTCGCGAGCAACGGCGTGTTGCAGGTGCGCGAAGGCGGCGTCATCGATGGCGAGACCTTGGACCCGCCAGCGGCGGTGCGCGCGGCGAGCGTCAATAATCGCGGCGAAGCGGTGCATGTGTGGAACGCCAACAACATCCGCAAGGCCTTCTACGCGCCCGATGCCGCCCAGCTCGGGCAATCGCGGCTGATCGCCCGCACCGGCAGCCTGCTCGATCTGAACGGCGATGGCGTTTCCGACGCCACGCTCGTCGACATCCTCGGCACGTTCACGTCGGTTTCGGCCGTGAACCTGGCCGAGGATGGATTCGTTTATTTGCACGCCTCGTACACCGAAGGCGCGAACACGCGCGAGTCCCTTCTGCGCATCGGGCTCGACGCAGTGTACGCCAATGGTTTCGAAGCGAACTGATCGCCATGCCGACACACTCGGGTCACCAACTGACACTAACGTTGGTTTCGATCCTCTGGTCGTGCCATGCGCTCGGCGCAGCATCCGCCGACGAATCCAGGCGCGAGATCGATCAACTGATCGCATACTTGGAAACCTCTGAGTGTGAGTTCAACCGCAATGGCGAACGGCACAGCCCACGCGCTGCGGGCAAGCATCTGCGCCGAAAGCGAAAACACATCGAGCGCGAGCTGGCGTCGTTGTCGGCCGAGGATTTCATTGAGAGCGCGGCATCTAAGAGCAGCATGACCGGACAGGCCTACCAGGTTCGTTGTCCGGGCACGCCGGTGGCGTTGAGCGCGGACTGGTTTGGCGCCGAGTTGCTGCGGCTGCGGGCTGAGGCATCGGCAGCCGACTGAGCATGATCCGCTACCTGGCAAAATGTGCAGACGGTCAAGGAACGCTCGCCGAAGCGCTTTTCGGCGTGATGATCCTGGGCGGATTTCTGGTTGCGTGCGCGCTTCTGCTGGGTGTCCAAGCGACCGGATTTTTGGCCGGATCGGAGCTTGGCGCGGTGGCCTGGCGCGCGGCCGAGGCGGTCTACTGCGCCTTCTCGCTCTTCGCCGCATATTGCATCTGGCGTTGCGCTTTCAACTTCCGATATCGCGCCGTGGGGATTGTGGTCCGAGCAATGGTTGCGATTTCTGCGCTCGCGTTCCTGGCCCAGATTGTAAGGTTGCTAACCGGACAATTCAGCCCGGATTAGTTCGTAAACCGCTGTGTTTCGGCCGGCGACAAACCATCAACATGGTACGCCGACCCTGTGGTGCGCATCTCGCAGTACGGAGGTTCCTGCATGCGGACCAAGGGTCCGCGTACCAGATAGCTTCGTCCGCTGCCTCAAGCCAACTTCCGCCGCCGCAGCACGATTGCGCTTCCGAAGGCGAACAGCAGGCCGACCGGCAGTGGTTCGATAAAGGTGATCGCGGCGTTGTAGAGCGGGTTCTGGTAGCTGACCATGAACGCATCCATCTCGGATTTCATGCTTGCAACTTCCGCCTCGGATTTGCCGGATTCACGGGCCTGCTTCAGCGCGTACTCGATGTACTTGTCGCCGAAGTCAGGCATGAATCCGAAGTACACGACTTGCCAGGTGGCGACATAACAGGCGCTGACGACGAATGCAATGGACACACCAACACCGAGCGCGCGGCCAAAGCCAATCACACCGTTCGCGATACGATCGCGGTACGAGCGCACGCCGAAGTACACCGCCAGAAAGGCGAGCACCATGCTGGTGTAGCCGACAAGGGCGCCGTACTCGAAGCCGATGGTGTCATGGAACGGGACAGTCGCCGCCATCATGAAAGAGAGGATGGCGCCGCCGGTCAGGCCGTATTTGAGGATGGTGTTGCGCATATGAGTCTCCGATTGGGTGGGTTGGTGGCGGTGCCATTGCACGAAAAATGGCCAGCCCAAGCGTCACCCGAACGGATGATTTTGCAGGTATCGGCGCCAGATCACCCGAAAGTTGCGTTTCCGATCAGGCGATCAGCCGCCACTCGCGTGCCCGCTGTACCGCTTGCGTGCGCCGCCGCGCGTCGAGTTTTTCGTAGATCCGGCTCAGGTGCGTCTTGACGGTGTTCTCGCTGACAAACGAGCGCGCGGCGATTTCGCGATTCGACAATCCAGCCGCCATCTGCTCCAGCATGTCGATCTCGCGCGCCGTCAGTCCCAATTGCGCCTGGCGTTGCTCGTCGCGAGTGAAGCTGGCCGGCGCCGGCATCGGCATCGGCACTTCCACCGGAATCTCGCGAATCTCTATGTGCGGACGCGTCAGCTTGCGACCCAGAACAAGTCCAATGGCGGCGAACAAGATTGCAACTGCGCCAGCGTAAAGCTCCGCGGCGTGCGTGGCGACCAGCCAGCGATACTCCAGCCACTTGAGCGCAGCGATCAGCACGCCGCCGAGGGCGCCGAACACCAGCACATGCAGAACGGTCGAACGGGTCATGGCGCGATTCTATGACCTTGGGCCCAAGCGCGCGACGCCGATGACTGGCATGCTGCCTGCCCCTTTCGCCCGGATCACATCCATGCGCCTTTTACCTCTCGCACTATGCGCGCTATCCCTGGCCGCGTGCCAGCAGGACGCCCCGCCACCCGCAGCTGCACCTGCAACGGCGCCTGCCGCGGCGCCCGTCGTGCAGACGACCAAACGTTACGATATCGACACCTTGCTATCGAACCTGCGCCTGAGCGGTGCGACGATTTCGCCGGACGGCAGCAAAGTGGCGTTTTCGTCGAATGCCTCGGGCGTGGTCAATGTTTACGAAGTGCCCATCGGTGGCGGCGAGCCCAAAGCGCTGACGGCCTCGACCACCGATGCGCAGTATGTGGTCCAGTACTTCCCGAACGACGAGCGCCTGCTGATCACCGCCGATCAGGGCGGTAACGAGTTGGCGCATGTTTTTGTGCGAGAGGCGGACGGCACGCTTAAGGACTTGACGCCGGGCGACAAACATCGCGCCAATTTCTGCGGCTTCGCCGATGACGATCAATCGTTCTTCATTTGCAGCAACGAGCGCGATCAACGCTACTTCGATGTCTATGAATACGACATCGCCTCGTATGAGCGCACGCTGTTCTTCAAGAACGAGAGCGGTCTGTTTCCCTCGGCGATCAGTCGCGATAAACGTTTCGTCGCCTTGGAAAAGCCGATCACCACCAGCGATATCGACATCGTTCTCTACGAGATCGCCAACGGACAGTCGCGCAATCTCACGGAAAGCGACGGTATCGAATCCAATAACGTGCAAGCCTTCACGCCCAGCGGCGACTTGTTGATCACCAGCAATCGCGACGCTGAGTTCAGCAAGCTGGTGCGCCTGAACCCGGACAGCGGCGAGCGCACCGTGTTGTTCGAACCCTCATGGGATGTTGCCGGCGCCACGTACTCGCCGGACGATCGCTACATGCTGGTGTACGTCAACGCCGATGCGCGCACCGATCTGACGCTGCTCGACGCCAACTCGCTGGCGCCCGTGGCGCTGCCGGTGGTGCCGGCGGGCGACATTACCACGGCGACTTTCAGCAAGGACGCCGGCAAACTCGCGTTTTATGTTGCCAGCTCGCGCGCACCCGGTTCTCTGTGGAGCGCCGATGTTGGTGGGCAGGCGCGCGAATTGGTCTCGGCGCTGAATCCGGCGATCAATCCGGACGATCTTGTCGAGGGTGAGGTGGTGCGCTACGTCAGTTATGACGGCCTGGAAATCCCCGGCATCATGTACTGGCCAAAGGAAGCCAGCGCCGACAACAAAGTACCCGCAGTGGTTTGGGTGCATGGCGGTCCGGGTGGCCAATCGCGCCTGAATTACTCGGCGCTGCTGCAGTACCTCGTCAATCACGGCTACGCGGTGTACGCGATCAACAATCGCGGCAGCTCAGGCTACGGCAAGACCTTCTTCGCGGCCGACGATCAAAAGCACGGCGAGGCGGATCTGGACGATGTCGTGGCCAGCAAGGGCATGCTGATTGCTACTGGTAAGGTCGATCCGGATCGCATCGGGATTGCCGGCGGCAGCTATGGCGGCTACATGACGTTGGCAGCGCTGGCGTTCCGTCCGGACGAGTTTAAAGTGGGTGTGAACATCTTCGGTGTCGCCAATTGGCTGCGTACCCTGGAAAGCATTCCGCCCTGGTGGGAAGCGCAGCGCGACGCGCTGTATGCCGAGCTCGGCGATCCGGTGAAGGACAAAGAACGCCTGACCCGCATCAGCCCGTTGTTCCACGCCAAGAACATCACCAAACCGATGATCGTGCTGCAGGGCGCCAACGATCCGCGCGTATTGCAAGTGGAGAGCGATGAAATCGTTGCTGCGGTCAAGGCCAACAACGTGCCGGTCGAGTACGTGATCTTCCCGGACGAGGGCCACGGCTTCGTCAAGCGCGAAAACGAAAGTCGCGGCTACGCAGCAGTGCTCAAGTTTCTGGATGAGCATTTGAAGGGCGCGAAATAGGTTGTCGGGGCGCGATTCATCGCGCCCAGTGAACCCATCTGTTCGCACGGGCGCCAGGAATGGCGCCCGTTTTGTTTACGCGGCGTCCAGATTTTCCATCCGTCTGCACTTCTTTCATAATCGCCGCCGCTAGACGCGGAGAACGGCGAGGTTTTGGCTCCTCGTCATGCATCAGCGGCGAGGAACTTCGTTGCCAAACGCGCGCTCGGACTACCTTCAAGAACTGCCGGGGATCGACATGCTGCCCAATCGTAATGATGTGACGCAGCTGCTGGTGCGTTGGCGGCAGGGCGATGCGAATGCCGAGTCGGCGCTGATGGATGTCGTCTATCCAGTGCTCAAGCAGATTGCCGCGCAGAGGATGAGCAAGCGAGACGCGGCGGTGTTCTCGGTGACGGAACTCGTCAACGAGTCGTATCTTCGGCTGGCCGATCAGCGTGAGGTTGCGTTCGCCAATCGTGCCCATTTCTTCGCGATTTCAGCGCGCCTGATTCGCCGCGTGCTGATCGATCAGGTGCGCGAGCGGCTCGCCGAGAAGCGCGGCGCCGATTGGGAGCATGTGAGCCTCGGCCACGCCATCGACGAAACCGATCGCAAAGCGCTGGCGAGCGACGATCTGCTGGCTATCGATCAAGCCCTGGTCAATCTAGAAGCGGTGCAGGTGCGTGCCGCCAAAGTGGTCGAGATGCGCTACTTTGCCGGCATGACGCTGGAGGAAGTCGCCGAAGCGTCTGGCATGTCGCTGACCACTGTGAAGCGCGACTGGCAGTTTGCGATGGCCTTTCTGCACGATCAACTCGGGGACAGCGCAAAAACGTGAGTGCGCCGAACGTCAAGGTTTTGCAGCGCGCGGCCGAGCTGTTCGATGCCTTGATCGACTTGTCATCGTCGGAGCGCGCCGAGCGCGTGAGTGCGCTGGAAAGCGAACCTGAGGTGCAGGCCGCGTTGCAGCGCCTGCTGCGAGCGCACGAGCGGGTTGTTGGCCAGACAGGTGGACATGTCGTGGCGGCGGTGGGTGCGGAGCTGCGCGAGTTTGCGCACACGCACGACGGGCTGGCGGAAGGAACGACGGTGGGACCATTCCAGATCGTCCGGCAGCTCGGCGAAGGCGGCATGGGGCAGGTTTACCTCGGGGTGCGCGAGGTCGACGGGCGGCAGCAGCAAGTGGCCATCAAACTGCCGAATCGGCGTGCGGCGCCCGCCGCTATGGCGCGCTTTCGCCAGGAGCGCGCGATCCTCGCAAGCCTGGACCATCCAGCGATCGCGCGCCTGGTCGACGTCGGCGATTCAGCCGAGCGTCCTTATCTGGCAATGGAGTTCGTGGCCGGCGACAGCATCGACGCGTACTGCGAACAGCGGCGGGTAACGGCGCCCGAGCGCGTACGCAAAGTGCTGACCTTGCTCGCGGGATTGCAATACGCCCACGAGCGATTGGTGGTGCACCGCGACATCAAAGCGGCAAATGTGCTGGTCGATACCAGCGGCCAGCCGCGCATACTCGATTTCGGTATCGGCAAGGCGCTCGACGATGCGGCGCCTTCGACCGCCGATGGCCAGCGCTATTTTTCTCTTGCGTGCGCCGCGCCGGAGCAGATTCGCGGCCTGCCCAGCAGCGCCGCGACCGATGTCTACGCCGTCGCAGTGCTGCTTTACGAGTTGCTGTGCGGCGCGGTACCGCTGGAGTTCGCCGAGCTTTCGGTTCCCGATGCGCTCGAACGCGCGATGCAGCAACTGCCGCCGCTCGCCAGTCAACGTTTCGCTGCATTGCCCGCAGCCGAGCAGGCGAGGATTGCGAGCGCACGGCAAACGACGCCAACACAATTGCTGCGTTTCCTGAAGAACGATATCGATCTGGTTCTGGCACGTGCGCTGCGCAAAGAACCGCAGCGACGTTACGCCACCGCGCAAGCTTTCGCTGACGATCTCCAGGCGGTGCTGCAATCGAGGCCGATCGACGCGCGGCGCGGCGAGCGCTGGTATCGGACGCGGCGTTTTCTGGGCCGGCATCGGCTTGCCGTCAGCCTTGTTGGCGTGACCACAGCCACGATCATCGCCTCGATGGTCGCGTTGTGGCTGCAGGCCGAGAATCTGCGCGTGGCGCGCGATACCGCGCAGGCGCGGCAGCTCGAATCCGAACGCGTCGTCGAGTTCCTGCGCGGCTTGTTCCGGCAGGCCGACCCGGTCGTCGCGCGCGGGAAGGACATGACCGCGAAGGATCTTGTGGCACGCGGTATCGCAGATATCGATGTCGCACTAAAGAACGAACCAGCAGTGCGTGTACGGCTGTTGACGATCCTGGCGGGGATCCAGCTTTCGCTCGGTGAAGCGCAGGAAGCTCAGCGTATGGCAGAGGAGGCGCTGGCTGCCGCCCAAACCGACGACGGTCGGGAACAGGGACATTTTCTGTTAGCTCGGATCGCCTTCTCGACTGGCGCGTACGATCGGGCCATCGAGCACGCCGATGCAATCACGCGCGCCGAGGCGCCATCGATGGAACTTAGCGACCGTGCGTTTCATGCCCTGGTATTCAAGATCAGTGCGCGAATGGCGCAAGGGGCCGTGGCCGATGGCGCTCAGCAAATGGAGGCCTTGCTCGCAGAGGCGGAGCGGCGCTTCGGCGAGAACAGCGCAGAGGCTCGCGCTTTGCGCATTCGGTTGGCGTTGGCCTTTGGCGCTTTGGGCGATAAGGAGAAGCGACGCGCGCTGCTGGAGGATTTCGCACTCGATGGCGATAGCGAAGATCCCAGCTTGGCAAAACTGGCGCTGCAACGGGCTTCCGTCGAGCGCGATCAAGGCTCGCTAGACGAAGCCAGGCGCCTCGCGCGCTGGGCATTGGATGTCATCACCCGCGTTTATGGTGGAAATCACGCTGAGCTGACTCATGCGCTGGGTCGCCTGGGTTCCATCGAAATGGCCGCAGGAAAACTAGATGATGCGCAGCGCTATTTCGAATCTGCCGTAGACATCGGCGAGAAGGCCTTACCTGCGGACAACCCGCTGCTGGCAGGGTTGCGGTACAACCTGGGTGGATTCTTGCTGAGCTACCGAAACGATGCCGCCGCTGCGTTGCCGTTGCTGAAGCAGGCGTTCGAGCAAACGCAGCGTGGCAGCGCACCTAATGGCGTCAATGCCATGCTCTACGCCATCAGCGTCGCGCAGGCCTATGCCGATAACAACGAGCGAACGGCCGCGGCCTCGCACTTCGAGTTTGCGCAAAAATTGCTGGAGCCTTTTGGCGACCGCGGTACCGTCACACGGGCCAAAGTGCGCGCCGAACTTCTCTGTCTTTCTCCCTTGAACGATGAAGGTCGAAGTGTCGTCGCGGAAGCCATCCGCTTGCTGAGGGACAAACAACCTACCGACTCTTCACTACCGCGCCTGATTCGATGCCTGAAATAGCGGTAACCGACAACGAAGGCGATGTGCGCTCCGTTTTCCCGGTGCCGAGCTATTCGCCTCGGGCAGGCCAATGCGGACCACAACAAACGAACGCCCCAACCGCGCCGATGTCGAGTTCGAACGAGGCGGCGCCGGGGATGGTAGCGATGGCCATCCCGGCGCTCTCCGGGAAACACCCCGAAGATTCGTCATTGCCGCGCCTTCGTCGCAGCCAGGACCCGAGCGACGATGCCCAGGTCGCTCAAACCGACGCCGGTCGATCAGCGAAGTGACGCTCGAAGGGGCGATCTGACCATGGTCGTAATCGAGTAAGGCTTAGTATCGACGCTGTTGACATTCTTGAGTACCACCAAACGTCTTGGTGTCGTTAGCTGCTGAGTCTTTCCTGGGAAGCGGAATGTATTCAGCGTCTCTCCGCTTTCGCGGACCTCAATGCCATCGATGATTGAAACGATTTCGAGCCAGGGCGCGTTGGTCGACCACGCATCATTGCCGCACGGGTAAGCAAAATGAACTGCCAGCGACTCGTTTGCGTCGACCAGCCATTCGCCGACCACGACGTCCTGACCGTACTCCCGTTCATGAGAAAGCACCAGCTTGCCGACTTGCCCGTTCGTCGAAACCGTCTCGTACGAGGCAAATGCAACGCTGGGCAGTGTGACCGCGTTGGACTCTGATCGGGTACAAATGTTCAGGTGCATTACACGATGGCGATGGTCCAGACCAAATACACTCGCGGCCGCTGCTTCGGGCGCTACAGGGTCGGGCGGACCAATTCCGGTATCGACCACACACTGGAACTCACTACGAGGTGGTGGTGGTGGGGCATTGGTGTCACACACTTCCAACGCCAGCGCTGGAACGGAACTGAACAAGCAAGCGTAAGTGACGCAGGCGCGAATCATGCGTTCGATCTTTCCATCAAGGTTGTTATGAGAATACGCGGGTTCCCGTCGTAAACCGGCCCAAACTCGGCTGGCCGTATTCATCTTTGGCTCACATTTTCTCCATTTCGCCCTGAGTGCCCAAGCTTCCCGTAGCCTATCGGGAATCGATGGTTTGATTGGCGCGCACCTTGATTCAGTCCCACTTGATATCCCAATTGGCGTCTCACGCCGCCCGTTTCCAACAAGCGACGCCCTTCCGTCACCATGTCATCGACGACTTCCTCGATCGCGATTTGCTGGACCAACTGCTTGCGGACTTCCCGGCTTTTGAGGAGCGTTTTGCGAAGAACGAGATCGGCGCGGTGGGCGACAAGGCGGTGCGGATGGACATGCCATTGCTGTCGCCGGCTTATGCGCGGCTCGATCGGTTCCTGCAGTCGCGGGAGTTCTTGGACAGCATCGAAACGCTGACCGGCATCTCCGATTTGCTCTACGACCCGGACTACGTTGGCGGCGGGACGCACGAGAATCGGCATGGCCAGGGGCTCGATATCCACGTCGATTTCAACATACTGCCCAAGCGCGGCTGGCATCGGCGCCTTAACCTGATCGTCTATCTGAATCCCGAGTGGGACGACGCCTGGGGCGGGGCGCTGGAATTGCATACCGATCCATGGGCAGGATCAGGGCCGTTTCTCAAGATTGCGCCGCTCTACAATCGCTGCGCGATTTTTGAGACCAACGAGGTGTCCTGGCACGGCTTCGAGCGCATCGATCTGCCGGAAGACAAGCGCCACCTGACGCGCAAATCGATCGCGATTTATCTCTACACCACCACGCGCCCGGCAGCGGAGACTGCACCCTCGCATGGCACGATCTACGTGCCGGCCGGTTTGCCAGACGACATCCAGCCGGATGCCACGTTGAGCCATGAGCAATGGATATTGCTGCGCAGACGGTTTGCGCAAATGCGCGGGCAACTCAAGTTCCTGTACCAGCGCGAGCTCGAAGCCAGCGCGCAGCTTGCTGCTGCGGCGCAGGCCTTGCGCGAGGCCCAAGCAGCAGTGGCCTTGCCGTTGCTGGGCTATGCGACGAGCAGCGATATCGCGGGCTATTGGCCGGATGGCTGGATGACGACCACTTTGACCGCGCAGTTGCACCTGGCGCGCGGCGCCACCGAGATTGCGTTTGAGCTATGGGCGCCACCAGGTTTGCCGCGAGCGCAATCGCTGACCATTGCGCTCGGCGAGGAAATCTCCGAAGCGACCATCGCGCCGGGCCAGCGCGTGCGCCTTCGCGCGCCACTGGGCGCACGCGCTGGAACGCAATTGACGATGCGCATCGATGCCAGCGAGAGCCTCGTGCCCGATTCGGGCGATGTACGCACCTTGGCGCTGAAGGTCATCGCTATCGAGTTGACGCACGATGAAACCAAGCGCGACTGGCTGGGCGGTTTGACGCAAACGGCGATACAAACTGCGAAACAATCTGCGCGTGCTGCCAGCGATACGATCCGAACCGCGCACCCGAATGGCCACTTCTATTCGCCCGTGTGCGATCCGGCCGAGCTGAAGAAACGTGCCGCAGAATTGTGGCCAGAATCGCCACCACTGCCGATCGGCATCGACTTCAGGCCGGATCGTCACGAGGAGATTTTGCGGAACTGGTTCCCGCGTCACTACCCGGCCTACGACTATCCAGAAACCGGCGCCCAAGACAGCGAGCTGACGAGCTTCTACACGCGCAACTCGCAGTTTTCGTGGCTCGATGCGCGCGCGCTGTTTGTGCTGCTGCGTCAGTTGAAGCCTGCGCGCATCATCGAAGTGGGCTCGGGGTATTCCTCGCTGCTGATGGCCGATGTCAATCGGCGCTTTCTTGATGGCGCCATCGACATCCGCTGCATCGAGCCGTATCCGCGACCCTTCCTGACGCGCGGTGTGCCGGGCATTCGCGAGGTGATCGTCGAGCGCGTCGAGCGCGTGGCGCCGGCCTTATTCGAGTCGCTGCAGGCTGGGGACGTGCTGTTCATCGACTCCTCGCACGTGAGCAAGACCGGGAGCGACGTCAACACGCTGTTTTTCGACGTCCTGCCGCGGTTGAAATCCGGCGTGACCGTGCACGTGCACGATATCTTCCTGCCGGCCGAATACCTGCGCGAATGGGTGCTCGACGAGAACCGCAGTTGGAATGAGCAGTACCTGCTGCGCGCGCTGCTCATGCACAGCGAGGCGTGGGAGGTGCTGTTCGCCTGCAACTATGCGGCGCTCCACCACCGCGATGCACTCAGCGTTGCGCTCGGCGTGCCGGTGGACAGAGTGTTTGGCGGCGGCAGCTTCTGGATGCGGCGGCGGTAGCATTGGCGCGCTTCGGATGTGCTTCTTGGTAAGCGGACCCATGGTCCGCATGCTTTGGCTTCGCCCGCCCAGACGGAAGAACAACAGCATGCGGACCATGGGTCCGCGTACCTAAGTCAACAGCTACGGACCATGGGTCCGAGTACCTAAGTCAACAGCATGCGGACCATGGGTCCGCGTACCTAAGTCAACAGCTGCGGACCATGGGTCCGCGTACCAGAGCGTTAGCGGCCGGCGGCGCGATTCAACAACCACGCCGTCGGCGGAAACGTCAGCCATGGCGTCAGATAGAACACTGAGAGATACCAATACGAATACAAATACCCAACGCCGTGTCCCAGGTATACGCCGCAGTACAGCGTATCGAGGATCGCGAATGGCACCGTGAAGTACAGCGCAATCCAGAACGCCCGCTGCCGACGACGTTCCGGCGTCCGCGGAAGCAGCACCGCCACGGCGATCAGCGAGAAGCCCACCGACAGCAGCACGCTGCCTACACCCAGAAAAACCGGCGAGTACTGCTGGAAATAGTCTGGCCAGCCGGCCAGCCAAAACAGTGCCCAGACGACGATCGCCTGGATCAATAAGATGACGTGGTGACGCAGCGGCATCGGGCTCACGACGCCAATTCGCTCATGCTGACATGGCTGTAGCCACCATCGACGTACAGCACTTCGCCGGTGACGCCGGCCGCGAGATCGGAGCACAAAAACGCGGCGGCATTGCCGACGTCTTCGATGGTTACATTGCGCCGGATCGGCGCTGATTTTTCGACGTGATCCAGCATCTTGCGCAGATTGCCGACGCCTGCTGCAGCCAGCGTCTTGATAGGGCCGGCGGAGATCGCATTGACGCGCGTTCCTTCGGGGCCGAGATCCTGGGCGAGAAAGCGCACCGAGGCTTCGAGCGACGCTTTGGCCAGGCCCATCACGTTGTAGTTCGGCAGCGCGCGCACCGCGCCCAGATAACTCAGTGTCAGCAGCGCGCCGGCGCGGTCTTTCATGAGCGGACGCGATGCACGCGCCATCTCGGCGAAGCTGTAGGAGCTGATCTCATGCGCGATCTTGAATCCCTCGCGGGTCACGGCATCGACGAACTTGCCCTGCAGCTGCTCGCGCGGCGCGAACGCGATGGCGTGTACTACGATGTCGACGCTGTCCCAGGATTCCGCCAGCTGCGCGAACATGCGCTCGATATCGCCCTCATTGGCGACATCGCAGGGGATCACCGGTCCGCCGCCGAAGTTCGCCGCGGCATCGTCGACGCGCTCCTTCAGGCGTTCGGTTTGATACGAGAACGCAAGACTCGCGCCGTGCTTGTGCATCGCCTCGGCAATGCCCCAGGCGATGGAACGGCTCGATGCGATACCAGTAATCAGTGCGCGCTTGCCAGACAAAAAACCCACGACGTGCTCCGATGAAATCGAGGGGCGCAAGTATGCGCATTCGGCACAATGCGTGCATCGCAGTTATCCCGCGCCGAGCCGGATCTCCTGGCCAAGACGCAACACCGAACGCCTGGTCAATCCGTTCCAGCGCATCAGATCGGCAAGTTTGACGCGATAGCGCCGCGAAATCGTCCATAGCGAATCGCCCGAAACCACGCGATGCGTCGCAACTTTGGTGGTTGCAACCACGGGCGTGGGCGGCGGCGCTTTGCGCGGTTTGGCGGCGGCCAATTGTTTGCCGCTATCTGCGGTGCGTAAATCGTCGAGCGCGCTCTGGCGCACCAGCAAGGGCTCGCCCGGGCCGGCGCGCCCGAGCGCCGCGGCGGTTCGATTGATGGACACTGCAAATTTCCGGTCCATCCCGGCCAATGCGAATACGCTCTCCGGATCGACCGCGTAAGTGGGTCGAAACACGGCCAGTCGATCGCGCGGATCGAAGCGCGGCAACACCAGATCGAAGCGCTCGGGTTCGCCGAGCAGGCAACCCAGTGCCTTGACCTTATCGAGGTAATCGCGCGTGGTTTTGGTCAGGCCCAATCCTTCCAGGGTATCCAGATCTTCCATGTCGCGACCGCGCAGCGCTTTGCGCAATCGGTAGTCCCCGGCGTTATAGGCGGCGTACATCAGTTTGGGATTGGCGGCGAAGGCTTCGGCATTGCGCGTCAGCAACTCCAGCGCCGCGTCGGTGGCCGCAATCACATCGGTGCGCGGGTCGGCGCCCGAGCGCGGCACCAGGCCAAAACGGCGCCCGGTGTCGGGCATCAACTGCCACATACCGAGCGCCCCGCCGGGGCCGCGCGCGTCGGGTCGGTAATGGCTCTCGACGATCGGCAACAGCATCGTCTCAGACGACAAACCCAACTCCTCGCTGCGCGTCAGAACGTAGTCCATCAGCGGCAGGGCAGGTTCCAACGTCGCGGCAAAGCGCGTTCGGCTGCCGGCATAACGCCCAATCCAACGTTCGACACCGGGCTTCAAGTCGCAGGGTTGCCAGTGGCGAGCGATGCGAAAGCGCTCCCACAAGTCCGGCTCGCGCTGCACGCTGATGTTCGCCGGCGTAGGCACGGACTTGGGCTCGGGCACTGCCGGCGGCGTAACGACCTCGGCCTCGGCCTCGGGCGGCGCCTCAACGATCGGCGCGGTCGGGACGACCGAGCAGCCGGCTAACACCGCAAGCGCGATCAGTGCAAAGCGAAGAAGCATGCAGCCACCGGAAATCAAGAGGGCGCGGATGGTCACATCGCGGTCATATCGAGGTCAATGTTTCGGCCGCAGCCGTTATGCTTCGCAACATGAGCGATTCAGCCAGCCATGACATGCAAGACACGCGCATCGCGTCGCGCATCGATGCGACGTGCGAGCGGTGGATCGAAAGCCATTGGCGCGATTGCGGCGGGCTGGCCTTGCGCATTTCGCACGATCTGGCGGCGGTGGTTGAGCGTCCCGGACGCACGCGATTCGATGTGTGTCTGCGCGATGCGCAACTGATTGCGCCAGTCCGGTCGCAGTTGCCGTGGTTGCCGTTCGACGACAGCGCCTTTGCATTCATTGCGCTCGACCGATGTGCTGTCGATGCCGACCACTGGCCGACGCTGCTCGAAGAGTGCGCCCGCGTACTGACCGGCAATGGGCGACTGCTGGTGATCAATGTCAATCCGTTTGGCTGGGTGGGTTGCCTGGATCGCTTCTCGGGTCGCGCGCTTGCGCCGCCGATGTATCGCTTGCGCAGCGAGCTGCACGCACTCGATCTCATCGATGTGCATTGCGAACGACGTCTGTGCTGGCCTCCGCTGCCGGCGGCACTCATCGACTCGATCGGCGATGGCCTGGATCTGGTCGGGCAGCGTTTCTGGTCGACGTGGGCGAGCCTTTATGGGCTGTCGGCGCGGCGCGAGCAGAGCAATGTAATTCGTATCCCGTTGGGGCGTGCGCGACCGCGCGCGGCAAGTGTCGGCGTACCGCAAGGACTGCGCCGTGCCGGTTGAAAAAGCGTTGACGGAGGTCGTGATGTATTGCGATGGCGCCTGTTCCGGCAACCCCGGGCCGGGTGCGTGGGCAGCGCTCTTGATGACCGGCGGCAAGTCGCGCGAATTGAGCGGCTTCGACCCTGCCACGACCAACAATCGGATGGAGCTGATGGCCGCCATCGGCGGGTTGGAAGCGCTCAAGCGTCGCTGCCACGTCAAGATTCACGCCGACTCCAAATACGTCATCGATGGCATCACACAGTGGATGCCGAACTGGGTGCGTCGCGGCTGGAAAACAGCCAACGGCGGTCCGGTGATCAACCGCGATCTATGGGAGCGCCTGTCTGCAGCGGTCGCCAAACACGACGTCCAGTGGATTTGGGTGCGCGGCCACAGCGGGGTCAAGTACAACGAGCACGTCGACCAACTGGCGCAGCAGACGCTGCAAAAGGCCTTATGCGCCAACTGACGCTCGATACCGAAACCACCGGCATGGACGTGGGCGCTGGCCATCGCGTCATCGAAATCGGCTGCGTGGAAATTCTGGAACGCGTCGTCACCGGAAGAACCTTCCATTTCTATCTGAATCCCGATCGCGACAGTGAGCCCGGCGCGCTGGCGGTGCACGGATTGACGAGCGAATTTCTCGCCGACAAGCCGCGCTTTCCGGACATCGTGGACGATTGGCTGCGCTTCATCGATGGCGCCGAAATCCTCGCGCACAATGCGTCCTTCGATGTCGGCTTTCTGGAGAACGAGCTGCATTTGTGCGGCCGTGAGGCCAAGCTGCCGGCGAGTTGCACCGTGCTCGATACGCTCACGCTCGCGCGCGAGTTGCATCCCGGCCAGCGCAACAGCTTAGATGCGCTGTGCAAGCGCTACCAAGTCGATGCCTCACAGCGCCATGTGCATGGCGCACTGCTCGATGCGCGCCTGCTCGCCGATGTGTACCTGGCGATGACCGCGGGGCAAGGCACACTCGACTTGATGCGCGCGCCTGACGCCGTGCAGTTGCTCGACGTCGCGGGCAGCGAAATCCGCATTGTGCGCCGCGGCCTCAGCGAAGCCGAATTGGCGGAACACGCGGAGTATTTGAAATCACTGGAGAAGCGCGCCGGCAAGCCGACGCTGTGGCAGGCGTTGGGGTTGTAGCTCAGAGGACTCGATTACTCGTCCTCAGTCGACAATCCGGCTTCTGCCTTCTTGACGTTCTGAATCTGCCAGCCACTGTCGGATTTCACCAGCTGCACGCTGATCGGCAGGCTGCCGCCGTCTGCCATTTGCAGCGTGCCCTCCAATGTGCCGGCGCTGTTCTCGATCGAGCGAGTGGTCCAGGTGGCTTCGGTGTAGCCCGTGAGGCCGTTTTCTTCGGCGAAGGCTTGTAAGTCTTCCTGGCTGGTCGAGGCTTTGAAATCCGTCGAGGTCAGTTCCATCGCTGCGGCGTAATCTTCGCGAGCGATCGCGGAGAAAAATCTATCCGCTGCCTTCGGCAAATCGGCCGTTGCCCAAAACACCACGCCCACGCAGCCGCTGACCAGTACCACCAATCCAGCTAACACCATCAAGACTTTTTTCAACATCGCGCTGTCCCCTGTTTGCGGCCGAGTCACAGCATCGCACAGGCACGGGCAAGTGCGTTAGCCCGATGCGTTGCTTAACTCACTTGCGCCGCGTCGGTCGCAACATTTGGCCATCGGCACTCACCGCGACCCACGGCAGCCTGAGTTCATCCAGATACTGTGCGCCGGCTTCGGCGCCCAGCAGCATTGCGGTGGTGCAGGCGGCGCCCGCGATCAGAGCGCTGGGGGCGCTGACGCTGACGCTGCTGAAACCGGCCACCGGCCAGCCGCTCAGCGGATCGACGATGTGCGAGTAGCGTTTACCCTCGACGATCAGGCAGCGTTCGTAATCGCCGCTGGTGGCCAGGCCGCCGCAACGGAGTTCGATATCCGCGATCGAAGACTCGCGTGCGCTGGGGTTGCGGATGCCGATGCGCCATGGCGTGCCGTCGACGTGTGGGCCGATCACGGCGATGTCGCCGCCCAGGTCAACAAGACCGTGGAGCGCGCCAGCGTCACGGCAGATGTCCGCGGCGCGGTCAGCGGCGAACTCTTTAACGAGGCCGCCGAATTCGATGCGCGCCTCGCGGCTGGGCAAGGCGAGAAACGGCGCTTCGATACGCAGGCGGGCGAAGCCAACGTGCGTTCGCGCCGCGTCGATCTCCATGGCTGTGGGGAGTCGCCCACGCTTGCCATCCCAAAGGCGCGTGAGGGGTGCGGCGGTGATATCGAACCGGCCGCCGCTATCGTCGTGCAGCACGGCGGCCAGATGCAGCAGCGCCAGCGATTCCGCATCGAGTCGCACCGGGTTTGGCCACGCGGCGTGCCAACGCGCTAACTCATTGTCATCGCGATAGTGCGAGTACTTTTGATCGAGCCGGTCGACTTCCGATCTGGCGAGTACCGCGAGCCGCGAAGCGCGGTCGACATCGAGGCCTTCCAGCACGATAACGCACGGACAACCCATCGCCGCAAATTCAAGGCGATAGGCGCTTGGCTGAGATGCCATCAAAACCGATAATCGAACCCGGCATGCCACTGGCCGAAGGTCAGCCACGCCGGGTCGTCGTTGTCGGCGTTGAAGAACAAGGGTTCGTCGCCGCGATAGTGCTCGTAGCCAAATACCACCGCGAGATCGCCTGATTGCCAACGTACATCAAGCGCTGCAGATAGCGCACCGAAGGCACCGAGGCGAAAGTCGCTGGAATGGAAGCGACCGGCGCTGGCGATACTCGCGCTAAACGGGGCGTAAAAGCTGGCAGCCGATTGCTCGTAGTAACGCAATTGCGGCACGAGCCGCCAATCGTCGCCCAGGCTCTGGTACCAGGCGCCTTCGAGTGCCAGCGATTGCAGGCCCCAATTGTCGGTAGCCACGCGTACATCGGCGTGCAGCACGCCCGAGAGCGAGGTCACGTCGCGCCGGTAACGAGTAAAGGCCGAGGCTTGGGTGCGTTGCTCGGGTCTGCTGTCGGGCAGCGTTGGGCCGCCGGCGAAAAACAGCTTGTACGGATCGGACAAATAGCCGCTGCCGTGATTGACCGACACACCCCATTGCACGACGCTGGCGCGATCCAGAATTTGCGCGAGACTGACGTGCGCTGACAGCGTGCGCTTGTCCTCGCGCTCCACTCGGCCAAATTGTGCGGCGTCGGTGGGTTCGATGGTGTCGTCGGAAACGCTCGCGCCATAACCCAGGGTGTAGGTGTCATTGAGCGGGCGTTCGAAGCTCAGGCCCAAGGCCAGCGAGCGATAGTCGTCTTCGTGCGAGGCGCTCAACTGCAGCGTGCGCGAACGGCCCTCGTTGCGCCGCGTCCAGCCGGCGATGAGTTCCGCGCGGCGATCGTCGATGGTCGCGCCGCTCATGATCTGCTGGACGCCGCCCGTTTCGCCGGGCACGTTGAACCATGGCGAGGAGCCGCTCATCCACTCGCTGGTCAGCCGCAGCGACAACGCATCGCTTTCGTCGCGCTCGTGGCTCAACTCGAACTGCTGCTTGCGCACCGTGTAGCGCTCGTCGCTGCCGTCGACCGGCGCCTCGCGCAAGGGCCGCTCGTCGTACTCGCTGCTGCGCACGCTGACGCGCGTTTCCGCGATTGCGGGCGCGGCCGCCTGCAGGGCGGCGGCGGCGGCCATCAGGCGCATCAATCGGCTGCTTTGCATCAGAGCGCTCGCGTCAGTTGCAGCCGCAACCGCCGCCGGCATTGCCGAGCCGACCGCTGCTGCCTTCTTTGCTGAAGCGCGTGTGTTCGCGCATCGCGGATTTGAGCGGATCGGGCTCCCATTGCATTTCCACGCTCGCGAGGCGCCCGCGCTCCCACGGTTCAACCGGAGCAGAGGCACAAGCGGTCAGGCATACGGATGCAATCAGCAGTAACCAGCGTCGATTACTCATTCGCAGGCTCCAACATGGCTTCGATACGGCTTCGTAATGCAGCGAGTTCTTCGGCACGATAGCCCAAGTGCACTTCTTGAACTACGCCGTTTCGATCGACCAGATAGGACGACGGCATGGCCTTCACAGCAAAGGCTTTGGCCCAGGCGCCATCCGGATCGTGGGCGAGCAAGACCGCGACCGGGCGTCGCTCCAGAAAGCGTTCGGCGTCTTTGCGCTGCTCATCGACGCTGATCGCCAATACCTCGAACCCACGTGGACCCAGGTCCGATCGCAACAGCGCGTAGGCCGGCAGGGCGTGCAAACACGGCGCGCACCACGAGGCCCAGAAATCGACCAGTACCACCTTGCCGCGCAGTTCCTCCAGGCGATGCTCGCCCGCCTCATCGAGTGCGGCAGCGACCACCAGCGGGGCGTTTTCCCCGACCTCGGTCGCCTGCAGCGAGGCGCTCGCGAGCAGGCCCGCGAGCGCTAGTGTGCGGGCGCTCACGGCACTACGGTGGTCGCTGGCGGCGGACAGGTGATGCCAGCAGGTACCGTCAACCGCGTCAGCTGCATCGTGCCGGTACCGAATCCTGCGGCTGCGTTGGAGGCAAAATCCACGCGCCCGCTAGAGCAGCTGGTGAACGTGAAGTTCAACGTCCCCCAGGGCGGATTCGTGATTTGCGAGGGATTGAAGTTCGGGATGAAGCGACCGCCCTGGGTTTGCGCCACGGCGATGGTCGCGGTATTGCCGGTGATCGGCCCGACGCCGCCGAACCACGCTTGCTGACCAGTCGGCGAGAACGTGAACCACCATGCGAGCAACTGGTTGTTGGGCAGCACTTCGAGCAACAAGCCATGCCCGGATTGCGCCGGATCGAACCAGGCACCGGTGTAGGTGGCATCGATGGTGTTGGTTGCCGCTTGAGTAACGCGAATGGTGCCAGCCATGCCGACGCCCGGCGAGCCGTGCGGCTCGCAGTAAATATCGAAGGTGCCTGGCGTGTTGAACGTGATGGTGACGCTCCACAGAGCCGTCGACGAATTGCCGTTGCCGCCCTGGCCATCGCAGCCCTGTGCGCAGCGGAAGCCGGCAGCCTGCGACACCACGTTGTGAAAGCCACCAGCGTTGGTGAAAGTCACCGTATCGCCAGTGCGGATTTGCAGATCGCGCGGCGTGAACACGAGACCCGCATTACCACCGACGGCCACTGCGAAGTTTGCAGCGAAGGCATCGGTGCAGAGCGCAAGCAGGCATAGCAGCAGCAAACGCATAGCGAAACTCCCGAGACGTCATGTTGCATCCTAAACGCAAATCATCACGTTTGGATGACAGAGAATTCGCAGAATCTCCACAAAAATTGATCGGCGGGCAGTTCGGGAGCTACTGTCGGCACTTATTGATCCGGCCAAAATTGTCCGGCGATTTAAGTTCAGAGACGGGGCAGGGGGCGGGGGACAAGGGCCAAACTTTTCGTATATGCCGATGACCGCTTTAGCCCTGGCAGACGCAGGGAAGTGCTTACGAAGGGGTTGATGCTCGGCCTGTGACCCCCGCCCCCGCCCCCGCTTCGGTTGACGAATAAATCGTGCCGCCTCAATAGTTCAACGCGGGCATCCTGTCAGGACGATCGCAGCGCCGCGATCGGCTGCACGCGGCGAATTGGTCGCGCAGCGATGATCGTCGCCGCGGTGCCCAGGACGACGATGGCGCAGCACGACACGACCATGATCGGCAGCGACAGCGGCGCTAACGATAACTGCGCTTGCAACCACGGAAACGCGAGCGCCAGCAGGCCAAGGCCGATGCCGGCGCCCGTCAGCGACAGCAGCGCGCCGCTGCGGACTTCATCGCGCAGCAGCCGGGGCGACGTGGCGCCGATGGCCATCCGCAGCGCCATCTCGCTGCGCCGCCGCGCGATCGAATAGGCGACCACGCTGAAGATGCCGACGCACGCCAGCAGCAAACTCATCGCACCGAATACCTGCATGGTCAGCAACTGTTGGCGCTGCGGCGCGAGGTGGCGCTCGACGCGCGCCGCCATCGTGGCGACATCGAATAATGGCGTGTCCGGTCGTGCTCGCTGGGCGGCGCTCACCAACGCCGCGCGCAACGCTTGTGCATCGCCTTGGGCGCGGGCCACCAGGGTCATGGTTGGCCACAGGTACCACGACGTCGGCAAATAGATCGCGGATGCCGGTGCGCCGTCGATGGTGTTGTTCCGCGCATCGGCGACGACGCCAACCACGGTGCGCGTGCGGCCGTTCTCGAACGTGACATCCAGACCGAGGGGCGATCGATCCGGCCACAGGGCTTTGGCCAGACTGGCACTCAGAATCGCCGAGTTCGGCGATTCTTCAGGGCCGAAGTCGCGACCGGCTTGTAGCGCGGTCCCGGCGGCCTTGAAGTAGCCCTCCGATACGATGCGCCACGACACCTGCAGTCCCGGATCGCTGCTCGGCGGCACCGACCCCGGCGCCAGCATCATGGTGGTATCTAAGGCGCCCAGCGGCGCTTCATTCGCGACCGCCGCGCCGAGCACACCTGGAAGGCTGCGCGCAGCGTCGATCAGGTCCGCCGTGGTGCGCAGGCCGCGGTTGTGGCTGTCCTCGTCGACGACTTCATCGATGGCAAATCGGGCGGCGAGCACGGTGTTGGTATCGAAGCCCAGCTCCAGATTGAGCAGGCGCCGCCACTCGCCCGCGAGCGCCGTGGCGATCAACAGCAGGCAGGTCGCCAATGCGAGCTGCGTCAGCACCAGCGCCGAGCGCCAACGCGCCCGCGGGGCGCGCTGGCGCAATTCGGTGCGGCGCGCAGCGTGCAGCGCCAGCAATGCCGCCAGCGCGCCGCCGACAACAATCGGTACTACGCCCACCAGCAGCGACAGCAGCGCGATCGGCCAGTTGAACTGCGTATCTTGCCAACGCGGCAGCTCCGGCAATTGCGACTGCAGCGCTCCAAACAGCGCAGCTGCCAGCCCCAGCCCAAGCAGCGCGCCACAGATCGCGAGACAGGCCGATTCGGTCGTCAGCTCGCCGAGCATGCGTGCATTCGACGCACCCAGCGCGCGGCGCGTTGCGATGTCTCTGCCACGTTCGAGACCACGCGCAATCAGAAGATTGGCCAGATTCACGGTCGCCAGCAGCAATAACGCACTGACGGCCAACAGGAGCAGCAGCACGCGGCGTTCGAGATCCGCGCCAACGATCGCGGCCAGTGCGGGCGTCGCTTTGGCTTCCCAGCCGGCGTTTGCCTCTGGGAAGGTCTCACCCAATCGCCGATGTACGGTGGCCAGTGCGCTGGCAAATTCCGGCGCCGTTGTTTCGGGCGTCAGACGCGCCCACACCGTGAGGCGACGATCGTCGCGATCGCTGTTGTCGAACGGGTGCAACAGCCACACATCCACCGACGGTGCGACGCCGATGGCATCGGGCGCAATGCCGATGACCGGTCGACGCACGCCGTTGATCGACAAGCGCTGATCGCTCAGCGGCTCATCGCCGAAGCGCTGCCGATACAGACTCTCGCGCAGCACCACACCCGTATCTCCCGGCGCGCGCCAGGTTTGTCCCTGCAATCGCAGACCCAGCACCGCGAACACGTTCGAGCTTGCCTGCATGCCCACGACGCGCTGCGCAACCTCGCCGGCGGTCGCATTCAGGGTCAAGTCGATGCTTTGCAGCGCAGCGATTTGCGCTTGCGGCAAGTCGCGCTGCCAATCGAGAAAGTTCGGTGTCGACACCGAAAAGTCGGCGATCCCGCGCGCCGGATGGAATTCTTCAAGTTCGAGCAAACGTTCTGGTTGTGCATTGGGCAACGGCGCCCAGAGCGCCGCGTACGCCAGTTGCGCGATCACCACGAACGCGGCGATCACCGCGCCCAGGGTTGCCATGGTCCCCAGCGAAAACGCGCGAGACTCGGCGCGCAACAGGCGGCGAAACGTTGTTGAAGACATGGCAGGCCCGAAAGGCGGATTTGTACCTGTCGGCAGCAAGGCTCGTGCCAGGCGTACGCGGCCGTTGCATTGGCCTTTGCCGCTCTGCGCTTGTTCGGCAACGGCCAGCCTTGTTCGAACGCGAACGGCGCGAGTCGATCCCAATGTTCACAGGCGTGAGCGGCCTGTCGGTTATACAATCAGGGTCCCGAGCTTCGGTTGACTCCCGATTATGGTGTCCATGCGCTTTTCTGTTCACATCGGCCTCGTGCTGATGTCCGGTCTTTTCGGCACTTCGTTGATGGCGGCCGAATCCTTGTGGCGAGATGTGCAACCCGATCAAATCGCCGCGCGCGGCGAGCCTTGGGTCACGCCGCCGTCTGCGCGCACGGTGGAGCTGGATATCGCCGGTTTGCGAACGCTATTGCAGCGCGCCCCGTTGGAAAGCGACGTCCCGGCGCAGACCAGTTCCGTGATTCTGTCGGTGCCTATGGCGGACGGCGGCTTTCAGCGGTTCACGCTGGTGGTCTCGCCGGTGATGGAGCCGGGGCTGGCCGCCAAGTTTCCGGATATCCAGACCTTTGCCGGGCAGGGCCTCGACGATCCGACGGCGACGCTGCGGCTCGATGTTAATCCCAAGGCTTTTCATGCGCAGGTGATTTCGTCCAAGGGCGAGTCATACATCGATCCGTGGCAGCGCGGCGACGACCGCCACTATGCGGTGTACAACCGCTCGGACTTCGGCGATGAGCGCAAGCGCTATCGCTGCGAAACGCAAGATACCGGCATCGACAAGTTTGGCGGTCTTCCGGATTTGCGCATGAACAAGATGCCGAAGAATCCGGCCGGAACGTCGCTGCGCACGTATCGAATTGCGATTGCCTCTACCTCGTCTTACACCAACGCCTTCGGTGGCACCGTGGCCGATGGTATCGCTGGCTTGACGACCATGGTCAATCGCCTCAACGGCGTGTACGAGCGTGAGATCGCGTTGCGACTGGTGCTCGTTGCGAACAACAATCTGATCGTCTACACCAACAGCAACGTTGGGCCGCTCGGCACCTCACCCACCAGCCCCAGTGTGACCATCCAGACGACGATCGATAATGCGATCGGCTTTGCGAATTACGACATCGGTCATGCGGTTGGTGGTTCCGGTGGCGGCGGCGCGATCACGCCGCTCGGCAACGTTTGCGGCACGTCCAAGGCGCGTGGTTTCACCTCGCTCAATCCACCGCGTGGCGACATTTTCGATATCGATTTCGTCGCTCACGAACTGGGCCATCAGCTTGGCGGAAGCCACACTTGGAACGGATGCGGCGGTGGTGGCCAGTGGACCGCGACATCGGCCCAGGAACCGGGCAGCGGCACCACGATCATGGCCTATGCCGGCATCTGTAACGACAATCTACTGCCGAACAGCGATGCGTACTTCCACGCGCGCAGCTTCACCCAGATCTGGCAGATCATGAACAATGGCGGCCCAGGTAATGGCAACACCGTTTGTGGTACTACTGCGCCCACCGGCAACGATCCGCCGAACTTGACCGCGCCGGCCAATATGACGATTCCGGAACGTACGCCGTTCCAGTTGACCGCCGTCGGCAGCGATCCCAATGTGGGCGATGTGGTCACCTACAATTGGGAGCAAGTCGATACCGGCGACACCGGTTTGCCGAGCAGCACGGGTGATAACGGTACAGCCCCATTGTTCCGTTCGTTCCCCGCCACCACCTCGCCAACACGCGTGTTCCCATCGTTGCGCTACATTCTCGATAACGCCAATCAGCCGCCGTTGACGATCTCGTTGCCACCTGCGGGCGGAAGCTTTTACACCGCGGAAATCCTGCCGAACCCGGCCAGCGGTACACGCGTGATGAACTTCCGCGTCACGGCACGCGACAATCGCGCTGGCGGCGGTGGATTGCGACACTCGGCGAACGTCCAGGTCACTGCCGTGGCTGATGTGGGCCCGTTCTTGGTAGGTAACGTCACCGGCACTCAAACCGGTGGTGGAACCTTGGCCGTCACCTGGACGGTGGCGAACACCGATCAGGCGCCCGTGAGTACTTCGCAAGTCAATATCCTGCTTTCGCGCGACGGCGGTTACACCTTCCAGCCGCTGGTTTCGGGCACCGCAAACGATGGTGCCGAGACGGTGACTTTGCCGAATATCGCCACGGCCCGGGCACGCATCAGAGTGGAAGCCGCGAATGGCACCGGCATCGCGGGCGGCAATACCTTCTTCGACATCACCGACAACAACTTCGAGATCACAGGTGCCGGCACCGGCGTGACCGTCACGGTCTCGACGGCTTCGGGCGACATCATCGCGACACAACAAGGTTCGCCAGCGCCGGCGGCGCGCAATATCGCCACCATCGCGGGCGGCGTGGCGCCCTTTACCGTTACGGCCGAGGCGTTCCCGCCGAACACCGAGCTACAGGTGCAAAGTCTGCAAGTGACCGGCAACACGGTGTCCGCAACGGCAACCGCCAGTTGCCTGATCGCGGCACCGAATCTGCCGAGTTTCCGGACCTACCCAGCGGTGTTGCGAGTGGTCGACAGCGGCGGGCGGCAAGGCTCCGCGGTGTTTCCGATCAACGTCTCGAACAACAGCATTCCGACGTTAGGCACCTACACCGACCAATCTTTCAGCCCGGGCGGCTCGGCCACTGTTACGCCGACGGCAGCGCCGGCGGACGCTAATGGCAACCTGGTATCGCAGAGCGTGACGCCAACCAATCTTCCCGGCGGTGGCACCATCAGCATCGCGCCGAACGGCGTGGTTTCTATAGCCACTAACGCAAACACCACGCCCGGCAGCTACACCGTCACAGCCTCATTGACTGACAGCTGCGGTGCGCGGACATCGAAGGCGTTCACGTTGTGCGTCGTCGGCTCGATCGCCTGCGGCGGCGAGCCGAATCTGCTGTTCGCCAACGGTTTCGAATAAGGCCAATCCCAGCACGCGAAGCGACGAAGCTTCGCGTGCTGAAGCACAGGATGTTCCGCGTCGCTGTTCGCGCGTGCATCATTCGACCAGGAACGCCTACCCGGCGCGCGTAAAGCTCAGCATCCGACCTTTGTAGGCGTCGCTCACGCCAGCGGTGGCTGCGATACGCGTTTCGTGCACATCGAAGCCCAGTTCGCGCATATGCCGCGTGAACCGCGGGCGGTGACCGCGATCGGGATCCACGATCCAAACCTCGCCGTTCGGCTGGGTGCGGTTGGAGATGCACTCCGCGAGGGTGCCGTTAGGGTCGCACTCGTAGAGCACATCGCTGGCCATCACCAAGGCGTACTGTTGGTCCGCGTCGACTGTGGCCGGGTTCCAGGCGCGATGTACGTACTTCATCGGCGGCAGGCTGTTGAGTCGCAGATTCTCGTTGAGGAACGGCAGCGTTTGCGGATGATGATCGCTGGCGGTGACATCGGCGCCGCGGCGATGGGCCACGAGGCTCGGCAATGCCAGCCCGCAGCCGAGTTCCAGGATGCGCTCGTCAGACACCGTGCGCTGACCGATGCGGGCTGCAAGGTGCAGCGCGGAAGGCCAGAGCAAGCCGAACAGCGGCCATTGTGCGGGCGAGATTCCTAAGCTCTCGGCCTCGCCATTGTCGTCGGCGAATTGCATTCGATCGAATAAAGAGCGAATGTTGAGGTTATCGACGCCGGTTACGGCCACGGATTCGAACTTGGTTTGAAAGCCAGCCACGGGGACATCCGATACCGAATGGCACCGTGTAACACGTCAGAACTGAACCGGACCAGCGTTGGCCGACGGGTGCGCGCCCAATCGGGACATCAGTTCGGTAGGAAGCAAAGGACAAGTGTCGTTGGCGAAGCGTTTACCGAGGCGGTAGCGGAGCCGGCCTACCAGATCGTAACCCGCATCGCGCACCGGCTTCGGGATCGCCCGGAGCGCCCAGGCGAGCAACCACCAGTAACCACCGAGCCGGTACAACACGCCGATGACCGCAGCGCTCCGTTGGTGTTCCGCACCGGTCGCATCGATCAGCACGATCGACGAATGATTTTCGCGACCTTGCGATTGCAGTGACGCAAACTGCAATCGCTGGGCCGCGTCTTCGATCAGCGCGAAGCGCACATTAGCGTGGCAGAAGCCGCAGCGACCGTCGAACAGCAAACGCGCCGGCGACGCCGGCCGGATCCAACGAGGATCGAATGTCAGCAGGTGCGCAAGCAGCATCGGTGCGGTGAGATCGGCGAAATCCAGGAACACCAAAAAGCCAAACTGGATAAGCAGCATCGAGAGCCAGATCGGCAGGCGCAGACGGCGCCATAGCGCCAGCGGAGCGAAAAGCAACTCAATGGCGATCACCAGCCATGTCAGAGCCTGCAGAAAAACCGCGGGCAGTCCGACAAGAACGTCGCGCAGCCAGTGGTCGCGCGCCAAAGGATTGTGCAGTACCTCGGGGATCGCATCGCCTGAAACCCAGCCGGGCGAGAGCAACTTGGTATAGCCGCTATAGCTGTAGCTCACTGCGAGCACGATAAAGGCGCTGGCGTAGATCGACATCGGCAGTCGCCAATGGACATCGAGTCCGTGCCGCAATGCCGCAACAGATCCGTATGGCCTGGGTGGCGTGCAGGCATGCGCGAGCAGCAACCAGCCCAGCAGCGGCAATGACGGATTGGCGATCAGCGGGTTGCGCGCGTGCAAGTACGCCAGCAACGCTGCGCACAGGATCGCTGCGCTGCGATCAAACCAGCCGATCGCGACCAAAAGTCCGCCGACTGCGCCGAGGGCGACAAGGGCGGTGATCAGCGACGGTGAATCGAGAGCATGCAGTACTGGGGGTAGCACTGCCATCAGCGGGCTCAAGCTGGCATCGGCAATCAGTCCGCCGCGCCCGAAGACTTCGGCTGCCCACGGTACCAGATGTGCAAAATGGACCAGCAGATAACTGCCGAGCAGCACGCGATAAAGGCTGTACTGACCGCCGGTCAAGAGTTCAGTGCGCATCGCAACGCGCCTCCGTTATGAGCGGCAATTCTGGCGGTGCAGGGCGCAACGGTACCACGCGAACGCGCCAGATTGACGCCGGTTCAAGCCCAAGTTCGCGAACCGCGCGACCAGGGTCGCAAAGCGCGTAATTCAGCACCGATGTGTGCATCGGTTTGAGACGTGGATCGCTGGCCAGCAAAGGCCCATAGCTGAACGCGGCGCCGTAAACGTTGCGGCGGTTGTAGGGCCCTTCCAGTCGCACATAGCGCGAGCGATTCAACTCAACGAGATCGATACGATTTCCGTCGATGCGTTCGATAAAGAAGCGCGAAGCGAAGGTTTCGAAGCCGCGGTGCGCGGTGAACACTTTCATCGCTGGCGACAGTTGCGACAATTGCATCGCGGCCTTCAGGCGCGGCAGGCCGAGCACATCGGCGAGCATCTGCCCGCAGCCGACGGCCGATAGCAGAACCGTCACGCACAGCGAGCGCTTATTCATGGTTGCTTTCCCAGTAGTAAGGCACCGAGCGCCGCTTCGCGTTGGGCGGCGAAGCCGCACTGCTCAACCGTATGCCGCGGGTTGTTGAGTGTGCCGAACAGCCAGTCCCAAAGCGGTAAGTCCGAATAATTCTGGCGATGCCAGCCGCTCTCATGGTGGACGCGGTGACTCTCGGGCCGCTGGAATACGAAGCCGAGCCAGTAGGGCGTTTTCAGGTTGGCGTGGTACAGCAACTCCGCCACGCCGGTGATGGCGACGACTATTGTGGCCGTTGCCGGATCAAGCCCGAGCAGCAGGTACAGCAGTGTGCTGCTGAGCAGGCCATTGAGCAGAATTTCAACGGGATGCTTATAGAAACTCGTCAGCACCTCGAGTCGCGCCGGGCTGTGGTGCACCTGGTGCAGATAGCGCCATAGGAAAGGCACTTCGTGGCGGGCGCGGTGCCACCAGTAGTAGACGAAGGTCAGCACGACGTAACCCAGTAGCGCTGCCGCCGCCGGATGCAGCGGATTCACCCAGGGACGTGCGTCTGCCAGCCACAGATCCGAGGTGCTCGCGCCCGTATAGGACACCAGGATTTGCGCGCCGTTGAGTGCGACCATGCGCCAGTACCATCCGCTTCGCTGCGGCAGCGCGGTCGCGGGCAGCCAGCGTTCGATGGCGATCAAGAACAACGCAGCGGCGGCGACGATGAATATGGTGTCCATAGGCATTGGCCGGAGGTCAGGTTGCAATGAGCTTGATGGGCAAGTCTTGCCCAGTGCAACAGAATCGTGGAAAGTCGCCTACTGCGGATGAGTTGGTATTACCAGGCGATACCCATGAAGCAAACGCAAGCAATCCACCAGGCGCTGCGGCGCCTCATTCGGGCGCGCGGCTATGGTTACAAAGACGCTGCTGCGGTGTTGGAATTGAGCCTGCCCAGCGTCAAGCGCCTGATGTCGCGTTCGGAGCTGTCGCTGGCGCGGCTGGAGTCGTTGTGCGACTGGTTGCGGGTGGATTTTGCCGACCTTGTCGAGCAGAGCCGGCAAATCGAGCCGCTGTTGACGCAACTGGCGCCTGAGCAGGAGCGCGAGCTGGTGCGCGATCCGGCGCTGCTTTTGCTGGCTTACCTGACCTTCAACAACTGGAGCGAGGCCGACATTCTGGCCACCTATCGCTTCACACGCGCCGAGTTGGCACGGCGCTTAATCCGGCTCGAACGGCTCGGGCTCATCGAAGTCATGCTGTTCGGCCGCATCAAGCGGCGCACAGCGCGCAACTTCACGTGGCGTGCCGAAGGTCCGGTGCAGCGCTATTTCGCCGAGATCGTGTTGCCGGAGTTTTTGCGGACGCGCTTCGATGAGCCGGGTGAGCATCGGCGTTTTGTTGGCGGCATGTTGTCGCGCGCCTCGGTAGAAAAACTGCGCACGCAGATGGACGAGCTGTTGCGCAGTTTCGACGAGCTGGTGGAAGCCGATCTCAAGCTGCCAGTGGCCGACCGTTATGGCATCAGCCTGCTGTTGGCTATGCGGCCGTGGGAATTCTCCGCCTTCACTGCGCTGCGTCGCGGCCCGCGCGAGAAGGCGTTCTGAGCGTTGCGGGGGCGAGGGCTAAGGGCGCTTCTTTCTCCGACTCCGGCCTGGAAGCGGCTTACCGACGTTGGTTTGCAGATAGTCGCCCGGCCCTCGCCCTACCGCCACAAGGTCCGCCCAGAACTGACCACGCTGCGTATCATCAGGGCATCCTCGGCAACAGGACGCAGCCTTGACCGACGCAGTCGACTTGACCTCGAAGCTCAACGCTGCGCGCGCTGGCGATCGTCAGGCGGCTGACGTGGCGTTGTCGCAGGTATATGCGGAACTCAAGCAGATGGCGCGCGGCGTATTACGCGGCAATCCGCTGACGCTGAATCCAACCTCGCTGGTGCACGATGCTTTCCTGAAGCTGATGCCGGAGTCCGACCGTGTGTTCGCCGATCGCGAGCACTTCTTCAAATCCGCAGCCCGCGCGATGCGTCAGATCGTTGTCGATCATGCGCGCAGCAGGTCCGCCGACAAGCGCGGTGGCCAATGGATCCGGACCGAACTGACCGACGGCTTGGCGCAAGGCGACGAAGATCGTGTCGATGTCTTGGCACTGGATGCGGCCTTGAGCCGGCTGCAGGCGCGCGACGCGGAGTTGGCCGAGATCATCGAGGCGTACTTCTTTGCTGGTTTCACCTTCGATGAGATCGCGCAGATTCGAGGCAGTAGCGAGCGCAGCGTACGCCGGCAATGGGAAGTGGCGCGGCTGTTTTTGGTCAAAGAATTGCAAGCGCCTTAACGTAGTTGCCGGAAATCCGGCGATCTTGCGTTTGGCTCAGAATTCTCTCTCGATAACCAGCCTATGCCTGCCCACGACCAACTCCGTGCGCTGATCGAACAAGCTCTCGACCTGGCATCGACGCAGGAGCGCGAGCGCCTGTTAGAAGCTTGCGCCGATGCGGCGCTGGCAGCTGAGGCGCGGGTGCTGCTGGGTTTGCAGGCGCAGGCCGAGCGCCTGGACCAAGCCACAATAGGTGTGGCGCAGATTGACGATGCGCTGAGGCTGCCCGAGCACATCGGCCCCTATCGCATTCTCGGATTGCTGGGCAGCGGCGGGATGGGCGCGGTCTATCACGGCGTGCGCGACGACGGCAGTTTCCGCAAGGACGTCGCCATCAAGATCGTTCGTGATGCGTATTCGGCCGAGCAGCGTACGCGGTTTGCGCGCGAGCGCGAGCTGCTGGCGCGGCTGGAACACCCGGCCATCGCGCGCATTCTCGATGGCGGCAGCACCGAGGCGGGCCAGCCGTGGATGGCGATCGAACGCGTCGATGGCGTACCGCTCGATCAGTACGTGCGGCAACGCCAGCTGCCGCTGCGCGAGCGCATCGAGCTGCTGCTGCGGGTTGTCGATGCAGTGCAGTTCGCGCATCAAAACTTGATCGTACACCGCGATCTAAAACCCGCCAACGTGCTGGTGCAAGCGAGCGGTGAACCGAAGCTGCTCGACTTCGGCATCGCCAAGTTATTGGGCGAGGTAGAGCACACGCAAACCGCCGGTCGCGCGCCGATGACCTTTGCGTACGCGGCGCCGGAGCAGATCAAAGGCGATCCGGTCACCACAGCAACCGACGTCTATGCACTCGGCGTGATGTTGTACGAGCTGCTGACCGGCGAGCGTCCGCACAAGGCCAAGGGCGACAATCCGCTGAGCCTTCTGCAGGCGATCACCGATACCGATGCAACAGCGCCGAGTGAGAGCCTGCGGCGGCGCGGCTCGACAACCACACAGAGCATCGACATACGCGCGCTGCGTGGCGATCTCGACACCATCGTGCTCAAGGCGTTAAGCCGCGATCCCGCCCGGCGCTACCCGTCAGCCCAAGCGCTACGCGACGATCTCGACCGATACTTGAATAACCGCCCGATCAACGCCCGGCCCGACGCCTTCAGTTACCGTGCGCGGAAATGGGTCCAGCGCAATCGCCTCAGCGCGGCGATTGCGCTGCTGGCGGCGCTGGGCCTGTCGGTGGCGGCGCTGCTGATCGTTCAGGAGCGCAATCGCGCGATCAAGAACGCGCAGGTGGCGGAGGCGACCAAGCGCTTTGTGCTGAAGGCGTTTACCGGCGCCAACCGCTGGGTGACCAGCGAAAATCTGACCGCACGCGACCTGGCGCTGCGCGGTTTGGCGGAGGTCGAAACCGAACTTAAAGATCAGCCCGAGGCGCGGATCGAAATGTACGACACCTTGGCCCGGGCGTTTGCCGTGAGCGGTCCGCCCGAGGCGGCCATTCGCGCCACCGAGGCGCAGATTCGCGACATGCGCATGCTCGGTCGCAACTCGGCTGCAGAATTGGTTGACATCGAACTGCGTTTGCTCCGCACCTACCTCAGCACCGAGCAGTTCGCGAAGATGCGCGAGTTGCAGCAGTCCATTGAGCGGGAGTTCGGGTCCCAGTTGAGCGCCTACGATCGGATGAACGTGCAGCATCTGGGCATACAGCGGGAGCTCTTGCTCGGCGACTTCGCCATCCTCGATCGAGCGTGGCCGCAGTTGCTGGACCAAAAGGCGCTCGACGCAGCGGTTGCCGACAGTGCTGATCGGCGGGAAATGGCCGAAACCTTCGCCAGCTTTGCTTACCGGTACGCCGTCGACGCCGCTTACTTCTGGCGCCGTGATGCCGAGTTGGCAAAGCTGGTGCTGCAGATGGGCCAACGCGCGCAGCGCGATGTGCGAAAGAGCAGCTTGCACCGCGCCAACTTCGGCACCTGGATGGCCGATTATTTGGTGGCCATCAGCCGTGATCCGGCGGTGAAGGCCTTGGAGGAACGGGCCAATCGTTGGAACGAGGGCCAGTTCGGTGGCGCATCGTCCTCGTATGCGAAGCTGGGGGCGCTGCTGCAGGACGGGCAAGTCGAACTGGCTGCGCAGCATTTTCCACAGATGGAAACCCTCTACACGCAGCTCGGAGCGGCGGAGACTTTTCTGGCCTGCCGTTACATTGGCCTGGAGGGTGGTTACCTGGCGCTGCGCCAGGGAGACCTCGCGCTGGCCCGACAGCGCTTCGACCGTGCATTGAAGTGTGGGCAGCGCGCGAGCGCGGTGAAGCCGCATTCGGTGTTCGAGCGTGACGCCTTGGCCGCGCTCGCTTACCTGGATTTGTTGGAAAGCAAGACTGCACCGGATACGCTGACGGCGCTGGCCGACGAGCAACGCGCGCGCGATGACGCGGTCTGGTGGCAAAGCGCCGCATGGTTGGCGGACTGGCATTGGCGCGTCGGCGAGCGGGCGAAGGCGACGCAGTGGTTAGAGGCCTTGCGCGATTGGCACCAGAAACGCGGCGCGCGGTACGACGCCGGCTTGCTGAGTCAATTCGAACGCGCAGGTTTGGAGGTTCCCGCGCAACCCGTGTTCGACGTGTCCGAAGCGGTACGCATCGCGAACGAGTTGATTGCCGACGGCGAGCGTATCCGCGAATTGCGGCTCCAGCGCAGCAAGCCCTGAGGCAGGGCGAAGAAAAATAGCTGCCGGTTTTTCCGGCGGACTACGTCTAGGTGTGATGACCGCCATGCAAAGCACTGGCGGGTGCCAACCCGATGATGGAGTCCGCTATGAAATCGCTCGCCCGCAGTATCGCCCTCGCCCTGACGCTTGCCGCATCCGGCGCCCATGCCGCGCCCTGGACCTATCGCGGCACGCTCAACGACGGTGGTGCGCCTGCCAATGGCCGCTACGACATCCGCCTCAGCGTGCTGGATGCCGGCGGGGTGAAGTCGCTGGTCTATCCGCTGACTTTCAGCGGCGTCGAGGTGAAGGACGGCGCTTTCGCTGTTGATGTGGATTTCGGGATCGACCTCGGCGAGCTTGGCGCGGTGAAGCTCAAGACCGAAGTGGCCCAGGGCGGCAGCGGCTTCGTCGCGCTCGGCGAGCCGAAGACTTTCGATGCCAAGGCGGCGCTGGTGGGGGTGTGCTGGGATACGCAGGGCAATGCGGGGACCAATCCGACCACCGACTTCCTTGGGACGATCGATGCCCAGCCACTCGTGCTGCGCACGCAGAACGTGCCCAGCCTTCGCATCGAGCCCTCCGCGGCGCTCTTCAACGGCAGCCCGGCGACGACCAACACGATTGCCGGTTCGAGCGCGAACAACGTTACGACCGGGGTGCGCGGCGCCACGATCAGTGGCGGTGGGGTGCCCAGCGGGAGCAGTGATCCCGACTTCGCCAACGAAGCGCCCAACCGGGTGACGGACCACTACGGGTTCGTCGGCGGCGGCTATCGGAACCAGGCGGGCGATGGCCTCGGCCTCACCAGCGACGCAGCTTTCGCGGTCGTCGCTGGGGGTGCACAGAACACGGCCAGCGGTCCGCGCAGCACCGTGGGTGGTGGCGACACCAATGTCGCCAGCGAGTTTCGCAGCACGATCAGTGGCGGGTCGCAGAACACCGCCTCGGGGCTCGGCGCCAGTATTGGCGGGGGAGTCAACAATGCCGCTGTCGGCCAGGGAAGCGCGGTCGCGGGAGGGTCAGGCAACTGTGCCGGTGGAACCTATTCGTGGTCGGGAGGGCGCAGGGCCAAGTCCCGGCCAGCCACGGATCCAGGCGCTCTGGTGCAGGCTTGCGATGGCCTGACCTACCCCGGCGGCAGCGGTGATGCGGGGACCTTCATCTGGGCCGATAGCCAGGAGCTGGACTTCGTCTCGACGGGATCCAATCAGTTCCTGGTCCGCGCCGATGGCGGACTCATGCTCAACACCAACGCCCCATTCGCGAGTGGCGACGATCTGGTCGTGGGCGCGCGACCGATCGGTGGCGATGCGGACAGCGATCTGCGCCTGCTCACCAGATCCAACAAGTCGGTCAACTTCTTTGTCAATGACACGACCGGCTCGTTGTCGATCGTGCTGTCGGCCTTGGCAACCGGGAACAACCGGATCTCGGTCTCCGGTGGCGCCGGCGGCGCGGCAACGCTGTCGAACGGAGGCGCCTGGACCAACGCCTCCAGCCGCAGCTTCAAGACCGGTTTGATGGAGGTCGACCCGACAGCGATCCTCGACCGCCTGGTGGCGCTGCCGATCAGCACCTGGACTTATCTCGGCTCCGACGAGGGCACCCATCTTGGCCCGATGGCCGAGGACTTCAAGGCGGCCTTCGACCTTGCCGGCGACGGAAAGTCCATCGCCACCGTCGACGCCGACGGCGTGGCGCTGGCCGCGATCCAGGGCCTCAACCACAAACTCGAAGCCGAGAAAGCTTCCCTGCAGGCGCAGTTGCGGCAGCTGGCGGCGCGCCTGGCGGCGCTCGAAGCCGCCGGGGAGCGCTGAAATGCG
>ERZ1066125.144-NODE-144-length-48795-cov-27.009561_pt1 | contig 48795 bp, 37 predicted proteins | sample MGYA00382772_ERZ1066125 | MGnify/ENA primary metagenome ERZ1066125 (study PRJEB33369, sample SAMEA5778355) | biofilm metagenome | biome: Industrial cooling water; feature: Water cooling tower basin; material: Biofilm | place: United Arab Emirates | collected... | reverse complement strand
TTTGTTACTGTTTGCTACTCTTGATTGACCGCTTGCTACTTCAGGAAGAAGCAGCTCGCGAAATATGCTACTGATTTGATGAAAGTGTCAAGAAGTATTTTCAGGTTTTTATTTTTTTTGACAAATGACAGCGCCCGACTGACGATGAATTCCGACATTAGGTCGCCCTGACTTAAAGCTTATAGCGATTTGCAGGTTGGCGCGCCCGCGCCCTCGCGCCCGCGCGCCCTCGCGGGCTGGCATCCGGTGAATAGCCTTGCCCGCGAGGGCGCGCGGGCGCACCCAAATGAAAACCGCTGTAAAGATGGACAATTTTCAAATTGCCTTCACCTGCGTTGCTCGTTCCAGTCAACGACTGTAATATCTGCAGGCACGCTGCACTGCTGGTCACATTTCAAGACCGCAACACATTTTCAAACTATCCAAAGGAGACTTCTAAATGAGTGTACCGACTTCGCGGAGAAACTTTGTCAAAACCGGTGTCGTCGCTGCCGGAACCGCCGCCGTTTATCACCGAAATGTTCACGCCCGTATTCTGGGCGCGAATGATCGCATTAACCTGGGATTCATAGGCGTCGGCGGTCGCGGCAGATCGTTGCTGCGCGATTTTTCTCTGGCGCTGCAAACTCATCCGGCTCAGATCGTCGCGGTCTGCGACACTTATCGCAAACGACTTGGCCAGGCAGAGCAACGTCTGATCGAGGCCAAACAGCCCAAGCCGGAATTTTCGACGCTGGATTACCGTGAAGTCATCGCTCGCAAAGACATTGACGCCGTAGTCATCGCCACGCCGGATCACTGGCATGCTCCGATTGCCATCGAAGCAATGAAAGCAGGCAAAGACGTGTATTGCGAAAAACCCATGACTCGCACCGTCGAAGAAGCCAAGAAATTTTACGAAGCTTCCAAGGCGACCAACCGCGTCGTCCAAATCGGTTCGCAAACCACATCGAGCGACCAATGGTGGAAAGCTCGCAAAGCGATTGCCGACGGCATGATCGGGCAGTTATTGATGAGCCAGGGGTCGTATCATCGCAACTCAATCGAAGGCGAATGGAATTACACCATTGATCCGAACGCCGGGCCAAGCGGCAAAGGCGACGATTACATTGATTGGAAAATGTGGCTGGGTAATGCGCCGGCGCGTCCGTTCAGCGCCGAGCGCTTTTTCCGTTTCCGCAAGTATTGGGATTATTCCGGCGGCATCGCCACGGATTTGTTTTATCACGTCGTTGCGCCACTGAACCTTTGTTGGGGCGATGGGCAGTTTCCATCCAAAGTCATGGCTTCCGGTGGAACCTACGTCTTCAAAGATGGCCGCGAAGTGCCCGACACATTCCACTTGATCGCCGAATTCCCGAAAGGCCATTCGCTGGTGTTGAGCAGTTCAATGGCCAACAGCCAACACATTCCGGGACTGATTCGCGGTCACGAAGGCACGATCATGATGGTTCCGCAAGGCCAGTTTGAAGGCCGCGTGGATCACATCACCGTCACGCCGGAACGCATCGCCAAAAAGAAATTCGTCGAAAAATGGGGCAGCGAAGAGGTCAAACTGATGACTGAAAAACGCGAAACGCATTATGAAAACTTCCTGCGTTGCGTGAAGACTCGTGAAAAGACCGTGCTCGATCCGTTGACGGCGTATAAAGCCATGACCACCATTGGAATGGCCGTTCAGTCGTATCGCGAAGGTCGCGTGCTCTATTTCAACGAAGCGACTCAGAAAGTCACAGACAAACCTGCTGAAGCGATGCAGGCCAAGATGTAAACTTGCGAACATAAAAAAACACAACGCGGCGATCCTCCCCCAAGTATCGCCGCGTCGTGCATAACCCGATTGAAATTTCTTGGAATCGGGGCAGATGCATTGTTGCATTGAAGCGATGGAAATTAAATCCTGAACGACCAATTTCACAACTTTTTAAGAGCCTCAACCGCAAAATCGCGCAATTCCACGCGAACCACTCAATCACCTGTTCGATGTTGTTCATAAAGCTCCTGTTATCTTTTTCCTGCCGACGACTGTTCGCCGATTCTTTGGTTGACATTGAAGTTTGGCAAGTTAAGATACCGGCTACTTCAAATTGCTCGTTCACGAATTGAAAAATTGAAACGTTGCGCAACGCCGTCAAGAACCGTTTAAGCGATGTTTTGGCCGCGCCAGCCTTCTGGCAATGAACTACCCTTTTAGATTGTCACCCCGGATGATGATAAACCTTCGATTCACGGAGTATGGAGTTATGTCGCCGAAGTCAAAGTTTGTCAGCCTCTTTCTCATTGTCGTTCTGCTGCTCACCCAGTTTTCGTTGACCGGACTTGCCGCTGGTTCTTTAAAGCTCTTCATTCCAGACACAATCACCGGAACTCTGAAAGGTTATGTTCTGGACGCGACCGGAATTGGGATTCCGGATGTGCTGGTTAGAATCACCAATGTGGAAACAGGAACTCAACGTTCCACTCGAACCAATGCCGAAGGGCTTTACCAATTCCCGCTGCTGCCGATGAATGTCTACAGAATCGAAGCCATCAAGACGGGATTTTACGTTCAACCATCCCCGGTGACCACGATGAAGGTCACGCTCAACAAAGTCGTGATTTGGGCGCCGCCGGTCGTCCTGTTACCGGAAGCTTCGCGCCCAACGCAACCAATCGCGCAACAAACGCCGACACCCACGCCATCGCCAATTTCAGCGCCACAAGCCAAAGAGGAATACAGCGGGCAATTGGCCAATTTGTCCGATTCCACACGCCGGTCGAATGCCGACGACCAAATGGTTGCATTGTTGCCGCTGGCTAACATTCGCAGCTTCGACGATCTGGCGACGCTTGCTGCCGGAGTTGCGCCGCCGCCGCAAGTCAAAGGTGTGGCAGGCCCCGGCATTGGTGCTGGCATCGGCACTGCCGGGCAATTTTCAGTCAACGGCGCGCGCGCGCGATCAAATAACTTCACAGTAGACGGTTCGGACAACAACGACGAAGACGTGGGCGTTCGCCGCCAAGGATTCGTCGCGCTGGTTCCGCAATCAATCGAATCGGTCAAGGAAATCCAGATCGTCACGCACCTGTGGGACGCCGAACATGGACGCAGCGTTGGGTCTCAGGTCAACGCCGTTTCCAAATCCGGCACCAATCAGATTCACGGTTCGCTGTATGACTTTTTCAATCATTCATCGTTGAACGCGCGAAACTTTTTTGACTATTCGGCGAAAAATGCGCAGCCATACAGGCTGGATGCGATGGCGATTGGCAGCTACGTCAACGGCCAACCGACCAACACACGCCGCTTGCCAGTTCGAGTGGACGGTCAGGAAGTCGTCTTACCCAATCCATCGCAAGACAAGGATCAGTTCCAACGCAATCAAGGCGGCGGAACAATCGGCTTTCCGATTCTTAAGGAACGCACTTTCTTCTTCGGCTCTTTTGAGCGTCAGGACATCAAGGCTAGGCAGGAAACTCACTTCGCGGTGCCGACCGTCGCGCAACGCGGGTTTCTGGGATTTGGAGCAACAGGTTTCAGAGCGACCGACCGGTTCGGTCGGCGACAAACCTTTTTCCCGACCTTTATCGCGGGCGATTCGGTGATGTCGTTGTTTCCGTTTGCCAATAATCCGGTTGGGCCTTACGGCGAAAACACCTACACACAAGTGCTGTCTGCGGACGCCAGCGGAACTATTTTTTCGCTCAAGCTGGATCACAATTTCAATTTATTTTCGCAGGCCACGCACGCATTCACGGCTCGTTACAATTTCACTGACGACGAAAAACAGGTTCCGACGGTTGGCGGAGCGCTGTTTTCCGGGGTGATTCCCAGCGTACGAACGCAAAATCTGTCGCTGTTTTTGTCCAGCCAGTTTTCCGGTTCACGTGCCAACCAGTTGCGTGCCAGTTTCGGACGAACGGCGCTGACTTTTTCCGAATTGCGCGACACTTATTTGCAATCTTCGCGGTTGTTGCCGCAGGAACCTTATTTACTCAACGCCCGAAGGCTGCTGAATCTGAGTTCTCTGCCTGAAGACGGTCAACCGCCGCCACAGTTTGTCAGTTACGTGCGAAGCAGCGCCACATTTACAACCGAAGGCAATCTTGGGCCGATTGGCCAACTGGTGGTTTCTCCATTCAGCCCGTTGGGGCTGGATGTTTATCTTTTCCCGCAAGCGCGCGCCAACAACACCATTCAAGTTGCCGACACGCTGAACTGGTTCCGAGGGGAGCATTCGCACAAGTTGGGCTTCGATATTCGTCGAACACAACTCAACAGTTTTTTGAATCGCAATTACCGTCCTCAAGTCGTCTTTGGCGGCTCGCCGGATTTGACCGCCCAATTTGCTCAATCGCCGCTGCCAAACATCAGCCAGTTCGGCCCTACGCCCGGTTATTTCAGCGGAGCCGATCTGGCGAGTCTGGGCATTCCGACGGGAATCTTTCAATCTCTGGCCATTGGCGCACCGAATTCCGCCATTGGATTGCGGCTTTGGCAGTTGAATTTTTTCGCCAACGACAATTGGCGAGCCAGACGCGGGTTGACTCTTGATTACGGCGTTCGTTACGAACTGAACACCGTTCCGCGCGAAGTCAACGCGCGCATCGAAAGCACGTTTGCGCTGAACGACCTGCCGACCGCCGACAATTCGTTGAGCATTCGCGCCGGACTCAGCAATCAAAACCTGAGCAATCAGGCTTTGCTGAATTCCTTCAATTCGACGATCAATTCGTTGCGACAAACGTTCAATGGACGCAATTCGATCTTCGATCCTGATCGCAACAATTTCGGCGGACACTTCGGCTTTGCCTGGGACCCGATGGCGAACAGCACGACTCAGGCAGGCAGAACAGCCATTCGTGGTGGCGTTGGCGTATATTACGATTTGACTCTGGGCAGCGTGGTCAGCCAATCGCGCAACGTGTTTCCCAACTTCCTGCCGTTCAACGCCGATGCCGGTTCGTTTGCCTACTTCCAGCAACTGTTTTTCGTTCCGGGTGAAAGCGGCACGCTGGCCATTTACAACCCCAGCTTCATTCCGATTGATGTCGTCAATGCCAGTGGCAGCGTGACGCGGTTTCCCTTGATTCAAAGCGGCAGACTCAACTCCGTTCAGTTGCCGTCAGGCGTGTTGCCACAATTGTTCGGTTTGTTATTCAACCCGGCAAACACCAATCCGGTTTCCAACGGTACGCGGCTGCCATCTGGCGGCGGACTGGCCTATACGTTGCCGGACAACAATCTGCGTTCGCCGTATACGCTGCAATACAATCTGCAAATCGAGCGCGAACTGTTCAGCGATTTCCTGATCAACGTCGCTTATGTCGGAGCTAAAGGCGTCCGGCTGACGCGCTTTCGCACTCCCAACGGCGGACAGAATTCGATCACGCTGCCGATTGATCCGCTGGGATTGAATCCCAATCCGGTTCAAGCCATTGCCTTGCCACCGCTGAGCAATATCTCAACCGGACAATTCCAACGCCCGAATCCGAATCTTGGCGCGTATACAATTTTCGATTCCTCGGCGGCTTCGATTTACCATTCACTGCAAACAACGCTCACCAAGAGATTTTCGCAAGGGTATCAATTGACGGCGGCCTACACCTGGTCGCACGCGATTGACGACGTGTCGGATGTCTTCGATGTCGCCGGAGCGTTTGTCTTGCCGCAAGACGATCGCGCGTTACAACTCGAACGCGGCAATGCCAATTTCGATATTCGCCATCGCTTTGCGTTGAGCGTCATCGGAAATGTTCCATTCATTGACCGCTTCAACCAAGCGCAAGGAGCCAAAAGAGTAATTTTGGGCGGATGGCAATTCGCCTCGCTCCTTACTTTTCAAACCGGACAACCGTTCACCGTCAACACTGGGTTTGACGTGAATATGGACGGCAATCTGACCGACCGTTTGAATACATTGAACGGGTTGACGGCATTGGATGATCGTCGCGTCAAATTGCAATTGGAAACGAATCCGGTCAATTTGCTGGCTCCACTGGGATCGAATGGCCGCATTGGTCGCAACACGTTTCGCGCCAGCGGCATCAATCGAACCGATCTGGCGATTGTCAAAAACATACAACTGGGCGGAAGCCATTATCTTGTCTTCCGCGCCGAAGCGTTCAATTTGTGGAATCGCGCCCATTTCGGCATCCCGGTGCGAATTCTGGAAGCGCCAAGTTTTGGCCAGTCAGTAGACACGCAGATTGGCCCACGACAGATTCAGTTTGCATTGAAGTACGTTTTTTGAGTCAGGCTGGAATCATGGCTAGCAACAAAACAACCATCGTCGTTGAATCAGGTCTGGCAGCAGCTTATAACTCTGCTCCGCAAAGCAAGCAAAAGGCTGCGCGCAAAGCCATGCAACTGGCATTGTTGTCGGCAAGCGACGAGAATTCTCAACATGGGAAGCGAAAGAACACTTTCAAGACCAGACAAAAACTGCCGAAACTAATGGCAGTTAGGTTATCAAAAAAAGAGTCGGAACTGCTGACCCGGATCAATTGCGGTCTAAAGTCTGAAAAACAAAACCGATATTTGGAATTGCGAGACAAACGCGAAAGCGAGACGCTGAGTGAAAATGAAGAAGCCGAATTATCGCAGATCGTCGAAGAACTAGAAGACATCTGGGCGGACAGGTTGCAAGCCTTGATTTCTTTGGCCAGGCTGCGAAAAACGACTCCTCGACAATTGATGGACCAATTCCAAATCCAGTCGGCTTCAAATGGCAACTGATCGCGTAACCAAATCGCAACGGCGCGCAGTTTTTGCCAGAGCCGGCAACCGATGCGAATACTGCCTGACGCCGGATGATTATTTTCCCGGCTCGTTCGAGGTGGAGCATATAAACCCAAAATCAAAGGCGGTAAAACAGTTTTGAGCAATCTGGCGCTTGCCTGTCCGTCCTGCAACGGTCACAAACACAAAAAAGTTAGTGGCATTGACCCGGTGAATCAAATGGTTGTTCAACTTTTCAATCCGAGAAAACAAAAATGGAGCGAACATTTTGCGTGGGGCGCAGATGCCAGTGAGGTCATAGGGTTGACACCGACAGGACGCACAACAGTGTCAGCCTTGCAGATTAATAATCCAAAGATGCTCAAGGTTCGGAACTTATTGCGACAGGCTGGGCTACACCCGCTGGATCGCGCAGACGAATAAGACAGGTTTGATGCACAATTATTGGCAGCCAAATTCCGGCTGAACAGATCATCACCAAATTTAACCTTAAGGGAGAAATACATTCATTATGAGTCAGATCGAAAAGGTTCATGCCCGCGAAATCCTCGATTCGCGTGGCAATCCGACCGTCGAGGCTGAAGTGACGCTGGATAGCGGAATCGTTGGCCGAGCCGCCGTGCCTTCGGGCGCTTCGACCGGCGAAAACGAAGCTGTCGAATTGCGCGATGGCGACAAGTTTCGTTACCTGGGCAAAGGCGTCAAGTTGGCGGTAGAAAACGTCAACAAGAACATCGCCAATGCGCTGGTGGACAAAGACGCATTCAATCAAGCGGAAATTGACCGTTTGATGATCGAACTGGATGACACCCCGAACAAATCCAAGCTGGGAGCGAATGCGATTCTGGCGGTTTCTATGGCGACTGCTCGCGCGGCGGCGGCGGAGTTGGAAATCCCGCTCTACCGTTACATCGGCGGAACTAATGCTCGCATCTTGCCGACGCCGATGATGAACATCATCAACGGCGGCGCGCACGCCGACAACAACGTTGATTTTCAGGAATTCATGATCGTTCCCGCGGGCGCGCCGAGTTTTGCCGAAGCCTTGCGTTGGGGTACGGAGGTTTTTCACACGTTGAAAGGCGTGTTGAAATCGCGGGGTTATTCGACGGCCGTCGGCGACGAAGGTGGATTCGCTCCCAGCCTGAAATCAAACGACGAAGCGATTGAAGTCATTTTGAAAGCCATCGAAGACGCTGGTTACAAAGCGGGCGAAGAAATCGCCATCGCGCTCGACCCGGCCAGCTCGGAATTTTTCACCGAAGATGCTTACGTCTTCAAAAAATCCGATGGACGCAAACTGACTTCGGCGCAAATGGTGGATTACTGGGTGAACTGGGTGAAGCAGTACCCGATCATTTCCATCGAAGACGGTCTGGCCGAAAACGATTGGGAAGGTTGGGGCGCGATCACCGAACAGTTGGGCGACACAGTGCAACTGGTTGGCGACGATCTGTTTGTCACCAACACACTGTATCTCGAACGCGGAATCGAAGAAGTCGTCGCCAATTCGATTCTGATCAAGGTCAATCAGATAGGCACGTTGACCGAAACGCTGGATGCGATTGAACTGGCGCGGACAAACAATTACACGGCGATTGCGTCGCATCGTTCAGGCGAAACCGAAGATTCGTTCATAGCCGATTTGGCGGTGGCGACCAATTGCGGTCAGATCAAAACCGGTTCGGCCTCGCGCACGGATCGAATTGCCAAATACAACCAACTGCTTCGCATCGAAGAAGAACTCGGCGAATCAGCACGGTACGGCGGCTTTTCGTCATTTTACCAACTTGAGCTTGGGCAATTGAATTTCCCCGTCAAGGTGAAATCCACTCGCCGATAAACTTTTGGGAGAGGCAATTTTTTGAAATTGCCTCTCTTATCTCCCTCAAAAAAACTTTGCCATCCACAGCCGACAAAGTTTCATCAGAGCGCTTGCCATTTGAGTTTTCAGGAGAACAAATCTATGCCAGACAAAGCCAAACTATTTTCGTGCGTGTTTACTCTATTGCTGATGCTTGGCCTGAACGCCGGCAAGGCTTCGGCTCAGGACACAGTGACCGGTGCATTTGAAGGAACCGTCACAGACAGCGTGACAGGCCTTGCCATCGAAGGCGCGACCGCCGAAATCACTAATGTCGAAACCGGAATCGTCGCCACCAAACTGACCGACGCCAGAGGGCGCTTTTACCAGGGATTGCTGCCGCCCGCGTTGTACAAAATTCGCGTGACGAAAACCGGTTACCTGCCGAACGAAACCTTCCAACGTCTGAAAATTGCGCGGACGGGCGAAGTAGTTCCGGTTCCGGTCAGTCTCGATCCCGCGCCAGCGACTCCTGCGACAACTCCGCCAACTACTCCGCCGACAACTCCGCCAACTACTCCGCCTACAACTCCTCCCGGAACTACGCCTGCAACACCGCCTGCGCCAATTCCGCCGACGGCTCCGGCAACTGCGGCTGGCAACGAAGTGCGCAGTTCGATCAACACGCTCGATGCGCGCCGTAGCGGTTCGTTCAGCGAATCGGATGTGACGGCCTTGCCGCTTGGCGGAACCACGCTCACACGCAGCTTTGACGAACTGGCCTTGTTACTGCCCGGCGTAGCGCCTCCGCCACAAACGCTGGGAAGCGTAGCCGGCCCAGGTCAAGGCGCAGGCGTCGGAACTTCGGGACAATTTGCGGTCAACGGACTTCGTTCGCGCGCAAACAATTTCACGGTGGACGGTTCGGACAACAACGACGAAGACATAGGCGTTCGGCGACAAGGATTTCTGGCATTGATTCCGCAGCCGATTGAATCCATACGCGAATATCAGGCAATCACCTTGCTGGCTCCGGCGCAGTTTGGCCGCAACTTCGGAGCAGTGGTCAACGCCGTTTCCAAATCCGGCGGCAATCAAATTCACGGCAATCTTTACAGCTTTTTCAATTCCAGCCAGTTGAACGCGCGCAACTTCTTCGATTCGGCCAATGGCAACGATCTGGTGCGGGTTTCGTCAACCAACGGCATAGGCGCGCTGATGGATGGCCAACCGCTGTTGGTTCGCAATCACAGCGGCGGCGAAGATTCCTTCACGCTGGCCAAATTCGGCGCAACGCTCGGCGGCCCGATTCGCCGCGAAAAGACTTTTTACTTTTTCTCGCTTGAAACGCAGCGCATCAACGCCACCAAAGAAGAAAACTTCGCCGTGCCCACCATCGAACAACGAGGCATTTTCGGTTCCGGCGCAACGGGTGTCAGCGGCAATCCGTTTTTGCCAGGAACGGCTGTTCGCGCCCGACCGACCAGTCCCGGCGGCGACGCCTTTTTCAGCCTGTTCCCGTTCGCCAACAACACTAATGGAATTTACGGAGCTAACACTTACACGCAGGTCTTGCCCGCCAGTGCGCGCGGCGTGGTCGGTTCGGTCAAACTGGACCACAACTTCAAACTCGGCAATCGCTCGCAAAGCCTGACTGGCCGTTACAACGTCACGGACGATTGGCGCGAAATTCCCAAAACCGGCGAAGCGATCTTTTCAACCTTGCGCCCGGAAGTCCGCGCGCAAAACGTTTCGTTGTTTTTCAACGGCCAGTTCAGCGATCGTGTGTTCAATCAGGTTCGCGCGTCTTATGGCCGGACGCGATTGCAGTTCCGCGAAGTTCGCCCTTGTACGGCAAACGACAGCGCATATTCAAATGATTGCCTGTTGCCGAGCGACCGATTCCCCAACCAGCCGTTTTTGCTGAATCGAACTTCGACAACCAATCAGACTCTTCCCGGCGCCACTGGAAACAACGCCACCGATGCTGCCGCGCAAACGCAGATCACTTATCAACGAGCGATTTTCAACAACGCGCCGGTTCATACCGAAACCGATCTGGGGCCGATTGGACAGGTTTTGATTGCCGGTTTCAGCCCGTTGGGCGTGGACGTTTACAACTTTCCGCAAAGCCGCGTGAACAACACTTATCAATTGGCCGATGTCTTGACCGCGCGCGTCGGCAATCACAATCTGGCGTTCGGACTTGACGTTCGACGTTCGGAACTCAACAGCAATCTGCCAAGAAACTCTCGCCCGTTCGTCACCTTCAACGGAGCGCCCGCCTTGTTGAGCGGCAACTTTTTCAAACCTGAAGATCTGGCTTCGACCGGAGCGGCCAGCAATTTCTTTTTGACCTTGACCAACGCTGGCGCCGCGCCTGTGGCTTCGGCGGCGGATTTGAGTCTGCGGTTTTATCAGTTGAACTTTTTCGTGCAGAACGATTGGCGAATTCTGCCGAATCTGAGTCTGGCGCTCGGACTGCGCTATGAAACCAATACGACTCCGCGCGCAGCCAATGACCGCGTTGAACAAACGTTCACCGACCCGGCGCTTGCGCTGCTTCCCGGTATGCGAACCTTCGTAGGCAATCGCACAAAATTGTTTGAGCCGGATAACAACAATTTCGCGCCGCGCGTCAGCTTGGCATTTTCGCCGCGCTGGTTTGGCAAAGACCGCACGACGGTTTTTCGCTTCGGAGCAGGCATGTTTTTCGACCAGATTCTGGGCGCTGTCGCCAGCCAATCGCGCAACGTCTATCCGACCTTATTACCATTGAACTTCGGCGGCCTCTTTGCGCAAAGCGACGACGTGCGATTGCGTTACGTCAATCCGGCGACAACCAGTTTGCAAGGCGTTCCGCTGGTGGGCGGTCTCAATCAATTGAATCTGCCGCTCAACGGCAACCTGATTCAATTGCTGAATCAAAACTTCCCGCCCGCGTTCGGGCTGACTCTGCCTTCGCAGCGATTGAATCTGCCGAATGCGTTTCATTACACCTTCGCCTTTGAACAACAACTGAGCCGCGAAATGACAGTCTCGTTCGCTTACGTCGGCACAGGCGGCAGAAATCTGTTGAGGTTCACGACGCCGAATCTGGGTTCGGCGACGAACATTTTGCCGACGCGCTTTGCCGTGGTCGGCGTCGAACCGCGCGTTTTCGGGCGCGTCTGCATTCCTTCGGTCAACCCGGTTCCTACGGATACCGGCGGTGGCACTTTCCTGGAACAACAACGCTTCTGTCCCGGCAGGCCGGTTTCAGACATTGGCGCGGTGAATATCTTTGAAACCAGCGGCAGATCGTTGTTCGATTCCTTGCAGGTGGAATTGCGAAGCAGGCTTCGCCAATCTCTTCAGCTTCAAGCTTCGTATGTGTTTTCGAACGCGCGTGATGATGTGTCCGAGGCGTTTGATCTGGCCGGAGCTTCTTCGCTGCCGCAGAACAGCACGAATCTCAACGTCGAGCGTGGCGCGGCCAACTTTGACATTCGCCATCGCGGAACTTTTGCCGCGATTTACAGCCCCAGCGAACTCAAGGACAAGCTGTCTTCGATGGGTTGGCTGCTGAACGGATTGCAGGTCGCGGCGATTGGTCGCGTGCAAACCGGGCAACCGTTCACAGTGAATTCGGTTTACGACGTGAACCTGGATGGCAATCTGACCGACCGTTTGAATTCGACCGATGGATTGCGAATCAACAATGACGGTCGCCAACCGGTCATAGTGCAAACGACCGACACCACTTCCCTGCTGGCCGCAGCCGGACGCGACGGCCAAATCGGTCGGAACACTTTTCGTGCGGGCGGTTTGTTTGAGTTCGATCTGGCGGTCAGCAAGGCATTCGTCTTTTCCGGCAGTAGAAAGATCGTGCTGCGCGCTGATTTCTTCAATTTGTTCAATCGCGCGAATTACGGAATTCCCGTGCGATTGCTGGAAGCCCCCGGTTTCGGCCAAGCCGTCAGCGCCGTCACGCCTGGCTTGCGAGTGCAATTCAGTTTGAAGTTCGAGTTTTGACGCAGGCGGGAGACCGCGCTCCCAGGAGGCTTTATGACGTTCAACCATTTTTACTCGTGGAACCGTATATTGCTGCTGGTGATGTTATTGGCTGGCGCATTGATCGGCGGGCGACAGCAATCGGCGCACGAATTACGCCAGGTTGCCGTGAAACCAGCCGGAATTCATTTTACCGCCAGACCTCTGCCCGATGTGCGCGTGCTGCACACGGCGACATTGTTGCCCAACGGACAAGTGTTGGTTGCGGGCGGCAGCGCGAACGGAGCGGACGATTCGGCAAACAATTCCGCTTACCTTTATTCGCCAGCCACCGGCCAATGGACTGAAATCGCCGGAATGAAAACTGCGCGTAAAGGTCATTTCGCAGCCTTGCTGCAAAACGGCAAGGTGCTGGTGGGCGGCGGTAAAAACGCAAATGGACTTTTGGACTCAGCCGAACTCTTCGATCCGGTCACGCAAAGCTGGACGGTGACCGGCTCCATGACCAAATCGCGTTTTCGCGCTACGGCGACGTTGTTGTCTTATGCTTCGAATGCCGCTGGCAATGCCCGCAATGGCAGCGTGCTGGCGGTTGGCGGCGAAAGCGATTCGGCGACCATTCTGGATACGGCGGAGTATTACGACCCGGCCAACGGAACCTGGAAACAAACAGCAACCAAAATGTTCCAGCCGCGTCTTGCTCACACCGCCACCTTGCTCAACAACGGAGACGTGCTGGTTTCTGGCGGATACGCATCTCCCTTCAAGCCGCTGACTTCGGCGGAAATTTACGATCCGCTGACCGACAAATGGAAAACGACTGACAGTTTGAAAACCGCGCGATTCGGCCACAGCGCGACCTTGCTGGCCAACGGCAAGGTACTCGTCGCCGGCGGAATCGCCACCAACGGCACAGCGCTCGACAACCTGGAAACCTTCGATCTGGCCACGCGCCGATGGACAGCGGAACCTGCCAGAATGACGGCTCAGCGCGCTTTTCATACCGCCTCGCTGCTGCCAAACGGAGATGTATTTGTGCTGGGCGGTTTTTCATCGTTGCAGGGCGAAGGCTCGAATAAAGGCGAAACTTATTCGCCCGCCACCAAACAGTGGAGCGCGGCTGGAACTTTTGGCGAAGTGCGCGGAGCGCATACGGCGACCTTGCTGGCCAATGGGCGAACGCTGGCGGTTGGCGGAGCTTCCACAGGTTCTCTGGCCAACGCATTGGCATCGGCGGAACTGCACGACCCGGCAATAGGTCAATGGTTGACGCAACCCAATTCGCCCAATCAACCGCGTCACAGTCACACAGCGACTTTGCTGGCCAATGGAAAAGTTCTGATCGCTGGCGGCAGCGATTTCAATGGCCAGATGAGATTTTCGGAATTGTACGATCCGGCAAACGATACCTGGACGCGAACAGGCGATCTGCTGGTTTCGCGCAGCGGACACACGGCCACGCTTCTGCGCAACGGCAAAGTGCTGGTGACCGGTGGGATTCAAGCCGGGGGAACGATTCTGGATTCGGCGGAACTGTTCGACCCCGCCACCGGGGCGTGGTCTGCAACAACCAACGTCATGCCAAACCGACGCGCCAATCACACTGCGACTTTGCTGGCCGACGGCAAAGTTCTGGTCTCTGGCGGATGGAACGTCGTCGCAGGAACGAACATTCTGCGAAATTGCGATCTTTACGATCCGGCGACAAATTCCTGGTCTACGGCTGGTTTAATGACTCAGCCAAGGCGTTTTCACACCGCGACGCTTCTGTATGACGGGCGAGTTCTGGCTGTGGGCGGAGATTCAGCCAATAGTTTGAAGACTTCTGAACTTTACGACCCGGCGACCAATCGCTGGATTCAGCAGACCAGCATGATGCACGTTGGCCATTTCCGGCATACCGCAACACTGTTGCCCAACGGCAGAGTGCTGGTGGTTTCAGGGCTGCAATCCACCAGCGGTTTGCCGACGGCTTATTCCGGCAGCGCCAATTTGTACGATCCGACGGGACAAGGAAGATGGGATTCGGTCACAGCGCCCAACGGACGCGACGGCCACACCGCCACCTTGTTGCCAAACGGCAAGGTTTTGATTGTCGGCGGATACACCATTCAATCCAGCGGCGGAGCCGGAAGTTCCATCAACAACATAGACGTGGTCGAACTGTACGATCCCGGCAAGGGAACATCAGTCCCTTTCAGCGGAACGACCAACATCACCTTTCCACGCGACAGCCACACGGCGACGTTGTTGCCCAATGGCAGAGTTCTGATTGTCGGCGGACGCTCTCAGGTCACAGCGGCCAATGGCAGCACGGTGGAAGTTCTCATCAACCAGGTGGAGCTTTATGACGTGGGACTGGATGCCTTGCCCACGGTTGCGCCCGCCATTTCCAGTTTTGTCGGCAACGGCAGCGGCAGCGCGGCCTGCATTTCCGGCATTCGCTTTCAAGGCGGCGGCGAAGCGGCCAGCGGCAACGCCAACAGCTCCAACGCCAATTATCCCGTCGTGCAGTTGATGCGAATGGACAATGAACAAACTTACTTTTTGTCGCCCGACGCCAATTCATCGCAATGCGTGTTCAAAGGCTGGACGAACAACAGCTATGCTTCTTTGCCTATTCCGGCGACGACCTTGCCGGGGACGAACAACAATCTGCTGCCGGGGCCGGCGATGTTGACCGTCTTCGTCAATGGTGTGCCGAGTTCGCGCGCGCTGATCGTCGCTCCCGACGCCCCAGTTGACGGCGGCGATACGCCATTGGCCAGTCTGATTGGTCGCATTCACACCGTCGCCGACACAGGATTGCAGGTCAATGTGGAACTTCGCTCTTCGACCGGCGAAGTTCGCAATGTGCAATCGGGGCCTAATGGCGAGTTCGTATTTGAGAATGTGCCGACCCAAACCGCCAGATCGTCAGCGACCGCTCTTTCGCCCAATCAGGTCACAGAAGACGGCCCGACAACGCAAATCACCGTCACAGGCAGCGGCTTCACCGCCAACTCAGTCGTTCTGTTCAACGGCCAGCAATTGGCGACGACTGTTTTGTCTCCAACACAGGTCAGAGCCAACGTCCCGTCGCAATTGATTCAAAACCCTGGATTCGCCAGCATCGTCGTGCGAACGACCATCGGCAACAACGTCATTACGACAACGCCGCTGATTTTCCAGATCGTCGCTTCATCGCCTGCAACGCGCCCCAGCATCAGCAACCTGACTCCGTCTTCGACAGTAGTGAACGTGTCGCCCGGAACCATCACCATCAACGGAACCAACCTGCTCAACGGAACGACGCAGGTGTTGTGGAATGGACAAGGACGCAACATTCTGGCGGCTCAATCCACAACGACTGCGCTTGTTTTCGCCGTCACTGTTGAGGATTTCAGAACTCCGGGCACGGCTTCCGTGCAGGTCATCAACGCAGGCGGCGCATCCAATTCGGCTCCGTTCACGATCACCTCTGCGCCTGTGCCAAACATCAGCAGCCTGAGTCCGTCTTCTACTGTTGTCGGAACTGCGGTGTCGGAAATCACAGTCAACGGAACCAATCTGCTCAACGCCAACGGCACGACTCAGGTGTTGTGGAATGGCCAGAGCCGAACGCTCAACGCCAACAGTTCCTCGGCAACCAAATTGGTGTTCATTCCATTCGCCAGCGATTTCGCAACCGTCGGAACAGCGTCTGTGCGCGTGCTGCACACCACCGCCGGAGTGCAGACCTTTTCCAACATCATTTCGTTCACCATCAACCCACAACCGGTTCCGACAATCAGCAGCCTGACGCCGTCTTCGACAACCGTCCCAATCACGACGAACAATTCGATTGCGGATTTGCCGGTCGGAGTGATTGGAACCAACTTCGCAGGCAATTCTGTCGTTCGCGTCAACGGCAAAGCGCTGACGACGGCTTTCGTCAATTCGACGCGCCTGAACGTCAACGTTCCCGGCGCGCTGATTGCGACACAAACGAACCTGAGTTTTTCCGTGCTCAATCCGACAACCAATCTGAACTCCAACTCGGCGGCGTTTCCAATCAATCAAACTCCGCCGGACACAGTTGGGTCCGTGCTGGCTTATCCACTGTACAGTTCCACCTGCACAGCCGGGACGACCGTTCCGATTTGTTCGACGAATACGACGATTTCAATTACAAACACCAATCCCCAGCAAGCCGCTCGCGTGCGCTTTTTCTTCGTCGAAGGCGTGACAGGAATCGCCAGCAATGTCATACGCACCATCAACGCCAACCAGACGCTGACCATGCAGGCTTCGGAAGTTGATCCGTCGCATCGCGGTTACGTGTTGGCCGTGGCGGTCAACAGTTTCAACTGTCCCATCGCTTTCAATTTCCTGCGCGGTTCTGAAACCGTGACGGCCATAGTCAATCAACGCACTTACAGCGGTTCGGTCAACGCCATTCCGATTCGAGGGATTGTCGCTCCGAGCTGCACGGCCAATTCCACCTCTGCCACCTTGAATTTCAACGGCAGCAGTTATGACCGTTTTCCCAGCCAGGTCGTGGCAGATTCCGTCACGACAACGACAAACCCTACGACGACTCTGCTGGCGCTCAACGCCGTTGGCGGAAATCTGATTGGAGCCAATCGCGCCAGCAACTTCGCCTCGCCCGGAACACTGCAAGGGCAAGTGGTGGATTCTTCGCTCAATTCGTTTTCGTTCACCAGCAACAGCGCTGCTTCCCAAATTCTTTCCGAGTTGAGTCGGGCTTTTCCGCAAACCACGCCAGCGATAGAGCAGATCATTCCCAGCAACCAAACCGGAAAGATGGCAATGCATGCGGGACCGGGTTTGTTCGGCATGACATTGTCCAGAAACGCTTCTTTCAATTCGGCAAGCCTGATGCGAATCGTCGCGCTCAAATCGGTATCAGTGGTGATTCCGGTCAACACCATCTTTGTGACCTTGACTGGCGATCCGCCCAACTCCGATCCGCAATCAGCGGCCAATCAATCAACCGAGAATGCTGATTCCGTCTCGTCACTCGAAAAGCTGAATAATACAAAGGCGCACGAAACTGAAACGGCTGGCGCTACAACCGACATCAACGCAATCGCCCAACAACAGCAGCCCGGCGAACTGATTACCTACACCATCACTCCGAGCGGCGCTTTGGCAACCGGAGAACCGATCATCTTCTTGCCGAAATCCAGAACCGTCACGCCCGGCGATCACGGAACAGCGACTTTCAACCTAAGCCCCGAAAACACTGCGCAGCAAAACGTCAACAACAACTTCTGCGGCCAGACTTCGCCCGGATTGAGCATTGCGGGCAAACTGACCATGCCAGCGGGTTTCACGTCAGAGTTGATTCCGGTCAACTTGCATCTGACCAACAACAAAGCGCCGAGTTGCATGTTGCCTGTGGACGTTCAAACCAATAGTTTGCCTGTCAGCGGAAATTACATCGTTCCGGATGATTTGATGGACGATGTGTTGGGGTTGCAAGGCAGTTACGAAATCACCCCGTTGGACAATCGTTTTCAGTTCAGTTCTCAGGCAATGGGTCAGGAGGGCGAATCCACTGTGCTGGCTCCGCCATTGGTGGGAGCTTCGTTGGGATGGAATTTCAGCGCCACAACGGCCAATGTATGTCCGTCGGCGGCTTCGCTGACGGCCACAGCCAACGGCGAAACCAATCTGCAAATCTGCGCCGGGCAAACGATAAATTTATCCGTTCCCGTTGTTCCGAACGCAACCTACACGTGGATGTATCCTGGCGGAGCAATGGTCGCCGGACGAACTCCGACAATCAATAACGCCACACCTGCCAACAGCGGAATGTACACGGTTCAGATTACCGTCCCTTCGTGCGCGCTCGTTCAGGTGTCGGCACAGGTCACAGTCAACCCAACTGCCAGCGCCAACGCCGGGCCGGACCAATCCAAAGCCAAAACCGGCGAAACAACCAGCTTCACGCTGGCGGGATCGGTTTCTGCCGGAGCCGTTGCAGTCTGGACGCAAATCAGCGCCACAGGCGACGCCGAAGCCAACATTGTTGATCTCAGCAATGTGGCCTCGCAGGTGAACGTCATTGGAACCGGCAGCGTGACATTGCAACTTACCGCCGCCAGTGAAGCAGGGTGTGGCAGCGCCAGCGACACCGTGGTGTTGACCGTCACCAATCAGGTTCTTTGCCCAACCATCAGCAACCTGTCATTGCCGAGCGCCTTGCCCGGAGCCAATGTCACAATCGGCGGAACCAATTTCACAGGCGCGACCAATGTTCGTTTCAATGGCGTGCAAGCCGCATTCACAATCGTCAACGACACCACAATCAATGCAACCGTCCCCGCAGGCGCAACCAGCGGCCCTGTGACAGTCAGCAAAACCGGCTGCGCGGACGCTGGGATGAGCATCAACATTCTGCCGAGTTATGAAGCCGACGTGATTCCGCGCCCGACCGGCAATGGCAACGGCATCATCACCGTCGCCGACTGGGTGCAAATCGGTTTGTTCATCGCCAATCCCGGCAGCGTCAATCCGGGCAGTGAATTTCAACGCGCCGATTGCGCTCCACTGGCCACCAATGGCGACGGTCAATTGACCATGGCCGATTGGGTGCAGGCCGGACGATTCGCCGCGGCGCTCGATCCCATTCCCACTGCGGCCGGTCAATCAACTCCTGTGTCGCCAATCGTAGCCTCTATTCCTTATCGAGCCGCGCTCGGCAACTTGAGCGAACCGGCGACTGAACGCCGCATTCCCGCCGCCATTCGATTGCTGACATCTGGCCGTCAGGCAATTGTGCTGATGGATTCGACCGGCGAAGAAAACGCCGCCGGTTTCAGCCTGACCTTTGACAAAACGAAATGGCGAATCGTTTCCATTGAACGCGGGACAGACAGCAAAGGCGCGTTGTTCAACACCAGCAATCTGAAAACCGCTGAAAACAGCGTCGGCATAGCCATCGCGCTGAAAGCCGGGCAAACCTGGCACCCCGGCGAACGCCAACTTGCGATTGTCACTTTCGCTCCGATGGCTGAATCTGTAGAGGAAATTCCTGAACTGGCTTTCGCCGATTTCCCTATTGCGCGCGAAATCGTCAGCGAAAAAGCGTCGCCGTTGTTTGCCAGCTTCAAAGTCAACGGCATCGAACAATTGAGCTTTGTTCCATCCGTAGATTTTGGCCTGGCGGAAATGCTGCCGGGTCACGTGGCTTTGACCACTTTCAATCTTTACGATCTGCAACGCCGTTTGCCGCCCGCGCGCGAAACTCGATGGCAGGTGACGTTGCGCGACGGCGCAGGCGTCGAACATCGAATTTACTTTTTTGACGTTTCACCGGATCGCCTGCAATTTCAGATTCCTTTTGATGCCAGCGCAGGCATAGCCACTTTGTTTATCAAATCGTCCACTGGTTGGACTGGTGTTGGCTCATTGCTGATTGGTCAGCGGTAAGGAGGAAACTTGACGCGAAGAATTACTACGACAATTTGCCTGCTCGTGATTGGTGCATTGTTTTTTTTGAGCGCGCCTAATCCGCGTCGTGCTTTCAGCCAAACCGACAAGCCAGAATTGATTTTGCAAAACGGCCACAGCGAACGCAGCGATGGGTTGGTCTTTTCGCCGGACAGCCGTTATCTGGCGACGGCAAGCACCGATTCGACCATTCGCATTTGGGACGCAACGACCGGCAACGAATTGCGAGTGTTGGCCGGTCACACAGCAGCAGTCAGAACTGTCAGCTTCAGCGCCGACGGCAAATTGCTGGCTTCGGGCGGAGCCGACGGCAAAATCAAAATTTGGGACGTCGTCACAGGGCGCGAACTTGCCGATCTGGCCGGTCACAAAGGCCGCATCAACGCTCTGGCGTTCAGCCGCGACGGCAAACTGCTGGCTTCGGGCGGCATAGATCAAATCATCAAACTCTGGGATGTGGCCGCGCGCACCGAACTGCGAACTTTGGCCGGTCACAGCGGTTGGGTGACGGCATTGGTTTTCAACGCCGACGGGCGACAATTGATTTCCGGCAGCGCGGACAAATCCATCAAACTCTGGGCTGTCCCAACCGGCCAAACGCTCCAAACCATCACCGCTCATCGTGAAGCCATTGCCAATCTGGCGCTCAACCCCGCAGGCGATTTGCTGGCTTCGGGTGGCGCTGATTCCGCTGCTCGGCTTTGGCGGTTGCCGCAACTTAACGCTGAACCAACGTTCAGCTTCAACTTCCCTGCCGGTCGAATTGTCGCATTGAGTTTTTCTGCTGACGGCCAAAACGTGCTGGCTGTTTCCAATGAACGAACTGCGCAACGATTCAATCTTGCTACTCGTACAGCAACTCAACTGTCCACTGAGCCTGACCGTCTGGAAAAATACGAAGCGGCGACGTTTTCACCGGACGGCCAATTGCTGGCGCTGTGTCCTGGCACGCGCGAACTTGAAATTCATGCTCTGAATAATTTCGACAACCTAGTCAAACTGAGCAGCCGATCCAATCCCGTTCGAGCCGTTGCCTTCAGCGATGATGGCCGCTGGTTCGCCACAGGAAATCAAGACACTAGCGTCACGTTGTGGGATGCCTTTGCCGGACGAGTCATAGGCAACTTTGCCGGAAATGCCGGCAGCATCAACACGGTCGCCTTCAGTCCCGACAATCAAACGCTCGCTTCTGGCAGTCGCGGAGGCCTGGTTCGTTTGTTGAATGTCATCGCCGCCAATGAAATTCGCCGCTGGCAGGCTCACGACGACGGCATCAATGCGCTGCTGTTTTCTGTTGATGGCAAACAGTTGATTACTTGCAGCACAGATCAAACAATCAAAGTCTGGGACGCCACAACAGGCAATCCGATTTCCACGCTCAAAGGCCACGCGCGCGAAGTCAATTCAATCGGCCTCAGCGCTGACGGCAAATGGCTCGCGTCCGGTTCCGCCGATGGAATTGTCAAAATCTGGGAAACAGCAAACTGGCGAGAGCGTCGTTCGTTGACGGCGCACACTGGCGCGGTTTTCGCACTGGCGTTCAACGACGATGGAAAATTGCTGGCGTCCGGGTCAGCAGACAAAACTGCCAAACTCTGGCAAACCGCCGATTGGCAGCTTTACAAAACTTTCAATGACTCTGCTTCAATCCAAAGCCTGAACTTTTCGGCTGACGGCAAATCGCTGGCGACCGGAAATTTGCAATCCGTTATCTGCCTCTGGGATGTATCCGCCGGATCAAGACTTCGCTCGCTGAGCGGCGCTTCGGGCAGCGTCAACAGTTTGAATTTCAGCGAAGACGGCAATCGAGTGATTTCCGCTCACGAAGACGGCAGTTTGCGAATCTGGAATGCCACGAATGGCGAATTGATGGCGACGGCGGTTTCGATTCGGGAAAGCGCGGATTGGCTGGTGGTCACGCCGGAAGGATTGTTTGATGGTTCGCCGGAAGCCTGGCCGCAGATTTTATGGCGATTCGGCAAAACGACATTCAACGTTTCTCCGGTCGAAATTTTCTTCAACGAATTTTTCTATCCTGACCTTTTGTCAGACGTGCTGGCGGGGAAACAACCAAAACCAAAAAATGAAATCACACGGCTTGATCGCCGCCAACCGCAGATGCGCTTGCTGGTCGGCGACGAAACAGCCGTTTCAACAAAACCATCCGTCAGCAATCAGCAAACCATCACAGTCAAAATCGAAGTCAGTGAAGCGGCAACAGGCAGCGGCGCGCAGGATGTGCGACTGTTTCGCAACGGGGCGTTATTCAAAATCTGGCGCGGAGACGTGTTGAAAGGCCAGCGTAGCGCCGTATTGCAAACACAGATTCCGATTATTGCCGGAGAAAATCGGCTGATGGCTTACGCTTTCAATCGGGACAACATCAAGAGCCTGGATGCCAACCGCTTTGTCACCGGCGCAGAATCCTTGCGGCGACGCGGAACGGCCTACATTCTGGCTGTCGGTGTCAATCGTTATTCCAATCCAAATTACAATTTGAACTTTGCCGTGCCCGACGCGACGATTTTCAGCGAAGAACTTCGCGCCAGACAGACTCAACTTGCACGATTCGACAAGGTGGAAATCATCACTCTCTTTGACGCCCAGGCGACCAAGCAAAATATCATTCAGGCGTTACGGCGGCTTCGTGGAGAAGCGAATTCGACAGTTATGTTGCCGTCACTGGAAAAGCTGCAACGCGCAAAACCTGAAGACGCCGTAATTGTTTATTTCGCCGGTCACGGCCTGGCGGTCGAGCCGCGCTTTTACCTGATCCCGCACGATCTGGGTTACAACGGCAAGCGCGAAAATCTGACCCAGGCAGGGTTGGCGCGCGTGCTGTCAAACAGTATTTCCGACAAGGAACTTGTGGAATTGTTTGAAGCGATTGATGCCGGGCAATTGTTGCTGGTGATTGACGCCTGCAATTCCGGACAGGCTCTGGAATCCGACGAAGCCAGACGCGGGCCGATGAATTCCAAAGGGCTGGCTCAACTGGCATACGAAAAAGGAATCAACGTGCTGACCGCTTCGCAGAGTTATCAGGCTGCGCTGGAAAACAAGGAGCTTGGACACGGATATTTGACCTATGCGTTGATCGAAAGCGGTTTGCGAAAACTGGAAGCCGATGCTCGCCCACGCGATGGAAAGATTCTGGTTCGGGAATGGCTGAATTATGCAACCGATCAAGTCCCGCGCATGCAGGAAGCCAAAAACAAGAACAAGGTCAAAGGAGCCGAACGCATTTTGAAACGTCCCAGCGCCGTCCGGCTCACTCCGAAAACAAGCCCGGAAGCGCAACGCCCGCGAGCGTTTTATCGTCGCGAAGCCGAAACTCAACCGATGGTCATCACTCAAACGACGCCTTAAAAATAAAAAGCGCGATCAATACGCAATTCACACCAGGTAATGCGAAAGTCTCAGAATTTTGATTCGGTAACGCACCAGCGCTTGCGAGACGCCGGCTTGAGCGGCGATGGCGCGTATGGATTGACCGCGCGACAGATTGCACGCCAACGCCCGGTAAGGCAGCAATGCCGCTGCGCCTACCGAATAGGCTTCTTCTTCGATTTGTTGATGGTGAGTTCTACCGGCTGCGGCGTTTTCTGAATCGGTGGTTAATTCGCTGTGTTGGTGGCCCAGCAATACGTGGCAGATTTCTTCCATCAAGGTCGCCATTTTTCGCGTCTCGCTGTGGCTGGGATTCAGTATGACGACGCGCGTTCCGTCCGGCAAAACAGGAGTCGCTCCGCCTGACCAGGCTCCGCTGGCAGTAGATTGCAACAAGGCTTTTGCTTCGTCGCTCAAACCGACAACGGAATCCAACGGCACGACTCGCAATCCAACAGATTCTGCCAACGCATACGGGTCAAGCCGGTCGTGAATGCCAGCCAGGCCGGCAAATGATCTGACTCGCAAGGCCAGTTGTTCATACTGGCGGAATTTGTCGCTGACCGGCGGTTCAGGCAGAAAGCGCGAACGGTTCAGACAATCGCTGTTGCCGCAAAAACTGGACATCGCCACTCACTTCTTGACGCTGTACTGTCTGTAAGCCAGTCGAAACAATTCAGACAAGGCAGCCGCATTTTCCGGCGTCAGATTCGTGTCCGCGCGCAAATGAGCTTCGACCACGTCCGGCGTATACCCTTGCAGCAGTTGAGCAAATGAATTTTCCATCGAAGCCTGAAGACCGATGATTCGGTCCAGTGGCAAATTCAACCATTTGGCCAATCGCGCCAGAGTTTCCGCATCGGGCGTTCCTGTGCTGTTTTCGATTCGTGACAACGTGGAAGCGCTGACCTGTGTCTGTTTGGCAACGGCTCGCAACGAAAGTCGTTCTCCTTCACGTTTGCGTTTGATGAAAGTCCCCAATTCGGCGACATTGACCAAGCTCTCAGGATCGTTGACGACTTCCTGTACTTCTCTTTTTGATTTGTTACGCTCTTCCATAATCAAGTGTTGATGTGGATAATCGGTTCGGCGTCATCGGTGACGCCGGAAAACCTATAAACAAATAGATAAACTGAATGCTCGCAAACTAACATAGCAGTCTTGTAAAGGCAACAATTCGTTGCAACTTTGCAACGCCCGGCTGTGAATTGGAAGCCACGTTTATGCTGGTCAATCAATCAATCGAAACGACATTTGGCGTAGGCTCTGCGGAACCAGAACTGGTTCAGTTCAACGCAATGCCACTGACAGCGGATGATTTTCTGATCGAAAAGACACTCAATGGCGATGAAGCAGCATTTGAATCGTTGTTGCGCAAACATCACAAACGAGTGTTTTCGATTGCCCGACGTTTTTTCCGCTCGCGCGAAACCGTCGAAGACATCGTTCAGGAAACATTCTCGAAAGCTTTCTTTTCTCTGGCGTCTTACCGGCGCGGAGCAACCTTCGAGCAATGGCTGGCGAAAATAGCCGTCAATAATTGTTACGACGAATTGCGGCGGCGCAAGAAACGCAGCGAATCATTGATTACAGACTTGTCCGACGACGAAGAATACTGGCTGGAAAGCAAACTGTCTCAATCCGCCTTTGACATTCACCTGAGCGAAAACGAACGTGAAATTGCGGCGGAAATCTCCGGCAAGCTGCTGGCTGGATTGTCCCCTGAAGACCGCCTGGTTTTGACGCTGCTGCATGCTGAAAACAATTCCATTCGGGAAATCGCTCACATCACGGGCTGGTCAGAGGCGAAAGTCAAAATTCGAGCCTTTCGCGCCCGGCACGCCATGCGAAAAGCCTTTGCCCGATTGAGAAAAGCCGAAGAACGAAAAACAGTTGCCATTCAGGGAGACAAAATCAAATGAAGTGCAGACAAGCTGTTCGATTGATGACTTATGGGCGCGACGCCGAATCCGCCGTCCTGTCAAACATACAGGAACATGCAGCATCTTGCCCAAAATGCCGCCGGGAGTTTGCGACTCATTCGCTGTTCAAATCATTGTTGAAAGAATTCCCAGACGCTCAAAACGATCAGGATGCCTGGGAAGAAACTCGTTTAATCAATCAGGTCAGGGCCAGAATTCGCGCCAACAAGGAAAATGGTTTGATGACATGGGAATCGGCGGTCATTTCCATCCGCGGTTGGTTGTTCGCCTTTGCCGCCGCCGCAATTTTACTGCTGGCATTGAGCGGACAACTGGCGTTCAAACAAAACCAGTCCGGTTCTGCGGCTCCGCAGAACGAAGACCTGATCAGCAACAACACGCTATTGAATTCGCCGCGCGATTTCACCAGCGATGGAGCCGACAATGCTCGTTAATCAGAATTACATCGCCACCAAACGCAAAGCTCAATTCATCATTCTGGCGACGTTCATATTGGGCATTGTCGTTGGCGCGTCAGGCCAATATCTGTTGCTGCATCGTTCGGTCAACAAACAGGTCGGCGCTTCGGTTCCGATCATTGACGAACTGACCCAGCGATTGAGCCTGACTCAGGAACAGCGAAACGAAATTGACAAACTGCTGGCCGAATCTCGCCGACAGTATCAATTGCTGGACGACGAAGTTCGCCCGCAATACAAAGCCATTCGACTGGATACGCGAAAACGAATTGCCACCTTGCTGACACCTGAACAGCAAACCTTGTTCGAACAATACAAAAGCGAGCTTGACGCCAAACGCGAAGCGAAAGAACGCGAAGCCAGAGAAAAAAATCTGGCGACTCCAACTCCCGCAAAATAATCATCCATATCTTTCTGGCCTCATCAATATGAACATTTCCAGCACACGGTTCCCTGCCCCTGTTTCGTTTTTTCTACTGGTCTTGATTGCGTTGGTTGTTTCCACCTCGTGCAGTCGCACTCAATCCGGCAACGAATTGGTGATGATGCTGGAAAAACGAGTTTCTACTTTCGATCCGCGAGCCAGTTCCGATTCCGCCGACGAACGCATGCGCCAGTTGATTTTCAATGGTCTGACCCGCAAAAACGAAAACTTCGACCCAGTCCCGGAATTGGCCGAAAGCTTTGAACCGTCAGCGGATTTCAAATCCTTCAGCTTCAAATTGCGGCAAGGCGTCAAATTCCATAACGACCAGTTACTGTCCGCGTTGGATGTGAAATACACTTTCGACACCATGCTGGCCGCAGGGTTCACTTCGCAGAAGAAAGTCGAATTTACGCGCGAAGTCGCGCCCGGCAAACCGCTGCTGGCCGGTATCGAAGTCGTTGATCCGCATACAGTGGTTTTTCGCTGCAACGAACCTTGTCCGGGTCTGCCCAATCAAATCGTTCCGGTCGGCATCATTCCCGAAAAAACCACCGATCAACAAGCCAAAAAGCCTATCGGCACAGGCCCGTTCAAATTTGAAAGTTTCACCGAAGATCAGGAAGTCGTGCTGGTCGCCAACGCACAATACTTCGGCGGCGCGCCCAGCGTCGAAAAACTTCGAGTCAAAATCATCCCTGACAACAGCACGCGCGAAAGCGAACTTCGCAAAGGTTCGGTTGATCTGGCCATCAACGCCGATTTCGATCCGATTACTGTCGAAGGTTTGCAAAAAGCCGAAGGTTTGAAAGTCGAAACAATTGACGGAACCAATCTGACGCATCTGGGCGTCAATCTGCTCGATCCGATTTTGAAGGATCATCGCATTCGCCAGGCATTGTCGTTCGCCATTGACCGCGAAGCCGTCATCCGCGATGTTTTGCGCGGTCAGGCCAAAGTCGCTCACAGCATTCTGCCCGTTTCGCAATGGGCTTACGAACCCAACGTCATGACTTACGGTTACGACGCCGAACGCGCCAAACAATTGCTAGATCAAGCCGGACGACCGGAAAAAGACGGACAGCGATTGAAACTGACCTTGAAAACTTCCACAGTTTCGATTGCCAAAAAAACCGCCGAATCCTTGCAGGCGCAATTCGCCCGCGTAGGCGTCAAACTGGAAATCCAGACGTTGGAACGTCAAAAGCTGACGCAGGATATGACCGACGGCAATTACCAGCTTTATTTGAACACCTCGGTCGGCGGCAATCAGAGCACTGACATTTTCGCGTTTATGTATGGATCGAAATCCATTCCGCCGAACGGCCAGAATCGAATGCGATACAGCAATCCCGCCGTAGACAAACTGCTGGCCGAATCAATACTGGCCGCGCAGGATCGTCGCAAACAAATCTTTTCCGAAATTCAAAAGACGCTGTCGAACGATTTGCCGCAGATTTATCTGTGGTATCCGGCGACGATTGTCGTTCACCGCAACCGCGTCGCCAATTTGAAGATCGAACCTTCTGGCGATTGGCAGATCGTCCGCAACGTCAAATTGAATTAGCCACTGTTTTCCGGCCACGTCGCCAGTGAAAAGTCGCCAGAGCAGTTCAGGAATGGCCTTCAGATTTGGAAAATTGTTCGGCAACTACCTGGTGGCGGTAATCAAACATGCGTTGCAGTTTGGCGCGCGTGAAAGCGCCGCCGAACAATTCACCCAGCCAACCCATTGGCAGCGCATACTCAATGTCGTCAATCATCAGCGTTGTGCCTCGTTCGGTTGGTTCAAACCTGTGGCGATGCCGCCAGTACGCAAATGGCCCTCGGCGTTGCACGTCAGTGAACAAATGCGGTGGATCATATTCGGTGTGTTCGGCAACCCATAATTGCGAGAACGGGCCAGTGAAAACTTTGAAGATGACCTCTGCGCCGGCGTGCAAGCCTGTAGCGGGCTGCACCATTTCGACGCGCTCCCAGGGCGGCGTTAATCGCTCGACAGCGCCGGGTTGTTCATGCCAGGCGAACACCTCTGAAGGTGGCGCTAGAACCTCGGACTCTTTGCGAAAATGTTGAATTTTCATCTTTTTCAGATTGGGTAAAGCAAGGTTTTCATATTGCTCGCCTGCATTGCACGAGCGACTCAATCAGCTTGCGCCGTTTTCACCAGTCGCGACACCTCGAATCCCTGCGCAGCAACACGCCGTGTGATTTGTTCATAGTTTGCTTCCGCCAATTGTGGCGTGCGCGACAACACCCATAGGTACTTTCGGTCGGGCGACCCGACTACGGCGTAACTGTAATCCTGCGCCAGGTCTATGATCCAATAATCGCCCCACACCGCTGACAACCAAGACAGAAAGGACGGAGCGAACCTGACCTTTAATTTGGAATTCGGACCTTTGTCATCAGCCCGCCGTGCCCTGCCTCCCGCTTTGGTAATCTGCCCGTTTTTCATTCGACAGGCATTGACCACTTTCATCTCCTTATCAGACAACAACGAATAGGTCGCCGTGACTTCACCAAGACATTTTTGCTGGAAGCGGTTTGGGAAACGCGCGATCTCATACCAGGTCCCTGCGTAACGCGAGAGGTCAACGGCAGGTACGACTTCCAATGGTCGCCGATCAGTAACACTCCCCAATTCAGTGATTCCGACAAGCATTAATAGGACTGCAACACATAATTTCATACTAAAAACCCTCCATTGAATCCATAATTTGCCCAGATCAACTTACTTTATAGCACATTCTTGTCAATATATTGACCATATATTCCAGAAATAGTCTATATTATTTCTTGACAGTCACTTGACGGAACTATTCTGTAAGTGTACTGTGCGCATCGTTGAAGGAGGGGGTTGATTTTGGCAACGACAAATGGTCATCCGCCAATTCAATCCAAAAAACAAAGATTTGCAGATAATCAGGAGAACAATCGCAATGAATTTCAAATCACTTCTGGCAGCTTTCGTGTTGGCGCTCATTGTGGCTTTGGGCACAACGCCAAATTCGGCAAGCGCGATCAATCATTATGAACAGAAAGACATAGTGGACACGGCTGTAGCCGCGGGCAGCTTCAAGACGTTGGCAGCAGCCCTGGAGGCAGCGGGCTTGATCGAAACACTGAAAGGCAAAGGCCCATTTACGGTGTTTGCTCCGACGGACGAAGCCTTTGCCAAATTGCCAGCAGGCACGGTCGAAGCGCTGCTCAAGGACAAAGAGAAGTTGACGAAAATCCTGCTTTATCACGTCGTCTCAGGCAATGTGATGGCGAAGGACGTCGTCAAGTTGAAGTCTGCCAAAACTGTACAAGGCTCTTCCGTCACCATCACCGTCAAGGGAGGCAAAGTGATGGTTGACAATGCGAATGTCGTCAAGACCGACATCGCAGCTTCGAATGGCGTGATTCACGTAATTGATAGCGTCATCCTGCCCCAATAACTTCTTAACGATAACCCATCGCTGGCGGCAAACCCCGCAAAGCTTCGGCGCAAATCATTCCGATGTTAGCGCTGGAACCTGCATCGCATTGCCGAATGTTTGCGGGCATGCCGTCAGCGTGATTGTGTCGCATCAACACATCCTGACGCCAAATGAGTCTCAGCAGGAGAATCCATGTTCCGCATCATTCAATTGGTAGCTTTGGCAATCGCCCTTTATCTGACATGTAAAGTCGCAACGGTCGTTGGTTTTGGCAACAATCAAGAGTGGAGCCAATGGCGAGGCCCAAACCGTGATGGGCAAGTTGCTGGCGCTGCCTGGCCGGATCGTCTGACGGACAATTATCTTGAGCAAACCTGGCGCGTGCCTCTGGCGCCGAGCTATTCAGGTCCAGTAGTTTCTGCCGAAGCCGTTTTCGTCACCGAAACTAAAGATAAATCCACCGAAATTGTCAGAGCGCTGTCACGCGCCAGCGGAAAAGAGTTGTGGAAAGTCGAGTGGTCGGGCGCGATCAGCGTTCCCTTCTTCGCCAAACGCAATGGCGATTGGATTCGCGCCACTCCCGCGTTTGATGGCAAGAGTTTGTTTGTTGCAGGAATGCGCGACGTGTTGGTCAGTCTTGACGCCAAAACCGGCAAAGAGCAGTGGCGCGTGGATTTCACCAAAGAGTTCAACACTTCCCCGCCTGAATTCGGATTGGTTTGTTCACCGTTGCTCGACGGCAATGCGCTTTACATTCAAGCGGGCAACGCTGCTGTGAAGCTGGACAAACGCACGGGAAAGGTGTTGTGGCGCGCGCTGAATAATGAACAAAGCAGCATCATGACGAATGGTGCCTTCTCTTCGCCTGTGATTGCCAATGTAGCGGGACAGAAACAACTCATCGTTCAAACCCGCGAACAGTTGGCTGGGCTTGATCCTGAAACAGGTAAGCAGTTGTGGATTCACAACGTACCGTCATTTCGCGGCATGAACATTTTGACGCCGGTTGTGTTTGGCGACGCGATTTTCACCAGCAGCTATCAGAACAAATCCTGGCTTTATCGCATCAGCAAAGGCGCAGCGGGATTCACCGTAAATCAAGCTTGGGAAAACAACGCGCAAGGTTATATGTCTACGCCGGTGGTGATTGACGGTCACGCCTACCTGCATTTGGGCAATCAACGCTTCACCTGCATCAATTTGCAAACCGGCGAACGCACGTGGACTTCCAAGCCCTTTGGCAAATACGCGAGCCTGGTCGCTCAACGCGACCGCATTCTAGCCCTGGACGAACGCGGAGTGCTGTTGCTCATCAAGGCCAATCCAAAAGAGTTCGAGTTGCTTTCAGAAAAACAGGTCAGCGAGGAAGAAACCTGGGCGCATCTGGCGATTGCCGGTGAAGAGCTTTTCATCCGCGAACTGAACGCGTTGGCTGCGTGGCGCTGGCGCACGCCGAGAGTTTCGGGAATATCGGCTGAATCAGCGACACACTGATTATGATGTGGCGCGATTCCATATTCATTTTGGGAGACCAGTTGTTTACAGGGCATCGTTTGCTGGCCGATGCCATTCCTGCTGAGTGCGTCGTCGTTTTGATTGAGTCCGCTGACAGAATGCGTGCGCGTCGCTATCACAAACAAAAAGTCGCGCTCGTGCTATCGGCGATGCGGCATTACGCTGAGGCTCTGCGCGCCGCCGGTTGGACAGTGGATTATCGCGAAGCCGATTCGTTCACTGAGGGGCTGCAAGCGCACATCGAGGATTTTCAACCGCAGCGTTTATTGATGCTCGAAGCCGCCGAATGGCAGGCGCGCCAGTCTCAACGCTTACTCAGTCAAAAGCTGAACTTAGAAGTTGTACTGTCACGCAATACGCATTTCCTGTGTGAGCAGTATCTGCCTGAAGAGACTCCGGGCAAGAAACTGATTCTCGAAAATTTCTATCGCGCAATGCGGCGTCAGTTTGGCGTCTTGCTCGAAAACGACGGCTCGCCCGCCGGCGGCGCGTGGAATTTCGATCCGGAAAACCGCAAGCCTTACAAAGGCAAGCCCGTGCCGCGCCCCCCTATCCGCTTTGCGCCTGACGCTATCACTCAAGCCGCGATCGAAAAAGTCGAACGCGAATGCCCGAACAATCTCGGCAATACCAAAGACTTCAGTTTCGCAGTTACGCGCGAGCAGGCTCTGCAAACTCTGGACGATTTCATAACTAATCGTTTGCCCGATTTTGGCGCCTACGAAGACGCCATGTCAGCACGCGAACCGATACTGTTTCATTCCGTGCTGTCGCCGCTTTTGAACATCGGTTTGCTCGAACCGCTTGAAGTCGTTCGTCGAGCCGAAGCGGCTTATCGCGCTGGTCACGCGCCGCTCAATTCCGTCGAAGGCTTCATCCGTCAGATTCTAGGCTGGCGCGAATACGTTTATTGGCGTTATCACCAGATGATGCCTGGTTTTCATGATCGCAATCATTGGCAGGCCGAACGCCCGCTGCCAGAATTTTTCTGGACAGGCGAAACCGATATGAACTGCTTGCGCCAGGTCATCACGCGCGTGCTCGAAACCGGATACAGCCATCATATCGAACGGTTGATGGCGCTTTGTAATTTTGCCTTGCTGGCGGGAATCCAACCGCGCGCGGTCAACGAATGGTTTCTGGAAAGTTACGTTGATGCCTACGACTGGGTTGTGACGCCGAATGTGATTGGCATGGGTTTATGCGCGGACGGTGGCATTGTTGGCACCAAACCTTATATCGCATCCGCCGCCTACCTCAACAAAATGAGCGATTATTGCGTCGGTTGTAAATACAACCCCAAACAACGCACGGGGGATGCGGCTTGCCCGTTCAACGCGCTCTATTGGAATTTTTTGCTGCGGTTTGAAAAGCAACTGCGCGCCAATCCTCGCATGGGGCCGAATGTGCTGGGTTTGAAATATCTTGACGAAAACGAACGCAGGCGAGTGCAACAACAAGCGAAAGAATTTTTAGAAAAACTATGACTCAACCAGTTTACGCAATTCTCGGAGCTACGGGCGGCATAGGAGCGGCGCTCTGTCGCCGCCTGGCCAATCAAGGAGCGCGTCTCGTCATCGGTGCACGCGACGAAGCCAGACTCGCCGCACTCGCGGCTGAACTCAACGCGGCCTATCAAGTCACGGACGCTACGCAATCCGAGCAAGTAGATGCTTTTATCGCTTACGGGCTGGCGACGTATGGCCAACTTGACGGCGTCGCCAATTGCGTTGGTTCGCTGCTGCTCAAACCCGCTCACATCACGACCAATGACGAATGGGATTTCACCATGCAGCAAAATCTGAACTCGGCGTTTTATCTGCTGCGCGCTGCGACCAAAGCGATCAAAGCGGGCGGTTCGATTGTACTGTTGTCGTCCGCCGCCGCGCGCACAGGACTCGCCAATCATGAAGCCATCGCCGCCGCCAAAGCCGGCGTGATTGGTTTGACGCTTTCGGCAGCGGCTTCTTACGCCGCGCGCAACATTCGCGTGAATTGCGTCGCTCCGGGTTTGGTGGCTACGCCGCTGACGGCACGCATCACAGGCAACGAAACTTCGCTCAAGGCTTCGATGGCGATGCACGCACTCGGTCGTGTGGGTGCGCCTGATGACGTCGCCAGCGCCATCGCCTGGCTGCTCGATCCATCGAACTGTTGGGTGACCGGACAAGTCATTGGCGTAGACGGTGGCTTGTCGTCGGCAAGACCGCGTTGAGTTTATGAGCGACTCCATCAAAGCTGACAACTGGATGAAACCCGTGCTGCTTGCCGCAGGCATTTACAACATCCTGTGGGGCGGTTTCGTATTGTTCTTTCCGCTGGCGATGTTTCGCTGGTTTGGCATGCAACCGCCCAACTATCCGCAACTCTGGCAATGCGTAGGCATGATCGTCGGTGTTTACGGCGTCGGTTACATTGCCGCCGCGTTTGATCCGTTGCGGCATTGGCCGATTGTGCTGGTTGGATTTCTCGGCAAAGTCTTCGGTCCGATTGGCTTTGTGCAGGCTGCGCTCGAAGGCGTCTTTCCCTGGAGTTTCGGCATAAACAACATCACGAACGATCTAATCTGGTGGATTCCATTCGCGCTGATTTTGCGACGCGCTCATCAAAATGGCTGGAGGTAAACAACAATGAATGATCTTTTTCAGGCGCTAAACGCGGCGCGCGATCAATACGGCACGTCGCTGGCTGAGTTATCCCAACGCGCACCAACGCTGGTAATTTTCCTGCGGCATTTCGGCTGAACGTTTTGCCGGGAAACGCTGGCCGATGTTGCGGCGCAACGCGCACAACTCACAGCGGCTGGAACGCAGTTGGCGTTCGTTTATCTTGGCACGGCGGAACAAGGCGCGGAACGGTTTGCGAAATACGGATTGGAAGACGTGTCACGCATTCACGATCCCAAGCAAACTTTATACAAGGCGTTTGATTTGAAGCGCGCTTCGTTTGCGCAAGTGTTCGGCTGGAAAGTCTGGCAACGCGGTTTGGAAGCCTTCGCCAACGGGCACGGCGCAGGCATGTTGGCAGGCGATGGTTTGCAAATGCCCGGCGTATTTTTGCTGCATCGCGGCCAGGTGCTGCGCGAATTCCGGCACGAATCAGCGGCTGACCGCCCTGACTATATTGAGTTGGCAAAAGCATGAATGATTGTCTCATCATCGGTGCAGGCATCGCGGGATTGATGGCTGCGCACTCCTTGCATCAATGTTGCCGTGTTCAACAAAGGTCGTGGCGTAGGCGGCAGGTTCGCTACCCGCTGGAGCGATAACGAAACAGGCGAACGCGCTTTTTACGATCACGGCGCGCAATTTTTCACCGTGCGCGACGCGGTGTTTCAAGCGCAAGTGGATGACTGGATTGCGCTCGGACTTGTAAAAGAGATGAACCGATGAATGACAATCTTTGCAAACTCATTCTGCTGCTCAACGTCGCGGCTACGTTGTATATGGTCGGGCTGATCTGGTGCATTCAGATCGTCCATTACCCGCTTTTTGCACAGGTCGGCAAGGAAAGCTTTGCGGCGTATGAAATCGCGCATTCCAGATTGATTACGCCTGTCGTCGCCTTGCCCATGCTGGTCGAACTGGTGACGGCAGTTTTTCTGCTGTTCCGGCGCCCGTCAGCGATTGAGTTGAGCGAAGTCATTCCTGGACTGGCGCTCGTGCTGGTCATCTGGCTGTCAACGATGTTTTTGCAGGTGCCGCAACACGACATTCTCTCATCCGGCTTTGACGCCACAGCGCATCAGATTCTGGTAGATTCCAACTGGCTTCGCACCATCGCCTGGAGTCTGCGTGGCGCACTGGTTTTGTGGATGACGGCGAAAGCGATGCGATGAAAAAAGGGCGTTCAAATTACGATGGCCCTTCATTGTGAACGCTTTGCTCTCAACGAAGGGCCAATTCATCAGCGGATTTTACCCGCGGTCTACTTTACGGGACGTTGCAGGATGTCCGCCAAAGCCTGCATTCGCTTTCCGTCTACATCGCTTTTGGCGTTGGTGGCGCTTTCCCTCAGCGACCGTGCGAAGCCCTGAAGTTGGGCGCGGCCTTTTGTCAGATTGGAACTTTCAGCGGTTTGAATCGCGTTGCGAATGGCAGCGATCTGCTCCAAAGGCAAAGCCTGCGAACGTTCCAACTGATCCAGATAAGCCTTGCCGACGACCAGCTTGTTCGGCCAGACGATGCGTTCTTGATTTTGCACATTCAGCGCAGCCACACGCACGGTTTTCGCGGCGTCAATTTCATTCTGCGTCAACAACTCGCTCGGCGTTAATTCAAGGATGTCCACAGCCCGCGTGCGATTTCCGCAGAGTAGATATGGCCGTTGTACCAGTAAGCAGACCAGGAGCCACCCATCACAAGCATATTCGGATCAATCGGCCCACGGTCGAAATAGGCGATTTCCACCGGATGTTTCGTATCGGTGAAATCCATCAGCGAAATGCCGCCCTGATACCAGGCTTGCACCTTGATGTCTCGACCGGGAACAGGAATGAGCGAACCGTTGTGCGCCACGCAGTTTTCGGTGTTGCCCTGCGCCGCCGGTAATTTGTAATAGCTGGCAAAACTCAGTTTGTTATCGTTCAGGTAAAACAATGCGTTCGCGCCCCAGACGTTCGGATCGTTGGGACGGCAACGCGCTCCCATTCCTCCGCCCCATTCATCCGTGAACACGACTTTTGAACCGTCATTGGAAAACGACGCCGAGTGCCAATAAGCGTAATTCGGGTCGTTGACAGCGTCCAGCCGTTTCGGGTTCACGGGGTCTTTGATGTCCAGCAGGATTCCGTTGCCGGAGCAGGCGCCTGCGGCCAAGCCTTTTTCAGAATAGACGGTAATGTCGTGGCACTGGTCGCTGAATGTGGGCTTGCCCACGCCGTGCGTCGCTCCGCTGCTCAGTGCATTGAGCACGCCGGTGCGAGCGTCCATGAACACGCGCGGACTGGAAACGACTTTGGCGTTCTGCGGCGCGGTAACTGGAACTTTGATGACCTCGATGCGGAACAGCGCAGTGTTCGGGTCTTTGTCCGGCGCTTCGGCGGAACATCCGGGCAACTCTTCAGCCTGGCGTACGAATGATGTGCCGGAAACGTAGATGTAAACGTTCTTCTTGTCTTTCGGATCAACGACCAGCGTATGCGTGTGCGAACCGCGACAGGTTTGCACGGCGGCCACCTGTCTGGGGCTGCGGATGTCGGAAATATCGAAAATCCTCACGCCGCGAAACCGTTCCTTGCTCGGCGCGGGCATCGGCGGCCCCTGGGCTGCGCTGGTGGGAAGAGCAGGCGCTGGAAATCCCTGTATGCCGCAATCCAGACGGCCATTGGGCATTTCGACCGACATAAACATCAGGTTCTTGTAAACCGACACATCGCCTTGCCCGCCCGGACAAACCATCGAAGTGACCAATTTGGCTTTGGCTGGATCGGCGATGTCATAAATGTTGACGCCGTAAAAATTCCCCATAAACAGATAATTTCCCTTGAACGCAAGGTCGGAATTGGCAAAGGCCAATTGCGCCATCATCAATTTGACCGGCTTGGGGATCATAGGGGTATCAGGCAGGCCTATCGAACCGAGTGTAGTTTTGACTTTGGGATCATCGGCATCGTCCGAACCGAGTTGGAACGCATCCGGTTTTTTGAGGAGTTGGATGTGTCGCAAACCTTTGGAGATTTCACCGGCGTCATACAGTCCCGGCTTCAGATTGAACCGCGGGTCGTTGACATCAGAACCGGTCATGCCTGCGGGCAGCGGCGGCGCTTTTTCCACCATCGGCGATTCCTGTTCCGCTTTTTTCTGGTCGGCGGATTTCGCGGGGTCTTGCGCTTGCAGATTGCCGGGAAGACACAGGCATACAAGCGCAGCAAGTACGAATATACGGAGCGTCAGAGTTTGTATTTGATTCATCGTTTTTCCTTTGAAGGGATTTTTTCCAGCATGGTTTGCATGATTCGGATTTCGGCGCGCTGGCTGCTGTCTACATCCGTTGCGAAATTGAACAATTCAGCGTCCTGACCGGCGCCTGCCGTGTCGTGCAACTCTTTGACCATAATCAAAGCGCCGTCGTGATGCTGGATCATGCCTTCCAGAAACAGACGGTCGAACTCTTCGCCTTTCGCATTCCTGAGAGCCTCCATCTGCTTTGTGGTCAGCATCCCTGGCATCAAATCGTGCGACATATTTTGATGATGTTTGTGCATATCGTGGGCAGCGTCGGCAATGGGATGTCCGCGCGACACCAACCACCGTTTCATAAACGCTATCTCGTCGGCTTGTGTGTGGCTGATGCGCGCACCGAGCGTTCGCACGTCCTTGTTTTCCGTGCGCGCTTCGATCAGCGCGGTCATTTCCACTGCTTGTTCGTGATGCACGATCATGCCTTGCATGAATTGCACATCGGCTTTGGCAACCGGCGGCAACTTGCCTTTGGTTGTACGCGGAAGCGTCTTTGTCGGTTTCCCAGGCGCGCCCGGTTGCACGACGACCGGCTTGGACTGTTCAGATTGCTGCGCATAAACGTGCAAAGGCGATAAACTCAAAAAAATGCTCACCGCCGCAAGCACGCATAACCCGCCGCAGGCTTTGTAAATGTCAGTTTTCATCGGAAGACTCCTTGTTGGAAATGCCGGGTCATTATGCACAATACAAAACAAGGCGAAAAGACGCCCCAAAAAATCGAGATGGTTCTCGTCTGTTTCTCCGCGAAATTTTCTGAAGTACGATGTGGGACGATGTTACAAAACCTGCTCCAATCCAATCGCTCGCTCTTCTGGTGGCTGCAATTAAGCGGCTGGGGGGCGTTCGGCTGTTCGATGGCGCTGGCCATGTTGATGGCAGACGCATCGGGCACGGCGTTGCGCGACAAGATGATTTACACCTTTCTCGGTTTCCTGGCGTCGTTGCCGTTGCGCACCGTTTATCAGCGCGTTTACAGACGCAAGTTGCCGCTGTTCTGGATCATAATCATCAGTTCGGTCTGCGCTTACGTCGCCGCCATGGTCTGGGTGGCGACGAATTCCATGGGCATGCGCTGGTTGGCGGCCTGGGAACAGGGCGCACCGTTCATCTGGGCGGGCTGGACCAAAACTTTCAGCGGCGGTCTGCATGACACGTTTATTTTGCTGGCGTGGAGCCTGCTTTATTTCGGCATCAAGCATTATCGTGACTTGCAGGCGCAAACCGAACGCGCTCTGCAAGCCGAAGCCCTGGCGCAACAAGCGCAGTTGCAGGCGTTGCGCTATCAGATCAATCCGCACTTCCTGTTCAATACGCTCAACGCCGTCTCGACCCTGATTGCACAGAACCAGAACGCCGCCGCCAATCGCATGATTGCGCGGTTGAGCGAATTTCTGCGCTTGACGCTGGACGGTTCCGATGCGCATGAAGCGCCGCTCGCTGCTGAACTGGATTTTGTGCAACGCTACCTTGACATCGAACAGGTCAGGATGGGCGACCGCTTGCAAGTGCAATTCGATATTGCGCCCGAAGCGCAATCCGTGCCCGTGCCGGTGATGATCCTGCAACCACTGGTCGAAAACGCCATCCGTCACAGCATCGCGCCGCGCGAAGCCGGAGGGCGAGTCAAAATCAGCGCCCAATGCACGAAAGACAAGTTGCAACTGAAAGTCAGCGATGACGGCACGATTACTGCGAAGGATATTGCCGCCTTGCAACCAGGTATTGGCCTGACAAACACTCGCGCGCGGTTGCAGAAACTTTACGGCACGGCGCAGCAATTCAAATTATCGGCTCAGGCAAACGGCGGCTTGAGCGTTGAAATGGAATTGCCGCTCCCAAACCATCGCACGTTATGACGATTCGCACCTTGATCGTAGACGACGAACCTTTAGGACGCGGCGGCATCAGCGCGCGCCTGCAAAACGAAACTGACATAGAAATCGTCGGCGAATGCGCCAACGGACGGTTGGCCGTCGCCGCAATTCGGCAACACGCGCCCGATTTGCTTTTTCTCGATGTGCAGATGCCGGGGATGAGCGGCTTTGAAGTGTTGCAGGCCACAGGCGCAGACGCCGTGCCGGCCGTGATTTTTGTGACAGCCTTTGACGAATATGCTTTGCGCGCCTTTGACGTTCACGCCCTGGATTATCTGCTCAAACCGATTGACGACGAGCGCTTCCGACTGGCGCTGCAACGCGCGCGCGCACATTTGCAGCAAAAAACCGAAAGCGCATTGGGGCAACGTCTGACGGCCCTTTTGTCGTCGTTGCCGTCGAACGATGCTGCGCTCCCAAAAGTGCGCGAACGTTTCGTCATCAAGTCCAGCGGACGCATTTCGTTCATCAAAGCCGAAGAAGTGGATTGGATAGAAGCCGTCGGCGATTACGCACGCCTGCACGTTGGCAAACAATCGCATCTGATACGCGAAACGATGAGCGCGCTGGCCGCGGAATTGGACGCGCGTTTCCTGCGCATTCACCGTTCGCTCATCGTCAATGCCGAACGCATCAAGGAACTGCATCCGCTCTTCAACGGCGAATACAACGTGATTCTGCACAACGGCACGGAACTGAAATCCAGCCGCGGTTATCGCGAACAGTTGCGCCAGCATTTCGGCGACGCGCTGTAACGAATTCCCTTTCATCGCACACAACCCGCCGTTCGTCGCATCAAGCCTGCAATTCGCCGCAACGCACATCATAGAAAACCAGTGGAATGATAGGCTGCGGGCCTATGAAAAAACTGATTGTCGTCTCATCGCTCTTCTGCCTTTGTTCGTGCCTGTCCGCCACATTGGCGCAAGCGCAAAACTGGCCGTCGTTCCGTGGTCCGCAAGCCTCCGGCGTATCGGATGCCAAACCGTTGCCAACCAACTGGGAGGTGGAAAAATCCGTCAACCTGCGCTGGAAAACGCCGATTCCGGGTCTGGCGCATTCCAGCCCGATTGTCTGGGGAAATCGCGTTTTTCTGACCTCTGCTGTGTCAGCGACCGGCTCTGCGCCGGAATCGCGTGAAGACATCATTCAGGATACGTTGCCGCACACCTGGCGTTTGTTCTGCCTTGATAAAACGACCGGACGCATTCTGTGGGAACGCATCGCGCACGAAGGCGTCCCGCGCACTCAACGCCACGCCAAATCAACTCAGGCCAATGCAACGCCCGTCACCAATGGACAGATCGTCGTGACTCTGATGGGTTCGGAAGGTTTGTTCGCCTACGATTTCAAGGGGCGTTTGTTGTGGAAACGCGATCTGGGGCTGATGGATCCAGGCTGGTATCGGCATCCTGAAATTGTCTGGGGGCATGCGGCTTCGCCAATCATCTATAAACATCTGGTGATTGTGCAGTGCGACGCCCATTCGCAATCATTCATTGCGGCCTACAACCTGAAAAGCGGAAAACAGGTCTGGCGCGTCGAACGTGGCGAAATCACGACCTGGAGCACACCTGCGCTTTACGAAGGCCCAGGCGGCGCGGAATTGATCGCCAACGGCGGGAATTTCATTCGCGGTTACGATCCGCTGACGGGCAAAGAGTTGTGGCGCTTCGCCCAAAATCAGGTCGAAGTCAAACAACAAGCCCCTTTACAAGCGCACGGTTTGATTTATTTGACCGGAGGTTATCCACAAGGCAGTCCGATTTATGCGTTTCGTCCCGGCGGACGCGGTGATATTTCAGGCCTGGAAAACAATCCGCATCTGGCCTGGCATTCACCCAAAGGCAGCCCGTACACGCCTACACCAGTCATTTATGGCGATTATCTGTATGCTTGCGGCGACAACGGCGTGATGACCGTCTTCAACGCCAAAACGGGCGCGCAGGTTTATCAGGAGCGCGTGCCGAGTTCATTCAGCGCTTCGCCAGTTGCCGGCGACGGCAAGCTGTTTTTGCCGAGCGAAGACGGCGATGTCTTTGTCATCAAGGCCGGCCCGCGATTCGAGCGACTGGCCACGAATGTTATGGGCGAAGCGCTGATGGCAACGCCCGCGCTTTCGGATGGAGTGATTCTGCTGCGCGGACAACGGCATCTGTTCGCCATTGCCGCGCGTTGAAGTCCTGCCTTGTCATCAGCAGCGTGCGAATGCGCTCGCCGCTCGCCTTAGAGCGGTTTTCAATTGCGTGTAGGGCAGATTTACCAATCTGACCAGAATTTTACACTTGCGGAAATCTCGGCAGGTTGGAAAACCTGCCGTACATTCACCTGAAAACCGACTTAAACACGACATTCCCGTAAGTGTTCTTACATCGAAATGTTGTTGGCCGGTGGCAAGGCAGGAGGCAGTTCGGTTTCGTCCAGCATATCGCGCAAATCAATTTCGATATTGCGGCTCAACGCGGTGATCGGTACATCGTTGGCATTGCCTTCAAAAGGGTTCTCCGTCGCTTCGCCGATTTTTTCCATGCTCATCAACACCCATGAAACCAGCCCGCTAAAAGGAATTGTCAGCCAGAATAATTGTCCGCCGAGTTTCTGAAATTCCTGCAAAATGCCAAACGGGGCGAGCACGACGAACAATTTCACGAACATCAAATTGAGAGTGGCGAATTGTCGCGGATACGGGAAATTCTTGATGCGTTCGCAGACGCCTTGCTGGCGATAAAGTTCAACCAGCAGGCTTTGCAATTGCATCTCTGTCGCCAGATCAATGAGTCCCTTGTCCAGCAACGTTTTGACTTTGGTCGCCTGCAAACTCAGCAACTGCGCCGCGCGGTTTTTCTTCGGCGCAATGCAGGCAAAATCTTCATGGGTCAGATAGGCCGGCAAGACGTCCAGCAGCTTTTGGTCTAGTTCTTCGACGACAAAATACTTCCGGCGATATTCGGCGTTATACGACTTCGTTGCCGTTTCCCAGTCACGCGGTTCGCGCAATTGAAAACGCAAGGCTGTGACCCAGGCCAGATGCGTGTAAATCAACTGACGACGAAGTTCGGCCAACTCACTGGCGGAAAGCTGATCGGAGGCGACGAAATTTTTGACGATCATTCCCCACGCGCGACTGGCATTGATTATCGCGCCCCAGGCGGTGCGCGCTTCCCACGCGCGCGCGTATGAAGCATTGTTTTTGAAGCCGATGACGAAGGCGACCGCCGTGCCGATCAGCGCAATCGGAACCCACGGTATCGCCAACCATTTCCATCCAGTCAGCGCAAAGGCGACTGTCGGGACCGTGCCAACCAACAACAAAAAGAAAATTTCGCGGCGCGTCCAAGTCAGGAAATGTCTGATAGGGTAATTCGATCCGGTAAACATTCATTTGCGGTGTTGTCTTCGCGCGCCTGGAAGAAAAACGCGAAGGTGTAATTGAATTGAAGCAATATACTGAACGACGAGCCAGGCAATCAGCGGTCACAGAAACCGGGAAATCAAATACGCCGAAAGAGATGGAATTGCAAACAGCGCCGCATGTATCATCGGCAACGCCGTCTGCGTTGAACGAAATCGCTGTTTCGCTTATACCACTCATCTCTCAGGAGGGAGCGGTTTCTTCCCGCTGAGCTGGTATTCAACCATATCCATCATTGGAGCCATTGTTATGTTCACTCGTTTTCTGCTCGTAGCTGTTTTGCTGTTGTCGGTCGTGACAGGCGCTCGCCACGTGCTGGCGACAAAACAAACGCTGCAAGCTTCTGCTGAAATTCTGGTGCTGACGCACGCCAATGTGATTGACGGCGTCAGCGCACAACCGCTGCGAGACGCGACCGTTATCGTGCGCGCTGGCCGCATCGAAAGCATTCTGACAGACACAACGTCAACGCCCGCAAACGCGACGGTCATTGATTTGCAAGGCCGCTGGCTGCTGCCGGGACTGATTGACGCTCATACGCACATTGCCGATTTGGCGGCGGCGCGGGCGGCTCTGGCTTCGGGCGTGACGACGGCACGCAATATGGGCATTCCGCATTTCACAGACATAGGCATGCGGCAATTGCATCGCAACGGACGCATTGACCTGCCCGAAATGCTCTCCGCCGGATACCACCTTTATCCGCAACCCGCCGAAGGTTTGTTTCTGGATTTTCCGCAATTCCACGATTTGCTGGCGGGACTCAGCGGCGCGGAGAACTTGCGTCGCGTGACGCGCGCTCAAATCGAACGCGGCGTGGATTTCATCAAGGTCAACGCGACCGACCGCGCCGGGCAAGCGCAATCCGACCCGCGCAAACAGCTTTTCAGCGAAGCCGAATTGACTACCATCGTTGAAGAAGCGCGCCGCTCGAACATTTTCGTGGCCGCACACGCGCACGGCGATGAAGGCGCTTTGGCCGCTGTGCGCGCGGGCGTGCGCACAATCGAACACGGCACGTATCTCAGTGAAGCCACGCTGGATGAGATGAAACGGCGCGGCACGTATCTGACGCCGACCATTGCCACGATGGCCGAGATGCTGGAACCGCGCAACGGGGCGGCGTTGCAATTGCGCGGCAAACACATGGTTCCGCGCTTGCGCGAAGCCACCGCGATGGCCTGGCGCAAGGGCGTCAAGCTGTTGGCGGGCACGGACACAGATTATGGAGAAACCAGCAATTTCCGGCTGGCGCACGAATTGATGGAACTGCAATCAAGCGGCGTGACGCCGATGGCCGCGTTGCAAGCGGCTACGTCCGTAGCGGCGGAATGCTTTGGACTGGCGCAGCGCACTGGTTCAATCAAAGCCGGACTGGAAGCAGATATGATCGTAATCGAACGCAACCCGCTCGATCAGCTTGGCAACCTGCAAGATGTCTTGCTGGTCATCAACAATGGCCGCATCGCCATCAATCGCCTGCGTTAGCGGAAAAGCCATTTACATAAAGTGCAGACAATTTTATGACCATTACACGCAGAACCTTTCTCTCGCAATCCGCTGGCGCCTTTGCTCTGGGCGCTCTGCCAACGTACGCCAACAAACCGCCGCGCATTCTGCTCCGCTCTTCGTGGCAGATTGTCAACATCGGCGACATCGCGCATACGCCGGGCGTGCTGGCGCTCATTGAAAAATACCTGCCCGAAGCCGAAGTTCGTTTATGGGCGTCGCAGGATTTATCCGCCGAAGTCGCCGCCATGGAGCATCGGCGCTTTCCCAAACTGCAAATCGTCAAAGGCACGATCGGAGAGGACGGCAAAGCGTCGAATCCTGAATTGCAGGCGGCGGTGGACTGGTGCGACTTCCTGCTGCACGGTTCCGGCCCTTCGCTCGTCGCGGCCAAAGACGTCGCCGCGTTCATCAAACATACCGGCAAGCCGTTTGGCGTTTACGGCATCACACAAGGCTCGTTTCTATCCGGCGCGAACGACAAGGACGTGCTCAATCAGGCGAAGTTCGTCTACTTTCGCGATTCAGTTTCGTTGCAAGTGGCGCGTGAACAAGGCGTCAAAGCGCCAGTGATGGGCTTTGCTCCCGACGGCGCCTTCGCCTGCGATTTGCGCGACGACGCCAGGGCGACGGCATTTTTGCAGGCCAATCAACTGGAAGCCGGAAAATTCCTCTGCTGCATTCCGCGCCTGCGCTACACGCCCTATTGGAAGATTCGCAATCAGCCACTGAATGCCGAGCGTGAGGCGCGTAATCAGGCCATGGCCGAACACGATCACGCGCCGCTGCGGGCGGCGATCACGGCAGTCATCCGCGAAACCAAACACAAAGTCCTGCTTTGCCCCGAAGACAGTACCCAGATGGAAGTCGGCAAACAGTGGGTTTATGACAAGCTGCCGGACGACGTGAAACCGCGCGTCGTCTGGCGCGAAAAGTTCTGGCTGACAGATGAAGCCCTCAGCGTGTATGTGCGTTCCGCCGGGTTATTCGGCCTCGAAATGCACTCGCCGATCATGGCCGTCGGCAACGGCATTCCCGCCATCGTCGGACGCTTCGCCGAACAAACGAGCAAAGGCTTTATGTGGCGCGACATCGGATTGGGCGACTGGCTGTTTGATTTCGATCAGAAAGCGGAAATTGCGAACTACGTGCCTGCGGTGCTGGCGATGGCGAAGAACCCCGCCGCCGCCAAAGCCAAAATCAATGACGCCCGCAAATTCGTTGCAAAGCGCCAGCAAGAGACGATGGAGGTATTGAGAAAAGCCGTAACCAGGTAAGTGAGTTACATCGTTTCAAAAACAAGGCCGGTTCGCCCAAGCCGGTCGGAGGATTATTGGTGTTCAGGAAATGCAATTCGCGGAATGGTGTCGGCGACATCTTGAAGGCAAGCGTCTCGAACACACCCGCGCAGCCAGCGATGCGCCGGATCGGCATCCTGCCGAGGGTGCCAGAGCAGTGAGACTGTAAATTCCGGGGTAGGGACTGGCAGGGGAAAGCTATGCATTCCGGTGCGCAGGTTGCCGGTATGTCGTTCGGGAACGCTGGCGATCAAGTCAGAGCCGCGCGCGAGCGCCAGCGCTGTCGCAAAGCCGCCGACGATGGTGATGATTTCCCGTTCCAGCCCGAATGGCTGCAAGGCCTCATCAATCGGCCCTCTATCGAATCCTTCACGCGAGACGTAGATATGCCTGCCAGTTGCGTAACGGGAGGCCGTCATCTTCCCCTTGGTCAGGGGATGCCCCTTTCGCACGACCCCAATGTAGCGATCTCGGAATAAAGCCTGCACACAGAGTTCGGGAGCGGTCGTCTTCTCTACCACACCGGTTTCCAGATCAACGGTTCCGTCACGCAGCGGCCTGCTGTCTTTGTCCGGCTTCTGAATAAAACGCAGCCGCACGCCGGGAGCCTGCTCAGCGACGCGAGCGATCAGGTACGGGCCGAAATTCTCCACAAAGCCTTCGCTGTTTCGCAGTGTGAAGGTGCGGACGAGTTGTTTGAGGTTGAGTTTTTCAACAGGCCGTAAAATCGCTTCCCCTTCCTGCACGAGTTGGCTGACCCGCTCGCGGATTTCCATCGCCCGCGGAGTGGGAACCAACCCGCGTCCAGCCCTGACCAACAGCGGATCCCCTGTCGTCTCACGCAAGCGCGCCAGCGTACGACTCATTGCCGACGGGCTCAGCCGCAACCGTTGGGCTGCTCGCGCAACGCTGCCTTCCGTGAGCAATACATCGAGGATGACCAGCAGGTTGAAATCAGGTTTCGACATGAATTGATCCTAGCACGATTCAATTGTGATGTGGCGTCACACGCATGAATACAGTGCAAATTGAGCGTCTTCCGCCTTGTCATGCTGGGAAGTACAGTTGGGACAGCTTCAATTCAGGAGCTGGCAAATGACGAAGTTTCGTATTTGGCAATTGCTTCCCTGCTCAACGGGGCGGAGTGCGTGCCACACAGAAAGGAAAATAGATGGCTAAAGATTCGCTGGAAACATTCATTGAAAGAGTCAGGGCGACTTGGGGGCCCATTAGCTCCGAAGTGGTTGCTGGTTGCCGCGACCATCTGAAGGAACTGCTCCAAGCATCAGCCACGGAGGAGTGGTTGGCGGCGCTGCACAGGGAAACTCCCGATAACAAAGAGCTGTACCGCGATCCGGAGCATGGGTTCGTGCTACTGGCGCACACAGAATCTCCTGGGCTTTACCGCCCTCCCCACGATCACGGAAGGGGCTGGGTGATCTATGCCGTCCAACAAGGGGAAACCGAGATGGGAACCTATGCGCGGATCGAGGACGCGCACGGAAAGATGCAACTCGTGAAGCGGGATTCCAGCGTGATACGACCGGGGCAGGTCAATGTGTACTTGCCTGGGGACATCCACGACACGCGCTGCATCGCAGGCCCGCTTCTCCTTTATCGCTTCACCAGTTGCGATCTAAAGAAGGAAGTCGTGACCAGGTATGCACAACGGGACGGTGTCTGGACCGACAGGGCAGCGTGAGCAAACCCAAGGCGAGAAAAGAATTCATGTTGAAACCGATGATGGCGGGAATTGCAGGACGAGATGCGGCAGTCGCCGGAAGTGCGGAACGATCCGCTTCCGTTCGGTGGACGCTCGCCAGCCTTTCGCTGTCCATGTTGCTGTCCTCGCTCGGCACCAGCAGCGCCAATGTTGGCTTGCCGGCGATGGCAAAGGCGTTCAACGCCCCTTTCCAACAAGTCCAGTGGCTCGTCCTCGCGTATCTTCTCGCGATCACCACCTTGATCGTCGGCGTGGGACGACTCGGCGACATCATGGGGCGTCGGCGGTTGTTACTTGCCGGAATCTTCCTGTTCACGACGGCCTCAATCCTGTGCGGCTTTGCGCCCACGCTTTGGCTACTGATTGCTGCCCGTGCGCTGCAGGGGCTTGGGGCGGCCTTCATGATGGCGCTCGCCATGGCGTTTATCGGTGAAACGGTTCCAAAGGCTAAGACCGGCAGCGCTATGGGATTGCTCGGAACCATGTCGGCCATCGGCACCGCACTCGGCCCATCACTCGGCGGCGTGCTGATCGCCGGACTAAGTTGGCGGGCGATCTTCCTCGTCAACGCACCATTGGGCATCCTGACGTATTTTTTGGCGTCTTGGACTTTGCCCGCTGATCGCCATACGCCAAAGACTGAACGCGTCGCTTTCGATACGGTGGGAACGCTGCTGCTTGCCTTGACGCTCGCAGCTTATGCTCTCGCCATGACCCGATGGCGCGGAAATTTCGGATCGTCCAGCTTCGCCCTCTGGTTTATTGCTGTCGGCGGAGCCGCCCTCTTCGTGCTCGTCGAAGCAAGCGCGTCGTCACCTTTGATCCAATGGACGATGTTTCGTGATCCTGTGCTGAGTTCCAGCCTTGTGATGAGCGCGATGGTTTCGACTGTGATGATGGCGACGTTGGTGGTCGGGCCGTTCTACCTCTCTCGTGCGCTCGCGCTCAACGCGGCCCTGGTTGGGATCGTCATGTCCATTGGCCCCATTACCTCCATGCTGATGGGTATCCCGGCTGGTCGTACCGTGGACCGTTTGGGCGCGCCCTTCATGGTTATTTTTGGACTCAGTGAAATGGTGGTCGGCTTAACTGCGCTAGCCGCGCTGCCGCCGCTGTTCGGCCTCGCGGGATATATTGCCGCCACAGCCGTCTTGTCCCCCGGGTATCAATTTTTTCAGGCAGCGAACAACACCGCCGTCATGAGGAATGTTCCTCCTGAACAACGGGGAGTCATCTCCGGCTTGCTCAGCTTGTCGCGCAATCTCGGCCTTATCACTGGCGCTTCCGTAATGGGCGCGTTGTTCGCACTGGGATCGGCAACGACCGACATCGCCTCCGCTCGCCCCGAGGCAGTGGCAACCGGCATGCAGATCACATTTGCCGTCGCAGCGATTTTGACCCTTGTCGCGCTCGCCATCGCGCTCATAACCCGTCGTTCGTCATCAGGCGACGCATCTTGATGCGAGAACGACAGTTACGCGAAACCAAAGTCCTGCTTCGTCATCGGCATCGTGCGAATGCGTTCACCCGTCGCTATGAACACCGCATTGGCAAGCACGTGCAGAACTGGCAGCAAAGCGGGTTCGCTCTCTGCTGATTGGTCAGCATCAATCTGAACATCGACAAAACCAGATCAGCAGGCCAAGCTATACAAGCCCGATCTTCGGCTGACGACCAATGAAATTGTCGGATTGCTTCGCGCGGCGCAAGAAGATCCTTTGCTCGCATTCGTTCGACCGCTGAGGTCGCAAGCCATATTTGTTGCTGTCAACCTGTCCAAAATGGCTCCCTTATCTGTGTCTGCAATCGTAAAAACTGGTAATAGAAGACATACTACTTTAATTCCAGCGGACGTTGTCCAGAATCTAGTTGAAATTCGGGTCTGTTAGGCCATCGGAACAGA
>ERZ1066125.143-NODE-143-length-49587-cov-20.721614_pt1 | contig 49587 bp, 68 predicted proteins | sample MGYA00382772_ERZ1066125 | MGnify/ENA primary metagenome ERZ1066125 (study PRJEB33369, sample SAMEA5778355) | biofilm metagenome | biome: Industrial cooling water; feature: Water cooling tower basin; material: Biofilm | place: United Arab Emirates | collected... | reverse complement strand
GCCCTTTCCGGTCATGCCGGCCTGGGGCGGAAGCAGACGATTCGGGTCCGGGCCGGCGAGCTCACCGCGGCCGCGCAGGAAGTTCTCGAGTTCGTCGGCGCCGGCGACATTCGGACGGGTGTTCCCGAACGCGTCGGCCACGAACGTCGTGCGCGGGCGCGTCGCCGGCGGAAGCGCAGTCGGGTCCACGCTGTCGTAGACCGCATCGAACGGGCCGGCGCCCTCGTAGCCACGCGTCACGATGTTGTCCTGCTCGAGCAGAGCGCGCGGCGGATACCACATCGGCGGTTCTTCCGGGCCAGGTCCACCGGGACCATCGCCGGGCGGCAGTCCGCCTTCATGTGGCGGCAGAGCACGGTCGTAGCCGATGCGCTCTTCGGGGACGATGCGCGTCAGCTTCCCGGGCCTGGTCGATTGCGGCTTCCAGCCGGGCGGCTTCTCCGGGATGCCGTATTCGACGCCGGGCACGAACGCGCCGGCCACGTCGCCGTAGGAGTTCAGCGCGCCGAGCGCCGCAGTGCCCGCGCCGGCGGCGAACTGCTTCCAGTCGCCTTCCTGAGCGCCCTCGATCGCCATCGGCACGCCTTCACCGATCTGGGCGCCGCTGGTGACAGCGCGCGCGCCCATCCCGAGCTTGCCGAGCGCGCCGGCGCCCGTGGCGAACGATGCGATGTTCAGCGGGCTCGCCATGTCGCCGATCGTGCCGGCCAGCGAGCCGCCGAACGCCTTCAGGTAGCGCATGGGGCCGGTGTCGTTGACGGCCGACTCCAGGGCGTAGTCGCGGAGCGCGTCGAGCGGTTGCTGGATCGTCTCGAACGGCGAGAAGCCCCAATCGAGCGCGGCGCCGATCGCGCGGCCCACCGGTCCCATCTGGGACGGCGCCGGCGTGGTCAGCGATTTCTCACGCTTCCACGCGCCGATCGGGTCCGTCGCGTCGAAGACGGTCCCCTCGAGGTCCGATTCGAGCGGCTCACGTGGCGGAGCAGTCGCCCCGCGACGCTGCTGGAGCCAATCACCGAGGAAGTCGGCCATGTGTCACCGCTGGATCGAGTAGCCGCCGGCCTGTGCGTCAGCGAACGCCTGCTGAAGCGGGATGCCGCGCGAGGCCGCGTATTCCTGAAGCTCCTGCGACGTGATGACCTTGTTCGGGTCGGGCATCCCGTCAGGCGGGGTCGGCATGTAGGGGTCCATCGGCGCGCGCGGGTTCGCCTGCGACTGTGCGGCGCCGAGCCGTCCGAGGTTGTCGTTGTAGTTGCGGCCGGCCGCGGCGCGGTCCTGCTCCTGCTGCCGGAAGTAGTTCCAGCCGCCCCGGGTGTCCTCCCGGCCGATGCCATACATGCCGCGGATCCGCGCTTCCTCGAGCTGCGACTGAGCGCGCACGATCGCCGGGTTCGTGTAGCGTTCCGTGATCTTGCGGAGCTCCCGATCGTCTTCGGCGCCGCGCGCGGCCGACACGTAGGGGTCGAAGTAGGACTGAGCGCCGGCCCGGGCGTTCTGCCGCGCCTGGTCGCGCGCGATGTCGCCCTCCGCCTGAGCGCGGCCCGCCATGCGACCGCTGCCGATGTCGAAGTTCTGCGCGTTCCGCATCGACTCTTCAGCGAGTTGCGCGTTGATGCGCGCGTCGCGGTTCTGGATCACGGCGCCCTGTCGCATCTGCTCCCAGGTCGGCGCGATCTGGCGGTTGTTCACCTCGTCGGCCGTCACCTGGTTGATGCCGTATCGCTGCGGCTCGCCGCCGCCGTAGAGAGCCTGAAGTGAGGGACGAGTCGCCACGGAGCCTCCAGAGATCGAGGTAACGGGTTGAACGGACTGGCCGCGGAGCTGCGTCGAGCCCTTCGGCGAGGCACCACCGGCGAAGCCGGTCCTGAGCTCCGCCGGCGTCTTGCCGGTCATCTGGTAGTTCGACTGAGCCACCGAGTCGAACCACCGGTCCCAGGACTGGTCGGGGAGCCCGCCAAGCGCCTGCATCGGGAGCCCACGGTTCGAGAGCTGCTGACGACGTTCCGCGACGGTGTAGAGGTTCCCCGTCTCCGGGTTGAAGCCCCACAGGTCGCTGTTGTCCTCGAGTCCGTAAGCGTTGGGCGCCATCAGTAGATCCCCGCGGAGAGAGCGTTCATCGACATGCGCGGGATTCGCGTGCCGAGTCGATCGTTGAGCCCGCCACGGGCGACGACGTTCCACCCTGCGGCCGGACCACCACCACCACCGGGCGCCGAGCCCGTCGCCGTCGCATCGGACACTTCGGGGATCTTCCCCTCGTTCACCGGAACGGCCATCTGCGGGGGAAGCGCGCCCATGTTCGTCGGCCCGCTGCCTCCCGCGTATCCGCTGCCGCCACCCGCGCCGGCGCCGCCACCACCGATCGGCGCGGCCGGCTTCGGCGCCGAGCTCGCCACCGGAACATAGTCCTGGCGGAACGGATCCCAATTCACCGCGCGGCCCGTGTTGTCGAACGTGTTCAGCGCGTTCGTGCTCGAGCGCGGCGCGGCAGTCGGGGTGCTGGTGCTGTAGGTCGGCGCTACACCGGGCTTCTGGATCGGGACCGGCGTGCGCGACATCGCGCCGATCGAGAAGTTCGGCCCGGTGTTCGAGTTCACACCGAACATCGAACCCGAGGGGACGCCGAGCGACATGCCAGCCATCAGTAGGTCGTCCGATAGAGCTGCATGATCGATTCACGGTTCGCGTTCGCCGCGTCGATCGCGTTGCGGTTCTTCGCGTTCCAGATGTTGTAACGGGAGTCGAATTCCTTCCCCGCCTCCTGGCGGTTGGCATCGTATTGCCGGCGGGAGAAGTCGTTCTGTTGCACCGCGACGCCGATCTCGTTGTCGCGCGTCACGTCCGAGATCTGGTCGGCGCCGCGCTGTGCGATGCGGCCAGCGGCGCGCATCTCCATGCCCGAGCCGAGCCGGTTCGTCGAAGCCGCGTAGTTGCGGAGCGCACCGAGGGAGTTCCGGGTGTTCCGCGCCACCGTCTCTTTCGCGCGCCCGTAGGCGGCATCGAGCGCCGCGCGGGAGTCGCTCCACGACGGCGCCGGCGGGGGAACGTAGGGCGCGATGTCGCCGGCCGCGTTGCCGGTCGCTCCGCCACCGAACGCCCGGTAGTAGTCGTTCGTGATGTCCTCGAGCGAGCGCCCCCACGTGATGCGCGCGTTGCCGTCCGTGTCGTAGACGATCTGCCGCTGCTCGAGCCCCGCGCCGCTCTGCACCGGATCGGAGATCATCCGCTCCGAGTAGGCCCGGTTGTTCGACTGGTCGCCGCGGCGGATGCGCGTCTGCTGCTGAAGCGCCTGCGAACGGTAGTAGTCGTTCAGCGCAGCCGTGTCCGGCTGGTTGAGCGTTCCGTTCGGGCCGATCACCATCGTAGGCGGCATAGGTCAGTCCTCTTCGTCGTGTCGGCCGGAACGAACCCGGCTACAGGCCGCGAGCACGAGCAGCTCCAGGCAGAAAGTCATGGGGTGTGGTCCTAAGTAACCGAAGTGGGGCGATCGAGCAATGCTCAGCTACTCCGCCGATCGCCCTGCCGGCGCTCGTTTCCGGCTGGTGGATCTCCCTGCACGGCGCGGCGCTCGCCCCATCGACGTTCAGCTCCGAGCCGGCCCGCTCGAGCGCCCGACTCGCTGGTGAACTTGTGCGCCGTCCCGAATTCGTGGTTCTTCCGAGCTGCATCGGCAGCGTTCGACCCACAGGCAAACCCGCGCTTAACCTGCTGGTAGTCCATCCGCCCATCCCCCCTTAGTTCGCTTCCACGTAGAGCCTGTTGATGTGGATCTGCTTCGCCACGCTCTCCCGCGTGTAGAGCTTCGCCACCATCCTCAAGTTCCGACTGGTTGAAGGGATGTTGGCCGTTTGCGTTGCCACGAGCGTCCCGTCGATGTAGAACAGGGCCGTCGCGTTGTCCTGCATCTGCATCTTGAACTTGTAGGTCGTGTCGGTCGCAACGGCGACGCCGGAATCGGCCGGAACCTGCGTGCCGTTCTCGTTCGTCACAACCTGCCAGTTCGTGTCCGCGGCAACAGTTGAGTAGCGGAATGCTAGCAGACCGCCGGCCGCGCCGAGCGTGTCAACGTCCATCGAAACCGTCGTGCTGAGCCCGACCCAGAGCCGCATCGCTGCGATCGAGCTCCCCGTGCGGATGCGAGCCTCAAAGTAGGGCAACCCATCGGCGCCGATGGCGAAGTCCAGCGATTGATCGACGCCGGCCGCTTGCCCCGTCGTGGCGGTGCACTGGTAGCGAACGAACGGATACCCGCTGTTGTGCACCGAGGCCGTCGAACCCGTTGGCGCGTTCCAACTCCCGAACGAACCAGCCGTCGTCGTTCCCGCGTTCGCCTGATACCAAGCCAGCCGCCGCAGCTTGTCGCCTGACGTGGGCTCCGCCCAGGTGCCGTCGCCGCGCCAGAAGGTTCCCGCGCCGGCGCCCGTGCCTGAGTTCAGGTGTTCGACGGCGAGGTTGCCTTCCACGTCGTTCGCCAGGTCGATCGTGTAGGCGTCGAGCGCGTCAGCAATGTCGATGATGTTCTTGAAGGCCCGATCGAAGTTCGCGTTGATCTGCTCCGCCGCGTTCGGGTTCTTCAGGTCGAGAATGTCGAACATCTTGCGCCGGCCGATCGGCGCGCCGCCCGACGTGCGGAACAGGTCGAAGTTCATCGGCGTCCGAGCTCGTGGAAGGGGATCTCGTAGCCGTGGATCTCGCAGCCCTGGTTCACGGTGCTCTCCGCGAACGTGAGCTGAAGGCCGCGGCCAGGGCCGACGCGCGTGAACCGCTGCCGCGCGGAGCGCAGCATCGCGTAGAACGTCTTCTCCGTCCGCGGGTTCAGCGAGCCTTCGCTCACGTCGCCGCATTCCGTGGCGATCGTCAGCGCGCCGTCCGTCGTCTCCACCTTGTTGATGACGGCGAGCTCACCGAAATGCTTCGTGATGTCCGGGGTGTCGCCGGTGTGCACCTTCGTGATGGCCTCGAGCGCGATCGCCGTGCCCTGGTCCGCGATCGTCGTCTGGTTCCCCAGGTAGACGTAGCCGTCGCTGCCGAGCGTCACCGGAACCGCGAGCCCGTCGCCGTCCACGATCTCGCCGGCAAAGGTCGGCGTGAACGCGTCCGTCTTGTGCGGGCCATACCATTGCCCGCTCTGAATGTCGTAGGACACCCACCGGTCGATCGAGCTCGAGCCGGCCGCGGCCAGGTGGAGCTCGTAGCTGTGATAACGCGCGTTGTATTTGGCGAACGCGTCAGGGAACTTCTCCCGGTTGAAATAGGTGTCCGTCGTGAACCACGCGCGCACCTTCTCGTCGCTGATGCACTGCACGCCGGACGGTCCCCAGGAGTAAACGCCGTCTTCGCCGAGGAAGTAGCCGATGTCGCGGATCACCTTGATGGAGTCGGGCGCGTAGCAGCCCTTGCCCTCCACCACCTTGATCGGCTCGAACGAGTCGGGGTCTTCGCCGACGATCTTCCAGATGATGTTCCGCTTGCAGACCGCGAGCTCGTCGCGGCGCGGAATCAGGCCCGTGATGCCGAACTGGTCGGCGCCAATGGGGGAGATGTCCAGCGAGTAGTCGGTCGGCCAGGCGTAGAGCAGGTTCGCGCCGCTCCAGCGGAGCGTATCCACGTCGATGTTGCCGACGCCCCAGAGCCGGCCCTTCCACTCTGCGATGAGCGACAGGTAGGTGCCCGGCATCGTGCCCGGCGGCGGGCCGAGTTCATCCGGCGCCGCGATGTCATCCAGCAGGGTGTCGCTCAGGTCGTCGGAGATCTGCGTGATCGTGTTGCCGTCCACGTCCAGCCAGGGGAAGAAGGTCGAACCGTTCGTGATGGTCCGATAGAGCCGCCGGCAGTTGACTTGGCTCTCCGTGCTCTTCTCGAACTTCGCCGTCAACAGGTCCGACGTGAGCGTGACCGTGGAGCTCTGAGGGGAGAGGGGCGACTCGCTGACGATGTTCCCGTCGCTGTCCTTGATGGCAAACGAATACTTCGCCCGGAAGGTGCCCGACAGCGAGCCGGCGGCGCCCACCGAGAGGATCGGGGCGCTCGTCGGCGGAAGCAGGCCCATCGGCCGGACCACGCCATCGGCGTCGATCGCCAGGCCGCGGAGTGGCTGGTTGACGACGACAACCGTGCGTCCGAGCACGGCCATCCGCGCGACGCGCCCGGTGTTCAGGGTGACGTTGGTTGGCAGCGTCAGCGCGGTGCCAGGGGCGCCGGCCGTCGTCATTTTGTAGAGCGAGGAACCGAACGAAACGATGTAGTAGGCCATCAGTCCCTCATGCGGGCATCGAGAGCGCGACGATCGGCCCGGCGAAGTTCGCCGAGTCGTTCTTCACCACCGTGTAGCTGCCACCCGACTGCTTCACGATGCGACCGTTGTTCGCGCCCGAGGCGCTGAACATCACCCAATACATGTCGCCGTTCGTGTCCACCCAGGGGATCCCACAGTTCGACGTGCCGGAGCCGCTCCCGGCGTCATAGTCCTGCGACCACGAGGCGCCGTCCGTCGATTTCATGATCCGGTTGGTCGGCGCCGCGCCGCCGCTCACCGAGTTGCGGAAGCCGTAGATCGTGAGCCCATCCTGCGAGACGGCCATCGGCCCGTAGTGGTTGCCGGCGCCCGTGCCGTCCGAAGTCGCCGCCGCCGCCCAGGCCGTGTCTTTGTCGCGCTTCATCACGACGCCGTTGGAGCCCACGTCCACGCCGACGCCGGCGTAGAGCTCGCCCAGGAACGGCACCATGTTGTAGATGTAGCCGCGGGCGCTCGAGAGCGTCTCGTCGAGGGTCCAGCTCGCGTCGCCGGGCCGACAGTAGTAAACCTCCGCCCCCGAGCCGCCGGCGCCGTGATACATGCCGACGAACACGCGCCCCTGAAAGACGAGCGGGTTGATCGGCAGGTAGGGAAGGTCCGTTTCCGGCCCGAGCTGCTCGAGCGTGCCGTTCGCCACGTCGAACAGGAACACGCGGCCGCGGGAAGTCGAGTCGCGCGTGGAGATGAGCAGGTAGGCGCTCGAGTAGGGAACGATCGAGAGGATCTTCGTGATCGGCGTGCCGTCGCGCGGGTTGTCGGGCACCTTGAAGAGCCGGTAGTCGGTGTCCTCGTCGCCGTCGTAGACGTGGAGCGCGCCGTCGCTGTTCGCCGGGTAGTAGAAGCGGTTCCGGTGCACGCACCACCGCCAGATCCCGCCGCCCAGACCGTTGCCGAGGGATGCGCCGTAGTCGGCGAGCTGCTGAGGGACGACGCCGCGCGTGCCGGCCGTCCAGGTCGTTCCGTCCGTGCTCTCCCAGAACGTGTTCGAGCCGATCGCTCCGCCGCCGTAGTCGTAGGGCACGAAGAACCGCCGGACGTAGCTGGAGCGGTCAGGCAGCGGCAGACTGATGATGCCCTTGCCCGAGCCGGTCATCACGCTGGAGTTGAGCCGGGCCATCCCGTCGCGCTTGCGGATGCCGCCGAGCGAGCCAACGGCGTCCATCTGCACGTTCTGAGCTTTGGTCAGCTCGCCATCGTCCAGGTGCACGGGGCTCTTGACGACATTCACGCCTTTCGAGCCCAGGTTGTAGACGTTGATCTTGCCCGGCATTCAGGGTGCCTCGCTGTGTGCGTTCGTTCGCGCGCAGACGCGCGTTACCAGATGTCCTCGAAGAATGCCTCCGCCACTTCCTCGTCCTCCGTCTGCCGGGGCGTGAGGCTCGTCAGCAGGTTCTTCTTCTCCGTCGCGTATATGCTGAGCCATCCGGCGTCCGGTTTCTGGTCCTCGTTCTGCTTCGCCAGGGCGTAGGCGACGCCCCACGCCACGAGCGCGTTGTCGCTCTCGCCGGGAATCGGGTTGCTGTCGTCGGGGTCGATCGCCGTCAGCGTTGGCACGTAAACGAGGCGGAGATTCAGGGCCGCGTTGATCTGCGGGGCGACGTGGATCGTCGGCGCCGCGATCGGCGAGCCGGCGCCCGTGATGCAGTAGAAGATCTTCAGGCCGTAGGACGGATCCTGTGCGGAGAGCCCCCGGGCGCGCTGCATGTCCGGATGCATGTAGTCGCGGTGCTCGAAGACGACGCCACGGCTGTTCGCCAGGTCGCGCACTTCAAGGCCGCGGATGATCGACACGTCGGACGGAACGCCGGTCAGCGTCGAGCTGTTCGCTGCCAGCGACACGTTCGTTGCGTCGATCGTGATGAAGTAGTTCTGGAAGTTGTCGTTGATGGCTCGCCAGAGGTCGCGGGCGCCCTTGTCGATATGGGCCGCGAGCTCGTCGTCGGTCCAGAACCCGTTGACGAGATCCTCTTCCGGCTCATTCAGGTGGTTCCTGATGATGTCGATCAGTTCGGCGATGTCCGTTGCCACTGGCGAGCCCCCTCGTTACACCTGGCCGGGCGTGAGCGTTGCGGTCGGCTTCCGGTAGCCTTCCCAATGGATGTCAGCGGCCAGGCCGGCGCCGCTGTTCGTCATCGTGAGCGCCGTCGAGACGGTGAGCGCGCGGCCCTCCGGCCCGAAGTCGAACACGATCGGCCCGATGCCCGGCGACGCCTTCGTGCCGGCGATGACCACGGGCGTTCCCGCGGTGTCATTGAACTGCTGCGTCGCCGCGTTGTCCGTGATGACGTGCACGACGATGCGCTGCACGTAGATGGTGTGACCAGTCTTCGCGGCAACGAGCGTGCGCGCGGTGACACTGAGATTGTCGCCGGCCGCGAGCACGCTGCTCCCGCTGATGTCCTGGTAGAACCTACGAAGATAGTTGTAATCCATCGCGCCCCCCGATTAGGCGACGCGACGCAGTTCAGCGAACGCGCCCTTCGTGATGGTGAGCACGTCGGCGTGCGATGCGTTCTGAGCCGCCTGCACCGCGATCGAGCCGGCCGCGTTCACCACGAACGTGCCGTCCACGACGATGTTGGTGTAGACGACAGCGTTCTGGGCCACCCAGGTCGCTTGATCCGTGGTGGTCGTGAAGCTCACCGAGACGGCGCCGGCGTTGTCCGTGTCCGTGCTCGAGCGCACGCGCAGATTCACGCTCGTGAGGGTCGCGGTCGTCAGCTTGAAGGCCAGCTTCAGGCCGTTGTTCACCGTCATCGTGACGACGGGGATGACCATGCGGAACCGGTAGGTCGCGCCGGCCTCGACGTTCCAGGAGAAGCCCGAGAGCGAGGTCAGCGTGGTGCCGGTGCCGCCAGAGGCCGCGGTGAAGTCGGCGGCGAGCACCTTCGTGTCGCGGTTGGTCGGCAGGTAGTGGACGTTCCCATCGGTGTCCTTGAACACGAGCTTGTCGCTCGCTTCGTCGTAGGCCGCGGGAACGGAGTTGCCGGTGAGCGCGCGGAGCGCGGCAGTGGTAGCGATACGGCGGATGCGATCGAACATGGCCTGAATCCTCAGCAGGAGAGCCCGAGCCGGAACATAGGTTGCGGCCCGGGCCTTCCCACGAACTGAACGATTCGAGACGGGCGCCTACTCGCCCGCGGGGTCGAGCGTGTTAGGGCGCGCCGACGATGGCGAAGCCGGTCGGGGCGTCCGCGGCCGCGCTCTTCGTGTTGCCGTTGACGGTCGTGTGAGCACCCACCGTCAGACCGGTCCCGAGCGGGAGCCCGTCGTGGAACACGACGCAGTAGGACCGCCCGCCGCCGGACGTGCCGCGCAGGTAGGCCGTGATGTCGCCGTTGGCCGCGGCAACCGTCGCGTGGTTCGAGCCCTTGAACCAGGAGTCGGTCGTGCTGGCATCCGGCTTCTTGATGTAGACCGCGTAGAGCTTGCAGGCCGCATCGGCGATCACCTTGTCAGCGGAGTCGAGCCCGCTGATGGCGACGAGCTGGAGATCCGGGTTCCCCAGGTTCTCCATGTGCTTCCAGAGCGAGCGGAGAGCCTCCGCCACGCCGACAGCACGCGTGTCGCCACGGGCGCGACGCTTGACGGTGTTGATGCCTTCGAGAGAGAGAGCCACGGTGTTCTCCTTCTAGGGGGAGCCTCAGCAAGCCCCTAGTTCTTGCAGGACTGGCGCTGCTGTTTACCGTCCGACGAACATCGCGTGGTCGCCAGCCCCACGCGGTCGGAACGCCCGCCCCTTCGACGCCATGCGTTGAGAGAGCGGATTCTTCGTCGCGCCGGCGCCCTCGCGCTTGCGCGTGCCCAGGTGGATGCGCTCGCCCATCTGCGCCTTCAGCCCCTTGTAGGCTTCGGACGCGCGCGCGTCGCACTCGTCATCCTGAGCAACCTGCTGCCGTCGATCCTCGAGCTGTTCCTGCTGCTCGAGCAGCTCCGCCGCCGCGGCGCCGCCGCCGACTCGCTGAATGTCGTGCGCGGCGATCTCCGCGATGAGGGTCTGTCCCCACGTCGGCCGCGGCATGATGGCCTTCAGCGGAATCAGCCGATGCGCCAGGCACACCGCGGAGTCAGGGTGCGTCTTGTCGAACCGCATCCAGAACGATTTCCCGCTCGTGCGCCGGCAGAAGCGATACACCGGCTCTTTCACCGAGGGGAAGATCACGATCTGCGAGTCGTAGGCGAACAGGTCGCGCAGGAACGACGCCGGTGGCGCCGCCAGGTTGAACGGGTTCGCCGTGTGCAGGTAGTTGTTCATGGCCTAGTTGTCGTAGGCCGCTTTCGTTCCCATCGGCGCCTTCAGGCGCGTGTCGGAGAACGCTCGCCCGCCCTTGCCGCGCTTCTTCAGCTTCGCCATGCGCCGGCCCGCCGCGGTCTTGATCGGCTTCGCTTCCTGAGCCTCTTCGTCGAGCAGCTCGCGGTCGAGACGCTCCGGCGCGTCCGACTGTTCGATGTGGTCGATCGGGTCGTTCCACTCGATCACGCCGAGCAAGCTCTCGAACTCCGCCGGGTTCGTCGGATCCTCAGTGCCCATGACCGGGTTCTGCCGCTTGCACATCTCCGCGGCGAAGTAGGGCACCGAGAACGACAGTGGCGCGCCGTCGCGGCCGGCGCCGACGATCTTTTCGTCCTCCGCCAGCTTGTAGCCGGGCGGAATGACCACCGGCTGACCGTTGAACATCGCGTCCACCGGCTTCGTCGTCCGATTCACCAGGGACACCATTCGCTGAAACGCTACGCCTGCCATGTGAGCCTCTCCCTTTGCACGAAGAGGCGGAGCGCCCCGTTCGACGCTCCGCCCCCTGCTGTTACATCAGCCCGCGATTAGAAGTCGCGGACCACGATGAGCGACTGACCGGTGATGCCGTCCAGGCGCGCGTTCTTGCCGGGATAGCGGACGTGATACTGCTGCCGCTTCCGATACCAGGCTTCAAACGAGTCGCGGGCGCTGGTCCCGATGCCCACGCGCACGAGCACGGAGCCGTCCTCGTCAACCCACTTGCCCTTTTCGGAGCCGTAGCAGACGAAGCCGCTGTTCTTCGTGTCGAGCAGGAACATCATGGCGAGCGGGTGAGTGCGGATCGCCTTCACCGGAACCTCGCCCATCGTGATGTCGCCCTGGGTGAACGCGGTCGTTCCACCATCCGGCTTCATCAGTGAGCCGCCGCTGTAGCGACGGTCGGCCTCGAGCAGCGAGAGGTAGAGCCGGCGAACCGAGTGATGCGCGGTGATGAGGTCGATCGAACCACCGAGCTTCTGGTCCACCACGTCAGCAACCTGCTGGAACAGGTCGATCGAGAGCGCGCCGGTGCTCGCCTTGACGTAGCTCTGATACTGCTGCCACTGGTCGCGGTCCACGTTGAAGTAGTTGTTCCGGTAGGTGCCGTCGTCGAACAGCGCGGTCAGCCCCCAGAACCCATGCTCGTAGCTGGTGTCGAGCACGTCGGTGACGCTCGAATTCGCCGCCTGCACCAGATAGTCGTTGTCGGCCCAACCGGTGAAGGTCGTCGAGTCGAACGTAACCTGGGTGCCATCGCTCGAGCAGCTCACCACCTTGCGGATGGACGTGCGGAGCGAGCCGGTCGCCGGATCCACCGCGGCGATGAACATGCCGGGCAGAAAGAACCGGTTCCCGAAGTCGTCGCCGGCGATGCCGCCGGGCGAGTCCACGTTCACCGTGGCGCTCGAGATCGTCACGTCGATCAGGGCGAGCACGCCGCGGCCATCGGACGACAGCGCGTATTCCTCCATGCGCGCGATGTCGTCAATGATCCGGGTCATCTCGTCCTTGCGAGCCGCCTTGAACGCGCCCTCGCTCTTCATCGAGTCGTGGATCGCCTCCGACGTGAGCCGCACGCGGGCCATCAGCTTCTTCTGGCCGATGTGCACCTTGATCGACTGCTGCGCGCCGGCGTCAGCGAACGCGCCGTCCTCACCGCAGAACATCGGCGAGACGTTCCGCTGAACGTGCGCGTCGTAGACGATCTCCTGGCCGGCGAACTCAACGTCCTGCCACTTGAACAAGTCCTTCAGGGGGAACTTGTTGTTCGTCTGTTCCGCGATGAAGTCTTCGTAGACGAGCTTCAGGGTGCCGCCGATGATCTGGGTGTCGGCGCCGGCCATGCCGATGACGGCCGGAAGCCCCCATGCGAGCTTCGGGTGCAGGATCAGCGCGATCGCCGCGAGAACCAACGTGATCACAGGGCGGAGCGCCTTGATCCATCGCTGGTGCATCGGAGTGTTGTCCATGTGTCCTCTCAAGGGGAGCCGGCTCACTGACCGGCGCGGAGCTGCTGAACGAGAGCCCATCCACGTCCGTGAACGGCGTCCTCGTCCTGGTTGTCCTGTTGTGGCGGTTTTGCGGCGGGGGGCATGGCGCCGGGTCCGTTCGTGGGGACCGCGGCACGCTGCTGTCCACGCTGCTGAACGGTCACTGCCGCGGAGCGTCGCACCGGGTCGATATACCGGGCCTGCCACGCGGTCAGGAACTCTCGAACCAGATTCGGATCCTGGGCTTCGTAGCGGCCGACGCGCTGCTGCGTCTGGTCGCTCTCCACCCACCGGATGAAGAGGCTCTGAATGTCGGCGCGGGTTTCCGCGTCGAGATCCTTCCCCGCCTTCCCGGCCCCGAGCAGCGCCACCGCGGCGCCGTCGTGAAGACTGCCCATCGTGCGAGCGGCAACGCCCTGCCAGTAGTTCTTGTTCGTTTCGGTCCACTGCTGGCCGGACTGAGCTGCGGCAAGGAGCTGTTCGCGGTTCTCGAGCAGTTCCTTCAGCCCCGGGATCACTCCGAAGAGCGATTCCCTGATGCGCGCGGCCCGGGGATCCTCCGGCTGACCGGCCGGCTTCCCGATGCCGAACGCCTGCGAGAGCGTCTCGCGGATGCGCTCGTTCACGAGCTGTTCGATGCGCGCCTGTTCACGCGACGCGTCTCGAGCAGCGATCTGGTCCTGGCGATACTGCGGAAGGTCGTTGCGTCGCCCGCCCTGCGGAGTCCCCTGTGGAGCTCCCTGCGGCTGGCGCGCTGCCGGCTGACCGTCGCCACGGTTGCCGTTCGCATCCCCTGCGGGCTGGCCCGCTGCTCCCGGCTGGCCGGCCGGTTGCCGTTGCGGATCCGCGGCGGGCGGAGTGCCTCCGTCGTCGCCGCCACCCACACCGGAAGGAACGTCATACTCCGGCCACCCGCCGCCGCCGTCGTCGTCCGGGTGAAACAGGAGTCCTCCAGGTGATTGAGTGAACCAGTTGAGATGTCGTCCGAACATGTTCCGCTTCTCCCTCGGCCCTTGTGCTTGTTGCCCCGCTGGTGGGTAGTTCCACCCGGCCCGCCCTCAATGGCGTGCCACCTTTCGATTCGGGGGCGCGGTGCCGTTCCGCGCGAGGTTGTGGTGTCGGAAGAGGGAACCACGAGCCCTAGAGTCGATGCAATGCTCAGCTATCGGGGGAATGTTCCACGTGGAACGCTTTCGAGGGGGAAAAACAGGAAGTGGCAAGCCCAGAAGGGCGGCTGACGTTTGCCCCAGGTCAGCCAACCGGGTCGGGCAGGGCCGCGGTGAAAGGGGTAAGCCCGCGGCCCTGTGCACATCAGGCGGGGGGCGCCTGGTTGGCGCCGCGCTTCCCGCTTTCCTGATTCGAGTTCTGCATCGCGCGGCCGGCGCCGCCCGGCTCCTGCGTCGGTCCAGCGGCCGCGGCCTGTGCCGCCATCTGCGCCATCATCGCGCGCGACTGGTGCTGCTCGAGATGGATCGTGAACTGGAGCTCGAGGTCGGGTCGCTGCCGGAACAGGGCGCGCGCGGCGTCGCTGTTCGCCCACTTCGTATGCTCCGCGATGTGCACGTCGTCGGGGTGCCATGCCTTGATCTGGAGCGGGCACGGCGTCATCGTCGGCGGCGCCTGCGGCGTCATCGGTGCACCTGGCGCCATGCCGGCAGCTTCCTGCGCGGCCGGGTCCGATGGATCGTCGAAGTAGGCCCGGCGCGGTCCCTGCTGCTGCGGCTGCGGCTGTCCGCCCATCATCATCGGGTCTGTGCCGCCGGCCATCAGCATCATCGGGTCCGGCATCGGCATCGAGCCGGGCGACATGGCCCACGCCTCGAATTCCGCCTGCTCCGCGAGCACGCCCTGCACGGCCGCGTTGAGCGCCGGCAGAAGGTCGGTCTGCCCGAACACCTGGTAGATCCGCATCGTCTGGTCCGGGTCGGCAGGGTTCAGGAGCCCGAGCTGTCGGAGCTGCTCCACCGCGGCGCGCTTCCCCAGGTTCGTCTTCGGCGCCTGCGAGCCGTCCTCGATCAGAACCTTCACCTGGCCCTGAATGTCGGCGTTCTTGAACCGCTGGAACGTCCACCGGCGGTTCGCGCCCATCGCTGCCCAGGTGCGCTCTTCGGGTCCGAACTGCCGCTCGATCTCGAGCGCCATCGCAAACCACTGGCGATACACTTCGCCGCGCTCCGCGAGGATCGGGCCGAAGCGCGACTGCGCGCGTTCGACAAGGAGCTGCATCGCCGAAAAGGCCGAGACGCCGGCCGGGCGCGCGCCCTTCAGCACGTCTTGCGTGCCGGCGAGGCTCTCGAGGTCCATGATGTATTGCTCACGGAGCTTCAGGAGCGACGGCGGCACGTTCTGCCCTTCGATGCGTTCCGGCTTCGCGTTCCCGCCGGCGATCAGCGGGTTGTATTTCACGACGAGGCCCGGCTCGCCCGTGAACTTCTTCACCTCCGCGCCCTTCGGCTCGAGCCACACCGGGTTCGACATGCGCTGCACGCCGAGCAGGATCAGCGAGTCGAGCTGGTTGATCTGGTCCTGCTTCTGGATCAACAGGTCGAGCGGCGAGCGCGCCCAGATGCGGCCCGCGATGCGGTGGTAGCCCGCGTGAATCCACGGGAAGAGCGGCTGACCGTTCTGCGCCGTGATCGGCAGCGGCCCGGGCAGCGATTCGGTTTCCGAGCGGATGATCGTCTCGCCGGCCACGCGGAGAATGAGCCCGCGCGGGTAGGTCGGCGTCGGCTTCGCCCAGAGCTCGTATTCCGTGATGCCGTCGCCGGCCTGCGTCTCCGCGGTCTGCGCTGAGAGGCTCGAGCTCATGACATCGGTTTGCGCGGCGAGGCTCTTCAGCAGTTGCAGCGACCGCTCGTTCGACATCTTCTCGAACTTCAGCGTCTTGGCGATCGCCGGGTAGAACCGCTCGTAATACTCCTTCGTCCGCCACCGCTGCCGGATCAGCACCGGCACGTCATCGAAGCGGCTGTAGCCGCCTGGCACGCCGATCTCGAACGGCGAACAGATCTCCGTCGCGCCGCGGCCCACCGGGTATTCCTTGCCGATCGGGTTGCCGGCGGCATCGAACGCCTGCTCGAACTGCGGGTTGCCGCACTTCGGACACACCTGGCCGGCCGCGACGATCGCCTGTGGCTCGCTCACTTCGCCGCAAGCGGTGCACTTCTCGAACGGCACCAGGAGCGGGCCGTGCTCCGAGTGCTTGTCGTAGTAGCAGTGCCAGAAGGCATTCCCGGTCGTGATCGTCCAGAAGTCGCTCTCGAACGAGAGCTGGAACATCCGGTGTTCGTTGCGGAGCGGCTCGTGCAGGTTTTCAGCCGTCTCCGAGGTCTGGGTGTCGTTCGGGTCATCGCTGACCGGCCGGCACTTCACCGAGAGTTCGACCGACTGGAAGACGGCGCGCATGGCGTCAACCGTCTCCGCCATCTTGTTCGTCACCGGGCGCGGAATCCACTTCTGCATCCGCTTGTCGGCCCAGGCGCCGCGCTGCGTGTTGTAGTAGATCCACTGCCGGCCGAGCACGTAGAGCAGGTTCCGCCACCAGATGCGCTCGAACGTCCAGCGGTTGTCGAAACAGAGCTTGTGCTGGTCCTTGAAGAACTTCAGTAGGGCGCGATCGTCCGCGTAGGGGTCCGCCGGTGCAGCGTTCGCCGTGGGGTCGAGCCCCTGAAGCAGTGCGCCGACATCGAGCCCGGCGAGCGGGTCGGCGCCCACTTCGGGCGCCATCACCTGATTCTGTCGGGCGGCGGGTGGAAACATCAGCAGGCTCCTGTTCAGTCGATGAGGGTATCCGGCGAGTCGTAGACCTTCCCGCCGTCGAGGCCCAGGGCGCGCGCTTCACGATCGCCCACGTCGTCGAACGAAAGCCCCTGCGCGGCGAGGTCGCCGACACCGGGGATCGTCGAGTTCACCGGGCGATCGATCACTTCCTCACGCGGCACGCCGGCGCCCAGGTCCGGCAGTGTGATGCGCTGGTCGAGCCCGATCTGCATCGGCGCCATCTGCACGCCCACGCGCGACCGGAACAGCTCCGAGCGTTCGGCGTCGATGCGGTTGTGGCTGACCGAGAGCCACTCGAAGTTCGCCTGCGCGACGGACAGGCGGCGCCGGAGCTCCGCCGTCTCGCGCTCGTGTTCGATCTTCAGTTCCTCGAGCCGCTGGTTCACGTAGGCCCGCGCGGCGCGCTCCGCAGCGAGATCTTCACGCAGCACAGCGATCACCGCGGCGATGTCGGGGTCCGGCCGGCGACGGAACGGCCAGATCATCGATCGGCCCTCCGCGCCATCGAACGCGCAACGGTCGCTTCGTCTTTCGAGAGGATGCGATCGGCGCGACGCAGCCTGGTGAGCGTCGCCACCTTACTCGCGCGCGTCTCCTGCACCGGCACGAGGATCACGGCCGGCACCGGGAGCTCCTTGATGAACGCGACGCGCCAGTGCGTGCCCTTCCACGGAATGAGCTCACCCACCTGAAGGCCGGCGAGCGCCGGGTGTCGCTCCGGCTTGTTCTCGTAGAGCTCGTTCTTCACGCGCCAGAGGCGCCATTGTGCACGCAGCCAGGTCAGCATCGCTCCGCCTTTCCGTCGAGGATCCAGAACCGATGTCCGCACACCAGTCGGATCTCACCGTTCAACGTCAATCGCGCCCGCAGCATCACGGGCGCCGGGTTCAACCACGTCTCCTGCCCGCAGTCGGGGCAACGGAGCGTCATCGAACCGTCGTCCCACAGCGCGAAGCCGCCAGGGCCGACGAGCTCCGCGTGAGCACTCACGCGCCGCAGCGTCGCCGGCGCGTTCAGTTCCACATGTCCCCCACGCCGGCGAGATCGGCGCCCTCGTCATCATCGAAGTAGGCGCGCCCAGGGGCGTCGCTGAAGTCTTCCTCGTCCTGCGTCGGGTTCGCGGCCGCGTCTTCGATCCGCTTCATGCGCTGGAGCGCCCAGAGCTGGTCGGGGTTGAAGTTCTCGAGGCCCGGCCGCATGGCGAGCGTCGATTTCTCCGGCTCCGGCAGTTCCGGGTAGAGCATGAGGCAGTAGCGCAGTGCGTCGGGAAGGTCGTCTTCCACCTTCATCGGCGCTTCACGCTTGTAGGTGCCATCGGGGTTGATGTTCTCGTCCCACCGATAGCCGCGGAGCTGCTCCACGGTGCGCTTGCACTCGTCGCCGAGGATCCAGAGCTGCTGTGTCTCCACCCAGGCGCGCACGCGGTTGATGCCGGCGCGCACGTCGTTCTCCGCCGCGGTGCAGTTGATCGGGAACGGCGCCTGCGAGAGTTCGATCGCCATCTGCCGTTGCGACCGGTCGATCGCCCACCGCTCCGGCGTGAACGGCCGCTCCGGGTTCCACCGCGCCAGCATGTTGAAGATGCCGCGCTTGTGTTCGACGGCGCTCTTGTTGCGCGCGATGTATTCGCCAACCTGCACGAGCCCGCGCTCGCTCGAGACGAGCAGCACCGCAGCGAACGGGTGGTCGGCGCCGGGGTCGATGCCCACGTAGGCGATGCGCGACGGGTCGATGCGCGGCCACTCCGGGAAGAGCGAGCGCAGCGTCGCCGTGTCCTCACCGCTGACGATCTGCGAGTTCAGGCTCGAGCCGTAGATCGCGCCCGTGAAGGTCACGAAGTCGGCCTGGTATTCCTGAGCGAAGAACACGGGGTCCATCTGCCGGCGATCGCGCTCGAGCGCGGCGCGCATCGCGGGGTCCATGAACCGCGGGTTCTCGATCGTCCAGTATTTCGTCGCCCAGAAGCCGGGCTCGCCGTCCTGCGCCGGGCGCCAGAGCCGCTTGTAGCACCAGTCGAACGAGTTCGGCGTCGTGGTGAACCACGCGACGCCCGCGTTGCCGACGATCGCCGGCGAGATGACATCCCAGGCGAGCTCTTGCACCTTGCGGGCTTCGTCGATCCAGCACCAATCGAGCCCAGGGCCGCGGCCGCGGTTCGGATCGTCGAGCGAGCGGAACGCGCACCGGGCCTTATTGACGAGGGTGAGCTCGAGCCGCGACTGCGACCAGTCGGCGATCCAGTTCTGGGGGATCAGCGCCATCACCGCGGGCAGAACGTAGTCCTGGAGCTCAGGGTAGGACGGCGCGCACGCCCATCCGATCGTCCCGGGCTTCATTTCCATCACCGCGGCGACGGCGCCGATGCGGGTCTTGCCTCCACGTCGGCCGGCGAACAGCGACAGGCGATCGAACGCTCGAGCGCCGCTCTTCGTGCGGGCCATGAGCGCCTGAAGGAACGCCTGCTGGTAGGGGTTCCAGAGCAGGTCGCTCTTGTTGGAGTCCGCTCCAACCGCGATCGCCTTCGCCATCAGTCCTCGAGCTCCGCGTAGGGCGTTCCGACAACGGAGCCCTTCTCGCTGTTCACGATCACGTTGGGCAGTGCGCCGCCCGTGGGGCTGATGATGTTGATCTGGAGCGGCGGAACGCCGGTGCCCGCGATGCCGCCCTCGTTCTTGTTGTTGTTGAACTTCCTGAAGACGCCGCGGCCGTCGAGCACCTTGAACGTCGCTTCCTGGTTGCCGTCACGCAGCATGTTCAACAGGTTTTCGACCGCCTGCGGCACAGCCTCGTTGTCGATCAGGTCCACCACATCGCGCAGCTTGCCAGCCTGGCGCGCCTTCCGGCACGCGTAGCGAACCTGCTGCTCTGACAGGCCGGTCTTCTCCTGAATTTCCTTGTAGGTGTAGCCCTCGAGCCGGAGCGCGAGCACGATGAGCGCGCGGTCCTCGAACAGTTCGTCGGGCAGTGGACGGCCGATCGGCGGGGGGATGTTCGGTTCGGGGAGCTCGCCGCTCTTCGAGATGAGCACGCCGGGCGCGGCCCTCTCCACCGGTGCCGGATTTTCAGGCATGACGCGCAGTGTGCGACACCGCGCGCGGGGCGAGCAATGCTGAGTTACTCGAGGAAAGTGCGGCGCCAGAGTCGCCCGTCGAGTTCCCGCTCACCGGGTTCCACGTGGCGCCGCGACCGACAGCGGGCGGAGTGTATCAGATCTCGAGACGTTCGAGCAGGACGTTCACCCGGCTTTGCGCCTGACGCACCGAGCGCACGCTCTCAGCCAGCCGATACGAGAACGTCGAGTCGCCTGGCGTCGGGAATGTATCGCACACCGGCACTGACGCAGGGGACTTGCCTTCAGTGGCCGGCATGTTCGGCAGGATGAACCCGAGCCGGCTCTCGAGATGCGAGAGCTTCTCGTGCAGGTAGCCCAGGTCGTTCTCGAGGGTCTGGAGCGAGCTGAGCACCGGCGCCACGGGCGCGATTTCCTGCGCCTGGTTGGCGCGCCCCTGCAACATCTGCGGCGGCGGCAGCTTCATGTCCCCATCGGTGTCGCGGCGCGTGCGGCGATCGATGTCGCCCACCCACTCGCCAAGTTTCTGCACCTGGCTGAAGACGTTGGCGATGTCGCGCCCCACGGCTTCAGCGAACGAACGCGCCTCCTGGTCCACCCCATTCTCCGCGGATCTCACCGACGTGTTCGCCGCGCGCGAGCCGTTCCTCGAGCTCCGCGATGTGCTCGAAGTCTTCGCTGAAGAGCCCGCGGCCGCGCCGCTCGTCCGTCCGTTCGTTCTTCCGGTCTGTGTCGCCATGTGGTTTCCGTCCCCGGTGTTGTTCGATCTCGCGCCGCAATGCCTCAATGCACGCGTCGCCGTCGCCGCCGTGCGATCCGGGAAGCCCGCATCGGCGACAGAAGGCCCAGGGCGGCAGCGGGTCACGATGACGAAGCACCGTCGCATCGTCGCGGCCGTCCCAGGCGGAAGCAATGCTCAGTTACGAGACGTGAGCCCGCGGTGCATCCGGCGCATCCGCGCGATCGCAATGAACGCGGCCTGGTCCTCGAGCGAGATAGCCTGCCACCCGCGGTTCGTCCGCCGGAACTGAAGCCACTCGCCGCAGCGTTTGCACTTGTAGGGCGGCAGCATCCCTTCCTCTCGAAGCAGAGCGTTCAGCTCAGGGTCCGTCGCGGCAATCTGCATCGACGGTTGCAGCTCGCTGAGTGGGTGCGGCCCATCCGGCTCGTGCGCGAGCGCGCACTTCAGGCCATCGACGATCGCGCGGTAGAACCGCATCATCACGTTCATGGGTCAGTCCTCGAAGTAGCCCCGTCGAGCGTTCACCGGAATGGTCGGCTCCGGTCGTGATTCCGCGGCCGCTGGTTTCCGCGGTCCCCCAGGTGCACGCGGCCGTATCGCGGGCGCCTTCCCGCTGCCGGCCACGCCGATCATGTCGTAGTAGGCTTGCTGCTTCGTCGAGAACTGTTCGGCGATCTGCTGCGCCGCCTTCTCCACAATCAGCGACTTGCCGGCGCGGCGCCCCGCCTCGAACGGCTTGTCGTTCTCGAACCCTGTGAGCTCCGCGCGCGTCAGCTTCGCCGGGATGGATTCCGCGAGCAGTTGCCGATAGGCGCGATTCGTCTGCGGGTCCATGAACACGGTCGGCAACTGCTGCTCTCGGAGCTGCCGGATCACGGCCATCGCCCCTTCACGCGTGAGCGACTTCGGCACGGCCAACCACGTCGCGGCGCTCCGCTCGCTCCACGCGCGCCAGATCTGCGCGAGCTCGTCATCGTCGTAGTCGCCCGGGAACGCCGCGCGCAACCGCGCCATGTCTTCGGAGCGAGCGCACGCGGAGCAGTAGCCGCTCATCACCCGCCCGTGCGGACAGAGCCGCTCGCCGTCACGCGTGCGGCCGGCAATCTCGCCCGTGGCAGTCGGCACTTCGAGGATCTCGTCCGGCGTGAACAACGGCGGCGACGCCTGCCCGCCGATCCATTGGCGGTTCTTCACCGGCTCCGCGAGCATGTTCTGGATTTGTGCGTCGAACGCGCGAAGCGTCTGCTCGATCTCCGCGGCCCTCCGCGGGTCCGCCGCCATCCGCGCGTCATTGAACGCCCGCTCGAGCGCCTCCCGCTCCTGCATCAGCCACAGGGGGACGCTCACGACGCCGGCTCCCCGGCGCGGATGATGGCTTCGACGTTCTCGAGATGTTCTGAGGCTTCCCGGTTCACGTAGCGGAGCACGTCGGCGAGCTCACGCGGCTCGAGTGCCCGCTGCCAGTGGCGGAGCAATCGCTCGAATTCCTGTCGGGCGGAGATGGCTGCTGCGGTCATGGCTTGCGCCTCCATGATGCGGTGAAGGGGTGCGACGAGCACCCTGGCGACATGTTCGCGGGCGCAACGCGAACACCGAGCCGGGGACGGGCCGACTCGAATGCTCGTCGCGCCCCGAGTCTACCGTGAACCGTCCGTCGATGTCGCGGCCCGTCTCGCCGCGATGTTGCGTGCCCGGGCGAGCCCGCCTTTCCGCCCGGCTTCCTTCGCCTTCTCCGGCGTGAACCGATAGAGCACGCCTTTCTCGAACGCGGCCCGCCCGCCCTTCGAGGCCCACTCCCGTCGCTGCTCCGGGTTCGCATCCCGCACGCCCGCCATCGTCGCCTCCTGCTGGTCCCGGCCCGCCGACGCCCCGCGCGTCCCCGACGTGCCCTCACGGCACCGCGAGCACTCACCGGCCACCGCTACCACGCCGACGCCGCACACCCGAGCGCCAGCGAGCCGAGTTACTGGTTGAGGCACGGACGATAGCACAGCCTTTCGTGAAGCACAACCCTGTTTCTAATTACCAGGATCTAGATCTTCCAGTCCTTGAGAGATCTCTCTAACTAGAGAGACACACTCACATACTCAGTAATCTGGTCCTTACAACCCACTTGTGCACCCCCCTACTCAACCCACGGTCGTAACCCACTTGCACACCCCCCTACGTAACCGGTATGCTTCGCTCCGAAAGGGGAACCGCATGGCTTTCGACTACGAACAGGCCACCACCGCACGCGACGAACTGCTCGTGAAGTGGGGACACATCACTCGCTCCGCACTCGCCCGCCAGCTTCTCGAACACGAAGCCCGCGACCAGGGCGAGGTCGTCATCCTCCCGTTCGAGGGCGACGCCGACAAGGCCCACGTCCACACTCGCTCCATCCGAAAGACGATGGGCCGACTCGGACGGCGCCTCTACTACAAGCGCGAGCCCGGACGGCTCCTGCTCTGGGCACGGAAAGACGACGCCATCAACCCGGCCGACTTCATCACGAAGCCACGCCGGAAACCGTCGTAGCGACCGGCCAACAAATAGCACAGCATTGCGAGCCGCACCCGAACCCCGTAGGCTCGCTCCGTTGAAGGGAAGGGCCGTGCGCTGGGAACTCAGGTCTGCCCCGGCCTGAGAGCACGGTCCTCCCCGCTACCCCCACTCCGAAAAACCAAAAAAATTTGGGCTGAACCACCCCCCTACCCCCGCCGCCCGCGGGTCCGTGCCAATCCGGTTCTCCCCCCCTCCCTCGAGCGCCAGCTCGCAGCATCCTGCCTCGAGCGCGTGCCAGGTCGCAGGCCGTAAGGCGTGCCAGGTCTGCACGTTAGCGCACGCTAGTTTACATAACGCTCATTATGCGACCTGTCCACGCAAGAGGACGCAGCCGCGTGCACTCGTGCACCGATGCCATGCCCACGTCTGCACGAATTCGGCGCCCTGGGTGCGGGCTCGCTGTTGACTCGCGCGCGTGCTTCCGATAAGGTGGGCGTTCGGTGTTCGGCGGGCGGCGACGGGGCAGGCCACCAGGGCACCGAGGGAGCGACAACGATGCAGAACGAATCACGCACGGGCGAACGGTCGGAAGCCGCTAACCGGACCCTTACCACGTCAAACCGGGCCGGGAATGACTCAGGCGACCAGGCGCGGCCCTGGGTGAGCCGTGACGAATGGCGGCATCTGCGGTGCGGGGACATCGGGCCGGGCGGCTGGCGATGCGACCAGGTGAGCGGCCACGAGGGCGCGCACAGCAACGCCGGCAACCGACACGGGGACGGCACCTGGCCGCGCGTGGCGCCGCTGCCGTGCCTGGCGGAGCAGCTCGCCGACGCGTCGATCTGGCTGAAGCACTTCAGGGGCGAGCGGGCGCGCGTGCTGAGCGACTACGCTTACGCCTGGCTGTATCGGGCCGGCAGTCGGCTGGACGAGCGGACAGAGCGCGCCCTGGGCGAGCCTGAGCCCGTGCCGGCGGCGCCGCGCTACCAGGCGCCGACCATCGAGGCGGAGAACCTCGAACCGGCCGACCTGGCGACGGTGCCCGACCTGGCCGACATCCTCCGGGAGCCGGCGCGCGCGACGGTGGACAACTGCGGGCCGGAGTTCTACCAGGGCACGCCGTTCGAGCAGTGCGACGCGCGCGACCAGGACACCGGCGCCCGGTGCGCGCTCCTGGTGAACCACGAAGGCGAGCACCTGACCAGGCCGGCGCGGCGGCGCGAAGACGAGCCCGGCGCCGAAGAGCTCGCGGCGCGCCTGGTGCGCGCGACCGACACGGATCCCGCCCTGGGTTCGACGATCCGCGCCTGGGCGGCTGACACGGTGCGCGCGTTCCGGGCCGGCGCGCAGATGCCCGCCTGGCCGCTCGACGGTCGGGACTGACCGCACCTGGCCGGCCTGGGCGCGGTGCCTGGGCCGGCGTTCTCATTCACGAGGGAGCCGCCACCATGCAGCCATTGAAAGCGATCGAGACGACCTACCACGGGCCGACCAACACGCGCGGCGCTCGCCTGAGCGCGACCGACAGCGACCGGAACCGGGTGAGCATCAGCTATCCGCACGACGCACAGCACCAGGCCGACGCACACCTAGCAGCGGCGCGCGCACTCTGCGCCCGCATGGGATGGACGGGCACGCTTGCCGGCGGCGCCACCAGGCGCGGCTATGTGTTCGTGTTCGTGGACGAGAGCAGCACGGCGCCGATCACGCCTGGCGACCAGGCGCCAGCGACCAGGGCGCACCAGGCGCCGACGCTGAGCCCGGCCGACCTGGCAAACATCCTCGCGGCGCTGCGCCTGTTCATGTGCGAGCCGCCCGAACGGCGCGCCGCCTGGCCGCACTTCGACGAGCCCGGCGCGCGGGTGTATTCCCTCGACGAGCTCGACGACCTGGCCGAACGGCTGAACACCACGCGCGAGCCGGTCACGTCGGCCGAGTCACAGACCTACATCGACACGGGCGAGAAGCCGCGCGCGTTTGTGGCGCCTGGCGCGGCCGACCTGGCGAGCCTGGCGAGCGCGGGCCGAGCCATCCGGCAGGACGCGCGCAGCCTGGCGGAACGGGCCGCGGGCGCCGCGACCGTCGAAGACTTCGAGCAGCTCGCCGACCTGGCGACCAGGATCGCCGGCCGCGCGAACGAGATCGCCGACACGCTGACCGAGTAGACCAGGGCACGACCGAGCCGGCGCGGTATCGCCGGCACTCTCCACCAGGGAGCCGCCAACCATGCAGAACGAAACGATCCGCGTGCACTTCACCGAGACGACGAACCCGCCCGGCAAGCTGGCCGACGCTGAGATCCATTTCACCGGCGGAGTGTTCGCCGGCCTGAAGTTGATCGGCTTCGCGGTCTGGGAACGGCGCGGCGGCGGTGGGCGCAACGTCACGTTTCCCGCGCGCCCTACGGCCCCATCTACGCGGAAGTTCAGCGTCAACGGCGAGCGCCGGAGCTTCGCGTTACTGCGGCCGGCCGGCGCGACCACGGAGCCGCAGAACCGGATCCGGGATCTGATCCTCGACGCCTGGGCGAAGCACGCCGGCGAGCAGGCCGACCAGGTGAGCGCGGCGGAGCTCCGCGAGAAGGGCGACGAGGCGCGGCGCCTGGGGCGCCCGGTGCCGTTGTCGGACGGTGGCAGCATCGAGCCGGACGGCTTCCGATGGGCGCCTGACACGACCGACCAGGCGACGAAGTAACCGACCAGGGCGCCGCGCTACCACCAGGCGGCGCCCGTTCCACGCACACGAGGACGGGACCACATGACCAGGAAGACCGCAGCCAGGCCGGCGCGCAAACGCTGCGACAAGTGCGGCGCAGTCGGCTACCACGCGACCAGGGCGCGACGCTGCCGGCGCATCGAGCGCCGCATGGGCGCCCGGTTCTACTGCTACGGGAACCTCCGCCCGGCGCCGATTGCGCGCGAGCGGAAGCCCGGGCCGACCAGGGCGCAGCAGCTCGAACGCGACCACGCGCGCGCGATGAAGATGCACGCCGCAGCCATCCGCCGCGAGAAGCTCGCCCAGACGAGCCGCCGCAAGTGGTGGCAGAAGATCCGCCGGCTCGAACGCGCGATCGCTGACGCGCGCCAGGCCGAACAGCTCGCACGCGCCGACCAGGCGACGCGGGCGTATTTCAGCGAGTGAGGGAGCCGCCAGCTATGGACATCTACCAGGGAGCCGCGACCGTGCGCGCCATCATCGAGGCGCCGCGCGGAGTGATCGAGATCCTCGAGCTCGAGGCGCCAGGCGCGCGCGTGCCGGCGTTCGTGATCGTCATCCACATCGGGCGCACGCTCGCCCAGGGCGAACCGCCCCAGGGCACGCAGCCGGCGACACTCGGCCAGGCGGGCAACATGGCCGGCGCGGTGCAGTGCGCGGCGCTCGAAGTCGCGCGCGAGCTCGCCCAGGCGGAGCGCGACGCGTCCGCCAGGCACTCGACGGGCGACCAGGGCGCCGGCACGATGGACCCTGCCCAGGCGGCGCTCCTGCGCGAGCTGCTCGCACGCCAGGGCAACACGAAGCACTGAAGGGGGAACCATGCAGAGACACCACCACGAAGCGGCGACGCTGGCCGCGGGCGAGGCACTCGGCGTGCTGTTCCTGCTCGCACCGCTGGCGCTCCGGCCCATCGGCGAAGCCATCAAGAAGATCACCAGGAAGGACGGCAAGAAATGACACCGATCGAAACGCTCAAGGCGGCGCGCAAGGTATCGACTCCGCTGGTCTGCATCACGACGCCGGATCCGCCGGCAACCGTGGCCGGCATCGTGGCCGCACTCCCGAACGCTGCCCAGGTGCAGCACGACATCATCCGCGGGATCGTCGCCCTCAACGACGCCGGCAAGGCGGCGCGGGCGCGCCTGGTAGACGACGGCAACGGGCCGGCCCTGCCTGGTGTGGTGCCGCTCACGTCGCCGGCCGAAGCACTGAGCGCGGCCGTCAACCTGCCGGCGCGGGCGATCCTGTTCGTGCACAACGCTTCGAGGCTCATGGACGACGCCGCGACCGTGCAGGCGATCTGCAACCTGCGGGATCTGTTCAAGGCGGACGGGCGCACGCTGGTGCTGTTGGCGCCGCAGATCACGCTACCGGCGGAGCTCGCCCAGGACACGTTGACGATCGACGAGCCGCTCCCGAGCGAGCCGGAGATCGGCGCCATCATCACGCGCGAGCTGAAGAACGCGCGCGAGACGATGAGCAAGCCGCCGGCGGAGCCGGACGAGCAGACGACCAGGCAGGCGATCGAAGCCCTGGCCGGCCTGGCAGCGTTCCCCGCGGAGCAGGCGATCGCTATGACGCTCGCCCAGGGCGCGATCGACGTGCCGGCACTGTGGACCAGGAAGCGCGCCTACATCGCGCAGACGCGCGGGCTCATCGTGGACAGCAACCGCGAGACGTTCGACGACATTGGCGGACTCGACCAGGCGAAGCGGTTCGGGCGCGGACTGTTCCAGGGGCGGAAGCCGCCGCGCGCGATCGTTCGCATCGACGAGATCGAGAAGATGCTAGCCGGCGCCGCGGGTGACACGTCGGGCACGTCTCAGGATGCACTCGGCACGATCCTGCGCGACATGGAAGACAACGACTGGGCCGGGCTCATCGCAGTCGGCCCGCCTGGCTCCGGGAAGAGTGCCTACAGCAAGACACTCGGCACCACGCACGGCGCGCCGACGTTCGCGCTCGACCTGGGCGCGGCGAAGGGCTCACTTGTCGGGCAGTCGGAAGAACGGATCCGCGCGGCGATGAAGGTGATCAAAGCCGTCGCGAGCTCCGGCGCGTTCTTCGTGGCGACGTGCAACAAGCTGGATGCACTCCCGCCCGAGCTCCGGCGCCGGTTCCGGTTCGGGCTGTGGTTCTTCGACCTTCCGAGCGCGGAAGAGCGCGCGGCGATCTGGGCGCTGAACATCGCACGCTTCGAGATCGACGAGCGGCAGCGGGCAGACATGCCGGCGGACGAGGGATGGACGGGCGCGGAGATCCGCAACGTCTGTGAGCTCGCCTGGCGGATGCGCGTCACGTTGCGCGAGGCGTCTACGTTCATCGTGCCGGTGAGCGTTTCGGACCCGAACAGCATCGATAAGTTGCGCCAGCTCGCACATGGGAAGTTCCTGAGTGCCAGCTACGCCGGCGCCTACAAGCACCCCAACCCGCTGAAGTCGGGCGCCGCTGATGTCCAGGGCGCAGCCGGCCGACGCGTCTACGAGTGAGGCGAGATCATGCCCTGCGACAGCATTCAGCTCAACACCGTCGAAGTCGGGAAGATGGATCCGTCCCTGCTCCGCGCGGCCCTGCAACACCTGGGCGCCACGGGCGCCGGCGAGTATGCCGGGCGCGTCGTGTTCACCCTCGAAGGGCAGCGGTGCAGCATCCAGAACGGACGGATCACCGTGCCGGCCGGTTACGAGCACCTGGCCGACCAGGTGAAGCAGTCCTACAGCCGGCAAGTCGTCACGTATGCCGCCCGGAAAAACGGGTGGACCGTGCGCGAGGTTCGGCCGAACGTGTTCCAGGTGGCGAAGTAGGGAAGGGGCGAAGACATGGCACCGAAAGACATCATCACGATCGAGATCCTTCCTGACGGCACCGTGAAGACGACCACGGACCCGATCAGTCCGGCGAACCACCAGAGCGCGGAAGCGTTCCTAGCGGGCGTTACGCAGCTCACCGGCGGCGACGTGCAGCGCAAGCGGCGCGGCGCGCACCACCACCACCACCACACGCACACGCACGCGCACCAGGGGAACAAGTAACCGTCAACCAGGGCGCCGGGCTCCGGCCTGGCGCCCGCATCGAAAGGAAGCCGCCAATGTTCAGGAACCAGATCGCTCCACTCTTCGCGGACCCCGCGACCGACACCGGCGCCGGCAGCAGCACGGGCGCCGCGACCGTCAGCACCGACGCTGCACCGATCGAACGCGCGAGCATCTTCAAGCGCGCAGTCTGCGTGCAGCTCCAGATCTCCCGCCTGGGCACGCGTCGCAAGATCGACAGCGGCGCCGTGCAGACCGATGCCGATCGTGAGCTCGTGCACGTGTCGGCCGACATCCTCAAGGCGCCGGAGCTCGAAGCCATCAAGACGCACGATCGCGCCCTGGCCGAATACATCAAGAACCTGGCGAGCGGGCCGGCCATCTTCAAGGGGGGCGTTTACATGGTCGCCCTGAGCCTCATCGAACAGCTCGACGCCGAGGTAATGCGGCGCCTGGCGACGCGCGCCGAGCTCGTGGAGAAGTTCCTCACGGTCTACGAGACGCGCCGGCAGCAGACGAGCGCGCAGCTCGCCAGCCTGGCCGACCGGGTGAAGTGGCCGACGCTCGATCGCGTGCGAGCCAGCTTCGACGCCGAGATCCGTTACCTGGCGCTCGACACGCCTGAGACGCTGAAGGGCATCAAGGCGGAGATCTTCGAGCGCGAGCGGGTGAAGGCAGAGCGGGAATGGAGCGCGGCGCTCGACGAGTGCCGGCAGGTTCTGCGCGCGGCGTTTGCCGACCTCGTTGAGCACCTGGCCGACCGGCTCACGCCTGGCGAGAACGGGAAGCCGAAGATCTTCCGTGACTCGCTCGTCAAGAACATGGACGAGTTCCTGAGCACCTTCCAGGCCCGCAACATCGCGGACGATGCCGCCCTGGCGGAGCTCGTTGAACGCGCGCGCGGCGTGATGCGCGGGGTGTCGGCTCAGGATCTCCGCGACCAGGATGCACTCAGGGCAGCGGTCGCCATGAGCATGAAGGACATCAAGAGCGCGATCGATCCGCTGGTGACGGATCGCCCGTCGCGCGCCTACAACGACGAGGAATAGACCGGCAACCGGGCGCCCTGGGCACGTGCCTGGGGCGCCCTTTTCGACCAGGGGGCGCAACCCATGATGACCAGGACGATCCGCGACATGTTCAACCAGGCCCGCGAGAACATCGCAGCCAGGCGCCTCGAGCGCCGGCAGGCGACGCGAGCCCTCACGCCGGCCGAGCAGAAGCGTGAAGCGTGGCGCCGGGCGCAGGACGAGACGCGCGAGCGGGCGCAGGCACGGGCTCACCAGGGGGGCGATCGATGAACTTTCGGGACCGCGAACGCTTCAGGACGCTGGCGGCAATGTGCAGCCAGATCCTCACTCAGACCGATCGCCAGTCGATCAACATCTTCCGCGGCGACATGCGCGCCATTGTGTCGGCCGCGCGCGAAGTTCTCGCCGACCAGGCACGGGCGCCGCAGGCACGGGCGCGCCGGACCCTGGCGGAACGGTCCCGGCCGTGACGGCTGACCAGGCACGGGCGCGCCGGTGCGAGTGGTGCGAGGGACCGATTTCAGGGATGCGGCCGCGAATCGCGCGCTACTGCTCGACGACGTGCGCGCGCCGTGCGGCCGATTTGCGGCGCGGACGGGGCTCTCGCACGGGCGCGACAACCACGCGGCGGAATGCTCCACCGCGCGGGCTTGCAACTGACTCGCACTTGTGAAAGGATGCGTTCCACAAACGCCATGCCCAAGAAGACCACCGACAAAGCCGAGCGGCTTGTTCCAGGAAGTGCGCGCGTGCTCGTGCAGCTCTATCGCCCGAGCGGGCGCCTTTACACGATGGCTCCGGGGATGTCCGTCTCCGGGATCGCTGTCGGCTCACAACGCGAGCTGAAACGCCTGTGGCGAGAGCTCGAGAACGTCATCAACGCGGCTCGCTGGCGAGACATCAACCAGGAGCCGGACGTGCACCAGGATCAGATCACGCAGTAGGCAGATGGGGCGTGAGGGGACGCATCCGCGGCGAGATACTTGGCGGCTTCCGCGCCGCGCGCGTGGTGAGTTCGACTCTCACCCGCCCCACCATTTTCGAGTGAGCCCATGAGAGGCAAACGCTTCAAGGGACCGAACGGACGCGAGACGCCGGAATGGCCTGGGCAGATCTGCTCTCGCTGCCGGCGTCCTGGCGCGGAACACTCCGGCGCCTGGGAGTGCCCGAGCGAAGAGCTCGCCTATCCGCCGACGCTCGACCAGCGCACTACGCAACTCATCGTGAACGACGACCCGATGCCGCGCGCCGGCCGTGCGAGCTACGCCGACCGCATTTACGCGATCGACCCGCTGAAGTGGCAGAACGCCGTCAACAACGCAGAGCGCATGACCGTGGCCGAAGCGGCGCGGCGCAGCGTCAAGAGCGTGGGTGAGCTGAAGCTGGAGCCCGGGCAGATCTTCACCGTGCCGCCGATCTTCGCACTCGCCGAGGACGAGCTCCGCGCGCTCGAAGCGATGTTCGAGAACCCGGAGATCGGCATCGGGCAGGGAGAGGTTCGCGCGCTCGTGGCGAGCCTCGAGCCGGCGAAGCAACGGGACTTCTGGCTGAACCGCTTCGCTCTGCTCGAGCGCGCACGCGATGCGCGACGCACCGAGCGGCAGCTCCGGGAGCAACAGCAAGCGGCGCGCGTGGCGGCAGTCGCGCAAGCGGAAGCGGAAATCGCCTACCGGCGCATGATCGGCGACGAGGCGAACAAGCTCGCCGCGAAGGGACCGATGCCGGACGCCGAGATGTTCGCCGCGCTCGATCGCGCCGCGCAGTCGTTCTGGAGTGGGCAGCGCGGGCAGCAAGCGGCGTGGCCGACGCAGAAGAAGCCGGAGATCGAAGAGCCGAAGGTGGCTGAGGGGCCGCGTCGCTACTTCGACGAGGACTGAAGGGGACCGCGAATGGCAATCACCAACACCGAACCGAAAGTGTCGTGCGACCTGTGCAAGAGCACGATCGATGTCTCGAAGCCCTGGCCGCAGATGATGTATCCGTTCAGCGAAGCGGAGCGCGAGCGCCTGGCCGCGGCGGTCTGCGAACGCTACCCGTCGCCGTTCGGCAACATCATCAACATCGTGCGGAGCCTTCCGCCGGTGAAGTATCACAAGTTCGACTTCTGCCTGGGATGCGTGGACGGGTTCATGCCCATGCTCGAAGAGCTCCGGGCGCTCGCCTACCGCACACAGCTCGACTCGCTCGAGGGCAAGGTGAAAGAGCGGCTGGATGCCACAGAGTTCAACCAGTGAGCGACGCGCGGGGCGCACGGTCTACATCGGGCTCCGCGTCTACGACCCTAAGACGTGCCGGGCGAAGAACTGCTCCGGCCTGAACATCCGGGCGTTCGACTTCACGCCCGAGGAAGTGCACGCCATCATCGTCCGCGCCCTGGGCGCCGCGGCCGAGGAACATCAGCGGAAGGAACGCGCCCGCAAGCTGCTCGAGGGACCATGATTCACGGCATCGCCACGCTGAAGATCGAAGACGCCGACCCGTCCACCGGGAAGCCTTACCTCCGGCTCGAATTCCCCGATGGTGTCGTGGTGCAGATCACGACGAATCTCGCCGAGATGATCGGCGGCGCAGGCGCAGGCGCCCGCCAGCGGTTCGAGGACCAGAAGCGCGCCCGTTCGGCAACCAACAACTGAGAGAGGACCACGACCGATGTTTCGAGAAAACTGCCCGCTCTACATGCGCGACGTGACGTTCAAGACCGAGACGATCGACGGCGAGACGCGCCGGATCGTCGTGCTCGCGTTCAAGAAGGAGCCGTTCACGAAGGACGACGCGAACGCCCTGAACATCACCCGGCACCTGTTCTCCGCCGACAGCGGGGAACCGTTCTCCGACTTCATCAACGGCAGCTACGGGATCGCCGTGCCGCTCCAGACGCTCGAGATTGCGAGCGCGCCCGACGCGCCGACTGCCATCACGCTCCGCGACGTGAAGGTGTCCGGCGTGATCTCCGTCCGCAAGGACAAGGAGAACCCCGTGCTCGCCGCCAACCTGGCCGTGAGCTTCCCCTACCCCGAGGCGAAGGAGCTGCTTTACCTGGCGAGCTCCGTCAACAATCAACTGTTCTGCACGTTCCAGGTGCAGCAGGAAGAGCTCGCGCTCACGACGCCGGAGAAGCCGCGCCTGGCGCAGCCGTCGCTTCAGGAGTCCACCACCGTCAAATGACGACGTGCGCCGGTGTGAGGGCGCCGGCGCTCTCGTCTCTCTCTGAAAGGGAAGCCGCACATGAAGACGTTCGATGAACTGACCGACGAGGAAGTGCTCGCACTGACCAGCGAGGAAGTGCAGCGATACATTGACCGGGAATCCGCCGAGGCAGGCATCCCGCTGCTCGTGCCGCCTGGCCCGAAGCCGGACGCGTCGGCGCTCCAGCCGGATCTCCTGCTCTTCTCTGTCGGCGGGCTCTACTTCAGCAACCGGCAGGACGCGCTCCGCGTGCTCGACACTCTGGCCGTGTGCCCAAGCCGCCACGACCTCAGCTACGTGTCTGGGCCGAGCTACCAGCAGAAGGGCACGCCATCGGACAACGACCTCAGCATCGCCGAGATTCGCGTGCTCTCCGAACAGACCGCCAACAACCGAGCGGCCGCGATCGCCGAGTCGGAGCGGGCGAAAAAGCAGTGGGAGATCCGCAACAGCGCGTATCAGTCAGCTCAGATCAAGCGCCGGCAGATCGCTGAGGAAATCACCGAGCGCCGCGCCCGGCTCCAGGACCGCGAGATCGAACGCATCCAGGTGCGTGAGCAGCACGCGCGTTACCTCGACCTCGCAGATGGCAACCGCCGCACGGCCGCGCGCTTCCTGCTCGCCGCGCTGCCGAAAGCGAAGATGCTCTGCCCTGAACTGTTCGAGTTCCGCGCCGACGAACCCGCCGACGTGCCGCTCTCGAGCAAGCGTTACTACCAGCCGGCCGAGGAAGTGGCCGCAGGAGACGAGCTGTGAATCGAACCGTTCTGACCAGTCGCAAGGCGTGGCACGCCGAGCGTTCCACCGGCATCGGCGCCAGCGAGGCCGCGGCCATCCTGGGCGTGAGCCCGTGGCACTCGCCGCTGTCACTCTTCTACCTGAAACGCGGAGAGGCTCCGCCGAACCAGGGCGAAGAGTTCGCCCGGCGCCTGGGGCTCGAGCTCGAGGACGCGATCGCAAAGCTGTGGAGCGGCGAGACGCGTCGCAAGTATCGCCGGCCGGAGCCGGGAACCTTCTGGCTCGATCGGCACGCGACGAAGCCGTTCATGGTCGCATCGATCGACGGCGAGTGTGCGGACGCGCCCGACGTTGACGAGCTCGACGACGTGCTCGAAATCAAGACCGCCGCGATCTCGAAGGCGTCGCACTGGATCGACGAGCCGCCGATCGACTACATCGTGCAGGTTCAACACCAGCTCGCCGTCACCGGGAAGAACCGCGCCGCGCTCGTGGGGCTCATCGGCGGAGTGTCGCTCCGCTACGCAGACATTCAGCGCGACCCCGAGTTCATCGAGATGCTCGAAGAGGCGTGCGCCGAGTTCTGGCGACGCGTGGAGCTGAACGACCCGCCGCCGGCGGACGGCAGCGACGCGACGCGCTCGCTCCTGGGCCGGCTCTACCCGACCGCGCGGCCAACCAGCGCAACACTCCCGCCGGAGTCGCTCGAGTGGGACCAGGACCGTCAGCGCGCGGCCGACGAAATCAAGAAGTGGGAAGGCGTGAAGGCCGAAGCCGAGAACAAGCTGAAGGCCGCGATCGCCGACAACGCGCAGGGCATCTTGCCGAACGGCGTGGTCTACACGCTGAAGGAGCAGACCCGGGCCGCGCACATCGTCAAGGAATCGAAGTTCCGCGCGCTCCGGCGCGTGGCGCCGAAAGGCGAGAAGATGGCCCGCTCCGCGGCCGCTCTGAAGGACCGCGACCTAAAGGCGGACTTCGCCGCGCAGGAGTCGGGCGACGAGCCCTGGGCATAGCGCCCGAGGGGGAAAGCGAGGACAGATGCACGACAAGAACGGCAAGCCGCTGCACGTCGGCGACAAGGTGCGCCGCGGCGACGGGACCGAGTTCCACATCCACGGGTTCAACGCCGAGATCGACCACAAGGGCGCGAAGCACGCGGCGCTCGCCGAAGAAGTGGAGCTCGTGAAGAAGCACCCGCAGAACGAGGGCAAGCCGGAGCACGCCGGCGGCTCGATCGTCTGGGGGAACGGGCCGAAGGAGCCGGACGACACCGGCGGCGGGCCGAAGTAGTCACCACCTGGGAGCGGTGCCCGCGACCGCTCCCGTTTTCACCGGAGAGAGGCGCATGGACATCGAGAAGACCTTTACCTACCACCCGCCAAAGGGCGACCAGGCCGAACGCTACATCAGGATCCGCGACGGCGCGAAGGCGTTCGCGCAGATCATCGCCGACAACAGCCCGGCGAGCCCCGAGCAGACGATCGCGCTCCGCGACGTGCAGCGCGCAACGCAGATGGCGAACGCGGCGATCGCCATCAACGAGGCGTGATGGAGAACCAGGACACGCCGGCCGGCCGCGGCGCCGCCATCCGCTCTGAGCTCGTCGGCGAGATGGTGACAGAAATCATGGCCGGCCTGAACGACGCCGGGCTCACTCCGCCCGAAGCCGTGACAACCGCGGAAGTGCTGCTGTGGACGCTCTTCGAGAACACCATGCAGCTCGCTCCGAATGCCGAAATGCAGAAGCAAGCGAAGATGCTCTGCTCGCGCGTGCTGAACCGGCTCGCATCGCGCGTTGAAGCCTGGCCGGCAAAGACTCACGAGAGGAATTGACCGATGGAATTCAACCAGGAAGGTAAGGCGCTCTTCCCGGCGCGCGGCGTCGCCATCATCGACGCGCTCATGTCGCTGGCACCCGTGCGAGAGCTCGCCAACGGCGACGACGAGAAGCGGCGGCAGGCGACGCGCATGATCGTCGAACAGATGCGGTTCGAGGGGTTCAACGTCGGCGGCAAGGCCCGCAACCCATCGGCGCCGATCTCGAAAGACACGATCGCATTCAAGGGCAACGGGCGGTTCTTCGTGTGGGACTGGCAGAACGGCCCCACGCGTGAGCGACAGGTGAACGCCGGCGACCCCGGGAACGACATCACCGGCGACAATCCAGCGTTCTTCGAGTGGCCGGCCGTCAATCACCTGGCCGTCGAAGTGAACCAGCCGTCGCAGCCGACTCGCCCGCCGGACCCGCCGGCGGTGGAGTTCGCCGATGCGGCCGCGGTCATGCGGAAGCTGAACATCCACGACGGCAAGTTCAATTCGATCGCGTCCCTGCTCGAGCAGATGATCGAGCTCTTCGGCAAGGAGATCGACCAGACGCAGGAAGCGCAGGCGCGCATCGAACAGAAGCTCGACGCCCTGGCGATCGTCATCGGCAACACCGGGCAGAACGTCGCCGAGGCGCTCGACATCGCGCGGGACATCAAGAGCGACACGCGCGACACGAAGGGGCAGGCGGAAGCCGCCGGCACCAACATCCAGCAGGCCGTCAACGTAATCAGCGACGTGGCGCAGGGTGTCGCGCCGCTCATCAAGCTGCTCGCCGCCATCAGGAAGTAGCCCATGACCAAGCACGCACGCCGGCGGTTCCCGAACGACTATCCGAAGGGCGCCGACATCCCGACGATCGAACAGTGCCTCTTCCACCGGTGCAACGAGCACAGTGGCGATCGCTACGTGCCGCAGCTCAATGACACCGAGAACGGGGCGGAGTGCGGCGCGTGCATCGCGGTGGAACTGCTCGCCGTGCGTGCTCAGCTCTTGCTCGCGCTCGACGGCTACGCCGAGCGACTCACCTACAGTCACGCGCTCGCCCGGAAGCTGGCTTCAGCACGGGCGCGACTCAACCTGCTGTCACCTGGCGCGGGCGACAGCCTCGACGACGAGGAAACGCATGGCGAAGAAGGCCGCGAAGAAGAAGGCGCCGGGAGCGGGGAAGCGTGACGCGACCCTGACCAACCTCCGGGCGCTTGAAAAGCCCGCCATGAGGCGCTATTTAGCGTCTAAATAGCGTCGAAGAGAACGCCGGCATCGTGCCGGACGAAGACTAGGAACCACCACGGGGAGCTCGCTGACGCGGGCTCCCTTCTCATTCCAGGGGCGGACACATGGCGGAACAGCAATCAGGCGCAGTGCAGCTCTACGGCCCGCAGGCCGGCGCGGGAACCATCCAGAAACTCTTCAAGTTGAACCTCGACGCGCTCACGAAGGCCGCTCCCAGGAGCACCGGCGACCCGGCCCGTCTCATCCGGGTAGCATTCAACGCGATCGTCTACAACCCCGACCTGATGCAGTGCACACACTCGAGCCTCATGGGCGGAGTGATGGAAGCGGTGAAGTTGGGGCTCACGTTGGGCGGGCCGATGCAGGAAGCCTGGCTTCTGCCGTTCCGCGACAACCGCAACGCCGGCGGGAAGAAGACCGCCACGTTCGTCGTCGGCTACCAGGGATACCGGAACCTCATCGACCGGGCGAAAGCCGTGCTCGACGTGCATCCGCGCGCCGTCTACACGGGCGACGAGTTCGACGTGACGTTCACCGAGGAAGGCCCGAAGCTCCGCCACAAGCCCTACTACATGCGCGGCACCGAGAAGGGGCAGCTCACGCACGCCTACGCCGTGGCCCGGCTCCGTGGCGGCGGGCGACAGGTGGAAGTGCTCACCCGCGCCGACGTGGACTCGCACCGGGCGCGCAGCCGCGCGAAGGACTCCGGCCCGTGGGTGACGGACTACGACGCGATGGCTCTGAAGACCGCCATCCGCGTCATCGCCAAGTATCTGCCGAAGAGCTCCGACATGGCTCTGAGCCGGGCGCTCGAGCTCGACGACCGGGCCGACCGTGGCGCCGATCAGGACTTCGACATCGACGGGCTCATGCTCCCAGGTGAGGAAGGCGCCGAGAACGCGAAGCCGGCCGGCGCATCATCCACCGGAGTACTCGACCGGTTGAAGCAGCAGATGAAGGGCGAGACGAGCGACCGGCCCGAGCTCCGACCGGACCCGGGACAGCTCACGGCCGACGAGGAACGGGCGATCGACCTGGCCGCGGCAGAGGAAGAGCGCCGCTCGCGGGGTGAGCGGTGAAGACGAACGATCAAACCGTCGTGTTCAGCTCCGAGAACCCGAATTGGGGCACGCCGGCCGAGCTCTTCGAGCCGCTCGCTCGAGAGTTCCCGGTTGCCCTTGACGCTGCCGGCTCTCCCGGCTGGCACAAGACGCTGAGGTTTCTGGGGCCGGGCTCTGACCTTGCCACGGATGCGCTCAAGGCCGACTGGCGGGACTTCACCAACCGCCACGAGGCGATCTTCCTGAACCCCCCGTTCAGTCGCGCGCTCAAGATGCCGATCGAGCCCTGGCTGAAGGCGTGCGCCGAGTTCGGCGCCGACCGGACCATCGTGGCGATCGTGCCGGCGCGCGTCGATACGACCTGGTGGAACGCTCACATAGCGCACTCCGCCGCCGAAATCCGGTTCATTCCGCACCGCGTCAAGTTCGTTCCCCCGCCGGGGCACCAGAAAAAGGGCTTCAGTGCTGGCTTTCCCACGTCCGTCGTCATCTGGCGACCGCAACCGGGCATCGTAGGCAAACCCGGGCCGCGCGTGGTGAGCTGGACCTACAGGCGAGCGTAGCTGGACGAGGCGCCGGGCTTCCCAGGCCCGGCCATCCCAGAGGCGCTAGGACAATCCCATCGGGGCGGACGGCGGTAGACATGGCGGACGGAGCGACGACACCCGTGGTGTGCGAACAAACGCACGCCAAGCATGGGAAATGCGACTACTGCGGCGACTCCCTCCCTCCGCCGAGCCCGAAGTGGCACGGGAAGGTGAGGCGGTTCTGCTGTGCTTCACACCGAACGAAGTGGCACCGCGAGGAACAGCTCAGGCTCGTTCAACGCGTGCTTGACGCGGCGACGGACCTTCAACGGTTCATGGGCGGGGACCGCCGATGATCCACTCCTACAGCCGCGCCTACCCCGACCTGTGGACCGGTTCACTGGCCGGCCTGAAGGACGATGCGTTCAGGCTGGCTGTGTTCCTGTTCACCTGTCAGGGCGTCAGCCCGTTCGGGCTCTACTACAAGCCCCTGCCGACGATCGCGCACGAGACGCGCCGCGACCCGGCATGGGTGCGCGAGGGCATGGCCGAGCTCTCGAAGATCGACTACTGCGCCTACGACGAGACGACCGGATGGGTATGGGTGAAGCAGATGGCGGAATACCAGTTCCGACCGCTGCCGCTGAAGGCCAACAACCTGATGATCCGCTCCGTCCGTCGCTGGTATTCCGCCCTGCCCAGGAACCCGTTCATGGGCGCGTGGTGGGACCGCTACCACGGTGAGTTCAGGCTGGACGACCCCCAGGCATTCCCGGGCTCCGAAATCGAACGACGCGAGTGGGTAGGGCGCACGCTGCCCGCCGCGCCGGCCGCTCCGCCGCAGCTCGCCTTGCTGCCGCCCGGCCCGTCGCCGGAGCCAACCACCGCACTCGAGCGCCGGAAGGACATGATCGCCGGCGAGAAGGAGTTCGAGCTGTGGTGGCAGCACTACCCGAAGAAGGAAGGCAAAGCCGCCTGCCTGGCGAAATGGAAGGTGAAGAAGATCCCCGCCGGCAACGTGCCCGGGATGATCGAGAAGCTGAAGCAGCAGACGACCTGGCCGAAGTGGCGCGAGGGCTACGTGCCCATGCCGCTCACCTATCTCAATCAGGAGCGGTGGAACGACGAGCTCGAGCCGACGCGGACCACCTACACGAAGACGAACCAGCGGACAGCGACCAACCTGGCGGAGCTGAGCCGCGAGATCAACCCGTTCGATGAGGACGACCACCGATGACCCCGCACGACGCACCGAGGTTCTTCGCCGCGATCGCCAAGCTGGCCGTGATGCACCGGATCGAGTTCGACAAGGCAATGGGGCGGCTCTACTACGAGGCGCTCGCCGACATCCCGATCGACGTGCTCGAAGCCGCACTCGACTTCCTGGTGAAGCACGCCGGCGAATGGTTCCCGAAGACTGAAGAGATCCGCTCCACGTGCGACCTGGTGAGCGAGGAAGTGCACAAGGCCCGCGTGCAGGACGAGCTCCGGGCGCTGCCGCCGCCGGCGCAGGAAGCTCTCGCGCTCGAGGGCACGAGCGCGCAGGTTGAAGAGAAGATCCTCCCGCTGCCCGGCGGGCCGATGACGGTGAAGGTGCGCCATGACGTGTCCGGCTACCACTGCGACCGCTGCGAGGACACCGGCTACATGAAGGTGTGCCGCTGCGAAGACGCGTCGCGCTGCAACGCGCACGGGCGCCGGATGGACGACGACTACTGCCCGGAATACATGAACGGTCGCAGCCGCCTGCCGGTGCGCCGATGCGTGTGCTACGAGACGAACCCTGAGCTGCTTCGACGCCGAGCCCTGGCCGCGCAGGCGCCGAAGTTCACTGGCCCGAAGCGGCCGCGGAAAGGACGTGACTGATGGGACTCGCCGCCGACGAACGACGCAGAGCAGGAACCCCGGAGCTGGCACCGACGCGCCCGTGCGAGAAGCACGAACGCATCGTGGCGCTCGAGCGAGCTGTGGAAAGCCTGACGATCACACGGCATCGCTTCGCCAGTCTCGGGTTCTGGGGACGACTCCGCTGGCTGTTCACCGGGGAGATCGGGCGTGATTGACGAATACGAGGACGACGAGGCGAAGGCCGCTCGCCTGAAGCGCGTTCGGCACCTGGTCGAAGACCCGCGCGAGTGGAACGGCGTGCAGATCGGGCAAGCCTGGTATTCGACGAAAGCCGATCGCCGCGGCAAGCTGCCAGTCGTGCCGGTCTACGTGAGCGACCTGGTGCACCGAGGGGACAGCGGGCGCGTGGTGAAGCTCGTCGATCACACCGGGAAGCCGCGCGGCTGGATGCCGCTGCACGAGTTCATCGCATCGCACGAGAGGCGCTGATGGCGTCGGGGTGGGATACCGAGGATCCCGTCAAGCTGGCGGAGTTCCTCGAGAGGCGGGCGAACGACTTTGAAGAGAAGGCTTACAAGCGGCACGTCGGCGGCGGCGACTGGCGCCCGGTGCTCCGCGAGATGGCATCCATCCTCAAGCGGGCATCGCGCGTGATGGCGGCGATCGTCGGCGACAACCATTCACTCCGCCAGCAGCGGAACACCTGGCAGGCCGAGCGCAACACGCTGATACAGGGGCACTGGAAAGAGAAGCGGGAACTGCTCGAGAAGCTCGAGACGCTGAAGCGTGACAACGCGACGATGTGGACGGAGCTCCTGAGATACCGCAACCAGGCGAGCATCGAGCCGGACGCGCAGGGCCGGCGATTCTACGGGGACGAATGACATGGGACGAACGAAGGGCATTCCGCATCAGAAGCGCAAGAGCTCGCCGGTCAGGCGCCCGTGCCGAGCCTGTGGTGGGACGACTGAGGTTCGCGTGCCGGGCACCTTCCCGGTGCGTTTCACGCGCTGCACACGCTGCGACGGCGACCGAGAGTTCACCGAGCCGCCGAAGCCAGAGGCGAGGGCGTAATGGCGTGGAAGGGATGGGAGCAGTTCACGCCGAAGGCGGAAGGCCCGGCGTCGCAGCCGAAGCGGAAGCCGTTCGACGGCTACAACCCGCCAGGCCGCACGCGGCACACTGGCGGCGAGAAGCTCGATCGCGGCCGCGGCGCGAGGGGCGCCAAGTGGCAATGGGTGACGCCGGACGGTGAGCTCATCGACTACGCGCAGCAGAAGGAGCTCCACCGCGACGACTGGCCGACGTTCCAGAAGCAGGTAGCGCGACACGGGTGGATCCTCATCCAGTCACGTAAGGAAGCGCGCCGATACGTGGGGCTGCTCTCGCTCGAGCGCGAGGGCAAGATCCGCAACCTGCGGCGCCAGGTGAACTTTCCGCTGATGGTGCGCCGGCCCGATGGGCTCATGGAGACGTTGGGCAATTGGCGGGCCGATCATGTCTACGACGAGCCGAACGAGAGGGGGGAGTGGGAGACGATTTACGAGGACGTGAAGGGCAACCCTGAAGATCTCTATCTGTGGAAGAAGAAACACTTCGAGGCGCAAAATGGCAAACGAATCCGAGAAGTCTGACGGCATCACCGAAACCACCGAGGACGCGACGAGCTGCCCGATCACCGAGCCGCTCCACCAGTCGCTCGAGGAACTGTTCGCGCGGTTCACGTCCGAGCTCATCGTGCAGGGCGCGGAGACGAACCTGAACGATGCGATGGCTCACACCATGTCGCACATGATGCGATGGGTGCTCGAGTCCGTCTTCGCGCTCACCGGCGGCGACCTGAAGAAGACCGCCGAAGTGATGATGCGAATGATCGCCAAGATCGCGCAGGACGAGGGGATCAATGTCGAAACACACGTCATCGCCACGACGAAGAGCGGCGAGGCCGAAACCAAGCACTGAACACCCGAAGCGACAGGCCATCACCGACCAGCTCACCGACGACGAGACGGTCATGTTCTGGGATGGCTTCGACGAGGCGATCGTGGGCCTGAGCGTCTCGCAGATCGAGCGTCAGGTCCGCGTCGTGGTCTACGACTACGACGGGATGATCCGCGTGCTCATGGAGCGCGACGGCATGGAGCACGAGGAAGCCGTCGAGTTCCTTGACTACAACACCCTGGGCGGATGGGTAGGCGAGCTGACGCCGATGGCGATCGGACGGTGCCCATGAAGCGGCGCTACTTCGACGACGATCGCCCGCGGCCGCGGCGCGACGTGCGACCGATCGAGGCACGCCTGCTCGATCGGCTGCGGGAGTGGGAACGGCTGCGACACGAGGCCAGTGAGCTGAAGACACGGCGCGTGGTGCTTGCGCTCACCAACTGCGACCAGCGGTTCGGTCAGGTGGGCTGCTGGCGCCACGTGCTCTATCACGACGCGGACAACTACGACAGGCCGGTGTATCCCAATCTTGGCGATCGGTGCCCGGCCTGCCAGGCCAGCTACCGCGCGCACGAGCTCTACGTCGAAACATCGAAGAAGGCCGGCGCGGCGCTGCGGAGCCTCCGCCGGCTCCTGAAGGGGGAACGCGATGCACTACGAGATCCGACCCGGCTACGCGCGGCCGGTTGAACGCTTCGAGGCGAACGAAGAGGCGAGGTTCGCGCACGTGTGGAGCCTCGTCAGACACCGACGCGACGCCGGCTGCTGGAAGGTCACGGACGACGGCGCGCGGATCGGCACCTGGGAGCCCGGCGAGCTCCGGCAGTCGAAGCCGGGGCTCACCTTCTGCCACTGCCAGGAATGCGGGAAGGAGTTCTACGAGCGACGGCTCGAGCGGCTCTGCATCGGGTGCGTGATTGCCGTCTACCCGGCAGACTCGACGCCGGCGATCGGAGAGGAACGCGAACCACGGAAGTATTCCCGCGCGTGGAATCAGGAGCGTCTCGGCGTCAGCGGGGACCGCGATGAGTAAGCACCGCGCCTACGACGGCAGCGAGCCGTTCGAGGACTGGAAGGCCCGGGATGACGACCATAAACGAGAAAATGGGGTTGAAGCCCGCGGGCCAGCGAGCAGCGACCAAAAGCCGAAGGATGGTGACGGCGTTGCGGTGCCCACTGTGCAACGGCCGTCACGTGTTGGCGAGCGCGACTGAGGCGGGGGTTGTCTGGTGTGGAAGCTGCTCTCACCGGTGGCCGGCGCCGCCCGACGTGGAGATGCCCACGAAGGACCAGCGCCAGCAACGGGAGAAGCAGTCACGTAGTCGGCGGGATGAGTCTTCGGAGCCCGAGGATCTGTTCAGCGGGGAAACGCTGGACTGACACCGCATCGCCCTGGTTCCCGCCCAGAACGAGCACGTAGTCAACGACGCGTCCGCGCTCCACGCCGGCGAAGAAGCCGACATGGCCGGGCGCGTCGAGGACATCGGGACCGGGCTGACCGACGCCCCTGGTGAGCACCACGATGTCGAAGCCCGGCACCGCTTGATCGAGCCCGATCGCCTGCCCTACCGTCAGCCAGGACCGCGCCGCGAGGCTCTTCGAGCGCGGCAGTCGCAGCAGCCAGCAAATCGCGTTGGCGAACGCTGAACACCACGGCGTCGCATCGTCCTTCACCCATTTCGCGTCGAGCTGAAGCATCGCCAGCACGAGCGGGTTGGACTGCGCGCCGGCGGTTTCCTTCACGCCGACGAACCGCTGCGCGAGATCGAACGCTGTGATCTTCACACGAGCTCCTGTTCTGGCGGCATGTCGTGCTCCACCTGGGAGTAGACGGCGATGTCCAAGTAGGCGGGCGTGACAGCCAGGTCGCGCGGGCTCACGAGGTCAGCGTCGAGACGCGCGACGAGCGGTTCGTGGCGCGCTGCTCGAGCGAGCCGCGTGGCCGTCTCCGAGCAGAACTGCTTATCCGTGGACTGCTCGCCGAGGGTGAAGAAGCGTAAGAGGCCGAACACGTCATACCGCTGCCCCTCCACGCGCGCCATGTAGTCGGCGGCGAACGCCAGGTCGAACGCTCCTTTCGGCCGACGCACCAGCACGAGCCCGTCGAAGTTGATCTCGAAGTTCGAGCTCACGCCGGTCCCTGGTTTCGGCGCGCCCCAGAACTTCCCGCTGTCGCGCGCGGCGTGCGTGCGGCGCCCGTCGTGTCCACCGAGGAACGTCTCCACGTGAGAGTAGTTGCTCCACGTCTTGACTTTGATGGCTTTCGAGAAGAACGCGTTGCGCGAGTAGATGAGCAGATCGCCGGGCCGCAGCCGTGGCAGGAGTGCTTCCGTGAAGCCTGGGTTCATGCGCGATGCCTCCGCTTGAACGCGTCGCGGATCTGGATGGCCTGGGCGACGATCATCCCGAACACGCTGGCGATCACCCCGTAGGCGAGCTTCCTGATTTCCGAGAGCAGATCGGACACTTCGCCGGCGCTCTTCTCGAGCACCGCGAGCCTCTCAGACAGGCGAAGCGACTCGAGCTGTGCGAGCCGCTCCCCGACTGCCTGCTGTGACATCCGCACTTCGGCGTTGATCACGGCCTGCTGATACGACGATACCACACCGTCACCACCGGCGCGCTGAGCGCGCACCACCAACACACCGACCACGAGCTGCATGGCGGTGCAGAACAGAACGATCAGCGCGAGTTTATCTGCCTTCCTCATCGGAGCCCGAGCTCCCTCTCGAGTTCCCCGTAGTTGTCGATGAATTCACCCCGGCGCTTCACCGGAGTGTCGTGTAGCAACCGCTGGAATCGGTCGCGGTCCTGCGAGCGGATCACGCTGCGACGCGTGTTCGGCCCCATCTGCTCGAGCGCCGCCGTCATGCCCTCTTCGTCGCCGCGATCGTAGGCCGCGAGGTAATCCCGCTTCGCCTGGGCGCTCGCCTGCGAGTCTTCAGTCTGGGCGCGCTTCTCCGTCTCGTATGCCTCGTTGAGCACGCGCTGTCGTTCGGTCTGCCGCGTGGTCTTCACCCCGAAGTAGTTCAGGGCGTCTTCCATCGGCGTCACTTCGTCGAGCGCGCCGCCCGGCGTCCGCTTCCGGTGCGTCTCCGTGCCGTAGTCGATGAACCGCCGCGCGGTGTCTACGGTCTTCTTCACGCCCACCGGGTAGATGGCCGCGCCGAGGTCGGAGTCGGCGAACGCTGACGGCGAGCTGAAGTCGGCGAACCTGTGGTCCGTCTCCGCGTTCGTCATGTGGCCGTAGGCGTCCATCGCCCCGCGGAGAATCGCGGAGCCGCCCCACCGGGCGCCGCCGGCCAGCATGTCGAACGCATCGAGGCCCGTCACCTGACTGAAGGCATAGACGGCGCCGAGCATCGCCGCGGTGCGGAACCGGACGCGTGGATCCGGGTGCACCGCGATGTCGTTCGCCCACTCCGCCAGCAGGATCGGGAACTTCGTGAACGGCTTGAACATCTTCATCACCGGCCCGCGCCAGGATGGATTGCTCGTGCCGATGCCGATGAGCCCCTGAGTCTTCTCGGACACATCGCGCGCGAACTTCACCGCAACCGCTTCCGGCGCGCCGGCCTGCTTCGCCGCCAGGTGCGCGGCCGCGGCGACGCCCTGCCGGTTCTGGTTGTCGGTGAAACGCATCATCCACGACGCCACTTCGTCGAACTTCGCCAGCGTGCGAGTGGCCGCGACGCGCATTTCTTCGGCGTCGATCGGCCGATGGATGTCGCTCAGGAGCTTCTCGCTGTCCGACAGGGGCGCGTAGGCTTTCCAGAGGTTGCGGAGCCCCACGTAGGGCGCGGCGAGCAACGGCTGCGAGATGCGGTTGACGATCGCGCTCGAGGCATTGAAGGCCAGGCCCATGCGGTAAATCTGGTTCGCTACCTCGTTCGCCACGTAGTTCGCGCGCTTCGGTGCGATGCCGGCCAGATCCTTGAGTTTCCGCTCCATCCCGGTGTCCACGCCGGCGAGGTCGTCAGCGTATTCCTCCAGGTAGGACGCGAGCCGCGGCCGCTTGCGCTCTCGAGCGATCTTGGCCTGCTCACGCAGGTAGGAGATTTCCGGCTTGAGGAAGCCCTTCTGGCGGATGACCGGCTGGCCCTTCGCGTTGACGTTCTCGAACCGCTCGTTGAAGAGCGGCATCGTCGAGTCCACCTTGCCCGTCTGACGCACGCGCTCCCATCCCGCCAGGGCAGGGCGCACCTTCTCGAAGTGTTCACGGATGGCGCTCGCCGGCGGGCTCACGAGCCGCTCCCAGAGCGACAGGTCGCGGTCGCCCCGCTGGAGATATACCTCCGCGAGATGCTTCGGCCGTCCGCCCTTCAGCATCGCCACGAAGTCGCGGGCGACGCCCCGGGCGACCGGGCCGGCGTAGGCGCCGAGCAGAGCGCCCTCCACCATGCCGGCGAGCCGGTTGTCGTCGTTCGTCCACGCGCCGAGCGCGCCGCCGGCGATCGCGCGCACGAGACGCGCTTCCGGGTCCGCATCGACGAGGAAGCCCGCGAGCTTCTTGATCAGCGCCGGGTCGCTGAAGATCTGGGCACCTGGGAAGATGCCAGAGGCCAGGTATTCACCCGTGGCCGTGTCCTTCTTCGGCGGCGCCGCTTCGCCCGTGCCTCCCTTGAGCTGCTTCTCGTTGTAACGCTCCGCCTGCCCGGTCACTTCCTCCACCCACCGGGCGAAGTTCTCAGGAGTCGGATCGTCGATCCATTTCTTCATGCGGCCGACGCGCCGCTCGATCTGCCGTGGAGAGTTGCCCTGCTCACGCAGCGACACGCGCCCGCGCTCCCGAGTCTCTTCGGGAAGGCCGAGCATCTGGCGCTCTTTCGTGGTGAGCTGCTCGCCCGCGGCTGCGCGCTCCTGCGGCGTGCGAACGGGCGTGCCGTCGCTCACGGGCTCTTTCGGAGCATTCAGCCGCGCGCCACGACGCGAAGCCGCCTTCATGGCGAGCTCTTTCCGCTGAATGCCCCGAGCCGTGCGGAGCTCGTCGAAGTTCCTGAAGCCTGGGAGCTGTTTGCGCTCCGGAAGAGGCTGAATAGCCTCCGGCTTGGCTTCGACGGGCTGCGCCGGCTCAGGGTTCATCACGCGTTCGCGGCCGACGCGGATCGCCTCATCGGGATCCATCGCAGCAACCTGCTCCGGCGTGTATTTCAGTTGGCGCACGAGGAAGTCGCGCACGTTGTCGGGAATCCCGCCCTTCGTCTCCGGGACATCGGGATCACGCGCGGCGTCGCGCCGCGATTGCGAAGCTGCCCGCTCCTGCTCGAGCAGCTCCGCGGCGTCGTCCAGGCCAGCCCCACGGAGAGCCTTGATCCGTGCCTTCTTCCCGAGCTGCGTGAGCTCCGCGGGGTCGAAGCCGGCCGCGCGCAGAGCGGCGCCGTCGATTTCGACCATAGGCACGTCGGACGGTTTTAGGCCGGCGCGCTTCGCAGCGTCGAGCCGGTGCGTGGCGGTCCACGCGGTTCGCTTGCCGCCGTCGTTCAGCACGAGCACCGGACGGCCCTTCCAGCCGACGCGCCGCATGGATTCAGCGATGTCGTCAGCCTTCTCCGGGTTGCGAACCTCGTGGCGGGTCAGGATGTCTTCGAGATCGGCGAGCCCGTCGCCGGGCGCCAGATCCTCAGTCAGATTCGCGGGGGATTCTGGCAGCTCGTCGAACATCGACGGTGCCGGCGGGGGTTCAGGCTCGTTCGAGCGCAGGAACGCGTTGGCGAAGTCGTCACCGGACGCCTGCACGGGCGCCTTGAACGTCGTGTCGGCCTGCCCGACCTTCCGCACGTCTTCGGCGCCAGGAATCCGCGGCTGGAGCTCGCCCGTCTCGAGCACGTCGGCCAGAGCGGGCGGCGCGTCCTGCGGCACGTCGGCGGCGCGCAGGAGTTCGTTGAGCTCGTCGTAGGCGCTCAGGGCCGGGCCGCGGAACTTCGATTTCGCGCTCCGCTCGAGGATGTTGGCGATCTGGAACGGGGAGTTCTGCTTCAGGTCAACCGAGCGCCCCATCGCCTGCATGATGGCCGGCCGGTTCTCGCCGGAACGCAGCAGCCGGATCACTTCGGCGAGCTTGTCGTCATCCGACATCGGCGGCGGCGCGTCAGCGGCCGCGGCGATCGGCTCCGGGCGAGCAGGCGCCGGCGGTGCCGGTTCGATGTCCGCGCGGCCGATGCCGTCTTCCATGCGAACAGGCTGCACCGGACGATCGCCGAACGTGCCGGGCTCGTCGAGCAGCTCGCTCAGTGGGTCCGCGGCCGGAGCAGGCGCCGCAGTCGGCTCCGCTGGTCGAGCAGGAACCCGTCCACCGCGATCGTCGAGCGCCCGGAAGCCGTTCGGTCCCTCCACGCCGTAGGTTTCGCCGGCGCGCGGAACGTAATCGACCGCTTCGGGACCGATGAGCGGGCGACGATTGCCGGCGCGGTCGTAGACGACGAACTGTTCACCACGATCACGCATCCCGTTGATGCGGCTGACTGCTTCGCCAGAAGCGGCAGAATCGCCAGAAGCGTTGATGCTCGTCGGACCATCGCCCACCTGTTCGATCGTGCTGCCGCCGAGCGCGCCCTCGAGCTCGCGGAGCTGCCTCTCGAATTCCACGTCGCGGAACCGTCCGCCGGCCATGAGCTCGTCGGGCTGCGAGCCCTGCGTGAACGCGCCCATCATCGAGCGCCACTGCTCCTGATTGCCGAACGCCTCCGGGTCGCCGGATTCAATGAGCCGCTCGAGCGCCAGCAGCTTGTCTTCGTCGGCCGCGAATTCGTCGATCAGCTTCGAGAGCTCGTCCGGGATCTCGTCCGGCAGCTCGCGCGCATACGGCCGCGTGTCGAGCGCGTCGCGGTAGGGGATCATCAGCGGGGAAAGCCCCTGCCAGTCGCCCGCTATCCGGCGCTTCGCCAGGCGGTAGGCGCCCTCCGCGATGTTGTTCGGGATGTCGCCGCCCTCGAGCATCGCGCGGAGCGCAACGATCACGTCGCCACGCGTGCCGCGCACCTTCGCCGCAACCTCCTGCCCGTTGCGGCCGCGGTTCAGCGGCGCTTCGCCGAGGATGTCGTAGAAGAGCGGCGTTCCGCCCGTGCCGCCGGACACTTCCAGGTCGCCACCGCGCCGGGCGCCGGCATCGTTGAAGTTCCGGCCCTCGTAGGGGATGCTCTCCATTTCGTCGAGCATCTGTTCGAGCTCACGCCGGATCGCCGGGTCGGCGAGCAGTCGCGCGTTGTCCTGGGGCGTGCGTCGAACGAACGGAGCGAGGGGATCTACTGGTCCTTCTTCCGGTAGCCCGCCACCCAGAGCGAGGTCGCCATCGCCTCGTCCTTCGACCATCCCGCCTTGATCAGCCGCAGGGAGTTGGCGAGGATCACCGGCATCGAGTCGCCCGGAATCAGGGGACAGGGGAGCTGGCGCTGCTCCGAGCGGGTCAGCGGCCGCGGCAGGGGGCGCTCCGCCTCCAGGTCGCGGGCGCGGTCGAGCAACCGCTGCTGGTCCGGCGTCAGGGACATCCGGGGGGAATTGAATGCTGGCTTCTGGTGCTTGGAGCGCGACATCGAACGTCTCCTGAATGGGCCTGGGGAAGTTGCGACCAAACTCCGGCCAGGCGGGGATCGTGCCCTGTGCGGCCGGCGCCGAGCCCTCCACACCGAGCATAGCCTCGAGATCGGCCAGTGGCGAGCCGCCCTGAAGCTCCATCGCCTCCCGCACTTCGGCCGGCGTGAGCGGGCGATTGCTGTCCATCCACGGGAAGCGAGACGGCGGGCGAGGCACGCCCTTTCCGGTCATGCCGGCCTGGGGCGGAAGCAGACGATTCGGGTCCGGGCCG
>ERZ1066125.141-NODE-141-length-50437-cov-17.417074_pt1 | contig 50437 bp, 48 predicted proteins | sample MGYA00382772_ERZ1066125 | MGnify/ENA primary metagenome ERZ1066125 (study PRJEB33369, sample SAMEA5778355) | biofilm metagenome | biome: Industrial cooling water; feature: Water cooling tower basin; material: Biofilm | place: United Arab Emirates | collected... | reverse complement strand
ATTGTGTTGATGCTGCTTTTAAACACTGTCCTAACGTGTTTCCGTAGGGCTATAATGCTGACTGATGGGGTGAAGTCTGCTACCTTCCCTGGAAAAGTTGGTAAGAAAGATGATGGTAAATTTATCGTCACTGGCGCGATTGGAACTGTGCCTGGTGCGGATGGTAAAGCTTTGTCAGCTCTGACGCAGATGTGGAAAACCAAGAAAAATCAAGCGGTTGGGGAATACGTTCCTCAAGCTTGGGATGCCACAGCACTCCTCGTCCTCGCCGCCCAAGCAGCGAAAGCAAATACTGGAGAAGCCATTGCTAGCAAACTACGGGAAGTATCCAACGCCCCAGGGGAGGCTGTCACCGATGTTTGCAAAGGTTTAGAATTACTGCGTAAAGGTCAAGACATCAATTATCAAGGTGCTAGCGGTAACGTTGATGTTGATGCCAACGGCGATGTCGTCGGAGTTTATGATGTTTGGACGGTCAAAGACGATGGAACTTTAGGTACGATTGGTCAAGTTAGCCCGAAATAATCGGTTATTAGTAGAGACGTTAAATGTAACGTCTCTACTAGATAATTAGCATCAAGCGATCGCCCCTACAGCGTCATTGGCGCGACAGGTTCGACATCAGGATCGAAACCACCAATCTGATTAGTTCGCAACACCCACGCCGAACCACCCTGACTGAGAAAAGCTTGAGTTACCTCATCGCTGGTCAGACGAGGTAAGATAGTGCGCCAACTCAGTAAACTGCGGATTAAATTTTGCATCGGGTTATCTTCTAAAGTACTACCTAATACCTCAGTCCGATTTTTCCAATCTGCTCGTGCCGTTCCCCAAGGTAAGAGTAAACGTTTCAAATCTTTACCCAACTGTTCTAGCTGCTCCAATCTGTGCAACTGTTCGGGGTTTTGTTGTTTCCACTCCTCGACATCTGGGTGAGAACGAATCGCTATGGCTATTCGCCTTAACGCCGCGTATAAGGCTTGATTGGCATCTTGGGTGCAGTTATTTGCTGGTCCGACGAAAGTGCCTCCTGTCCCGTCACCAATGCGGTAGCGAGCCGCCATAATTTCCAATTGATAAATAACTTCATCTAAAGGCGATCGCTTCCAGCCATCCTGGGTTTGATAATCACCAGTAAACCCATCGAGTTCGACTAGGGTATCGCAAACAGGACGCAAACCCATCCATCCGAACGAGCGATCGCCCATGTATCGCGACCAATGCAAGCTGCCTGCAATCAGTCCGTCAGTATTATGGGTGTATATTTGGTGATAAACTATTTCAAACCGCAATTCATCGGTTAACGGTTCCCGTACTACCTTGGCGATTCCATAAGCAAAATGACCGAAGTAGACCGGACCTTTCGCCGCAGGTTCGATTTTCTTGCCACCAATCCCACCATAGACGTGAATTAGTAACGCCCGTTTGCCTTCGTGCCAAGCAGTTGTACTTCTTGTTTTTGTCTCGATAAGCAGCGAGCTGTTAATTTTACCTTTTTGGGCAGCCAAATTGCCCCAAACTTCTTTTTTGAGATATTTTTTGACCGCTCTGCCTGCAATTCTCCGCTCTGGTTCCACCTGCAACAAAACGCGGGGGGCTAAAGCCTGCACGATAAATAACCCCGATTCATCCGGCGCACCATAAATGTACCATCCGGTTTCGTTGAGGGCAGACTTTTCAATATCTTTACTGGTGGATGGGTAAGTACGATCGCGATCGCTTATCACCTGCGGCATTCTGACGATTTCTTCTGCCCCATCAAATTGCCTGGAAGCCCGATTGAAGTGAACCACGCGAAACAAGTCACTGCCTGATTCTACAAGTTGTAAAAATTTCACTAACCCGTAGTAGCGTCCGGTAACTTGAACGGGGTCGCGAGAAATAGACAAGGTATATGTATGTATACCTTCACCCTGCAAAGCTCGATCCAGTTGTAGTGCCTGATGCAGACTGTCAGGGACATTACCTATTGGCTCCACGTTAACAGGCTCTTGTAGCATCACCATCACGTCATCGTAGGGATGCGAACCTGCTAGCGATTCTAGAGGATCGACAAGTCGCCAGTGATTAATTCGAGTTGGATGAACGATGCCCTGTTGACTGCTGTACTCGGCTTGGGCGCTGAAATGCACGTCTTTAGTTACCGCTTTGACGTGCGATCGCACTTGTGGCTCGTCGCTCCAGCGTAAGATGACAACTCGTCCGACAAGATGCTGAAAATCGGCGGGTGCGTGATGAACTTCAAACAAGACTCCTCGAACAACTTGCCGTTGGTCTTTAGCAGGCAAAATTAATCGTCCCATCCAAGGGGCGATCGGTCGGTAGTATTCTAGTGACACCGATTGATGGAGCGGATAAAACTGAGGTTGATTGAAGGCTGCTTGTCGATACCGTTCGTAATTGCTAATTTGACGAGGGGTTGCCCGATCTGCTAAAGCAGCAGTGCCAAGTAAAATTTCTACTACCCAATCGATGGTTTGTTGCAAGTAACTGCGACCATCGGGTAGAAACTGTTCGGGGTCCATTAATCCTCCTGGTAGCTGATGTCCCACAGGACCAAGAGAAATTCGGTTCACTTTCCCCATTCGCTTAGCCCGATTCCAGTAGGACAAAAAGAAAATAGCCCAACGTTTGGGAAACATCATGCCCATACGCTCAACCGTGTCTTTTTCACCCACTAGATGATAGAGATGTTCTAGCTTCAGGAAATTGACATTACCACTAATCACCCCACCTAAAGAAATGACCTCAATTGGGGCAGTTAAAGCCTGCCGCAAATAGGGAGCCGATCCTGCTGCCATTTGTCCGCCACCGCTAAAACCAATCAGCGTAATCGGTACGCCGCTATTAGGTTGATAGCCATGTCGAATTAACGCTTGATATATCACCTTGGCAATTCCCAAGTTGTAGATTGGACCGTAGCGTTTGTCAGCAGAAACCGCCACAACCAAGACGTTGCGAATGTTGACCAAATAACCAAACAAGCTGGCAGGATTTTTGAGCCGGAATGAGTCAGCTAAGCGCCAAAAGAATGCTAGAGGACGGTTGCCTGTCAATGGATTGTTGCGGACTGAGTAGGGCATGATGCCTTTAATTAACAGTACGTCTTCTGGTAAGGCAGATGCTAAGGAGTCGAGAAACTCTTGAATATCTGGTAAATAGTCAAATGTAGACTGACCGATGCCGTCGAGATAGACTACGTAGCGCGTGACTTTTTGTTGTGGTGCAGATTGCGGTTCCACTGTTGCATCGGGCGTGATGTTGACGCGATCGCCATACCAACCCGCCCACCAACCAAGGGCTTCTAAGGGAGCTAAGAGTGCAGCAGCTACAAAGGCAATTATGCCAATCCACACCAAATCGAACGCAAGTTTCAAAATCCCGCCCAAATTTCCATACCAAGCAAACCACCAAAGGCGAATCGGTGAAAGCAAGACGATCGCCGCAAAAGTTACGCCAGCTAGAATCAGTATGCTGGGTAACTGTCTGGCAATTTGACTCAACTGAAGGCGATCCCTGTCTGTAGCACCAGCCTCGGGAGCTGAGGCTGTATTGGGTTGGGAAACTGAAGCTGGGATAGGCGATCGCACCTTGACCCGAGCGATTTGTTCGACTCCTACGATCTCCTGTGCCATCTGGGGAGACGTGACAACATTTCTTGTCTTTGGTAGGTTAACGACTGTTAAATTAGTGGCAAAAGAACGCAATCTTCTTTGTATAATTGCTGCTAGCCGTTCGCGCTGGGTGACTAGCTCTACACCTGCCACCTGGCAAGCAACCCAATGACCGAATCGAGCAATAGGCTGTCCGATAGTGTGTTGGATCGCCCACAGCGTCAACCATCCTAACGCTACAGTCCCAAATGCCTGCCATACATCAGTATTGCTGGCAGCGGCAAAGCCTACTATCATTGCTAACAATTGCCATAGTGACAAAACTGTTAGGATTGGTTCGCCTAGGTAAGGCATTGCCCCAAAGATGCTAAAAACGAGCGGTGCGTAGCTAAATCCTAAAGTGCGTGCTACGACATCAAAAGGAACTGCAACTGCGAATGGAGCAAAACCGATCGACCAGGTACTCAAAACCAGGAACAAGTAGCCAGACGCAAACAAGACTGCTCCAATTAGCAGGGTAAATACAAAGCGAACTGGTGTAACGCGGTTGACGAAGAGAATAACGCTCTGAGCGAGGACTTGGGATAGACTGGCAGCAAGAACAACGACTAATGCTACTGTCGATCCATCAGGCAGAGTGTTTATTTGCTCAAATGCTTCCGAGTTCAGGGCAAGCACCCATCCCAATAGTTGCCAAAATCGGTTCAGAGCAGTTTCATACATCTTAGTAAATCTCCCCAGCTTGAGTTGCAATTGCTACTTTGTTTGTCTGCCTTACCCTTAACCGTAATAAATACCTGTTATTGTAGTAATTGGTTAGGCAGCAGTGCATCTAGCTATTGAAAGAGGATGCTTTTCAACTGGGAAGATAAGAAAATCTACGTATTTTCCTCAGCAGTCCGTGTTTTTTGATACACGCTTTAGTTTAAATGCTAAAATCCAGGGAAGTTGTATCCGACTCCTAGTAATAGACCAATTGAAGTGTCGTCAAAAAAGGCAACATTTACCCCAGCTGTAGCAGTGAATCTCTCGGTTAAGGGAAAATCTACCCCGCCAGTCAGGAGAAAGTCGGTTTGACTATCATCGCCAGTGGCGATCGCAATTCCTCCACCTACATAAGGAGATAGCGGTAATGCAGCGTCTAAAGCATCTACTCCAGGCAAAGAAATATCGTAAGTTAGGGGAATCAGAAAGACTGTATCGCCTGCAATAACGGCAGATGGACGCACGGAAAGGTTGGGTAAAAAGCCAATTTTACTAATAACAGTAAAGTTAGAATCACCTAAAGCCGTCTCCCCGTCTAGACCGATGTTAGCAGCAATACCAACATAGCTAGAACCACCAAGTACCGTTCGCCCCACATCGCCGCTATCGATTTGGGCTATTTGAGAATTATCTTTTGTTGTTTCTAAGGCTGGAATTGTAGTAAGTTGAGATAGAGTAAGAGTTGTAGCCGAAGTTGCAGTTGTCCCTGGCATCGGGGCAATAAGATCTGGGGACTGGTTTGAGTGGATAGGGCGATCGCTATTATATGTTTGAGCTTGAGCAGATAAACCCCAATTGAGTACGCTAAAGGTCGCAACACCAAAGGCTAACGGAAAATGACGAGATAAAAGCATATTTGCGTTCACTCCCAAACGATTTTATGACAAAAAGCCACAGAATTCATGTTTAGCTATTAGTTATTAGCTCTAGCTTTTTGCTATTTGTCAATATCTATTTGTTATTTGTCATTTGTCATTGGTAGTTGAGTGGTAGGTGGCGCGTGGCTGGCGGCTGGAATTGCTTATCCCCCTTGTCTCCCTTGTCCCTATTTTAAATTTTGTCCCTGACTCCCTACTCCTTACTCTCTAATGTCCCGACTGCGGCTGCAATTTGCTGCGAGACAAACGGTAAAATATCGCGATTTTTACTATGGGCGCGTCCTTCGGTAAATACTACTAATAAATATGGACGCGCATTGGGAATTTCTATGTAAGCTGCATCGTGGCGGACTTGACTCGTCCAACCAGATTTTGCCCACAATTGCGCTTCTGGAGGTAATCCGCCGCCTAAAAAACCCGTGACTTGATCTTCGTCATTGTCAGTTGGTAAATCGGCTGGATTGAGGCTGCGTTTGAGTAATTTCATCATCGCTTGCGATCGCCCGCTAGACACTGCTACTCCACCCACGATACTGTGTAATAATCTTGCCGTAGCGTTAGTTGTCAGCATATTGCGATTGTCCATCAACTCCCCTACAAACGCCCGTTCTCTACCGTAGGGACCATCGCACCAAGTTTTTTGATTCACGTTAATCGTCGCCATTTCCTCCCAGCCTAAAGACTGGTAGTAGCGATTGACAATATTGCGCTGAGTTTTCCAAGTTTCAAAAGGTGCAGGCGGAAGTTCGGGTCCGCTAGTCGTACCGCTGAGAACGTCCACTAATAAACTCGTCGCATCATTGCTAGAATCAGCGATCGCATCCCGCATGGCGCGTTCGATTTCAGGCGAAGATCCAACCATGCCTTTTTCTAACCATTCTTGCATTGCCACTAAATAAAATAGTTTGACGACGCTAGCTGGATAGATCCGTTCTACACCGCGATAGCTGTAGCCGCGAATCGGAAAATTCCAAAAAGCTTGGGGACTTAAAGCACCACCTGTATTGACGGGCACGGGAGGATCGTAGACAATCCACGTCAGAGCAATTTGATTTCGCGCCAAACTGGGAAATTCTGCCCAAGTTGCTTCTAAAATGCGATCGCCTAGAGTTTCTAGTTGTTCGTCTTTACGAAAAAATATCGCAGTCATGAGGGAGAAATCGGGGGTAATATGATTTATGTTGACACACCATCAAAATCAAAACCTACCATTCTCCCAATCCCTCGCCCAAGAACTCCTGACGACTTACGGATCGCCTCTCTATGTCTACCAAAGCGATCGCTTACGTCAGACAATTAGGCATATTACCCAAGCCGTCCCTTATCCAAATACCCGCTTTCATTTCGCCAGCGTCACCAACGGTAATATTTCCTTATTACAAATCTTTCGCGATGAAGGCTGGGGCTTACATGCCAACACTCCAGGCGATATCTACCTCGGCTTACAAGCAGGATTTCATCCCAGTCAAATAGTCTACAGCGGCAGCAACCTCAGCCGCAACGACATGGAACAAGTCTTGCAGTGGGGTATAACCAGATTAAATTTAGACAGCCTATCCCAACTCCACCTCTGCTGTGAAACTTATTCAAATACAACCAATTACCCATTACCAATTACCAATTACCATTTAGGACTCCGATTAAACCTACCAGAAATTACCGGAGATAGTCGCATCGGCGTGCGTCCGGCAGAATTTTCAGAGGCGATCGCTATTTGTCATCAAGCAAATTTAAAGTTAACTGGCTTGCATTTCTATCGCGGTACGGGAACCAATGCTACCAAAGCGTTTACTCAAGTTATGGATACCGTAATTGCGATCGCGCAGCAACTTCCAGACTGGCAAATCTTAGATTTTGGTGGCGGTTTTGGCTATCCTTACAATCCCCAAGGTGCGGCTTTTAATTGGGAAGAATTTGGCTTAGCTATTAACCGAAAATTGAGTTCGATTCAGCCAAAGATTGAATTAGTTATCGAACCAGGTAGGGCAGTAATTGCAAGTTGTGGTACGTTACTGGCAAGGGTAGTTTCGATTAAGTGGCAAGAAGGTAAGCAAATAGTTGGAGTCGATACCACCGTGGCTAATCTTTCCGTACCTGCCGTACATGGAGGCGATCGCAGAATTGTAACTTGGGTAGAAAAGCCACCTTTATATCCTACCGATATCTGTGGCAATACAACTTATTCTCGCGATTATTTAGGGCGAAATTGTCAGCTACCAGCCTTACAAATTGGCGATGCGATCGCGATTCTGGATACAGGCGCATACGGTTACGCCATGTCCTCTCATTTCCTCCACCGTCCTCGCCCTGCTGAGGTATTAATTGAAAATAACACTCATCGTTTAATTCGCCAACGCGAAGATTATAGCATTTTATTAAATGGACAAATATTTAATTGAACGCTTATGGGAATGAAATGTATTAGATGTGGTACAGATAACGATTTACGCGATCGCACCAACAATTCCGGTCGTTGTAAAAACTGCAATCACCCTTTTGCTTTTGAGCCTACAACTGTAAAAGATACAACTTTAAAGTTTACCGATCCTTTCTTTGCTAAAGCGATCGAGGATATTTCAGCTAATAATACCTTATCTTTTACTCCTAAACAACTATCTTATTTCTTAGATAGACGCTTAAAAAAACGAATTAGTAAAAGTGAATCTGGCTGGCTGTTTTTATATCTTTTTTTCAATGTCTGGGCTACTCTATTCTTTGGTGGATTTTTATCTTTTGTTTTACGTGGTTCATCTTTCATTGTTGCATCAATCGCAACTAATTTAATTTTTATTTTCATATTTTTCAATTATAGCCGTTCTAAAAAAGTTAGCGATCGCACTAGAAAAGCTAATGCTAGAAATTTACAAATAGTTGGCGGTATAATTTTAGCTGTTGGTAGCTATTTTAGCTTGATAGTTTTACAGTCTTTTCCAGTATTTGCAATCTATGTAATTTTGGGAATGACATCAATCTTTTTGGGTACTCGTCAACAGATCGGACAATCAACGATTGTAGAAGAATTTCTGTTTGAACAAAACCAGTTTCAAGACTGGATAAATCGTTGGATAGCGATTAATGGTACGATGAGTAAAATGCTCCCTACACCACGAGAAATAAGTAACTCTGTAACGATAAATTCAGAAGTGAGTGCTTACAGTTTCGACCGCTTAGTAGTAACAGATAGTACTGCGATCGCACAACTTTTAATTGCTAATAACTTCCACTTTGAAAACAACTGTGCAATTTTAAGTATTACAGGCTATCCGCAAAACATTTTTTCTACAGTCATGGAGATGTTGCGCCGCAATCCAGATTTAAAAGTTTATGCAATTCATGATGCAAGTCCAAGGGGAGTTAGTTTAGTACACAATCTTCGTAATAGTCCTCAATGGTTCCAAAATAGTAATATAGAAATTTTCGATTTAGGATTATTACCGCGTCAGATTCTAGCTAGTCGTAATATGTATGTGAGAAATTCTGAAGAATCGGCGCGAACAGCAAGACAATTACCTCAAGCAGTGCGTCAAAGCTTATCTCAAATAGAATTAAACTGGTTAGATAGCGGTAACTTTGTCGAATTAGAATCTTTCACGCCACAGCGGATTATTAGAGCCTTAAATCTGGGAATTAGTCAAAGTCAAAACCCTCAAAATGATAGTTTAATCTTAGTAGAAGATACAGGGGTTTACGATGGTGGTGGATTTATATTCGCTGCTGATAGCTTTGGATAGAAATGTAGAAACGTTACATGTAAAGTCTTTACACGATTATAATTCACCGCGTCGAATAGAGTTAATTAAATCTGTGATGGCATCGTATTGATCTGTATATTCTAAATAACGTTGTAATACAGATATATCTAAATCTGGAAAAAACTCACTACGTTCTCTTTGTTCGTAACCTCCCTCTCCTAAATGAAATATAGTAATTTGACCTTTTTTCCAAAACCAAACTTCCGGTATATTCTTCGGTCTATAAAGTTCTTTCTTATCTAATCTACCACTAGTAATAATCACCTCAATAACAATATCTGGATTTTCCTTAACAGTACCGATATTATATGATTCATCTGGAGTACCTGAAGCTGTTTCGGGAGACTCGATTGTGAAACCTCCACGGACATAGAATCTGATACCTTTTTCTCTCATATAGGCTTCTAACAATAGCCCAAGCGTACTTTTCACGCTTTCATGTTCAGAACCAACTGGCGACATAATTTCTAAAATACCATTTAGATAAGCAAGCCTGACTCCCTTATTACCATCTAAGGTAGCTTCGATCGCTTTGAACTTTTCCCAACTAATGTTATATAGAGTACTGACTCCTTCAACAAGGGTTTCATGTGCGGGTTGCTTTGTAGCTGGTGTAGTCATGGTACGATACTTTGTGAAGGTAATTTAATTCTAGCTTTTATAGTAAGGTGGGCATTGCCCTCCCTACTTCTGTAACTTACTCCCCTGCAACCAAATTTCTAAAGTTACTAATAACCATAATTTTAATCCGTAACGATGCCAAACTTCACCGCGATAATTCAACCAATCGCAAATTAATTCTCGATTTAAATAAGGCGCGATCGCAGCATTACGACTTAATAATAATTCTTTTGCTTCTCTATACCATAAATGCCGAAACCATTGCTGCATTGACATAATCATGCCACTTTTAGGACGATTTAAAATCGCTTCTGGCAATAAGTCGGCTATAGCAGATTTTAATACGGCTTTTTCCTCTGCGCCCGAAAGTTTATATTCCGGTGGAATTTGCATACTCAATTGTACGATACGCGGATCGAATAAAGGCGATCGCGCTTGTAATCCTGCGGCTTGCGTCAAATTATTCACTTTGGTTAAAATATAATCTGCACCTTTAAATTTAATATTTAATAACATCAATTGATTTAAAAAACTTGTTTTTGTATCCTGCAAATCTGCGGTAAATATAGATGGGGCATTTGCAATTTCATGCCGCACTTCAAACTTAAATAATCTCGGTAGATCGACAAAGCATTTTTGAAACGAGGTAAAATAAGCTGCAACTGGATCGGCAAGTTGAGAATCAACAATAGAACCATAAAGACTATTCAACAACATCGGCTTATTCTTAGGTCCAGCAAAACATGGATCGCCCCCTTCGCCGTTGAGAACTACGTTGACTGATTCTTTTGCGATTCTTCCTAGTAATAAATTAGGTACGGTTAAACCCTCACCAATAGGATCGTCTAAATAAGCTAAAGTTTCTGGTAATAATTGCCAAATCTGTTCTGGAGAAACTTCTAATATATGATGTTGAGTCTGACAATGAGATGCCACTAAATTAGCAAATTCTAATTCGCTAGGATACTTTTCTCCAAAATGAATCGAGTAAGTATGAACGGGGCGATCGTGCAATTGGGCTGCTAAAGCCGTGATGCAACTCGAATCAATTCCCCCAGATAAATATATTCCTACAGGTTCCCCAGACGGTAACGCTTCCTGTACGAGTTCTTCTAACAGCGATCGCACATGTTTACCATGCCATTCTAAAGGTTGTTCGGCATGACAAATCTGTTCTTGGGGTTGCCAATAAACTTGTATTTGTGCCGTTGGCAGCTGTAAACTCGTTCCAGGACGCAATTCGCGCACGTCGCGCCACAGAGTTTGAGAACCAGGAACAAACGCACAGCAAAGATAATCTCGCAATGCAACTAAATCTAGTTCGTCAGAACGATAGCGAGACAACGATCGCGCCCTCGGTGCAATCCAGCGCGTTGCCCCAGTTATTGTATAGTATAAAGTCTTCATCCCGACGCGATCGCGCCCCAACCACAGTTCTTCCTTCTCCCGATCCCACACCACTAACGCAAACATCCCTTGTAGGTGTTGCAAAGTTTCCACTCCGTATCGTTCCCACATTTGGGCGATAATCTCTGCACTTTCCATCACCCCACTTTCCCAGGTATTTTGAGGAAATATCGCCTCCCTTTCCAAGGGGGTTTGGGGGGATCTGCACAAATCGCCGACAACAACAAACCTACCGCTAGGACTAAAAACGGGTTCAGCCTGAATAATTGCAATTCGAGATTCGCGCCAAGTCACTTCTTCTGCTAGATCGTCAACTCGTCCCCAAGCAACTAACCAAGGTGGAGTAATGGAAATTTGCGGATGTGCGATCGCACGACGGGAAAACAGCAAGTGATGAACCAATAATAACTTGAATAACTTTCAGATTATCTATTCTATGAAGCCAAAGCTAATTTTGGCGAAATAGCATCAGCTTTTTCTTCCCGAAGCCGCCTCATTAACTTACCTTCGTACCTCTGTTCGCGCCAACGCCGATTGTAACTCTCTAACACTATAGTTTCTTCATATTTACCAACTGTCATGACTAATCGATTAGCATCTCGCAATTGATAATTAAATATACTAGGCGGACTGTTATGAGAGATACTTTTATCTGTGAAGACAAGATCGGGGTGTTTGGCATCGACACACCAAGACATATAGTCTGAATCTGGTTTTTTACAATATTCCCAACTCATGCTGATGCCAAATTCAACTTGTTCTAGATGATGAATCTTGGCGATCGCTAGTATTTCTGACTTATTTAACCAACTTATATTTAGCGTTAGCAACGGCGAAATCCAAACTCCCGTAGAACGCAACCAAAAATCGTAAAGCTGTTGATGGAACGGCATAGTTGCATAAATCTCCTGTGGAAATCAACGCGATATACCGATCTCTACCAACCGCGATCGCTGCTTTACGGATTATTTTTAAAATTTATTGACAAAAAGCGCAATGTGTGAGTTACTGGCAAACATTTGACTTTTAGCTTTTGACTTCCCTAATACTTATGATTCGATGCTAAAAACAAAAGATCGATTGCCTCGCCAAAACCCAAACCCAAAGCCGCTACAATTGCTAAAAACAAAAAAGTGTTGAATCTGCTAAAACCAGCAAACCGCATTTCTACGTTAGCCAGGAATGTAATTGCCAAAGGCATAGCAATAATTGGAATTAAGATCGATCGCGCTGCGGCTAAAGCCACCAACACGCACACCAAAAGCATTGCTATAATTAGCAAAACACCTTGAGAAGCAAACTTCATCATTTGTTCTAACGCAGCAATACTTTTCCAAGATAAAGCTAATCCTACAGCAGCAACGCAAGCCCCAACAAACCAAAAGATATCGTAGGCAGATAGATACCATCCTAAGAGTGCGTATGCTAACCAAAGGGCAACAACAGGTAGCAGAGGGATTCTATTCAGAAGTCCAGCGTTCATAATTGAGTCTTAACTCTGCGGAGAACAGGTACAAATGTGGCACACAGCACGGAAATCTATCTGCATTTTAGACTAAGCTTTCTGCTTCCCGCTTCCTACTGTAAGAAGAGTTAATTTATTTGAGGGAGTGATGAGGGATATCGATCGCTTCAAATTTTCACGCAGGTTAGTTAGCTGCGTCTTTCCAATCGCTGAGAGACTCGTCGCGTTCGGATTTAACAGATAAACATTTCAATCTGCGCGCCTCGGATTAAACGTTTAGCGCATAAAACAATTTGCTTCTCCAAAACGGTTCTTGTAAAACACTTTCCACATCACCCTAGCCGTTGCACAGGAGTCGATTGGGCAACGCATTCGCCTATTCCTTCACGACTTCTAATAAGTCTTCTATAATCACATCAAAAGTTTGCGCTAACTTACGCAGTGCGTTAATATCTGCCATTGCCATCCCAGGAGAAGCAGCATAGGTTTTAACTGTACCGTAAGCCACTCCCGAACGGTCGGAAACTTCTTTTAACGTCCACCCTTCTTTTGCAGCAAATTCTCTAATCTTTAATCGTACTAATCCGTTTGTTGACATGCCGTTGACTTGTCAGCTGAAGCGTCTTATAATACTCAAGTCTATTAAAAACGATCGCCTTCCAGTCTCGCAAACTTAAGGCGATCGCTTTGTCAAAATACAACCCACGATGTGGGAATTCATTCATATGATAGCAACACAAACGACGGAAGCCAAGTTAACTCATCCCTTAGCGCGATTTGTTACCAAAGAAGCGATCGCCCTTTACCTCAATCTGCAACCAGAACAAATCCACAAAATCGACTGCTGGCGTTACGTCATCCACGTTGTAGGTAAAGGCATAAGTACGTTTGTCAGCTATGCCGATTTGCCTCCTATTCTGGGAGTAGAACTACCCACAGATAAAGATTTCTGGCGCTGGCGCAAGCGGTTTGCCAAGCAGAAGAAACAAGCACCCCAATTTTGGCAAGAATTCTACCAGCAAAAATTGCAGCAAGCAGCCTCTCAGACAGAGTTAGACCAATGGTGGCAAATTATCGGCACAATTAAGCAAATCCTTGTCCCAGAAGTTTTAGCAGCATTACGTACCGTGTTTGAGAAAATGCGATCGACACTCATCAGTTATCAGTGACCAGTTATCAGTTATCAGTGACCAGTTATTTCTCACTTACGACTCCCGACTTACGACTCCCGACTCCCAACTCCCGACTCCCTACATAAGCTACAATTATTAAGGCATGTTTACAGAATTGCTACTATTGACCCAATTCTGATAAAAGCTGCTAGTACCATATCAGCATATTATCCTATACAAATCTCTGGAACGCCCTTATGTCGCTCCCCATTCGCAACGTCGCCATTATCGCCCACGTCGATCACGGCAAAACCACTCTCGTTGATGCCCTCCTGAAACAATCTGGCATCTTCCGCGAAGGGGAAGACGTACCTGATTGCGTGATGGACTCAAACGCCTTGGAACGAGAGCGAGGCATTACCATCTTGTCAAAAAATACAGCGGTGCGCTACAAAGAAACGCCGATCAATATTGTCGATACTCCTGGTCACGCTGACTTCGGCGGCGAAGTCGAACGAGTTCTAGGCATGGTTGACGGTTGTATCTTGATTGTAGATGCCAACGAAGGGCCGATGCCGCAGACGCGGTTCGTGTTGAAGAAAGCCTTAGAAAAAGGATTGCGCCCGATTGTCGTCGTTAACAAAATCGACAGACCCCAGGCAGATCCCCACGGCGCAGTTGATAAAGTGTTGGATTTGTTTTTAGAACTGGGTGCAGACGATGACCAGTGCGATTTTCCCTACTTGTTTGCTTCCGGTTTAAGCGGTTACGCCAAGGAAGATTTAGAAGCAGAAGGGGTAGATATGCAACCCCTGTTTGACGCAATTTTACGTCACGTTCCACCACCTGTAGGCGATCCGGCAAAGCCATTGCAATTACAAGTTACTACTCTAGATTACTCCGAGTATGTAGGACGAATTGCCATTGGTAAAATCCATAACGGAACGATCCGCGTCGGACAGCAAGCCGCTTTGATCCGCGATACAGGGGAAATCGTCAAAGGCAAAGTCACGAAATTGATGGGCTTTGAAGGTTTAAAACGGATCGACCAAGAAGAAGCATCTGCGGGTAATATTATTGCGATCGCCGGATTTGCTGATGCTAATATTGGCGAAACGATTACCTGTCCCAACGAACCCCAGGCACTACCGCTAATTAAAGTGGACGAGCCGACATTACAAATGACATTTTCCGTCAACGACTCGCCCTTTGCCGGACAGGAAGGAAATTTTGTAACTTCTCGTCAAGTGCGCGATCGCCTGATGCGAGAATTGGAAACAAACGTCGCCCTGCGCGTGGAAGAAACCGACTCCCCTGATAAACTCTTAGTTTCAGGACGCGGCGAATTGCACTTGGGAATTTTAATTGAAACCATGCGGCGCGAAGGCTACGAGTTTCAAGTTTCTCAACCACAAGTCATTTATCGCGAAGTCAGCGGACAGCCCTGCGAACCGTTTGAATATCTAGTGTTAGACGTACCAGAAGAAGCTGTAGGCGGTTGTATCGAACGCCTAGGACAGCGACGGGGCGAAATGCAAGATATGCAAGTTGGGGGTAACGGACGCACCCAACTCGATTTCGTCATTCCCGCCCGTGGTTTAGTTGGCTTCCGAGGCGAATTCATGCGGATGACTCGCGGTGAAGGAATCATGAACCACAGCTTCCTCGAATACCGCGCCATTTCTGGAGAAATCGAAGCCCGTCGCAACGGCGTACTGATTTCCTTTGAAGAAGGGGTAGCCACTTTCTACGCCATGAAGAATGCTGAAGACCGAGGCGTATTCTTTATCACTCCTGGTACTAAAGTCTACAAAGGCATGATTGTCGGCGAACACAACCGCCCGCAAGACTTAGAACTAAATGTTTGCAAGACTAAGCAGCTAACCAACCACCGTGCTGCTAGCGGCGACGAACTCGTCCAGTTACAAGCACCCGTAGACATGAGCCTAGAACGCGCTCTAGAGTATATTGGACCCGACGAGCTAGTGGAAGTTACCCCCAAATCGATTCGATTGCGGAAGCTATCGAAAAAGCTGGCTAAACGATGATCTGTGTAGAGACGTTACATGTAACGTCTCTACAATAGGTTTAAATACGTAATTTTATTTTTGGGGCGCACAGATGTGCGCCCCTACGTGTATATTATTACGGTGCAGGCTTTTCAATAATCCCACCACCCAGGACAACATCACCGTCATACCAAACAGCAGCTTGTCCTGGTGTAATGCTGAACTGGGGTTCGTCAAATACCAACCTAACGCGAGAATTTGCCAGTGGAACCACGGTTACATCTACTGCACTCGAACGATACCGCACTTGGACTTGAGCGCGAATCGGTGCATTTGGTTCGGCGATAGAAACCCAGTTGACTCGCCCGACAGTACATTCTAGCTGGTTAGCAGTGGTGCGATCGCCCACAATTACCCGATTCATTACCGGATCTAGTCCAATCACGTACAGCGGTTCGGCTGCGGCAATTCCCAAACCCTTGCGCTGCCCGAGCGTATAATGATGGACACCATCGTGCTGTCCTAGTACTTTACCAGTAGCATCGACGATTTCGCCTTTTTTGGGAGCAATGTATTTATCCAAAAACTCCCGCATAGAACCGTGGCTTTCAATTAAGCACAAGTCTTGGCTTTCTGGCTTATCGGCTGTTTTGAGATTGTACTCGGAGGCAATTTGCCGCGTTTCGGCTTTGAGTTTTTCGCCTAGTGGAAATACGACACCTGCTAAGACATCTTGCGTCAAATCGTATAAAAAGTACGATTGATCTTTGTTACGGTCTACAGCTCGTCGTAGTTGATAGCGTCCCGATGTTGAATCGTGGGTAATTCGAGCGTAGTGTCCTGTCGCAATTGTGTCTATACCCAGTTTTTTCCTGGCATATTGCAACATGGGACTGAATTTAACAGTTTTGTTGCACTGCGAACAGGGTAGGGGAGTGATCCCGTCGCTGTACCCAGCTACTAGGTAATCGACGATATGAGTTTGGAAGACTTCCCGCATATCAACGATTTCATGGGGAATACCTAGCTGTTCGCAAATGTACGCAGCATCTACCATTCCCTCCGAACAGCATTGTCCTTTGCCTTTCATCAGCCAAAGGGTAAGACCAACGACATCATATCCTTGGTTGTGTAAGATGGCGGCGGCGGTGGAACTGTCTACTCCACCTGAAAGACCGACGACGATTTTGTTCATGATTCTGGGAAAATGGCAAGATACTGATACTAATTTAGATCTTCTTGGCGATCGCCTGCTGGGGAAGTCGGAAGTCGGAAGTCAAAATCTTCCACAACTATCAACCAATAACCAATGATTATTGCGAACCATCCAATTTCAGTACAGCCATAAATGCTTCTTGGGGTACGTCTACCGTACCGACGGCTTTCATGCGCTTTTTACCTTTGGCTTGCTTTTGTAAGAGTTTCTTCTTGCGGCTAATGTCGCCGCCGTAGCATTTGGCGAGTACGTCTTTACGTAGTGCGGGAATATGTTCGCTGGCGATGACTTTGCTACCAATGGCTGCTTGGATGGGAACTTTAAATTGATGGCGCGGGATCAATTCTTTGAGTTTTTCTGCCATCGCCCGTCCGACATTATAGGCTTTGTCACGATGGACGATCATTGCTAAAGAGTCTACCGGATCGCCGTTGATCATCAAATCTAGGCGTACAAGTGGATTTTCGCGGTAGCCTATGAGATGATATTCCATACTGGCATAACCGCGCGATCGCGACTTCATTTGATCGAAAAAGTCTGTCACGACTTCTGCTAAAGGCAATTCGTAAGTTAATGTCGTTCTTCCTTGGGTGAGATACTTCATATCTTTGAAAATACCCCGCCGATTCTGACACAATTCCATCAACGTGCCAACAAAAGATTCCGGCGTAATCATCTCTACCTGAACGTAAGGTTCAGCGATGCTTTCCCGTTCGTTGGGTGCTGGTAATTTGCTGGGATTGTCGATGTAAATTTCTTCGCCTTTGTTAGTAATTACTTTGTAAACTACGGACGGGGCTGTAATCACCAAATCTAAATCGTATTCTCGTTCTAGGCGTTCTTGAACGATTTCCATGTGTAACAATCCCAAGAAGCCGCAGCGAAAACCAAACCCCATCGCGCTTGACGTTTCGGGTTCGTATTGCAAGGCTGCATCGTTCAATCTTAACTTTTCCAGGGCATCGCGCAGATTTTCAAAATCATCTGAGTCGGTGGGAAACATACCGCAAAATACCATCGGCTTTGCTTCGGTATAACCTGGTAAAGGTTGAGCCGCTGGTTTGGTTGCTAAAGTAATCGTATCGCCTACCCGTGCGTCGGCTACGGCTTTAATGGCGGCGGCGAGATAGCCTACTTCCCCAGCATGGAGTTCTTCTACTTGTTTTTGGTTAGGGGAAAGGACACCTAATTCGTCGATTTCGTATTCTTTTTTCGATGCCATCAAGCGGACGCGATCGCCTTTTTTCACCGTACCATCCATGACGCGAAAATAGACGATTACGCCTCGGTAACTATCGTAATAGCTATCGAAAATCAATGCCCGTAAGGGATCTTCTACCGTGTTACGCGGCGGTGGCACGCGCTGCACGATCGCCTCTAAAATTTCATCAATGCCAATCCCCTCTTTTGCCGATGCTAGAATTGCATTACTGCAATCTAAGCCAATAATTTGTTCGATCTCTTCAATTACCCGTTCTGGTTCTGCTCCTGGCAAGTCTATTTTATTCAATACGGGAATGATTTCTAAATCGTGTTCTAAGGCTAGGTAGACATTCGCCAGAGTTTGCGCCTCTACCCCTTGGGAAGCATCGACAACTAACAACGCCCCTTCACAAGCTGCTAAAGAACGCGACACTTCATAAGAAAAGTCAACGTGTCCTGGAGTATCAATTAAATTTAGGACGTAAGCTTCTCCGTCCTTTGCCTGATAGTTCATCCGAGCCGCTTGCAACTTAATCGTAATGCCGCGCTCCCGTTCTAGATCCATATTATCGAGAAATTGTTGCTTCATCACCCGTTCTGCAACTGTACCAGTTGTCAGCAACAAGCGATCGGCTAAAGTTGATTTCCCGTGGTCGATGTGAGCGATAATAGAAAAATTACGAATGCGCTCGGCGGAAACATCTGTCATATTTTTACGATTTATTAGCAAGCAAGTAGCGATCGTACTTAACGCATTTTAATCTTTTCTTTGAGTGAGTAGTGAGTAGTGGCTAGTGACTAGAGCAGCATCTAGCCACCAGCCACTAGCCACTGATAACTGGTCGCCGATAAAGCTTACAATAGACCTATTCAGGCGCGATCGCGCCTGAGTAGCGCCGGAAAAGTTCTGCTCTAGTTAGATTGCTTAACAAAGAGCTACAAGCCAGAACTGGCAACAATTACGTCTAATAAGACAATTAGCTTTTAGTGCTTATGAATGACAACATCGATCCATCAGACGCAAATCTCGACAAGGTAAAACTTTCTATTCACTTAGATTCGGAACTAGTCGATCAAATTCAGCACTTGACTAACGACCCTAGTAAAGTGATTGAAGTTGCTATCCGTCAATGGCTGCGCGGTGAAACGCAACGAGACGACGAATTAACCCGCACTATACCTCGCACACCCGTACCACCACGAGGGGAATGGAACGATTAATGGTGTCTTGACGATGTTATATGTCTTGACAACGGCATAAATGCGATCGCTAGTCTTAAGTATGGCGTTAGTAAATAATCTTTACTTGAGCGGATAACAAATTACTGACGACACCCAGCAGGAAAAATTCCCAATTCATTCAGTTTTGTGCCAAACTCGAAGCAAATGTCTGTCGAGCCATTTGACTTGCGCCGTGTCAATCTATCTTCAGTAATGAGTGCTAATACAGATTCCCGTCAACCAGCTTTTGTACCCTCATTTGAGTCATTTGGCATGAACTCCAACGGCTCTCTACCATCTATCGGAGCTGAATTAGCCTATATACAAGATAGATCGGGTTGCTATCTCGATTTTACTTGGCAGAAAGCTGCTAATATAGGTTTGCAGCAAGAGCAGGTTGTAGGACAATCTCTAGAAGCAACATTTGGACCTTTAGATCCTGCTGCTTATTTAAGGCGGGTGCAAAGGATTTTAGAAAGTTTAGTCCCCGAACGCTGTCACTGCATATTTCGCTACGGACAAAAGTTATTTGGATTTGAGTTAGCAATTAGCCCAATTTTACCAGCTCAAGGTGGTGCTACTTCTATCTTAGTCATGGGACGACACTTAGAAGAGATAGAGAGCGCGGCGATCGCTGATGTCTATCCCAGTCTAGCAACTACTCCGACAGGATCGCTCGGTTCCGTCTCGTCGAAAAAGTTACTCAGTCAAATTGCCCGTAATATTCGTCGCACGTTAGATTTAAATACAATTTGGCAACAAACGGTAGAGAGTTTGGGGCAAGCCTTGGGTGTCAGCCATTGTATTATTTGCTCTTACAAACCAGAAGATTTACACTTGCAGGTCGTAGCAGAGTATCGTCAAATGGCGGTGCGATCGATGCTGGGTCAATCGATTGACGTAATGAACGAACCAGGCTACTGTCAGGCTTTAGAGACTCTCGCACCCGTAGCGATCGAAAAGACAGAGAATCCCCAGTTTCAACAGTCAATTCTACTACTAGCTACTGTCGATCGCGATAAGCCCAACGGACTAATTTGCTTGCAGCACTGCGAACGGAACGTGCAGCAGCAAACTCACGCTGACTCGCTGTTTCATCCAATACCGCATCTGCGCCAGTGGACGACAGAGGAAATTGAACTGGTGCGAGACTTAGCCGATCAAATTGGTACTGCGATCGCCCATGCTACTCTATACAGACAGTTAGAAGAAGCTCGCCAACAAGCAGAAGAAGCTTCTCGCCTCAAAAGTGAATTTCTCGCCAATACTTCTCACGAACTCCGCACGCCGCTCAATGGAATGCTAGGCTTTCTGAAACTGGTGCTGGAAGGGATGGCAGACGATCCTGAAGAACAAGAAGAATTCATTCAAGAAGCCTATCGCTCTGGCTTGCACCTACTCAACATTATCAACGACATTCTCGATATTGCCAAAATTGAAGCAGGCAAAATGGAGTTGGAGTTAGGTCAAGTTAGACTCAACGAGCTATTTAACGATCTCGAAGACTTTACGAGAACTCAAGCCGAGCAGAAAGGTTTGAGTTTACAGATTCAATTACCTCCTACGGCAGATGAAATTATTGTCTTAGGTAACTATCAAAGGTTATTGCAAGTGATGCTAAATTTGGTCGGCAATGCGATCAAATTCACCCATGAAGGCGGTGTCACTATCAGCGCAGATGTCATTCGTAAAAAAACGATCTTTCAAAACCAAGTTCTACCTGGGATGGTGAAAGTCCGCGTTGCCGATACGGGAATTGGCGTTTCTTTAGACAAGCAAGACAAGCTATTTCAGTCTTTTAGCCAAGTAGATGGCTCTCGTACGCGACAGTATGGCGGTACTGGTTTGGGATTGACAATTTCTCAAAAACTAGTCGAAGCGATGGGGGGAGCAGTCAACTTCTACAGCATGGGTGAAGGACTTGGCTCTACAGTCACCTTCACCGTACCTTTGTATCAAGAACCTTTGATGGTATTAGCACTTAGTGAGGGCAGTGGGGAGTAGGGAGTGGGGAGTCGGGGAAGAGTGAAATATCAGCTTCAGCAACTACAACTATTGCCGGCAGTGGGGAGTAGGGAGTGGGGAGTCGGGGAAGAGAGCTGAGGAAGCGCAAGGTCGCTCTCGGGGGCCTGGGGGAGCAAGACAATCCAAAATCGAAAATCCAAAATCGAAAATTGTTTCACGCACCACGCATCACTCAACTACCAAATACCAATTCCCTACTCCCTACTCCCTACTCCCCAGTTCAGACTAAACTGTAAAAGGTGAAGTCTCAATAGTGCTATGACAGAGCAAATAAGTGCGCGAGAGCTATTCAGGACGGCTTACGAAAATCGCTACACCTGGGATGAAAATTTTCCTGGTTATAGTGCAGATGTGCAATTGACGCAAGGTGATGAAGTCTATAAAGGTAAAACTCGGATAAATCGGGATTTGAGCGTAGAAGTTACAGGCATAGAAGACGAAAAAGTTCAAGAAAGCGTTTACACGCAGTTGCGAGATATTGTGACTCACCGTAAGCGATCGCAATTCGAGCAATCTCACGGTAAAAATGAGTTTAGCCTGGGTAAACATGATGAGAGTGGCGCAGTAGAAATCCTGGTCAAAGGTGATGCCATGGGTTCTAACTACAAAGTGCGCGGTACAGAAATTTGCCAAGTCAGCCGCGTTATGGGTCGCATGGCTTTTGTCATCGATACCCACGATAGTTTAGATACAGGTGAGGGTTATGTAGCTACTCGCTACGATGCTGTTTTTCGCAACCCTCAAACCAACGAAGTGACCAAAGTACTGAAATTTCAAGAGTCTTACGAAAAAGTTGGCGACTATTACGTTATGACCAAGCAAATCGTAGAAGACTACCATCAACAAGACCGAATTACGACAGAGTTCAACTTTTCCAACATCAAACTGCTAGAGCCTGTGGCTGTCTAGTCATTTGTTATTTGTTATTTGTCATTGGTGTGTGACTAATGACCAATGACCAATGACCAATGACAATTAGAGCTAGGATCGTTTTAACAAGCTTGTTAAACAAGGTCTAATTCCATGGAACTTACAACAGATAATGTAGAAACAGTTTTGGATGAAATGCGCCCCTATCTGATGTCAGATGGTGGCAATGTGGAACTAGTCGAACTCGACGGTCCAATCGTGCGCTTGCGGTTGCAAGGAGCTTGTGGATCTTGCCCTAGCTCCACTATGACTCTGAGAATGGGTATCGAGCGCCGTTTGCGGGAAATGATCCCTGAAATTGCCGAAGTCGAGCAAGTTATCTAGCGATTAGGTAATGGGTAATGGGTAATCGGTGATGGGAACTACTATTACCAATTACCAATTACCAATTACAATTACCATTTACCCCTAGCCTATGTCTCACCCCCTCTACGTTGCATTCATCTGGCATCAGCACCAACCACTGTATAAAAGTCGCGATCGCGTTACGACTTCATCCAGTCAGTATCGCTTACCTTGGGTCAGATTGCACGGGACAAAAGACTATCTGGATTTGGTGCTAATTTTAGAGCGATATCCTAAGTTACATCAAACGGTCAACCTCGTTCCTTCGCTAATTCTGCAACTAGAGGATTATGTTGCGGGGACTGCTTTCGACCCTTATCTGACGGTTAGCTTGACACCTACGGAGCAACTGAAGCGGGAACAAAAGCAATTTATTATTGCTAATTTTTTTGATGCCAACCACCATACCCTGATCGACCCCCACCCACGTTACGCTGACTTATACCATCAACGGCAGGAACGCGGGGCAGCTTGGTGTCTGGAAAATTGGCAGGAACGAGATTACAGCGATTTGCTGGCTTGGCATAACTTAGCCTGGATCGACCCGATTTTTTGGGATGACTCCGAAATCGCGCAGTGGTTGCAGCAAGGTCGGGATTTTACTTTAAGCGATCGCCAGCGAATTTATTCTAAACAAAGGGAAATTATTAGCCGGATCGTTCCCCAACACCGCCTGATGCAGGAAAGTGGGCAGTTAGAAGTTACCACCTCGCCTTACACGCATCCAATTCTACCCTTGCTTGCCGATACTAACTCCGGTCGGGTTGCCGTACCGAATATGAATTTGCCCAACAGTCGCTTTCAATGGGCAGAAGATATTCCGCGTCACTTACAGAAAGCATGGGAATTATATGAAGACCGCTTCGGACAAATACCAAGGGGTCTGTGGCCCTCCGAGCAGTCTGTCAGTCCCGAAATTCTTCCTTATATTATCAAGCAGGGATTTAATTGGATTGTCTCGGATGAAGCCGTTTTAGGCTGGACGCTGAAACATTTCTTTCACCGCGATGGAGCGGGAAATGTTATCGAACCCGAATTGCTATACCGTCCTTATCGCTTGCAGACAGCAGCGGGAGATTTGTCGATCGTTTTTCGCGACCACAGATTATCAGATTTAATTGGCTTTACATACGGCTCGATGCCTCCCAAACGCGCCGCAGCAGACTTGGTAGGGCATTTAGAAGCGATCGCCCAAAAGCTCAAACAGCACCAATCCAGCGGTAGTAGCAGCCTAGAACAACCTTGGCTGGTGACGATCGCTTTAGATGGAGAAAACTGCTGGGAGTACTACCCCCAAGATGGCAAACCCTTTTTAGAAAACTTATATCAAACTCTTAGCAACCATTCCCACATCAAACTCGTCACCGTCTCGGAATTTCTCGATGCTTTCCCCCCAACTGCGATAATTCCAGGCGACAAATTACACAGCGGTTCTTGGGTGGATGGCAGTTTTACCACTTGGATTGGCGATCCAGCAAAGAATCGGGCTTGGGACTTGTTAGCAGCAGCTAGAGAGGTTTTGGCAAAGCATCCAGAAGCTACGGAAGAGAATAACCCCGAAGTCTGGGAAGCATTGTACGCCGCCGAAGGTTCTGATTGGTTTTGGTGGTTTGGCGAAGGTCATTCCTCCAATCACGATGCTATGTTCGACCAATTGTTTCGAGAGCATCTCTGCGGCATCTATCAAGCATTAAATCAACCCGTTCCACCCGTTCTCTTGCGTCCAGTGGAAGTTCACGCCGCTCCAGCCGACCATCGCCCCCAAAGCTTTATTCACCCTAACATTGACGGCATGGGCGACGAGCAAGATTGGGACAAAGCCGGACGCTTAGAAGTTGGTGGGGCGCGGGGAACGATGCATCAAAGCAGCACGGTTCAGCGCATTTGGTACGGGGTGGATCACCTAAATTTCTATCTCAGATTAGATTTCAAATCAGGGGCAAAACCAGGTCAGGACTTGCCACCAGAATTAAATTTACTCTGGTTTTATCCCGATCGCACCATGCACAACAGCCCCGCACCTTTGGTAGACTTGCCGGAGCAAGCGCCGATGAACTATATGTTTCACCATCGCTTGGAAGTTAACTTACTCACCCAATCAATTCATTTTCAGGAAGCAGGAGAACACTACCAATGGCATCCCCGTGCCAGCCGCGCTCAAGTTGCGTTGGAGCGTTGTTTAGAAGTCGCAGTTCCTTGGGCAGATCTGCAAATGCCACCCGATTACCCTTTACGCTTAGTTTTAGTATTGGCAGACGAGGGTAGATTTCAGCAATACTTACCTGAGAATGCTTTGATTCCGATTGAAGTACCTTAAGAAGTCGGAAGTCGGAAGTCGGAATTAATCGATCTCTCGCCACTGGTGACTAGTTACTGATAACTGACAACCGATCGCTGACGAACAACCACAGATTTCTGGTTTTGTCTACTTTCTTTGATGAATTTTTGTAAAGGCGTGCGTAACCTGAAAGTTGCCGGATGAAGTGGTCAGTATAGCAATTACAAATGCTTTTCAAGCTATTGTCGCTAGTTATCTGTCATGAGTACGTAACAAATGACTAATGACTAATGACAACTTGAACTAAACAATCGGAGGTAAATAAAACCTATGTCTGACATTAATACACACAATTCAAATCCAATGCCGTTTTTTGCTCGCTTTCTAGAAGCACAATTCGGTGCAGAACTATCAGAAACAGAAATGGCATCTGTCAGTGGTGGTATGAAAACGACTGATGATAAGGTCGCTACGACGCTAAAATATCCATCTGATGCTGACAGCGATATGGGTTATAGATATCCAGGTTCCGATATGATGCCAAAGATGCCATCTATGCCTGAGTTTCCGAAGTTTCCATCGATCTCTGACTACTACAAAAAATAATTGAGAATTGGTAATTCGTAATTCGTAATTTATTAACTCTGGGTACAAGCTCCTAGCTTGATGATGGAATATTGCATAGCATTTAAGAGCATAACCATAACATTTATTTAGAGAGTAACAGCTACGAATTACGAAGCGATCGCATTTGGAGTGGAACGATATGACAGTTTTGATCGTTACTCAAAGTCAGGATCGTGAGGTAATTTCCTCAGTTATCGAAGCGATCGCGACTCAAGGCGGTGAAGCATTCCGCTTTGATACCGATCGCTTTCCTACTCAGACGCAGTTAGAGGTTTATTTTGGAGAGGGAACAGAAAGATTCGTTCTCACCGACGGCGCAAACCAGCTCAATTTACAAGACGTATCCGCAGTTTGGTATCGACGCATTCGCATGGGTGCAGGTATTCCAACAACAATGGATGCTCAACTGCGCCAAGCATCAGTTCAAGAGTCGCAAGTGACAATTTTAGGGGCGATCGCCAGTCTTAATGTCTTCCATCTCGACTCTGTATTAAATATTCGCCGTGCAGAACATAAGCAGTTGCAAATACAAGTGGCGCGATCGCTTGGTTTAGAAACTCCGCGTACTCTAATAACAAATAATCCCGAAGCAGTCCTGAAATTTGCCAGAGAGTGCGAATCGGGAATAGTGACGAAAATGCTATCTGCTTTTGCGATCTGCGATCGAGGACAAGAACAGGTTGTCTTCACCAATTCAGTCAAGCCAGAGGATTTAGAAAATTTAGAGGGACTGCGCTTCTGTCCGATGTGCTTTCAAGAAAATATTCCGAAGGCATTGGAACTGAGAACGACAATTGTGGGACAGCAGGTATTCACAGGTGCAATTGATTCTCAGAGTTTACCAAAAGCGCGTCACGATTGGCGGCGACAAGCATTAACTCTAATTGACGCTTGGCAACCCTACGATCTTCCCCAGGAGATTGCAGCCAAGTTGTTGAAACTGATGGAATATTTCCAGTTAAACTATGGAGCCTGCGACTTGATTTTGACCCCAGATGGGCGTTACATATTTTTAGAAATTAACCCTGTGGGAGAATTCTATTGGTTAGAAAAATATGCTAGTTTGCCAATTTCTCAGGCGATCGCCAATCTCCTTATAAAAAGCCCTTTTCAAGAACAGTTGGGGGGATCTCCTCATTAGGAATGAAGTGCGATCGCTTTCTCGATCTGCTGCCATTCAAATTAGTCTTTATAAAAACTGATTTTTAAAAACCTTTAATTGATAATTGATAACTAACGGCAACCAGGATTATTTGTTAACAAAATGTCTCCCCAACGAGTCTGATAAAAAGTCTGAAATTCTTGTTGCCATGCTTTTTGCATCTGAGTTGGAAAAACTTGTTCGCCCTTGCCTTCTAAAAAAATTGTACAGGCTTCAGTTGCCATAGCTTTAAAATCTTTCTGACTAAACTTATCTGCAATATCTGGATGGGGAAAATCAATTCCTGGGGCGCGAAAGTAAATTTCAATTGGAGTTCGCACCATTCTTTTGCCTGCTTCAACAGCAAAGATAGGTTCCATAGTTAGTAGTGGTTCTGGTGTTTTAGCGAGTGCTGCAATTGTCTGATAATAACTAGGCGTGCGATTATTTGCCCATTGATCGTATAGTGAGGGAAACGTCGTTGAAAATTGATAAGAAAAAAGTAGTATGTAAATAATTAATGAGATATAATTTGCCGCAACTATATTCAAGGGAAGATGCTGGCAAACTCGATCGATTCCTATTCCCAGTCCAAATATGCCAACAGCAAATGCTGGTGCAGCGGCAGACATGTAGTGAGGAAAAAAATTAGAAGAAAGGGAGGTGCTAGTTAGCACTAAACCTATCATTGCTAAAGCGTAAAATCTCAGTTGCCTCTGCCAAATATACGTGTAAATTAACCCTAGGCAACCCAGAAAATACAAGTATATATCTTTCTTAGCTTGCAGGAGAACAAATAAGCGATCGAATCTTCCAGTAGCTTCGCGATTTATTTGTCCGAACACAACTTGGTCGAGGCTGCGAGGAACGACAAAGAAATAAATTAAGAGAATTAATATTGCTGGAATACCAATAAATAAATATTTTTTTAATTGCTGCCTCCGAACTCTTGCTGCTTCGCTATAACTCATTGCCAAAGCAAGAAAAGAGAAATGTATCAAGTTAGGTAAAAAAAGTAATACCGACACTCCAAATAGGATAGATTGCGCGATCGCCGTCCATTTCCACTGTTTTTGGCATACTCCTAAATACAAAAAGAAAATTAATAAATTATTTGCCATTTGTCTAATTGCCAAAAATCGAAAATCCTGAAACATCAGCTCGTGAAATGTCAGGTAAAACAAAATGGCAAGAATAGCGGCTGAAGAATTATTCTGTAACTTTTTACAAGTTAAATAAAAGGGAACGACGGCGAAACAATTCAGGGCAAGAAACAGTAACCTTACCCAATACATGTTTCCGGTCAATTTCAAGACGATGCCGCTGTATAGCGGTAACAACGGCAAATGCCAAAGTGGGAAATCTTTGTGGGGTACGAGTCCTTCCAGCATTAATCTACCTGCTTCCGCATAAACCCCCTCATCGGTAAATGGAAATGCAGCTAAATGTAAGTAACGGGCTTGCAGGTAAAAGAAAAAGCAGGCGATCGCAATTGCTGGCAGCATACTATACCAGCCAGATTGACGATCGCGTAAATTTTCCTGATTTCTTCTAAATCTAAGATTCTGTGGCAAGCGTAGACAGAGATTTAAGCCATGATTATCGACGTTCATCGAAAGTGCGATCGCTCGATACAGTTCATCCTACTGCTAGGAGCGAAAAAAGGGGCTATTGGAAAAATTAATGATTCTTTGTACAAACTGAGCGATCGCCCATTATTAATAGATTTCTGTGTCTGCTAGTCCTCTTTTTGCAATGCGATCGCGACAACTTTGCCGTTCAGCTCGTTAAATAGCTCGATTCAACCAAAATTTAACTCCTATTTATAATAACCCTCAACCTTACTTCTCATCAGGTTTTGGGGAAATATTGTCTGTGGTAATTAGACAAGCGTGCAGTATAAATACTCAAATTTTCAGACCGAGCTGCGAAAGCTACTTACACCTATGAAGCTCTTTTTGTATTTTGTAACTATTTAATTAAGAAAATAACACAAAAGTTTTAAAAAAAGCTTATTTTTGCTTTTTAAATGTTTTCTGAGCATTTTTTCCACTATTATGTCTTTAGAGTTTTAAATAATCTTATTTATGCTCGTGATTGTCCTGAATTGCCCTTTCATTTCCTTTGTCCTTGCTAGATAATGACAAGTAATCAAAATAAAGACGGCAATAAGCAGGCTAGTTGAAGCGCCTTCTTGAGCCAGCAAAGATAACAAAACAACGATAGGAGCCAACCAAACGTGAAACTTGCAGTCTACGGAAAAGGTGGCATCGGTAAATCCACAACTAGCTGTAACATTTCTGTCGCTCTTGCCAAGCGCGGTAAAAAGGTTTTACAAATCGGCTGCGATCCAAAGCACGATAGTACCTTTACCCTGACAGGATTTTTAATTCCCACCATCATCGACACGCTTCAGGCAAAAGACTATCATTACGAAGATGTTTGGGCGGAAGACGTAATCTATAAAGGCTACGGCGGTGTAGATTGCGTTGAGGCAGGGGGACCACCAGCAGGTGCAGGTTGCGGCGGCTACGTCGTCGGCGAGACAGTCAAGTTGTTGAAAGAACTCAACGCCTTCGACGAGTACGATGTGATTCTATTCGATGTATTAGGTGACGTAGTATGTGGTGGCTTTGCTGCCCCATTAAACTACGCTGACTACTGCATGATTGTTACTGATAACGGCTTTGATGCGTTATTCGCCGCCAATCGTATTGCTGCTTCCGTCAGAGAAAAAGCTCGCACTCACCCTTTGCGATTAGCAGGATTGATCGGCAATCGCACCGCTAAACGCGACTTGATCGATAAATACATCGAATCCGTGCCCATGCCCGTATTGGAAGTATTGCCACTCATCGAAGACATCCGCGTGTCTCGCGTCAAAGGCAAGACTCTATTTGAAATGGCTGAGTCCGATCCTTCCCTAAATTACGTCTGCGATTACTATCTCAACGTCGCCGATCAAATTTTGGCACGTCCAGAAGGAGTTGTGCCAAATGACTCGCCAGACCGCGAATTATTCGCACTATTATCTGATTTTTACCTCAATCCCACCAAACCACCTGTTGCTACTCCAGAAGAAGAACTAGACTTGATGATGGTTTAATTGGTCTAGTATTTTTGGATGAGGTGTAAAGAAGATGGCATTTTTCGCAGATTTAACGGCATCTTTAAAGCAAAAGTGGGTGCAATTCTTTCATGCCAACCGTGCTTGGATTGCCAAGCAAATGGAAGTAGAATACGTCACCACGCCTGATGGTGGGAAGCGACCGTCTTCTAACCTCATCCTAGGAGTTGTCAGCGCCTTGGAACCCCAGTTAGCGGAATTGATGATTCCCTTTACTAAACTCAATCCCGATCTCAACGCCCTGATAGACGTTCTAGAGTTAAATTTTGACCCAGAAAAGTTTCAGAGCGATCGCCCGCACAATCCCATGGGAAACCCCCATCCCCATCATCCAGATACACAAAATCCAGACACGCAAATGGAGGCGCTCATGGGTATGATGGACGATCGCGCCGAAAGCGAGTTGGATGCATTATCTATGGGTGATGTCCCTCCTACCACAGCACAGGCAAGCGGACAAGCATTTGACGCAAAAAGAAATTCTAGTCAGTCTGACTTCGGCGATGTGTGGGCAGACGAGCAACCTGCAAGTTCCAACCGTCCTCGGGAAGGTAAAACTGGCGACGAAGAAATTTCACGTTTATTTCCTGAATTTTAATTGGGGAGTCAGGAATCGTGTAGAGACGTTACATGTAACGTCTCTACACGATTCTCTTGAATTCATCTTTATAAATCAGAAGGGGAGAACACCAATTTATGACTTTGGCACAACCGGAAGCATTAAATTTTGAATGCGAAACTGGCAACTATCATACGTTTTGTCCGATTAGTTGCGTCGCATGGCTTTATCAGAAAATTGAAGATAGTTTCTTTTTGGTAATTGGGACGAAAACTTGCGGCTATTTCTTGCAAAATGCGATGGGGGTGATGATTTTTGCCGAACCCCGCTACGCCATGGCAGAACTAGAAGAAGGAGATATTTCCGCTCAGTTGAACGATTATGAGGAGTTAAAGCGATTGTGCGTGCAAATTAAGCGCGATCGCAACCCGAGTGTCATAGTTTGGATTGGCACTTGCACGACAGAAATCATCAAGATGGACTTGGAAGGCTTAGCACCCAAGCTAGAGTCCGAAATTGGTATCCCCATCGTGGTAGCGCGGGCAAACGGCTTAGACTACGCTTTTACCCAAGGGGAAGATACAGTATTAGCAGCAATGGCAGTCCGTTGTCCGAATGAAGCACCTGTAGCTGAAACTGAGAAAAACGAACGCAACGCGATTCAAAAGCTGCTCCACTTTGGTAAGAAAAAAGAAGAACTTGCCCAAGAAGAATCGGAATACGTCGATCACCCGCCACTAGTGCTATTTGGTTCTCTCCCCGATCCGGTTGTCACCCAACTAACATTGGAATTGAAAAAGCAGGGAATCAAAGTATCTGGCTGGCTACCCGCCAAACGCTACACCGAACTACCAACACTAGAAGAAGGGTATTATGTCGCTGGTGTCAACCCCTTCTTATCGCGCACGGCAACAACTCTTATGCGTCGTCGTAAGTGCAAACTCATCGGCGCACCGTTTCCGATTGGTCCCGATGGCACTCGCGCTTGGATTGAAAAAATTTGCTCCGTATTTGGCATCACTCCCAAGGGGTTAGACGAACGAGAAGCTCAAATTTGGGCAAACATAGAAGACTACGTTCAATTAATTCGCGGTAAATCTGCCTTTTTTATGGGAGATAACTTACTCGAAATCTCGTTGGCAAGATTTCTGATCCGCTGTGGCATGACCGTACCCGAAATCGGTATTCCATATATGGATAAACGCTACCAAGCGGCTGAATTGGCAATGCTAGAAAAAACTTGCCAAGAAATGGGCGTACCATTGCCTAGGATTGTCGAAAAGCCAGACAACTACAACCAAGTTCAGCGAATCTACGAGTTAAAACCAGATTTAGTGATTACTGGTATGGCTCATGCTAACCCATTAGAAGCACGGGGAATCAATACCAAGTGGTCTGTAGAGTTCACCTTCGCCCAAATTCACGGCTTTACCAACGCTCGCGACATTCTAGAATTGGTCACTCGACCCCTACGCCGCAATAACAATCTGAAAGACTTGGGTTGGGACAAGTTAGTGAAAGAAGAAGCCAAAATCTAGGCGCTAGAGTGAAATAGATTTTACATGTTAAAGACGCGCTGTGGCGCGTCTTTATTTGAACATGCAATCTATTCTCACAGACGTGGCGTGTTTACTACTGGCTGTGCCGAAGGTCTAGCAATTAGATAACCCTGCACAAAAGTAGTACCGCGATCGCGCAACCAATACAACTCCTCTTGATGCTCAACACCTTCTGCGATCGTCTTGATGTTTAAGCTGCCAGCGATATCTAAAATCTTCTCAGTAATCACTGCTTTATAAGGATCTTGATGTACGTTCCGCACTAGCTCCATATCTAACTTGATAAAATCGGGACGCAATTGATGAATGAGGTTGAGGCTAGAGTAGCCTGCCCCAAGATCGTCGAGTGCAATTAAGAATCCAGCATCTCGGTAAAAACGTAGAATATTTTTGAGGTGACTCGTATCCTGGGCTTGTTCGGATTCAGTCACTTCAAAAACAATATTCTCATGAGCAATACCTGCTTGCTCGATGGCGCTAACTGTAGAGCGCAGACAAAAAGCTGGATCGTAGATCGCAGTAGGAGTGAAATTGATAAAAATCCGGTGAGAAAGTTTCAGTCGCACAGCCTCGCGGATTGCTGTTAGACGAGCGGCTCGATCTAGCTGAAAGAGTAAGTTGGCTTTTCGTGCCACACTCAGCATGGGACTTGGTGCAATTAAGCTACCGTTCTCATCTATACCACGCAGTAAGGCTTCTTGAGCAAAAATGCGGGAAGTATCTGCGGCATCTACAATTGGTTGAAAGTGGTGGGTAAAGCGTTCTGCTGCTAACATATTTAGCAGCCAGCCGGACTGATGAAGGTTAACAAATTCGCTCAGCTTAACGATTCGAGAGAAGTCACGCAGTTGCGGCTGTGCAGTGCCACTGGTAAATAGAACTTGCGTGTCCTGCAACTCTTTACTAGTCAGAACAGCTTCTAGCTCGTTCGCCGTAACTGTAATCTCGTTCTCATTCAGGCAAATAATCAAACACTGTTCGTCATCCAGCAATTGGTACTCATGTCCGTAAGAGTGCAGGTAATTGATAATTTTATTAACACTATGACCTAAAGGAAACCACAAGTATAACCTTCCTGTTTCTTTAACTAAGCAAGGTAGGGTTTCGCAACGAGTACAACGTCCTAAAACTTTTGCTGCTTTGTTCATGAGTTTCCCTTCTGTCTGGTTGCTACAGCTTTTGGTGGCTGCGATCGCTTGTTTTTTATCAGCCGAAGCAGCCCAAAAGAAGCAAGATCCCAGCTATTCGCTGATGCAGCTGCTGTGTTCTTTAATTCATATAGCTACTTCTTTCCCACTCTCGCTTATTCAGTTATTTTTTGCCTCAGAAAAATTACTAGGTTAGCCAGAAGTTTTACTTAGTAAAACTTTATGAATGTATAGATTTTTCTAGAAACGTTTTTATGAAGATGTGTGACATTTCTGACAGTTGCTGGGGTTGTCTTAGCAGTCGGGGGATTATTCGGCTTCGGCATTTATTATCTGACTCAACGCTTCGATCTGCCCCTAGTCGAACAATCTCTCACGGTGTTGTCTGCCTACTCCGCCTATCTGGTTGCTGATAGTTTGGGTGGATCGGGAGTCATTAGCACCGTTACCGTCGGCTTGATTTTATGAAATTTTGGTTCCCGAATTGGCATGAATCCCCGTACCCGCGTTATTGTCAGTGAGTTTTGGGAGTTTGTTGCTTTCTTTGTCAATTCCATTTTGTTTTTGTTGCTTGGAGATCGGCTCCGCATTCAATCTGGTTGGGGACAATTTAGTTATTTTGTCATTGCGATCGCAGGGGTATTTTTAACGCGATTGGTTGTAGTCTATGGATTGACCTTTCTCGGCAATCGCCTAACTCACTCCGACATCGATCTGAGAATGCAAACAATGCTCTGGTGGAGCAGTTTACGGGGAGGTGTTCCGTTGGCGCTGGCATTGAGCGTCCCTGAAGATTGGGACAACAACCATAAGTTGTCCCAAGCTTTTCAAATAGAATTATAACTGCAACTTATGGGCGATACAAGATTCGAACTTGTAACATCCTGCTTGTAAGGCAGGCGCTCTACCGTTGAGCTAATCGCCCAGACTCTAGCCGTTTTTCTCACGGATGTTTATCATAGCAAACATCTATGATTTTGATCTAGCCTTTTCAAAAAATTATTTGCAACAAATTAATGAGTAGTGAGTAGTGAGTAGTGACCAGTTATCAGTTGTCAGTGAAGAATGGGAATTGGTAGTTGGTAGTTGCTCTCTTCTGTCCCTCAGCTCCCTCAACTTCCCCAACTCCCAGCACTCTTCTAGTCTCTAGCCCCTAGCCCCCAGCCCCTATTTTATGCCCTCTGGTCGAACTCACGATCGCATTACTCTCTGGAGTTTACCCATCATTGCTGGTATCGTCTTCGGACAAACCAGAAGCGGTAACATTACCTTAATCCTTTCTGGGGCATATCTGTTTAGTGGGCTGATGTTCGGTCCCGACTTAGATCTCTATTCCCGACAATACCAACGTTGGGGCTGCATGCGTTGGATTTGGATACCTTACCAAAAAACCGTCAAGCACCGTTCCATGCTTTCTCATGGATTTGCGATCGGCACGATCCTACGTCTGATCTACCTTGCTCTCTGGTTAAGCCTCTTGGGAATATTTCTTTTGGGAATTACTCAATTCGTGTGGAATGTTGGCTGGCACTGGCAAACGTTAGGAGAAGTAGTAAAGCGATCGCTAACTCACCACACTACCGCATGGCTAGCATTCTATCTCGGACTAGAATTAGGAGCGATGAGCCACGTTATTAGCGATTGGAGTCATTCTACTTACAAACGCCTGCACAAACAAAAAAGCCGCAATCTTCCGCCTCGACGTGGCAAAATAAGCAGGAAAAAGGAGACAGGAGACAGGAGACAGAAGACAGGAGGAAAGCATTTCAATCCAAAATCTAAACTCTAAAACTGCGATCGCCAACCACAAACTACCAACTACCAACTACCAATGACCGATAATAAAACTCTCGCCGCACTACAAGATCTAATTGAGGTAGTAACCAAATTGCGATCGCCTAATGGTGGTTGTCCTTGGGATTTGGCTCAAACTCCAGAAACATTAATTCCCTACATCACCGAAGAAGCTTATGAGGTAGTTGACGCAATTCGGAGTGGAGATAAAAATGCGATCGCTGAAGAATTAGGTGATTTACTATTACAAGTCGTTCTGCAAGCACAAATCGCTTCAGAATCAAATGATTTTAGTTTGGCAGAAGTTGCTCAAGGCATTACGCAAAAACTGATCCGTCGCCATCCTCACGTCTTTGGCAATGTCACTGTAGAAAACGTCGAACAAGTGCGGCAAAATTGGGAAGAAATCAAAGCTGCTGAAAAAGGTGCATCCCCAGACGAAGCAGAAAAGCTTACTAATAAACTCCTGCGATATGCACGAATACTTCCACCTCTAGCCGCTGGAATGAAAATTTCACGCCAAGCTGCGGCAGTAGGATTGGAATGGGACAATGTAGCAGGTGTATGGGAAAAATTTAACGAAGAATTGGCAGAATTTCAACAGGCGATCGCCCACGAATCTCCCGCAAGACAACAAGAAGAATTAGGAGATTTGCTATTTGTCATCATCAATCTAGCACGATGGTACGATCTCAATCCCGATGCAGCTTTACAGGGAACAAATCAGCGTTTTGTGCAACGCTTGTCTCAAGTAGAAACTTTAGCAGGTCGTCCCCTCACCGATTATTCCTTAGAAGAATTAGAAAAGCTTTGGCAACAAGCTAAAGCTCAGTTAAATAATTCAGACAACCAACACTAATACTGTAGGGGCGCACAGCCGTGCGCCCCTACAAAGCGAAAGCTAAACGAATCTAGCTAACAACACCCATTTCTTGTTGGGCTTTGGATTTTGCAGCTTTGAAGTCACTAGCCATTTGTTCGCTTTGTCCGTCGCTTAGGTTGTTGCGAATCGCAGTGAACATATCGAACTCTTCTTGACGAATGTGATCGCCAACAGCATCCATCAGTTGCTTAACTTTATCCTTGAACTGAGAATTAGAAGGATCGATCGCCTTGATCTCGTCTAATTTTGTTCTGAACTCAGCTTGTTCGCTATACAGTTCTTCAACTTTATCTTGTGGATAGAAAGCACGTACTTTAGGATATACAACTTCCTCTTCCGCGATCGAGTGAGCTAGTAGATCCTTGTAGATTTGACCGAAATACTCTTGAATCTTCTGCGGATTGTCACTTTGCAGCAATTCAGTGAATAGGGTATTCACTTTATTATGATCCAAGCGAATTAGGTCTTGGATGTTCATATCCTTCTTGTCAGAAGTTTGGGTAACGGCACTACCGACTACACCAGAGAAAGCAGCAACCGCATCTTGTACCCGCGCCCATAGCCCTTGATCTGCGTCCTTACCAGTTAACTCGCGAGTACCAACTTGCTCCAGTATTCCTTTGAGTTGTTCTTGGTGCGCTCTGTTCTCGAAGTTTACCGTGTTTAGCGGACCAAAAGCCATATCGACATCTGCACCCACTACTTGAGCAGCCTTGTGCAGCATGATACCAGTCATCACTTGTCCGTGCTTGAGCAGTTCGTGCTGAGCGAATTTGTCGTACAAAGATAACTCAGAACCCTGCATCATTTGCTTGGTCTTTTCGATTAGTTCTTGCGTAACCTTTCTTGGCTCTCCCTGAACGCCATACTGCACAATAACAGTTTCGATTACACCCAAGTTCTTGCGATCGGAATCGAGCATGTCCTGAAGGCGTTTTTGAATTTCAGAGTCGTTGATTTGCGATAGTAGTGTTTCTTCGTTAGAAATTATTAGCTCTTGAAAGGCTTTTACATCAGCCAATCTGACGGCAATAGCAGAACGCTTGGTATCGTCTAATGTTACGACCATCTTTTCAATTTCCTCTCAATATTCTTGTATGTATCGGCTACATTTTTAAGATTGTCATGCGGATTTATAAATTCCATCTTTCTTTTGACGGACTCGGTAGCCTAGTTGGAGAAAACCAGTCAAAAGGTGTAAAAAGGCTAGAAAACACCAGCTCGTTTTGACTGATAACTATTCTTTATTATTTGCTTCGATCGCCGCTCGAACTAAAAATTTACTTAAGCAACGTTTCCAACCTCGCCTAACAATCTATTCAGCTTATCTCTTGGTATAGATTTGTTTTAAGTAAATTTCCTCCACCACAAGACAGATACACAACGTTTGACAAATCGCTAGATTTGCTCTGGAGGGAAAAATTAAGAATACGAAATAAAATGTCAGAACAGCAAGGATTGGGAGAACAGGCGCTTAACAAAGCAGCAGAAATTGGCTTGACTAGTCAACTCGATGAAGTGGAAAAATTAGATGTAGACATTGAAACAGATCCGCTGAAGGCAATTCAGGGTCAGGTAGATGCGGTGGCGATCGTAGGTGAAGGAATGGTGATGCAAAAAGACCTGCGAGTAGAAAAAATGGAAATGCAGGTCGATCGCGTTGCCATTAACCCCCTCAGCGCGGCAATGGGTAAAATCGAACTCACACAACCAACCCAAGGTAAAGCCCGTGTGGTTTTGACGGAGGCAGATATTAATCGTGCATTCAACTCCGAGTATATCCGCCAACAACTACAAGCAACAAAAATTAATATTGATGGGCAACAAATGACAGTAGTTCCACAACAGGTAGATTTCCAACTGCCAGGTGAGGGAAAAGTGTCACTGAATGCTGACATCCGCTTGCAAGAAACTAACGAAACACAACGGGTAGCCTTTACTGCCGTACCCCGTGTTGCGGCTGGAGGAGAAACTGTAACTTTGGAAGACGTGCAATACGGCGAAGGGCAACAATCTCCAGAACTGACCAAAGCGTTAGTAGATGCAACTAGCGAAATTTTAAACTTGAGCAACTTCGACCTAGAAGGTATCTCTCTTCGTATCAAAAATTTACAGATCGAGGCAGGAAAGATCGCCCTGATTGCAGAGGCAAACGTGACGCAAATTCCATCAGGATAATTGGCAATTTGTTAATTGCAAGGGCGCATAGTCGCCTCTATCAACTCTCTCTCAATACTCACTCCTATGGACACACAACAAAAAACAGGGACACCCTATCCTGATATTCCCGCCCTGGTTGAGAATGACGAGCGCGAGTATCGCGACCCTGGTATAGTCAGTACGGTAGCAATATTGGGTCATCCACTTCACCCACTGCTCGTTACCTTGCCGATCGCCTTTCTAGTGGCATTAGCTGTAACTGACGTAGTTTACTGGTTGAACAGAGATCCGTTTTGGGCAAGAGCCTCTTTTTGGTTAGTAGTTGCTGGATTCGTTACTACCTTGCCAGCAGCAATCACGGGTTTATCGGACTTTCTGAAAATCGATCGCGTTCGCAAGCGTACTGCTGGTTTGGCACATTTAGTTCTCAACATTACCATCATTGTGCTGACAGGAATCAACTTATTCCTCCGAATGAACAATATAACAGGGGCTATATTGCCAACAGGGATAATCATGTCAGTTATTGTTGCCACACTTTTAGGTCTGTCTGGTTGGTACGGTGCAGAGTTAGTCTATCGACATAAGATTGCTGTAATTGGTAATAGCAGCCGCTCGGAACCATAGTGAGCAAATTGTAGAGCTAAAGGTAAGTTAATATTTCAGATTGAAAACAAACCTCTAGCTTTGAGTCAATGCGATCGCATTCCCGCCAAACCGCACATACAGTTATTTCTCTGCTCATCGTTGCTGCGATGGGCTTTCTTTTTAAGGCAAGTGGTGACGAGGCGAAAGACTCCCCTGTTGCCCCTTTTTAAGGAGGGTTGGGGGGAGTGTTTCTGCCACAGTCAAAAATCAAATGGGATCGACAAAATGCACAAAAGAGTTAAAGTTAAGCTAAATTCCAAACAACAAGCTATTAAAGAAGAAGCTGACGGCAGTTTAACGATTCATTGTTCAAGTGTGGTTTAGGCAATGCTGACCTGAATAGATAAGCGTTTGTTATTTATGATTTGTTATTTATGAATGATTTAAGATTGCTATATATAGAAGTAGATTCGCCAAAAGTCTCTATTTCCATCTGAAGAACTCAATGAAATTGATAAAACTGCTTAAACAAAATAATTGTGCAGCAAGTATGGTCGCCATCCACTAAAAAGTAAAAACAGATTTTTTATTTGTCGGACACTAATAACCGATAGCTGCTAACTGATAACTGACAACTGAAACCTGAATTCCGTAGGATCGCGTAATCTCGCTAATATTAAGGAAATTTAATAGAAAAATCAGTGAATTTAAGGATGCTCGACTAACTTATACAAAGTTAAATATAAAAGTTAAATATGTAAAACAGGAAACTTTGTAAGCTCTAACGCTATAGAAAGTTAGCCTCAATCTAGACGCTAAACGGAAGAATCACCCGATTTTTCATGCATGGGAGTATTTCTTAAATGGTTATCTCGTCTGACAATTTGCTCTTTTCTTCTAACCCAAAATCCGCTCTCAGCATAGAACATCCTATAAAACAGAAGTATCCTAAAAAAGAGGATCACTATGCTTTCGAGGATTATTTTCATTTTCAACACGACACAGGAATAATTACTGACTGGCACGAGCAGCGCCATCTGTTTGCCAGTGAAGATTTTATTATTGGTTTAATTGAAGGCTTAGAAGAAGAAGTAGGAAGTGCTTCTACAGTCCTCATGTACAACATTGGCTATGAGTGGGGTCTTAGAGATGCCAAGTTCTTCCAGCAGTGTTTTGAAAAAGAGTACCAAAGAAATATTCGTGAAGGTAATTCTTTGTACATGCTAGAAGCATGGTGGTGGCCTTTCACTGCCCAAGGTTGGGGTAACTGGGAAGTAGATATGAGCGACCACAAGAACGGATTTATGTTTGTCAACATCTTTGATTCTGCCGTAGCGAGAACGCTGGGCGATGTTGGTAAACCAGTCTGCCATATCTATGCTGGCTTATTTGCTGGTTTTTTTGGGGATGTGGTCAGAAAAACTCTCAGTTGCATTGAAATTCAGTGCTATTCAATGGGAGAAACTTATTGTAAATTTCTACTAGGTACAAAAGACCGTATTGATGCTGCCGCCTTTTGGCAAAACGAGGGCGCTACAGCCCGCGATATTGAAAAGCGGCTGCGTCATGGAGAACGGTTAGGATGAGCAATCCAGATTTCTTGCTGTGCCAGTCGGTGCAGCAATTTTTGAACTCTTGTAATTGGGATGGCACAAATCTAGATGGCGATCGCCCACCACACCAACTGAGCGAGACATTTCTGGCTTCTTGGGAGTGCCTCACCGTACAGCAGTTTCTACACCTTTGTGGCTGGGAAGGAGAACAAGTAGATTCTAGTGCGTCATCCCATTTGTCATCCCAAGCCCAGCCGCTCGATTCCAAGCAACAAGCATTTATTCCGAGCATTCATCCTCACGCAGCTTGGTTTCGCTTTTCAGTCAATGAATTCTTTAGCCACTGTAACTGGCAAGGAAGACCGTCAGAAGATGTGGATTGGGGACAGTTAGACCCCTATGCACGTATGAAACAGAAGGTGAAGGAGTGTTTTCAGTTTATTCCTTGGGAAGGCAACCCTGAAATTGGCACATTGCCAAAAGCAGCCGTTGCTGTGTCCCAGCCTAAAGCTGATGAACCGACTTTCACAGATTTATCCGACTTATTTTAGAGTGGCAGATATGCACCCAGAAATTAAGCATTTTCTCTATGAGGCTGAAGACCACTATCTACAGACAGAAGAGATAGCGTCTTTCAAACATCATGTTTCCTCGCTTGCCGAGCGTTTAGAAACATACGAATTGCTGCGAGACAACGAAATTGCTATCTTTCAACCCGTAGCTGACCAAGTGCTGGCAACTTTTCCTCAACACAAGCAGGAAACTCTAGAACGAGCTTTAAAAAATTGGATTGCAGTACTCCGTTACAGCGCAATGGCAATGCTGCTGAATAATCCAGAGTTTCTTCAGTATCGATTGCTGGAATGGCTGACAGAGATCGCTCAAGTGCATCAGATGCAAGCGATCGATACTACCCTCTATCAGTTGCTGCAATCTCGGTTGTCAGAGTTGCTTTCGAGCGAACAAATAATTTTGCTGCAACCTTTTTTAACTCAAACCGAACAGAGCATCTTTGGTGCGGGTAATTTAGCCCAAATGCCAGGATAGCTAGACAACAAAACACGGGGATACCAACGCACGGGAGCAAGAAACGAAATCATGATTACAGTTGCCGATTTAATTAAAGACCAACCGCGATCGCCAGGCAATTACTTTGCTTTTGATGCTTATATCTGCGGTGACTATGAATCAGGCTTGCTAGAAAACAGACAAGGCGATCGCCTGTTGGCTTTACCAGAAACCTTGATTCAAGGGATGTATGCTGCTTTAGAAAAAGAAACTGGTCAAGCTCACGGAGTCGTACTTGCCAATTGCGGACGCTGGTGGGGCAAAAACTTCTACGCTCGGTTTGTCGAACAGCTGAGCGAATATTACCAAAAGCCGCTCAACGAAATGGAAATGGCTGAGTTTAGCTGTTGTCTCAAACAGTGCTGGAAAACTCATGGTTGGGGTACTTGCGATTTAGATCTGAGCTACTATCAGCAAGGGTTTTTAGTAGTAAAAACTAAGAACTCTCCCTATGCACAGCAAGCGCCAAAAAGCAATCGCCCAGTATGTCACTTTGAAGCAGGTATTCTCAGTGCTTTCTTCAGCCAACTGACAGGACGAGAGCTTTACTGTCTGCAAACAACTTGCGAGTCTCTAGGGGCTGAATACAACCACTTTGTATTGGGCTTAGCATCGCGCCTCAAGCCAGCCAACGCTTGGTTAGAAGAACAACAAGAGCATGAAATTATCATGCATCGACTTTGTAATAGTTCTAATCAATAAAGCAATTAGCAATTAGCGAATTAAAAAACATGGCAAAGACTGTCAGACTAGAACCTATTGGTGAAGAAACCTCCATTCAAACGAATGGCAACATCTTGTCGGTGCTGTTAAAAAATGAGCTGAACGTGTTGCACGAGTGTGGCGGTCGAGGGATGTGTGCTACCTGCCATGTTTATATCAAAGATGGTATGGCAGGACTTTCTCCGGTTAGTCGTCGAGAGCGCCGGACTCTAGAGGTAATTACATCCGCTCACCAAAATTCTCGCCTTGCTTGCCAAGCTTTGGTAATTGGTGAAGGTGTTGTAGTTGAATTACCTTCTGGAACATATGTTAGCGCGATTGAAGATATCGAAGCTCTGATTGGTCGTCGGGCAGAACAAGATATCTTACATCCATTAGACGGCAAAGTTCTAGTAGAAGCAGGTAAATTGATTACTCGCTCGATGATCACCCAGTTGCAAGATACTCGTACTGAGGTCGGCGAGTATCTCCAGCACACCAGCGATATTTGAGAAAAAAGACTTTGATTTAGGAAGACAAAATCGATGCTGACACAACTATCCCGTTTGAGTGTAGAGGCAGATGGTCGCTATGCCAAAACAGAAGAACTTCAGTTTCTCAAAGGCTACTACCAATCTCTAGATGACCGTCTGCGTACTTATGAGAAAGTGCGAGCTGCTGCTGAAGAAATCGTGACTACAACGGAAGCAGAAATGCGAAATCTCGATCCCACAATATTTATGGGTGCTTCTGGAGATTACAGCGAAAGATGGAGAAAAGACATTGTAAACCAAATTCGCTACGCTGCCGCAGCCATGTTATTCAACGAGCATGAATACTTAAAACAAGGATTTTTAATTTGGTTTAAAACTATTGTAAATTCTTATAAGTTTGAACGGACTTGCAAGCTAACTTTTAAGGTGATGCCTGAAGTAGTTAAAAAGATCCTTTCTCCAGAGGAAGCAACTTTGTTTTGTCAAGTTTTAGGCATCCATCAGATTGTACTATGTTAGGCATTCTGGTTGCTGTCACAATACTCTAACATTATCTCAACACTAAGTAAAAAGATTTTCCTGAAGACGAGTAAGTTGACGATCTATTTATCGATCGCACAACCGCAAACACTTGTGCTACCCTCAATGCTCGTACATCAAGATAGCTACCGCAAAGAAGAAATTTTGTGATAAGTCAATTGGCTCGTTTGACTGTGAAAGCAGAAGGTCGCTACGCTACATCAGAGGAACTCCAGTTTCTTAAAGATTACATCCAATCTTTTGAGCAGCGAATCAATGCTTATCAAAAAATTCAGGCTGCCGAAGCAGAAATTCTCAGTGAGGTTGAAGTCAAAATGCTGGCTGCTGACCCTAATATCTTTCATAAGGGTAATCGGGATGTCACTGCAATTTGCCAACGCGATCGCACTCACGTTCTACGAAAGTCAGCGGCAGTTTTACTAAGCAACGACCGCGACCACCTGCAAAACTTTTTACTATGGTATCAAACCATTGTGAATGTTTTTCAAGACAAAAAAGCAGCAGGATTGTGTTACCAAATTATGCAGAAAGTTGTTAAACAACATCTGACTCTCCAAGAAGCTGCTCTAATTTCTCCCATTCTGGAACTAAATCATGTCATTTTGGGTAAATCATAATCAGGAGTAAAAAGTAGGCATAAAAAACTACTCACTTCCTCATAAATGAACATCTAATGGTAAGTTACTATGCAAGACAATTTCACAGCACCAACAAATAAATATCCTTGGTTGGAAAAGGTAGAAATCGCATCAGTTATTGGCTCGATTGGCGGCGCGATCGTTGCTGTCGTAGTGAATCAAGCAGCAGTTGCCGCGATTCCTTTATCTGTCACTGTTGCACTCAATTTAACCAATCGGCGGATACTGCTGGATCATTTGAAACAACACAATCTAGCGACAATTGCCCAGGTACTGCAAGAGCAAGTTACAACTCAGTCCAATCTAGAAAGATTGAGTGAAGAATTAGGGGCGTTCGAGCAACAAACTGAGAAAAAACATGGTGAAGCCCAAACTGGAATTAAGCTGCTAGACGACCACCTTCAACTGACAAATAACAACTTACAACAAGCGCAAGACCAGAGCCAACAAAGCATTGCTCAACTCCAACAGCAAGATACCACTATTCAGAGTCAGCTCCAAACACAACTGGAAACGCTCAACCAGCAGCTAGAACAGCTTCAGCAACAAACTAATATGTTGGTGCAGGAGCAAAACAATCGCTTGATGAACGAGCAAGCTAAAATTGCCAGAACAGTCGATGCTTTGCGCGATATCGAGACTTGTACTCAAAGCCTGCGAATCAATCCTATTTCTGCCAACGCTTTCTTCAATCGTGGTTTGAGCTACCAGCGTTTGGGCGATCGCGAAGCTGCAATTGGTGACTTTACCGAAGCAATTCGAGTCAATTCTCAATATGCAGAAGCTTTTCAAAGTCGCGGTCTTGCCTATGCCGATCTTGGCGATAAAAAAGCCGCAGTCAGAGATTTACGCGAAGCTGCCAGACTATTTTTTGAAAGTGGTGAGATTGATAAATATCAAATCGCTCGCGACCTCGGGAAGAAATTCCACGATTTAGATTCGCCCAGTGAAGCTGAAGCACTTACAGAAGCAGCCTATGAAAACACGGTGACAGAACCATTTGGAAGTAGTATTACATTAGAATCCTTATTCTCTTAACTTGAGTAAATCGTAAGAGTAATCTCAAAAACCTGATTCAACATACATCTATTTGCGTCATTTGAACGTGCTAAAAAGATGAATTGTTAGTCACATATTAAGATGAATTGGGGTTGCATTACCCCAGTTCTCACTTTTTTTGAAAATTTCTGATTAAACAAACATTTATTTTAGGATTAAAGATTTTGTAAATGATTCATTGATTTAAAATATCTATTTAAGATTCAGAATTTAAAAACCAAAAACTTAAATACTGCCAGGTGAAATCACGCCTTATTAAAAGAGATAATGGCAAGCATTATTACTAGGTCGCTCGTGCGATCGCTATAATTCATTAAGATATTCGCTACTTATAAGTTATGAGCGAAACTTTACCAATTTCCTCTAAATTTCATATTCTGAAGCTAGTCGGACAGGGACAGTTTGGGCGCGTCTATTGTGCAATTGATAAAAAAAGTGGCAATACTGTAGCACTCAAAGAACTCGATCAGCAACGGTTTCCCACAAAGAAATTCTTACGAGAGTTACATTTTTTATCTAGCTTACAGCATCCAAATATAATTTCTTTTCAAGGAATAGAGCATATAAAAAATGCTAGATTTCTTGTCATGGACTATTGTGAAGGTGGCACTTTGCGTAATTTCATGCAAAGCGATGATTTTAACCTAATTCACGGCTTAAAATTTATTACAGATATCCTAGCTGGATTAGAACACGCGCATAATCGCAGTATCGTTCACTGCGATATCAAACCAGAAAATATTTTAATTAGTAGTACAACTGCTACTAGTTACTCAGCCCGAATTTCGGATTTTGGTCTAGCAAGAGTTTGCCAAGAAATCTCTACAGATAAGATGATTTGTACTGGTTCTCCTGCTTACATGGCTCCAGAAAGATTCTATGGTAAATCTTCTCCAGCTTCAGATCTTTATGCAGTTGGGGTTATGCTTTACGAATTGGTATTGGGATTTCGCCCTTTTTCAGGAATGCCAGGAGAATTGATGACAGCGCATATGAATCAAGCTGTAGAAATTCCTAATGCTGTACCCTTACTACTACGTTCTACAATCGCTACTGCAATGCAAAAGTTCCCTAACAAGCGATTTCCATCAGCAGCGGAGATGATGAAGTCAGTGCAATTAGCGATAGAAGTAGAAAAGGTAACATATGGTAATGTTCCACCTTTGAACATCCTTTCCAATGTTCCTTCATGGTCTTACTTAAATATTACGCAAACTTAACAAAATAGAATTTCAAATAATTATAACCAAAACAAAATATTTTACAAATTCGTTAATATCAAACTTATCTTTACTATTAATTAAAACCATGAGCTACTTAGTTAAACCTGGATTTTCAACTTGCTATTCCATTCGCAAGATATTATTACAAAGCGAAGACGAGCTGAAGTCAATATTGAACCAAAAAACGGGTTTTTGCTTCAATACTCAAGAAACTTTAGAAAAACTTTTAAGAGGAATTTATTTAGAAGAAACTATCGAGCAACTTTTACAAACTCTCTATGCAGATACCACTGAAATTTCTGCCAAAGTTGAAAAATTAGAAGTTTTAGTAGCAAATCATCAAAGAATTTCAGTAGAAAGTCCTCATAGCTATCAAGGATTGGGCGATCTCAAACGCCAAATTTTGTGGATTTTAGGTTTTAAGCGTGTGGCTGTTAAGATTGAAGATATAGTTCAAGCTCTGATTCAACTGAATGAATACAGTATCAACTACATAGGACGCACTTTAACCGTTAATACCTGGAAATCAACTCGTCCCGATTTTGAATGGTTGAATTTGTTTGAATTCGATCGCTTTGGAAAAATGACCTTTGCCGGAAAAGGTACGGATTTAGCTGATGCCGAACAACTCAATTGGATACAAGAATGGATTGTTGGCTACGTCTGTCAAGTCGCTCAGTTCATCCGCGATTTTACAACCACAATCGAATACAAAAGAATTGGTGAATTGCCGGAAGGTGTATTGATCACTCAAATGACTTCTTACTCTCACTGGATTGCTGCTAAACCTCGTCCAGCTCAAATTTAGTGGTGAGTGATGAGTGAAAAGTATTTATATTTGTATTATCCTGAATCCTTTTCTCATGGCTAATCTTTTGCTAGGAAGGGAATAAAAACGGTCTAGCTAAGACAAAGCTAGCAATGGATTTAGCATCTACTGGTTGTCCGGCAAAAATTGCTTGTTCTAATTCCTGGGGTGTCATCAAGACTGTCTCTAGATCCTCGTCAGCATCTTGACTGGGAGGCGCATCCAAAGGTACTAAATCTTGCGCTAAAAAACTGTAGATAATTTCATCAGAATAACCTGGAGCAAGAAAGAATTGTCCCAGGTTTTGCCATTTTCGAGCGCGGTAGCCTGTTTCCTCCTGAATTTCCCTTTGAATTGTTTCAAAAGGTGCTTCATTTGGCTCTACAGTCCCAGCAGGAAACTCTAAAATTCTACCTTGTACGGCAAAGCGATATTGCCGCAATAAAATCAGCTTACCCTCTGGAGTAACGGGAACAGCTAAAGCGCCTCCAGGGTGGCGGACGCATTCCCAATCACCTTCAGCTTGGTTAGGTAAGCGGTAACGATTGACTTCAAAACTAAACTTACGCCCTTGATAAAACAGGCGACGTTTGAGCAATTGTGGCGGTTCTTGCGTCATCTGAAGGTGTGGGGTGTAGGGTGTGGTGGGGTGTGGGGTGTGGGGAGCTGGTGGGCAGGCGGGCAGGTGTGCTGGTGAGCAGGTGTGCTGGTGAGCAGAGGAGATTAAATTCTTCTGACTCCTGACTCCTGACTTCTGACTTCTGGCTCCTGGCTCCTGTCTCCTGTCTGCTGATAACTGATAACTGGTTACAGATAACTGACTCCTGTACAGTCTACAGCTTGAAGCAGCGTAGCGATCGCTTTCCCAGATATAGGATCGATCCAATTTGGGGCAATTTCTGCTAGAGGGACGAGAACAAAGGCGCGTTCTCTCATGCGGGGGTGGGGTAGGGTAAGGCTAGGAGTATCGAGAACAAGATCGTCGTACAACAAAAGGTCAATGTCCAGCGTCCTAGCACCCCAGCGTTCTTGGCGCACCCGTCCGAATTTTGCTTCTGTTGCCAATAGAAGATCTAATAATTCCTGGGGAGATAGTTGGACTTGTAGCACCGCACAACCATTAATATAATCTGGCTGCGGTGGTCCCACTGCTTTCGTGCGATACCAACTAGATTTTGCCGCGATCGCAATTTTGGGTGTCGCTGCTAAAGTTGCCAAAGCAGCCTCTACAATAGCCACAGAATCACCGAGATTACTTCCTAGGGCGATCGCACAATTAGCTATGAGTAATTGGTAATTGGTAATTGGTAATTGGTGGTCGCTCACTGATAACTGATGACTGTTTAATAGTGTGTCACTTAAGACTCAAAACTCTGACAAGGATTACAATATGCAAGACAGTTACAGCTTTGAGTCAGGGTTCGCGGTATTCGCGAGCGATCGCGTCGGTGTGATGTGATTTATCCGCTATCTTTAGGAGTGAGTAACCAAAGCTAATGGAACCAGATTCAACAGGGCAAAGTTCATCTGGAGGTTTTTCCGATCGCCGTCAAAATAGGCGATCTCCAGGGAATTCCCCAGCGTCGTCAACGAAATCTCGCTACAAACCCCTCTATTTTCGGTTCTGGTTTTGGTTGCTTGTGGGTTTTGGCGGCGGATTAGCGGCATTGAGTAGTGTTTGGTTATCTGTAGAAAGCAGTTTACCACCAACTGATGAGTTATTCGCTACTGTGCGGAGTCAAACGCTGACGATTGCGGCTGGGGATGGCACGATTTTACAGCAGCAAGGACCAGCAACTAGAGAACCGCTGAAAATAGGGCAAATTCCCAAACCTCTAGTTCAAGCTTTTATTGCTTCAGAAGACAGGCGCTTTTATCAACATCGCGGTATCGATCGCCAGGGAATTGTCCGCGCAGGCTGGGCAAATTTGCGTTCTGCTAACTTGGTGGAGGGTGGTAGCACCATTACCCAACAGCTAGCACGAATTCTCTTTTTAAATCAAGAGCGGAGTTTGTGGCGCAAGCTTAAAGAAATTCGTCTGGCGATGAAAATCGAAGAGAATTTAAGCAAAGACCAAATTTTAGAGCGTTATCTCAACTCAGTTTACTTGGGACAGGGAGCTTATGGCGTGGCGGACGCGGCTTGGGTTTATTTCAGCAAGCCAGTTAACCAGCTGACACTATCTGAGATGGCAACAATTGCCGGACTAGCACCAGCACCAAGTTTTTATTCTCCTACAGTTAATCAGCCAGCAGCAATTGGGCGGCGCAATTTGGTATTGCAGCGAATGCAAGAGGATGGAGTTATTACCGCATCCGAGGCAACAGCGGCGAAAAATGCAACTTTAACGATAAAAACTAGTTCCCCTAAGCGGCTTCAGGCTACAGCTCCCTACTTTACCTCATACATTCAACAAGAATTACCCAAATACGTCCCTGCGGATGTCCTCAAAGCAGGCGGACTTACGGTAGAAACTAGCCTCAATTCCAAATGGCAGCAAGCAGCTGAAGCTGTGGTGAAAAAGACTGTAGCCGAGAGTGGGAAATGGCAAAGATTTGAGCAAGCGGCAATGGTAGCGATCGATCCCCGTAACGGCGAAGTTAGGGCAATGGTAGGGGGAACAGATTTCGGCAAACACCAGTTCAATCGTGCTACCCAAGCTCAAAGGCAACCAGGATCGACATTTAAAGGCTTTGTCTATACAGCTGCGATCGCCAGCGGTCTTTCTCCCTACAAACAATATCTCGATTCTCCCTTCAAAGTCGATGGTTACGAACCGAAAAACTTCAGCGAGAGGTTTCGAGGCGAAATGTCAATGCGGGATGCCCTCGCCGCTTCGATTAATGTAGTAGCAGTCAAGGTATTAATGGATGTAGGCTTCGATCCCACAATAAAACTTGCCCAATCTATGGGAATTAAATCGCCCTTAATCCCTGCCTATTCTCTGGCTTTAGGTTCGGCAGAAGTCAACTTGTTGGAATTGAGCAGCGCCTACGGTTCTTTGGCAACTGTAGGAATGCATACAGAAGCTCACGGCATCCGACGCATTCGCGATCGCAGTGGCAACATTATCTACGATGCTCAGTTTAAACCTCGGCGCGTTTTAGACTCAGATAGTGCGGCGATCGCGACTTGGATGTTAAGAAATGTTGTCGCTTCTGGAACTGGCAGTGCGGCAGCTTTAGCAGATCGTTCTGTCGCAGGTAAAACTGGGACATCGGATAAAGCCCGCGATTTGTGGTTTATCGGTTATATTCCCCAACTCGTAACCGGAGTGTGGTTAGGAAACGATAACAATTACCCCACAGCAGGTAGTAGCACTACGGCAGCATTTGCCTGGAATCGATTCATGGTGCAAGCTGTGGAGGGCATGGCTGTAGAGAAATTTGCCGCTTTACCCAACTTAGCCAACCGCAAACCCAGTATTAAACGACAGCCAGTTAAACCCAGAAGAATATCCATTGGCAGAATTACCGACCAGAATAGCGAAGGTGGCTCGCTGCGACAAGGGGAAAACTCAGAAAATTACCAACCTACCCGTAGAAGACGCAGACGTTATTATCAACAGAATCGAGAACTAAGCCGCCCCTGGCGATCGCGTTTGCAGCGTCAAACCCCCGTCGACCCACAACGCTACAATCGACTCATGGATCGCTTGCGTCAAAATCGCCTCGTACCGCGTCAACCAACGCTTGACAGTGACCAGTGACCAGTGACCAGTGACCAACGATCTCTTACCACGCACCACACTCTTGCCAACTACCAACTACCAATTACCAATTACCAATTACCTCTCTTCGCTGATAACTGACAACTGATAACTGATAACTGATGTTTAAGGAATTCGTAAGAGTCCAAAAAAAATTGACAAGCTAGACTGAATCCCCACAAGATGAATTTAGGCAGAGAATTTTTGGTAAGCAG
>ERZ1066125.139-NODE-139-length-53015-cov-30.177719_pt1 | contig 53015 bp, 44 predicted proteins | sample MGYA00382772_ERZ1066125 | MGnify/ENA primary metagenome ERZ1066125 (study PRJEB33369, sample SAMEA5778355) | biofilm metagenome | biome: Industrial cooling water; feature: Water cooling tower basin; material: Biofilm | place: United Arab Emirates | collected... | reverse complement strand
AGAAGTGTTACCTGAGAAGTGTTACCTGAGAAGTGTTACCTGAGAAGTGTTACCTGAGAAGTGTTACCTTCACGGAATGCCTCGCGGGAATCACTTATCAAAAAACTCTCTGATGACGAGAAGGCTTATAATCCCATCAGCCTATGCCGTCAAGTGCCCAAGTCATTTTTTTGATTTTTTTTTTGCAACAATCAAATCAACTGGCCATTTCTTGCAACGAAACTGAGAATTGCCCCACTGGCTGCCATGCGAATTGACCAAGCTTCACCGGATTATTTCAGCAGTGCCACCTTGGACTCGACTCGCGCGGCGAACCGGCTGACAGCGTTGCTTGATCGAAGTTATTCATCGTCAGGCTTCGCGTAATCCTTACGACCATGCCTCACGCGCAGAACGTGAACGGCTTCATCCCTGACGGTGAAAAGAATTCTGTATTGCTCGAAGATCAAATGGCGAATCTCTTCGGGAAAGGACTGGCTTTCAGGCGCAATCGGACAGCGGAAAGGATTGTTTTCCGAACTGAAAATCGCGTTCTCAATGTCGAAATGCCAGATTGCCGCGCGCTCCGGTGAGTGCTGGGCAATCCAGGCTGAAGCTTCGGCAATTTCCCGTTGCGCTCTTTCTTCAATGATGACCGAGTAACCCATCACTTTTCCCTCGGCGGAATGCCGTGCTTTTTGCGAAGCTCTTCAAAGAATTCCCTGGCAGGCTTGCCTTTCCCCTGCTTCATCGAATCCAGGCTTTCCCGCAGCCCTTCCAGCATTTCCATCCGGTCAACCAGTTCCAGCATTCGTTGATACGCAGCCACATCCTGGACGATGATTTTGGCCTGGCCGTTGACGGTCAGAATCACCGGCTGGCCGGTTTCTTCCAGTTGTTCGATGAACTCGGCGGAGTTCTGCGTGAATTCGGACAAGGAATGAACTTCTTCGCTGACGTGTAATGCAATCATAATTTCCTCCTATGGCAACGGTAGAATGCAGTCGAAAACCGCTGGCAGTCAATCAGCCAGACTATCGCGGCAAAGGCATCAGGGATTCAGCAACCAGCACAAATTCCGAGCCATTGAACTGAAAATCCAGATTGCGTTGTTGCTCGCCTTTTTCCTTGTCGTTGGTTGCGGCCATCAATCGAATCAGCGGAGCTTTGCCTTCTTCGTGGCGCAATCCCATTCTCAGGTATCTATTGCCGGACGGAAACGCGCGGGCGAGTTTGTCTTTTTTGTCGGCAATGAGCGGGAACTTCTGTCCTTCGCGCAGGATCAGCGCAAAGTAATCCTGCCCGGTTTTGGCTGGTTTGGCGTACACGACGATCAAACTGTCATAAACACCGCGCGTGACCGCATCAATTCGCGCAGCGTAAATCAGTTCGGCCTGCTCGCCGCCCAACGCCAAGGTTTCGGCTTGAGCAGTTTCCAGGTCAGGCGCCGCAATTTTCGGATTGCGAGCCAATTGCGCCGAAGCGGAAGCGACAAACATTGTCAGTAACATTGCCGTAAGAATCGAACGTTTCATGAAAACCTCCCTTGTTTTCGCGCGAAACTGCATTTTGAGCATTTTGAAAGAATTGAAAGACAGGTTTAACGGTAAATTCCCGGTTGGTTCGGGAAACTATTTTCAGCGGCGTTGCGGGCTTTGTCCAGACGGGAAAATTTCACAGTTCCAAAAGTTGTCATTATGAAATCCGAGTGTTAGATTCTGCGCCGTCTTCACCTCACGGCATTTCGAGTATCTGATTACCGTCACGCCGCAAGGTCACACGCTCGGTCGCAGCATTGCCGAGCCTCACACAATTGCCTGACACCAAAAGGAGATTTTTATGATGAACAAGATTGTGAAAAGTGCGATCAGTCTGGTCGCTTTGTTTGTATTGATGATGGCCTGCAATGCGTTGGCTCAGGCGCAAGCGACGCGCACCTGGGTATCCGGCGTCGGCGATGACGCCAATCCTTGCAGCCGCACTGCGCCGTGCAAAACCTTTGCCGGAGCGATTTCCAAAACCGCCGCAGGCGGCGAAATCAGCGTGCTCGATCCGGGCGGATACGGCGCAGTCACCATCACCAAAGCCATGACCATCAATGGGTACGGATTTATTTCGAGCATTGTGGCCGCTGGAACCAACGGAATTATCGTCAATGCCGGAGTCAACGATGAAATCATCCTGAAAAACATCTCGATCCAGGGGATAGGAACAGGGCTGGACGGGATTCGTTTTCTGGCCGGGAATCAATTGACAGTCGAAAACGTGCAAATCAGCGGATTCGCTGGCGACGGAATCGAAGCATCATTGGCCGGGAGCGGCAAGATGTATATCAAAGACACCAACATTACCAATTGCGGAGGCGCAGGCATCAAAATTTCCTCCACTGCCGGTTTTCCCACGGCGACGTTGGACAACGTTCGACTTGAAGGACTAGGCAACGGACTTGAAGTCGGCGCGGGCAACAATTTCGTTACCGCTCAGCGCAGCACCTTTGTCAATTCCGCCAATGGAGTGGTGGCAGCAGGCCCCGCCACCATCAACATCGAAAATTCGACCATCGCCTTCAACACCACAGGAGTGAATGCCAGCGGCGCGTTTTCGACGATTCGCATTTTTAGCAACGGCATTTACAACAACGGCGTCGGCATCGCGTTCATCATCAATTCGACGGTTCAGTCCGATGGATCGAACCGGGTCGCCGGAAACGGTTCATCACAAACACCGAATGGAACGCTCACCAAACAGTAAAGGAGCGATTTCTGAATGAGCAGAGCAATTTTTCTGGCCAGCATCGTGACAATATCCTTGTTGATGCTGGCCTGCGGCGAAGCGCCGATAGCGCCCGGCGCGCATACCTGGATTTCCGCCAACGGCGACGACGCCAATCCGTGCAGCAGCAAAGCTCCGTGTAAAACCTTTGCTGTGACATTGTCGAAAACTCCGGCTGGCGGCGAAATCAGCGTGCTGGAACCCGGCGATTTCGGAGCCATTTCATTGACCAAAACGGTCACATTCAACGGCGAAGGTAAGACCTTGCACGTTGCTGTCGCTTCCAACGGCCTGACCGTCAACGCCGGAGTCAACGACGTGGTGACGATCAAAAACCTGACGATCAGCGGAACCGGCGGCGTCAACGGCATTCAGTTTCTGGCCGGAAACCAACTGGCGATTGAATCCGTGACGATCAGCGGATTCACCGGCAACGGATTGGATGTCGAACTCGGCAAAAACGGGCAAGGCGGAAAGTTGTTGATCAAAGATTCCAGCATTGTCAATTGCGGCAAAACCGGATTCAAAATGAGCGCCAGCGCGGGATTTGCCACCGCCACATTCGACAATGTCAAATTGGCGGGTTCAGTGAATGGCATCGAAATCGGTGGCGGAAACACTTACACGCTGGTCAATCGTTCTTCGATCACATCGCACACCGGCAGCGGCGTTTTGTCGGCAGCCGCTCCGGCGGTCGTCAATGTGGAAAATTCTATCATCGGTTTCAATGGCACAGGCGTGAACGCCAATGCCGCTGGTTCAACAATACGATTGTCCGGCAACGGCATTTATCACAACGGCGAAGGTCTGAAGCTGACGACCGGAGCCACCATCGCCTCAGACGGAACCAATCGCATCGAAGGCAACGGCGCTTCGCAATCGCCCAACGCAGCCATCAAACGACAATAACCCGGAGCGGCAACAACAATGTCAGGCAGTAAACAAACGACCAAAGAAGCCATACAGCTTGAAAAGCCTGAGCAGCCACAGTCGTTAAATGGTTACCATCCATCCGGCAACAGTTCTCCGCCCAAACCCGACCCTGCGCAACAATCCACGCTGGCGCAATTGATCCGCAAAGAGCGCGATCTGCAAAAGCTGGCTCACCTGTTGGCGGCCAGAGACGCTGAGCTGGCGCGCATCAAATCGTCGCGCAGTTGGAAATTGCTGGGTCGGTATTGGCAGTTCAAACACGATTACGTGTTGCCGGTGTTGAGGTTTTTCGGTCTGGCGTCGCCCGCTGGCAGCGAACAATCGCAAGCGTCGGATCAAGGGTTGTTGTTTTCGCCTTCGGTTGAAACCACGCTGGCGCTGGAAAAAAACATCCATCCCGGCGTCGTCAGCCGCGCCAATGCCTGTGACGTGATTTGCTTTCCGATCATCGAATGGGGATTTCGCTTTCAACGTCCGCAACAACTGATGTCGCAATTTGCCGCCGCGGGTCACAGAGTCTTTTACCTTTCCCACAAGTTTTGCCCTCTCGGCGCATCGCACGAAATCGAAGAAAGAGCCAAAAACATTTACGAAGTGTCGCTGTACGGAAACGATTTGAACGTGTACCGCGATGCGTTGGACGCCGAAGGTTTGGACAAATTGTTTTTCTCGCTGGATGCGTTGCGACGAGATCGTGCGTTTGGCGCAACCGTCGCCATTGTTCATTTGCCGTTCTGGTTGCCGCTGGCTGAACGCGCGCGCGCTGAATTTGGCTGGCCGATTGTGTACGACTGCATGGATCATCACGCCGGTTTTTCGACCAACGCCGAAGAAATGCTGGCTCAGGAACAACAGCTTTTTGCTTCAGCCGATTTGGTGACGGTGTCATCAGCGGCGCTGGCCGATGAAGCCATGAAAAAGCAGGCCAGGCCGCTGTTGCTCAGAAACGCTTGCGATTTCGATCATTTCGCCGCCGCGGGACGGACAAAAAACCTTCGCCCGGTGATCGGCTATTACGGAGCCATCGCCGATTGGTTTGATTCGGATTTGGTCGCCGATCTGGCCAAACGCCGTCCAGATTGGGATTTTGTGCTGGTCGGTTCCACAGACCTGGCCGATGTCAGCCGGTTGATTCGATTGCCGAATGTGACGTTGACCGGCGAACAACCTTACGCCGGGTTGCCGCGCTGGCTGACGCGGTTTGATGCAACGATCATCCCGTTCAAACGAATGCCGCTGACCGAAGCCACCAATCCAGTCAAAGCTTACGAAATTCTGGCCGCAGGCAAGCCGCTGGTTTCTGTTCCTTTGCCCGAAGTCGCCGCGCTGGGTTCGCTGGTGCGATTGGCGGAAACCGCCGAAGAATTCGAGCGCCAACTCGAAGCCGCTCTCAAGGAAGATTCGCCGGAAGCCATCAAAAATCGCCGCGAATTTGCCAAAGCCAACACCTGGGAACAGCGCTTCAACACGCTGGCTCCGGCGGTTGCCGAAACGTTCCCACGCGCTTCGATCATCATCGTCACATTCAACAATCTGGAGTTGAACCGGCTGTGTCTGGAAAAACTCTACGAGCAAACCGAATGGCCAAATTACGAAGTCATCGTCGTTGATAACGATTCAACCGACGGCACGCGCGAATTTCTGCAAGAAGCCGAAAGCGCTTACCAAAACCTGCGTGTGGTGTTGAACGACGCGAATCTGGGCTTTGCCGCCGCCAATAACATCGGGCTGAAAATGGCTACGGGTGAGTTTCTGGTTTTGCTCAACAACGACACGGTGGTGACGCGCGGGTGGTTGTCGGCATTGTTGCGGCATCTGATCGCCAATCCCGATATTGGTCTGGTCGGCCCGGTCACCAACGCCATCGCCAACGAAGCCAGAATCGAAGTCGCTTATCAGCAGATCGAAGACATGCCGAATTGGGCTGCCGGATATGTGCGCGACCACGACTGCGAAACCTTTTCGATTCCTATGCTGGCCATGTTTTGCGTGGCCATGCGCCGCGATGTGTTCGAACGCACAGGTTTGCTGGACGAACAGTTCGGCGTGGGAATGTTTGAAGACGACGATTATTGCCGCCGCGTCACCGAACTCGGATTCAAACTGGTGTGCGCGCGCGACAGCTTCATTCATCACTGGCAGCGCGCATCGTTCAAACTGCTCGGCGAAGACGAATATCTGAGGATTTACCGCGAAAACCAGAGCAAGTTCGAAGAGAAATGGCGGCACGCCAACACCGAAGCCCAGGCGGAAAAACACCGCGAACAACTGCGCGAAATCATCGCTCGCATTCATCAAAGTCGTGGCGTGGTCATTTTTCTGGCTTCGATTGGCTGGCGCGTGAATCTGTTTCAACGTCCGCACCATCTGGCGCAAACCTTCGCGCGGCAAGGGTACGTGGCGATTTTCGACAGTCGAGGTTCGCAGGACGGCGTCAATGGCTTTGAGGAAATCGAACACAACCTGTTTCTGTTCGACGGCGCGGAAAGGTTGCTGCACGAAATCCCTGAGCCTTTGTTGTGGACGCTGCCGTACAACTTCGACCGCGCGGACAATTTCCCTGATGTCAGCCGCCGCGTCTACGATTGGATTGATGATCTGGCAGTGTTTCCTTACGAACGCGAATTTCTGGAGCGCAACCACCAACGCGCCTTGCGCGAAGCCGCGCTGATTGCCAGTGTCGCTGCGCCGCTGCATCGCCAGGCGTTGCAACATCGCCCGGACGCGATTTACCTGCCCAACGGCGTTGAGTATGAATTCTTCGCCGAACCCGAACTTAACCGCCCGCGTCCTCAATCAGGCGCGCGGCAGTTATCGTCCGCCCTGCCACAAGACGACGCCGATTTCATGGCGCTGCTCGACGAAGGAAAACCCATCGCCGGATATTACGGCGCATTGGCGTCGTGGTTTGATTACGATCTGCTCGACGAAGTCGCCGCCCGGCGAACGGATTGGAACTTTTTGCTGATCGGCCAATCGCTGGACGACAGCCTGAAACAGCATTCGCTGCTGACGCGCGCCAACGTCAAATGGGTAGGACCGCGCGCTTACGCTTCCTTGCCGGATTATTTGCAGAGCTTCGACGTGGCGTTGATTCCGTTCGCCATCAACGACATCACCTTGGCGACTTCTCCGTTGAAGCTGTACGAATATCTGGCCGGAGGCAAGCCGGTGATTGCCACTCCCATGCCTGAATGCGAGATGTTCAAGGAAGTCTTCATCGCCCGCAATGCCACAGAGTTTGCGCGATTGCTGGACATCGCCGCCGAACGCGGACGCGACGAAACCTTTCGCCGACGTTTGCGCGAACTGGCGCAGGAAAATTCGTGGACGGCGCGGGTTCGCGCCGTTGAACATCTTTTGGAAAAAGAACCGGCTTCGCCAATCGCCGGTCAAAACGACGACGCGGCAACTTCCGATGGCGTCGCCGCCACGATTGCGGAACGCTTCAGCCAGTTTCGCACGGCAACCAACGAAGAATTCTTCGCGGCGCTGACGCGACATTTCGCGGGCATTCCGGACGATTCGTGTTTGCCGATGTATTTTGAATTCGCCATCACCAGCAACGAACGCGGTCGCCGCGTGGCCAATCTGTTGCGGCAACATACTGACCTTCGCGGCAAACGGTTTCTGGATGTGGGCTGCGCTTACGGCGGATTTCTGGTCGCCTTTGCCGAACAGGGAGCCGAGGTTGTCGGGTTGGATGTGGACAACAGCCTGCTGGAACTCGCGCGCCACAATTTGCGGGATCATCAACTTGTGGCTCCGCTGCGATTGCTGGACGCGACCAACGCGGAACAGTTGTCGCCGCTGCACGGTCGTTTCGACATCGTCACGTGCAACGATGTGATCGAACACGTCGAAGACCCGGAAGCCCTGGTCAGCAATATCAGTTCGTTGTTGGACGAAGGCGGGCTGGCGTATTTCGAAATCCCGAACGCGCTGGCTCCGCTGCACGTGCTGAGCGACGGACATTACCAACTGTTCGGCATCACGTTGCTGGATTATTCAACGGCCAAAGAATACTTTGCGGCGCTTCAGCCCGGCGTGGAATACGGAGTTCGCCATTACCTGACGCTGGAAGCGTATCGCCAACTGTTTGCCGAACACGGACTGAACTTCACTTTGATGGAAGAAAGCTTTGAAGGCGTTTCGCTGGAAACGGTGTTGCGGGAGGCGGTGGAATTGCGTCAAGCCGCGGCGGGCAAATTAAAAGACCTGCCAACGGATTGGCGCGAACGAATCAACGAGGCTTTGACGGCATATCTGGAGACACTGGAATCAACTCCGCAGGAAACCGAAGAACAAAGCAAAACGTTTTTGGCTCGTTACGCGCCGAGCTTTTGGCGAATCATCGTACAGAAAAAATCGCCCGCTCCTGCGGTCGAAGCGGTGGCGCAACACGACGAACGGTTTCACGGGTATTTGTATCACCAGGGACGTTGCAACGTGTGCGGGCAGCAAACTTCGTTTTTTTACACTGCTCCTGCGCTCTACAGGGAGGAGTTGTCGTGCGGAAACTGCCTGACTTCCAGCCGGTATCGTTCCATTGCTCGCGGAATTTTGCGCGCGGTCAAGGAATTGACCGGCATCGCCGCCAACAGCCTGGCCGAATTGATCGAAGTGGAAACCGACCAGCGGTTGAAAATTTACGACACGCAACCAGCGTTTTACGTTCGCACGCATGCTTATCCGATTCCAGACGTGCTGGCGCGCTGCCCCTGGATCGAAGTTCATTCGTCGTTGTATCGCCCACAGCAACCGTTCGGTGAAACGCTCGGCGAAAACCTGACTAATCAAAATCTGGAGGCTCTGACGTTTGCCGATGGCAGTTTCGACATTGTCGTCACCAGCGATGTGATGGAACACATTCGGCTGGATTTTCCGGCGCACCGTGAAATAAGGCGCGTGCTGCGCCGAGGCGGCGTGTACCTGTTCACGGTTCCGCATTTCCGCGACCGGTTTGAAACCTATTACCGCGTAGCCGTGACCGATCCCAACAATCCCGCCAAAGACGTATTCCTGACTGAAAAAGAATTTCACGGCGACGTGAATTCGCCCGACGGCACGGCGCTCAGTTACCGCTCTTACGGAACCGATCTGGATGAAATGCTGAAAGAAATTGGCTTGAGCGTGGAATACAGCAAGGAGGATTTTCCCGAAACGGGAATTCTGAACACCGAACTGTTTTATTGCCGGCGGCTGAGATGAATTTTGGAGCGCTGCGATTTTTCACAACGCTCCAAAAACAAACTTCACTTCACGCTGACCTGCGCGCTGCCGACATTGGAATTCGCGTCGAAAACTCGAAACGCGATGACGTGCGGACGCGCATTGGGCAAAGCCACCTTCACCAAAAAGTCTTCGCGTTTGGAATCGGCAATGCCGTCCACCGGAAAGACCGATTTCCAAGGCCCGCCATCGAGCTGATATTCAGCGCGTTTCAGAATCGAAGTCGCATCGCTGGCGCGAAACATCACTTCGGCGTTGCCGCCGGAAACGCGCGGCGCATCGGCAGTAACAGACGGAGGCGTGTTGTCCACTTCCACCGATTCGGTTTCCTGTTCGTCGGTCAAGACCAGATTGGCCGGATTGGATGGCGCGTCGGTGGCCACGACTTTGAACACGTATCGGCCATCAGGCAAAGCGTTCGGCTCCACTGTGAAATACGTTTCCTTGAAGTTGGTTTTCAGCGGGTAAAACTCCGATGAGTTGGCGGCGCGATAAAACACGGAGTATTCAATCGAATCACCATTGCGATCTTCGGCCTGCCATTGAATCGAAATAGCTCCGCGTTGCGGAACTCTGCGCGGAGGAATGGTGATTTGCTGAGCGCCTTCACCGCCAGCCGCATCGCCTCCGCCGCCATCCATAATCGGCTGGGGCAACGGAACCAGCGCAATTCCCGGCGACAGGAAATTCAACGACGTGATTTTCGGCGCGACGTTGCGCGGCAGATACGACACAGTGACTTCGCGCAATCGTGGGGTGGGCGAATTGGCCGCGCCGCGTTTCAGCGTCGCGCGCCACTGAATAAATCGCGCCGCAGGGCTTTTGATCGCGTCGCCTTCGGAATTGGTCACTGCCGCCGACCAATCGCTCCAGGTCGAATCCGGCGTGGCGGTGTTGCCACTGCGCGTTTGCAATTCGATTGCGCCTTCACCGATCCACGAAATGCGTCCCCACGCGGCGGTCGTCGCGGCTTCGCGGACTGTGGAAGTATACGTTCCCGTCGCTGCCGTCGCGTTCCCGAGTTTGAAAAGTTTGCCCAGATTCGACGCGGCGACATAAGTTTGATTTCCGGCGCGAACAAAACGTGACGTTTGCGCTTCGGACGTTTGCGCCAGCAAACCTGGTTTCTGCCCTGCAATAACGCTGTAAATTCGCCCTTTCTGGCCGGTTCCGATCAAGGCTTGTCCGTTGGCATCGAGTGTGACGGCAAATGCCGCAGCGTCTTTGGATTCCCAGATCGTGTCGGCTGCGCCATTGGCGTCCACACGATACAACGCGCTTTTGGCAGAACCGCCGCTGCCGCTACCAGAAGCCGACGAGGCCGACGAACTGCTGGCGGACGCGGGCGAATCAATCGTTTGAATATCGCTGATGACAATGGTTACCCCGCCACCGTCGTCAATCGGTTGCGAAGCTGACGACGAAGACGGCGAAGCCGCGTTGGCTGCTCCGCTGCCGGCGGATTCGGCCATCGCCAACGCATAAATTTCTCCGTTGCGGCCAATGGCCAAATCGCGTATTTCGCGTTGCGCCGAATCGAACAGCGTGAAGGCTTTGCCGTCGGCGGAAATTCTCAGCACCATTCCGCCCGGATCGGTTCCGGCGATGATGTTGCCAGCGCCATCCACTTTCAACGCGGTGATGTTGGTTTGCGTCGTGTTGACCAGCGGAGCGCCTGTGCCGTCGGCATTGACCCGAAAGATGATTCCCTTGTCGCCCGTGCCGACCAGCAAACGGCCCTGCGCGTCGAAAGCCAGCGACCAGATGTATTTGGTCTTCGGTTCGAAGAAGACTTTGGCTTCGCCGCTGGGAGTGATGCGATACACCTTTCCATCCGGCGAAGTCCCCGCGTACACATTCCCTGCCGCGTCCACTGCCAACGCCATCACGTCCAGCTCGGAGGTTTTGTACAACAACGAACCTTTGCCCGCAGCGTCCACTTTGAACACGCGGCCTTCGTGCCCTGTGCCCAGATACACGTTGCCGGAATTGTCCGCCGCCGCCGACCAGATGTAGGCCTGTTTGGTGTCGAACACTTCCGCCAACGCCGGAGCCAGCGTGATCGCGCCGTTGTCGGCAATGGAAACTCCAACGGCGTCGCCTTTTTCGACTTCGGCACGCGTGTTCACACGCCAGAACACCGGGCCGCTGGCTGATGCTGTAAACATGAATGTTGAAATGACGGAAAGAGAAAGAAGAGCAAAAAGAGTTTTTCGCATTCTGGTTTGAGTCCTGAGTTGAATTAACCTGAGCTGTTTATCAAACGCAAAGGCGCGAAGCAGCAAAGGCGCAAAGCCAATTTTCGGTTCTTTGCGCCCTCTACGCCTTTGCGCCTTTTCGTTAAAATCTTTGCCAACTTACCGATTGACGACGGTGAGCGTCAGCGTGCGCTGTCCCGAAATGACAAATTCCGCCGGAGGCAGTTCTTTTTCAAAGAAAGTCGAGGAACCGGTTTTGACGTAGCCTCCAGAGGTGCGATCCGAACCCAACGTGGCCAGCACCGAAGGCGGCAGGTTGGGCAGTTCTTCGTTGTTGATGATTGCGCCATCTTCGCTGCGCGTCAGTTTGACGTACAACCGGTCGGCTTTGCGAATCTTGTTCAATTCGCGGACGAGCTGCCCCAGCGATTTCGGCGAAATGCCCGTGCGGGGTTCCATCGCCTGAATCGAAGCTCCGTCACCGACAACGATCTGCAATTCTCCAAGCGGCGCATCCGCCGGAATTTCCAGCGGTATGCGTTCGATGTATTCGCCGCCGCTGTCCGTCCGGGCAAAGGCCTGAATTTCGATTTTTTCGCCGGGACGAACTTCCGTGCGATTGATCCACAACCGGTCGAGCCGGCCTGTGTTGCGCGTGTCGTAAGAGGTAATGTCGAAGGTGATTTTTTCCAACCGCATATCGCTGAATCCGCTGTTGAAGAGCGTGCTGATCGGTTTGGACACGGCAAACGCTGCGGCCAGCGGCGAATTCATCGAAACCGACAAGCGGTTTTCAAAATTCACATCCGACTGTCCCGCCAGTTTCAGGTTGCCGCGAATTTGCAGAGTCGAATCGCCGATGGCGCGTTCGGTCGAAGTAATCGTCGAAAGCACCGTCATCTGCATCAGAATCGGCGTCAGAAAGCGGTCTGAAACGACATCGAAATTGTATGTTTGCCGGTTGCCCAGACTGGTTTCCAGATTGATCGTCACCGGAATCATTTTCGGCGTTTTGCCGAGTTCTCCATAAATGCCGGTCGAACGGTCGCCGCTGATCGTGCCCACCATTTCGGTCGGAAAGCTGAGCTTGAAGGAAGTCGCCTGGCTGGACATGACCGTCACCACTTCGCCTTCGTGCATGGGAAATTCCGAAACGCCCAGGCTCAGAAACGGATGGCCGAATGCGTAAATCCGGTCGCCGTCGCGGTAAGTCACGGTTCCCGCCGCCGACAGCGAATAATCGCCGCGCACCAGCGGCACAATGATGTTCGATCCGGGTTTCAGCGTTTCGGCGTTGGCTTTTTTCAACTGGCCTATTTGAGCCGCGCCGGAAACTCCTGCCACAGGCGTGAATCCCCACGATTGAAACAGCGGCGCAAACCGCGCGACGACTTCGGGCGCAACGCCCGTGATCGAAAGCGGCGTGGCAATCGGCATCAATACCTGCGCGTTGCCCGGAGCGGCGACGCTCTGCACCGCAACGTTGGATTTGCCGCTCAGGCTTTCGACGAATTCCTTGTATTCGCGCGAATCGGCGTTGAAGGAAATTTCGGAAAACGACACCGAACGAGGTTGGTCAGTTTTCTTTTCAGTTTGCTTTTGCTCGAAAACGGCGAGCATTTCCTTGATCGGTGTGATTCCGGCAATCGGGTCTTTGGCGAATTGATAACCGAATGCGACCGCGCCCAGCAGCTTGCCGTCAATGTACACTGGCGAACCGCTCATGCCCTGAAAGACGCCAGTGTGATTCAATTCCTCGCCCAGCAATTTCGACAGCACAGCGTTTTGGCCTGGATTAGGAAAGCCGGTCAACACGCCCAGAATTTCCAACTCGAATTTTTTCGGCTCGCTGCCGCTGAAAACGGTATACCCAATCGCACGCATGCCGGGTTTGACCTGTTCGACCGGGAAAAACTGAGCATTAGTGTTCGGCTTGGGTTGTTGGCCTAACACCGTCAACGACATACCCAAACTGACCGTCAACATCATCGCAATCGCCAGTTGACTGATCGAACATTTCACCAATCGCGTCATAAGCTGTTACCTCACTTGCCTGAGAATCTTTACCTGCCCAATTTCAGGGCGCGGGCAATATAACACAGGCAATTGCAGGTTGCTGTCCACTGGCTCGTCCGTCGTCAAAGGCGCAAATTTTTCTCCTGAAACTCAAAAAGTCCGTGGAAGATTGCTGGTAGCAATCTTCCACGGACTTTTTTTGATGATTAGTCAGGCTGCGGCAAATGCCGACGAGACGTCGCCGCAGCCTGGACTTTTTGGCTGAGGATACCCAGCTTGAGAGACGCTACTTGCTCGCCGCCGTTGCGGGCACAGGCGTAATGCTCAGTTCCGGGACGAAGCGATAAACCCCGAACTCAACGTTTGACACGACGCCGACCGGAGCATTGCCTTGCAGCTTCAGATCGGCAATCGCCTTGTTGTAAACCTGAACGAACTTCCCTATCTCGTCGAAGTTGTCGAAAAAAACAGAAACGTGAACTGTATTCGGATTGCCGCCCAGGGCTTGTACGAAGGTAGCCACTCCCCTGGAATTGGTTTTGGCGTTGGCGACCAGCGCGTTTTCCTTGAGCCATTTCATGAACTCCGGTACGCGCCCCGGCGTGACGGTGTTGATGACGCCGACACCGAGCTTCACCTCGCCTTTTGGCTGGACGCTCAAATCAGGAACCGTCGTAGCCAGAAAGGTGCGCGCACTGACGACCAACTGGCTGCGTTTGGCGATCAGGGCACGAGCGCCGGCTTCGCCCAGCGCTCTGGTCAAAAAGCTGGGATCATCCAACTCCTTCAGGTTCGTAAGCGGACGGAACGTCCAGATTTCGCCGGCTTCGCCCAGAGTTTGCACAACCCAGGTGTGCCATTCCTTGCCTCCGGCTTTTTTGAAGGCCGGAAGCGTCTCGTTTTTCAACAGTTCCCGGTACTGATCCATCATTCCGGGTTTGACCTTCACTGCCGACACCAGATAGGTCTGCGGCGCAGGCTGGTTTTGCGCCATACAGAACGGGGTGATTGCCACAGCGAACAGCAAAGCGCTGAACGCCAACAAAAGTTTGGTGATCGAACGATGTCTTTGCATTGTGATTCTCCTTGGTTGGCCGCAGGTCTGCGGCAGACAGCCCTGTGGTTGGGTTTCGAGGTTTATGGCCGATGATTTCCGGTCACAGTTGCGACGTGCAGATACGCCGCGCGGTAATGATCGTAAGCGTCTTTGTAGCCTTTGGCGTTGAAGTAAATATCGCCGGACGCCAAAGCGCTCTTGGCCTGTTCAACGGCTGCGGCGCTGGGCATGCCGGATTTGGCGCACATCTCAATGACTTCAGCCACGACGCTGCGGACTTCTTCCAGATTGCCGCCCGACGATTGAGGCACCTGGAAGGAAGTGACGTTGTAACGGTCGCCTTCGACCAGAGCCTGCTCGATTTCCAGCCGGAAGGCGCGACGTTGAAACTCCATCAACTTCATCGCCAGATCGTCCACTTTTGCGCTGACGATGTTGACGCTGGTATTGGTCGTATCCACCTTGTTGATGATGGTGTCCGACTTGTTGATGAGCGTGTCGGCTTTGCCATTGATGGTGTCAGCCTTGTTGTTGATCGTGTTGAGCGTGGTTTGCGCCGTGTTGAGTTGGGAAATGACGGTGACTGTATTTCCCTGAATGGTGTTGACAGTGTTTTGCACGGCGGTCAGGCGATTGTCCACCGCCAGAACATTGGTATTGACCCCATTGATTAAGTCGGTGAGGGTGTTGTGCGAAGCGGCCAACTGGTCTTTGAGCATCACCAGCAATTCTTCCAGGTCAGGGCCGACGACCATTGCCATGTTGACGATCTGCGCTCCCCTGGGAGATGCCGGAATTGCTCCTTGCGCCGCCGAATGGAAGTTGCTGACCATACCAACCGAAACCACCTGGCTTTTCACCGCACATTCAATTTGGAACCGGAGCGTGTACGTTTTGCCACGCACCAGCGTCGCCTGAATGGTTGCCGTTTTTCGATCCAGGACAGCGGAAAGCGGGTCCTGGAAGCTGGACAGATTGGCTCGGCCTTCAAGCGAAAAAATCTCTTCATACGCGATGGCCGCCCCCAGCGAATCATCAATCAATTGCAGCGAGACGGAAGCTTCTGCCGTACCTCCGCCAATCGAAGCCAGCGTAAACAGATACCCTCTCCAAATGGCATCTGCGCTGATGACGACATCCACCGGGCGCGGAACCGATCCCGACAGCTTGAAGCGAGTATCAATGTACGCGGTGGCAGAACCGACCACGCCAGAACTCAACAGTGTCGCATAAACTTCCGCGTTGGCCTCGACAGTCCGTGTTTGCGCGTTAAATCTGCTGTCTGCTTTGCTGACCTCCACTTCGCCGCCAATAATCGGAATCGTTCTTTTTTGAATCCCGGTATCGTCGTTTCCGCCCGATGCAAACCGTCCAAAAATGACCGAGTCTCCCGGTTTGACTTCCGGGACTTGGGCAAAGCCGCTGACGGCAAGTGACAGCCAGACAAACAAGGTGATTGCAATCATCAGGATTCTTGGGGAATTTTCCTCGTTCATGGTTCATCTCCAGTGTGTGTTAGGGGGAGAGTGACACCTCCTCTCCACAGAGATTGGGAATAACGCGGATGCAATTCAGGCCTGAGCCGTCGCGGCCAGACAGATGATCAGAGCCAGCGCCTTCAAAACCCCAGGCATCAGGCGCCGGCGTTGGTGATAGGCGACAAGCAACGAATTGAGCCTCAGCGACATTCCGCGACCAGGAATTTGATCTTCGGGCTGGCCAAGAAAAGTCGCGCCAATGAGCAGAATCACTCCCAGCGTCATGCCTGCGACAAAAATGATTTGACCAAGCGTGGTAAAGGCATACATCACGGCAGCTTGTTCGGACATCCAGAGTTGTTCGATTGTGTTGAGTTCGGTTTCCATGTTGCCTCCCAGAGTTGAATATGAGTTGACACACGTTCCCGCTACGGTTACGGCTGCTGTTGATTGGTCGAGCCGTAATCCGCCAATTTGTCGCTTCGTTGAATCTTGCCCCTCTATGTCCTACAACGGAAAAGGCGAAGAAAAGCCCTCAAACCCGCCACTGTCAGGAAAAGATTTTTTGTAACTGCTCAGCCGGGTACGCATGCCTTACAGGCTGCAAAGCCTTGTCCGTTCAAACTCTCCTTTTCCGAAAGGTTTTTCGCAGAAAGCCTGCAGGCCGGGGGCGCTGAGTACCCAGGGCTGAGCAGTTACGATTTTTTTGAAATAAGGAGGAAAAGATGGCTGTCTATAGCTGGATGATGTTACGGACGATGAATCAAGTTAGAAACTTAACGGTTTCTCTGTCCTCGCAGTTACGACTGAGAATAGCCCGGCGATTCATCTCTGGGAGACAACTGAGATTCGGAACGCTTATTTTTCAGCGTTCGGGTCTTCGATCAAAATCCAATACGCCAGAATTCCCAAAATCAAAACTACGCCGACGACCCCCAACGCGATGGCAAACGACCCCGTGCGATGAGCAATCACGCCGGTCAGCAGCGGAGCGATGATGCCGCCCAAATTGCCGCCGAAGTTTTGCAGGCCCGCCGTCGTGCCGACGATTTCTTTTTCGCAAACGGCTTGCGTCAACGTCCAGGTGTTCGGCGTCGCCAAACCCAATCCGGCAATAGCCGCCGTCAACAACCACACCGAAGTCATTTTGTCCTCCACCAATCCGGCGGGAACTATCAAACAGCAAAACAACATTCCGGCGACGATGAACAGTTTGCGAATGCGAACTTCATTGCCTCCGCGACGCACCAGCCAATCGCTGGCCAGCCCCGAAAGAATAATCACCACAGACATCGCCACATAAGGAAACGCCTGATAAAAGCTCCATTCGTCTTTGCTGAATCCGCGCACCGTCATCAGATAATCCGGCAGCCACAGGGTAAACACGAACCACGCATAATCGTAGGCGAAAAATCCCAGCGTCACTCCCATCACGCTTTTCCGCTTCAACAACTTCATGCCTTCGAGCAGCGAAAAGCTTTTCTTTGTTGTTGCGACCTGGCCGGTTTCCGGCGATTCCCAACGTCGCAAGGTCATCATCCAACCGGCAATCCAGATCATCGGCAGCAACCCGACGACGACGAAAAACAATCGCCAATCATACCGGCTCAGAAAATATCCGCCGATCCCGCCAATCGCCGCCTGCCCCAATCGCACGCCGGTCAGGTAAATCGCCGTCACCGTTCCGCGTTCATCATCACGAAACCAATTGGAAACGGCGCGCGCGCTGGCCGGAAACGCGACCGATTGCCCAATGCCCACCAGCGAACGCACAAACAGCAAACTCCAGAATCCCTTGATCGCCGCTGTCGCCGCCGTCAACAACGACCACATCAAAAACCCCAGCGAATATGACCGTCGCACGCCAACCCGGTCGGTGACGTTTCCTGCCGGAACCTGCAGAAAGCAGTAAATCCAGGAAAACGCCGAAAGCAGCAAACCTTTGTGTTCAGCATTCAGGCTGAATTCTTTCGAGATGAACGGCAAGGCCACGCTCAGGCTGTTGCGTTGCGCGTAGCTGAAGACCATTCCCGAAAACAGCAGAAACGTCAGCCACCACAGCGTCGGTGAGTTTTTCAGCGAAAGACGTGCTTCGGCGGAATTCATCAGGTTGTTTCCTCGTTGTGTATGGATTGGGATTGAAACGCTAAAAGCGCGCGCATCGTGCCACGCATGCCGAGCGCTTGCAATTGCGGGAAGCGATGGAAACAATCCGCGAAGCAACACGGACAAACACAAAGATCGTAATTCCGCTTCGTGAATCTTCGTGTTCCTTCGTGGACGATTCTTCCTTTCTTTCGGAGACGACGTTGAACAAGAAAAAAAATCCTGACGAATTGCGTAGCCATCGTTGGCTGGGCGTGGACACTTTGCGCGGCTTCGGCCATCGTTCGCGCGCCAAACAGGTCGGTTACGCCGTCGAAGATTTCGCAGGCAAACCGGTCATAGGCATCATCAACACCTGGAGCGATCTGAGCATCTGCCACAGCCATTTCCGCCAACGCGCCGAAGAAATCAAACGCGGCATCTGGCAAGCAGGCGGTTTCCCCGTCGAACTCCCGGCAATGCCGATCACCGAAACGTACATGAAACCCAGCCCGATGTTGTACCGAAACTTTCTGGCCATGCAGACCGAAGAGATGATGCGCAGCCAGCCGATTGACGGCGTAGTGCTGATGGGCGGTTGCGACAAAACCACGCCGGGTTTGTTGATGGGCGCGATTTCCATGAACCTGCCGACGATTTACATGCCCGCCGGGCCGATGTTGCGCGGCAATTGGAACGGCCAACCGCTGGGCAGCGGCAGCGACGTTTGGAAGTATTGGGCGGAACGTTGCGCCGGAACCATCACCGCTGAACAATGGAACGAAATGGAAGACGGCATCGCGCGCTCTGCCGGAGTTTGCATGACCATGGGAACGGCTTCGACGATGACCGCCATTGCCGAAGCGATGGGCATGACGTTGCCCGGTGCTTCTTCGATTCCGGCGGTGGACGCCAACCATCAGCGAATGGCTTCCCGATGCGGTCGCCGTATCGTCGAAATGGTTTGGGAAGATTTGAAACCGAGCGACATTCTGACGCGCGATTCGTTTGAAAACGCGATCACCACCGACATGGCCATCGGAGGTTCGACCAACGCCATCATTCACATCGTAGCCATGGCTGGCCGAGCCGGAGTCAAAATTGACTTGCCGCAATTTGACGAAATCGCCCAACGCACGCCGGTCATCGCCAACATTCGTCCGTCTGGCCAATTCCTGATGGAAGATTTTTATTACGCCGGAGGCTTGCGCGCGCTGCTGAATCAGATTCGCGGCTTGCTGAAGCTGGATGCTCTGACGGTGAATGGCAAAACACTCGGCGAAAACATCGCTTCCGCCAAAGTCCACAACGCGGACGTGATTCGTTCGACGGACAATCCGGTTTCCGCCAAAGGCGGCACAGCGATTTTGTATGGCAATCTGGCTCCGAACGGAGCGGTCATCAAACCCACTGCCGCCGAACCGCGTTTGCATCAGCACACTGGCAAAGCCGTCGTCTTCAAAAACTACAACGACATGGCCGCCCGGATTGACGACGAAGCGTTGGACGTAACCTCCGATTCGGTGATTGTGCTGCAAAACGCAGGGCCGCTTGGTGGGCCGGGAATGCCCGAATGGGGAATGCTGCCGATTCCGAAAAAGCTATTGAAACAAGGCGTGCGCGATATGGTGCGGATTTCCGACGCGCGCATGAGCGGAACTTCGTACGGAGCCTGTGTGCTGCACGTTTCGCCGGAAAGTTATATCGGAGGAACTCTGGCATTTGTTCTGGATGGAGATTTGATCGAACTCGACGTTCCGAACCGAAAGCTGAATTTGCTGGTCAGCGAAGAAGAATTGGCCAAACGCCGCGCCGCCTGGCAACCACCGCAACGAGTGTACGAACGCGGCTTCACGGCGCTCTACCTAGACCACGTCACCCAAGCTCACGAAGGCTGCGACTTCGATTTCCTGCACGCTGGCGCGCCGACGCCGGAACCGGAAATTCACTAAATGTTTGCTTGTTACAGCTTCTTTCATTTTCCAGTTTTCATTTGTCTTTGCCCTTGAAGCGATTCGCGCAATGACAAATGGAAAATCAAAAATGAAAACTGGAAAATGAAATTGCCGCCAAATTTTTTGCCTGACTGCTTATTTCATGGCTGATTGATCCCCCATTCTTTTTTACGAATGCGGTCTCAAATTTCAAATTCTAGATTTGAGCTTGTCTTTACCCAGCGACCAGCGAGCCGTAAGTTTCCGGTCGCCGGTCGCGGAAGAATTGCCAGGTGTTGCGGACTTCGCGGATGAGATCGAGATTCAAATCGGCGACAACCAGTGCGTCTTCGTCGCGTTTAGCCTGAGCCAGAAGTTGTCCGCGCGGATCGCAGAAATAACTCTGGCCGTAAAATTCGCCTATGTTCCAGGGGGCTTCGTAACCGACTCGATTGATTGCGCCGACGAAATAACCGTTGGCCACGGCGTGCGCGGGCTGTTCCAATTTCCAAAGGTATTCGCTCAATCCGGCGACTGTGGCCGAAGGGTTGAAAACAATTTCCGCGCCGTTCAATCCCAAAGCCCGCGCGCCTTCGGGAAAGTGCCGGTCGTAACAAATGTAAACTCCGATGCGCGCAAAGGCCGTGTCGAAACACGGATAACCCAGATTGCCCGGTTTGAAATAGAACTTTTCCCAAAAGCCCGGCGCGACGTGCGGAATGTGATTCTTGCGATACTTGCCCAGGTATCTGCCGTCGGCGTCAATCACGGCGGCGGTGTTGTAATAAATGCCGGTGATTTCTTCTTCGTAAATGGGCACGACGATGACCATGCCGTATTGTCTGGCCAGTTCCTGCATCAGCTTTGTCGTCGCTCCATCAGGAATTTTTTCGACGGCTTCGTACCAGCGCGTTTGCTGTTCGGCACAAAAATACGGCGTGGTGAAGACTTCCTGCATGCACAAAATCTGCACGCCTTGTCTGGCTGCCTGTTCGATAAAGCCCAGATGTTTTTCGATGTTGAGCCGCTTGATCTCCGCCATTGGCGCATCGGTCGGCGCGGCGTTCTTCGCCTGAATCAATCCACATTTCACAATTCGTGCCATAAATGCTCCTTGGTAAAGTTCGTCGTCCCGCCTTCAGGCTGAAGGCTTTGATAACCAAGCCTTTTCCGCCCGAAGGCAGGACTACATGCTTTCAGGCGGAAAAATTCAGTTCCAGAAACTCATTCCTGAATTTTCCGTTCGGATCGTATTGCCGCATCAATTGCTGGAAATCCGCGTAACGTTCATAACGCGCCTTCAATTGCGCCGCCGTAATCGTAAACAACTTGCCCCAGTGCGGGCGTGCGCCAAACGCCGCCAATTGTTCTTCGACAATCGGCAGCAGCTTCATCACGGCGTCGGTGTGCTGTTTCCAGGTGAAGTGAATGGCCACGCTCGGGCGTTTGTAAGCAGTGCTCATCCACAGATTGTCGGCGGCAATGGTGCGAATTTCGGAAATGAACAAGTCTTGAATCCATTTGTCGCCCAGATTGTTGATGGCTTTCAGCGCCGCCACCGCGTTGCTCTGCGGCACGAAGTATTCGGCCTGTAATTCTTTGCCGCTGCTGGGCGTGAAATTCATTTTGAAATGCGGCAAGCGTTCGTGCCATGCACCCGGCACACCCATTTGGTCGGTGCAATTTTCCGCCGCCAGTTCGCGGATCGGATGCAGATTGCGTGTCGCCAGTTTCGCTCCATAAAGTTCGGGTTTTGCTTTTGTCGGCTTGTCGCCAGTGACAATTGATTTGACCCAAACTTCGCTGATGACGTTTTTCTGCCAGTCGCTGAACAAACTGACGCTGTAACCGGCGGACATGATCGCCTCGAAATTCTTTTCGAGTTCGGCAAACGGCAGGTTTTCGTAAACGTCCTGTTTAACCTGGAACGTGGGCAAAATATCCAGAGTGACTTTGGTGACGACTCCTAATCCGCCCAGATGCACCACTGCGCCAAGGAATTGCTCGCCGTCTTTTTCCCGCGTCAACGTCACGACTTCGCCCGCCGCAGTCACGAATTCCAGACCGGAAACCGCTGTCGCCAGATTGCCAAGCTTGACGCCGGAACCGTGCGTCGCCGTGGCGATGGAACCGGCGACGGAAATGTGCGGCAGCGACGCCAGATTGTGCAGCGCGAATCCTCGTTCTTGCAGGTATTCACCCAGCGTTCCGTAACGCACGCCTGCTTCGACGGTCACGGTTTTCTTGTCCGTGTCGAGCGCAAGAATCTTGTCGAGCTTTTTGGCTGAAAGCAGTTGATGCGGCGAGTCTGCGATTTTATTGAAGCAATGTTGCGTTCCCAGCGCGCGGATTTTTTCTGCCTGTTTGATTGCCGCTTGCACCTGTTCGACGGTTTCAGGATAGACAACCTTGCTGGTGCTGTATTCCAGATTGCCCGCCCAGTTTTTCAGCTTTTCCGGTGTGGCCGTTGTTTGCGATTCGGGCGCGTCAGATTTTTGGCATCCGCTGAGTGATGTGAGCATAGTGCCGGTGATCCCGGCGGAGGTCAGTTTCAAGAAGGTTCTTTTTTTCATCGTTCAACTCCTTGCATGAGTTGTGGGCTAAGATGCGTTTGTTTCAGTCGTCGAAACGGCTTTCATCAGCGCGAAATAAACAAAAAAGCCAATCGCAAAAGTCACAAACCATGCGTAAGTGTAAAGCGTATCCAGAAAACCCGGTTGCTGGATTTGACCGCCCGGCGTTGAAGCCGCGTGCAGAAAACCAGGTACGACCGGCGCAATGGCTACAACCAGCGCAATAATCGCGCGCCAGTTGAAGCCGTTCGAATAAGCATACTGCCCGCGCACATCGAACAACGCCGCCAAATCCAGCCGCTGTTTTCTGAGCGACCAGTAATCGCAGATCAATATGCCGGCAATCGCGCCCATCAATCCCGAATAACCGATCAGCCAGGTGAAAATGTAATCTCCCATAGAAGCCAGCAATTTCCACGGCATCATCAAAATACCTATGACTGCGGTAATCAGTCCGCCGCCGACATAAGAGATCGTTTTCGGATTGAGGTTGGAAAAATCGTTCGACGGCGAAACCACGTTAGCCGCCATATTGGTGGAAATCTGCGCGGCGAAAATCACCAGCGTGGCAAACAAAATTACAGTGAAGCTGTCGAAACGCTGGATCAACTGCACCGGATCGGGAATGGCCACGCCGTAAATCAGCAGCGTTGCGCTGGTCACCGCCACGCCGATGAAAGCAAACGCCGTCATAGTCATAGGCAAGCCCAACGCCTGACCCAGCATCTGCGACTTCTGCGACCGCGCGTAGCGAGTAAAGTCGGGAATGTTCAAACTGAGCGTCGCCCAATACCCGACCGAGGCAGTCAGCGCGCCCGGAAAGATCGTCCAGAAATTATTCTGCTGTTTTTGCAGCGCGCTCGATTCCGTCAGAACCCGGCCCAGCCCGCCTGCTCGCGATGACGCCCACCACAGCAAAACCGCGCCGCCTGCCAACAGCAATGGCGCCGACCAGGATTCCAGATGCTTGATGCCTTCGACGCCTTTCAGAATGATCCAGACCTGAATGCCCCAAAACAGCATAAATGCGATCCAGGTATGCACGGCGATGTTCATCACATTAGCGCCCATCGAATTCCAGCCGCTCCACATTCGGCCAAACAACGCATCCAGCGCCGTGCCGCCGATCCAGGTCTGAATCCCGAACCAGCCGCAGGCCACAATCGCGCGCAAAATCGCCGGAACGTTTGCCCCTTTCGTTCCGAACGCCGCCCGGCACAGCACCGGAAACGACACCCCGTATTTCGTTCCGGCGTGAGCATTAAGAATCATCGGAACCAGAACGATAGTGTTTCCGAGCAGGATGGTAATCATGGCCTGCCACCACGACATCCCGGCTTCGATAAAGCCGCCGGCCAGGGTGTAAGTCGTGATCACCACGCTCATTCCTATCCACAGCGCAGCTATGTTCCAGGTAGACCAGGTGCGTTGTTTGATTGTCGTTGGCGCAAGGTCGGCGTTCCACAGCGGGCTGGCGGAAACATCCTGGCGCAATTCTTCATAGTCGCGCTGGGAGATGGAGGTCTCTGTTTTCATCGCAAAATTTCTCTCGCTCTGACTTGAAATGCCGCCGTCGAATGCGGCAGATGCTTTTTGACGATCAATCGCAATTCGTTCATCAGGTCCGGCTCTGATTTGGCAATTCGCGCGGCAACGGTCATGGCAAAAGCTCGAACAGCAATCGGTTCATCCGCGTTGTCGAGCAGATCAACGGCGTGGGCGTAAACTTTGCCGGTCATTCGTTTGGGAATTTCGATGTATTGCAGCAACCGCATGACATTGCGTTTGACTGCAACGTGCAGGTCTTCGCGGTCTAAACACGCCAGCAGCTTGAGCAAATACGGCAGAATCAATTTCGGATGCAATTCCGCGCAATAACTCATCGGCCAGGCGGCGCGTTGCGTCAGCCGATAATCTCCGGCAAAAAACAACTTCATCAATTCGGCAAAGCGTTTGGGGTCATCGCCGATGAATTCGACGATGGCCATTGTCCGCTGTTTGGAATGCCCGCTCATCAGGACTTGCCGAATGTCCATCACTTTCTCATTTGGCTCAACAGGTCATTGTGAGAAGTCGTTGGTTCATCTCGCCGTTCCGCAGCTATTGCTAAATCTTCCAGGTCTTCAATCAAATCGCGGAATTTCGCCAGTGAAAGAATTACTGCGGTCTTCTCTCCTGATTGGTTGGTCACGTACTGAACATCAAGCTGTTTGAGGTCTATCATAAATTTCCTTTTCACTTCGCGCCGGTCGTGCCGCGTTTCAAAAACTGTCCTGCGCCGGTTTTGCCTTTCCATTCGCCGTGTTCGACGATGATATTGCCGCGCGAGAGAACGACTTCAGTCACGCCTTTTACTTTCCAGCCTTCGTAAGCGCTGTAATCCACTCGCATGTGGTGAGTCGCCGCGCTGATGGTTTGTTCGCGATTCGGGTCGAAAACAACGATGTCCGCGTCCGAACCGACGGCAATCGTTCCTTTGCGCGGAAACAGGCCGAAGATTTTGGCCGCCGCCGTCGAAGTCAGTTCGACAAACCGGTTCAAACTGATGCGGCCTTGTGCGACGCCGCCGTTGTAAATCAGGCTCATGCGGTGTTCGACGCCGGGACCGCCGTTGGGAATCTTGCTGAAATCGTCAATGCCCAACTCTTTCTGTTCTTTCATGCAGAATGGGCAATGGTCTGTGGAAATTACTTGCAGATCGTTCATCCGCAACCCGCGCCAGAGCAATTCCTGGTTTTCCTTGGCGCGCAAAGGCGGAGTCATGACGTACTTCGCGCCTTCAAACCCCGGCTGTTCGTAATGGCTGTAATCCAAAAACAGGTACTGCGGACAGGTTTCGGCGTAAGCAGGCAATCCCAGATCGCGCGCGTTCTGGACTTCTTTCAGCGCGTCGTAACAGCTCAGGTGAACAATGTAAACCGGCGAGTTGGCCATTTCGGCGATGGCGATGGCGCGATGTACGCCTTCTGCTTCGGCTTTGGTGGGCCGCGTCAGCGCGTGATATTTCGGCGCGGTGTGCCCGGCGGCCAGCGCGCGTTTGACCAGCACGTCAATCACCACTCCGTTTTCGGCGTGCATGCAGATCAATCCGCCGTGTTCGCCCGCCGCCGTCATCGCCTTGAAGATCGTGCCGTCATCCACCAGAAAGACGCCCGGATACGCCATAAACAACTTAAAGCTGCTGACGCCCTGATCCATCATCGCTTTCAATTCCGGCAAACGTTCATCCGGCAGATCGGTGCAGATCATGTGGAAACCGTAATCGGCCACGGCTTTGCCTTCGGCTTTGGCGAACCACACGTCCAGAGCTTCGTTCAGCGATTGCCCTTTGTATTGCACGGCGAAATCAATGATCGTCGTCGTGCCGCCAAAAGCAGCCGCGCGCGTGCCGGTTTCAAAATCGTCGGACGAAGAGGTTCCGCCAAACGGCAAATCCATGTGCGTGTGTGGATCAATGCCACCGGGAATGACCAGCTTGCCAGTGGCGTCAATCGTTTTGTCTACCGAACCGACAACAGCAGAAAGGTCCTTGCCGATCATGGCGACGGTTTCGCCGTCAATCAGAATGTCGGCGATGTAAGAATCTACGGCGGTGACGATGTGGCCGTTTTTGATCAGGGTTCGCATGAAAATCACTCCTGTGTTGAACGAAGTTGCGTCAGCAATTCTGAAGGCATGAGGGCGGGAATCAACGAATCATGAAAACCATCCTTGTCACGCGTGACAATCGCATCAATCCCAGCAAGCGTGGCACAAGCGATCTGCAAATTGTCTTCAAAATCATTTCCGAACAAATCAATGGCTTCTTCCAACGCTCTGCGATCAACTGCGCAAATTGCAAAAGCGTCAAGGCATAAGCGAATAGTATCAAGCGCAACTGCTTGTCCCTTTTGTTTTCGCGCAATATAGAAAATGTCGGTCAGCGAGGAAGCGGTTAAACACCCCAGAATCTTTCCGTCATCGCAGGCTTGCCAACATGCCGCAGCATCCACATCCCACGGCGCACGCCTCGGCAAGGCATCAAGCACAACGTTGGTGTCAAAAAGCACTTGCTTCATCCGTATTTCTCCATGCGATGCTCATCCAACCATTGTTTGACTTCAGCATCGGTTGGCGCGGGCTGATCCGTTGCGAGCAAACCCAGGGCTTCGCTCAAGGTCGGTCGTTTTTGTCTGGGCGGCTCGACTCTTGAAGAAATCATTTTCAACACGTCATTCACCAATGCTTGCTGTTGAGTAGGTGGCCATTGGCTGACGACATTTAGAATACTGTTGTAATTGAGCGTTTCAACCTGATTCATTCTTTCTCCCTTCACGTTGGCAGTTCGCCGAACTGCTCGCGGTAGCGTGCCAGCGTCGCTTCAAGCTCAGTCAGCTTTTGATGGGCGGCGGCAAATTCATTAGTAGTCGGCAAAAACTGTTCAGTTGCCGGATCAAACAACCGAAGCGTTTCGCCTGTGTTCACCAGTTCCAGGCCAAGAGCCTCGCTTTTCACTCTCCCGTCTTTGATTTCCAGTTCGACGTACTTGCCGTTTTCCAGCCGGTATCCGACCAGTGGATCATCCAGATAATCGTATTCGGGATCGAAGATGAAGTACTCCTGCACACCCAATTCTTCGTAGAGCCGCCATTTGGTCTGCAAATCCTCTTTCCAGGTTTTGCGCGAAGTCAGTTCAATAATGATTTGCGGAGCGACACCTTCTTCCCAGAGCTTGTAAATTCGCCGCTCACCTTTCGGCACTCCTCGTACGACAAACACGTCCGGCGCGAAGCATTTGGCTGGACTTCCCTCGACGTAATAAACCAACAGATTACCGGAGACATAAACATCAGGTTCATTCTGAAAATGAGTCTCCAGAGTAAATATGAGGGTTGTCAGCAATCTTCGGTGAATATCAGTTTCGGCCATAGGCTTCCCATCACTTTCCGGATAAAGCGGCACCGCTGTGGCTTTGGTCTGAGCTTTCGTTTGATGAGCGAACATAAGTGTTTCTCCGTTTGGTTAAATCGTCGCCAGGGCTTCATCCAGAGCCGTCACCATTTCGTCCATGTCGTCTTTCGTTGCAATCAGCGGCGGCCCGATGCGTATGCAGTTGCCGTACAGTCCGCCTTTGCCAATCAGCACGCCGCGCTTTTTGGTTTCCTCGAAAACTTTCAACACGGCTTGCGGATGCGGTTCTTTGGTTTTGCGGTCTTTGACCAGTTCCAGCGCCTGCATCAAACCGAGTCCGCGGACGTCGCCGATGATTTCGTATTTTTCCATCAAGCCCATCAATTTTTCGCGCAGGTGATCGCCAACGACTTTGGCGCTGTGGATAAGGTTTTCGGTTTCGATGACTTCGATGGTGGTCAACGCGGCGCGCGTCGAAACAGGGTTGCCGCCAAAGGTCGAAAACGTCAGCGTAGGCACAGCGGCGGCGACTTCGGGCGTGGCAATTGTCCAACCAATCGGGAATCCCGCAGCCATGCCTTTGGCCGAAGTGATGAGATCCGGTTCCACGTCCCAATGTTCGATGCCGAACCATTTGTCGCCGGTGCGTCCCCACCCGGTTTGAACTTCGTCGGTAATGAATACGCCGCCGTATTGACGGACGATGGCGATGGCTTCTTTGAAGTATTCCTTCGGCGGAGTGATGTACCCGCCGACGCCCAAAATCGGTTCGGCCATAAACGCCGCGATGTTGCCGGAAGTGGCCGTTTCGATCAGCTCTTTCAAGTCTTTGGCGCAGGCCAGATCGCATTCCGGATAAGTCAGTTTGAACGGGCAGCGATAACAGTAAGGCGCGGGCGCGTGGTAATACCCGGCAACTTGCGTGGGCAGGACTTTCCAACTGCGATGGCCGCCAGCGCTTTGCGCCGCCGCCGAACGTCCGCTGTAACTGTGGCGCAAGGTGATGATTTCCTGCCGCCCGGTGTACAGCTTGGCGGCCATCGTTGCCGTTTCGTCAGCTTCGGTTCCGCTGTTGGTGAAGAAGGATTTTTCCAGCTTGCCCGGCGTGATTTCGGCCAGCTTGGCGGCCAATTGAGACTGCGGCGCGTTGGCATAGAGCGTCGAAGTGTGTGTCAGTTTTTGGACTTGATCCACGACGGCTTCGGTGATTTGCGGATGCGCGTGCCCCAAACTGGTGGTCAGCACGCCGCCAAAACAATCCAGGTATTTATTGCCAGCGTCATCCCAGACGTGCATCCCGGAGCCGTGATCCAGCGCAATCGGCTCCTGGTAATACATCGTGACGGCGGGAAAGAGAAAATCCTTGTGCTTTTGAACGGTATCGGAAGTCGAAGCTTTGTTTTCGGCGCTCATAAATGACAGTTCTCCTAAAACGAATGGAAGTTTTGCAATAACGCGATGGCTCGCATTATTGCACTGTCATTTGTCGCCGCCAAAAGGATTTTAGCCGGCCTTGTTTCGCATGAAGTCGGCAAGCTGTGCGAAGTTGCGCGACAACTGTGTGCGAGCCAATCCGTCGGTGATGGTTTCTTCCAACGCCTGGTTCATACACCACAACCATTGGTCGCGCTCCGATTCGCCAATCGGGAAGGGAAGATGGCGAGCGCGCAACCGCGGATGGCCAAAGCGTTCGATGTACATTGGCGGCCCGCCCGACCAACCGACCAGAAACCAGTAAAGTTTATTGCGCGATTCCGTCAAATCAGCCGGATGCAGCGCGCGAATGCCAGCGGCTTCGGCTTGCGAATCCATTAAATCGTAAAACCGGTCTACCAGTCGGCGAATGACCGTTTCGCCGCCAATTTGTTCAAAAAGAGTTTGTGGTTGCGTCATAAGGTAAAGAAAAGTCCGTTGTTTATTGAACGACGGCGATTATAACGACCGGCCAAAAGTTGGCAAAGATCGCATCCGTTGAGTAAGATGCCAACGGAGTCATCCAAACTGTTTCAAAAGATAATCAATTCATTTATCGCGCAATCATCAAAGCAGTTGCGCCAAAGCAGAGGAGATATTTTTATGGCACAAGCACAACAAGCAATGGAGCCGGAAGTGGCTCAACCCTTAACCGTTTTGTCCGAAGAAGAGCGGCTGTTTGCCGCCAGCGTACGCGAATTCGCCGAAGCCGAAGTCAAACCTTACGTCCGCGAAATGGACGAAAAACAAAAGATGCGCCCGGAAATCATCGCCAAGTGTTTCGAACTCGGTTTGATGGGCATAGAACCCGGCGAAGAATACGGCGGTTCGGGCGGTTCGTTTTTCATGGCCTGTCTGGCGATTGAAGAACTCGCGCGCGTGGACGCCAGCTTGAGCGTCATGGTGGACGTGAACAACACGCTGACCATCAATGCGTTTTTGAATTACGGCAACGACGCTTTGAAAAAGAAATACATCACGCGATTGGCGACCGATACCGTCGGCGCGTATTGCCTGAGCGAAGCCGGTTCCGGTTCGGACGCGTTTGCGCTGCAAACCCGTGCTGAAGACAAAGGCGATCATTACCTGATTAACGGTCGCAAGATGTGGATCACCAACGGCAACGAAGCGGGTATTTTCATTGTCTTCGCCAATCTCGATCCGTCGAAAGGCTACAAAGGCATCACGGCGTTCGTTGTCGAAAAAGGTTTTGAAGGCTTCACCGTCGGCAAGAAAGAAGACAAGCTCGGCATTCGCGCTTCTTCCACCTGCGAACTTCTATTTGATAACTGCAAAGTGCCGAAGGAAAACGTGCTCGGCGAAGTCGGCAAAGGGTACAAAATCGCGATTGAAACCCTGAACGAAGGCCGCATCGGCATCGGCGCGCAGATGTTGGGGCTGGCGCAGGCTGCGTACGAAGCCGCACTCGGGTACACCAAAGAGCGCAAACAATTCGGCCAGGCCATTTGCGAAAACCAGGGTGTGCAATTCCAACTGGCGGAAATGGCTGTCCAGATCGAAGCCGCCCGCTTGATGGTCTACAACGCCGCCCGACTGAAAGACGCCAAACAACCGTTCATCAAACAGGCCGCGATGGCCAAACTTTTCTCTTCGGAAGTCGCCGAAGCAGTGGCTTCGCTGGCGGTGAACCTGTACGGCGGATACGGGTACGTCAAAGATTATCCGGTCGAAAAATACTTCCGCGATTGCAAGATCGGCCAGATTTACGAAGGCACGTCGAACATGCAGAAACAGACGATTGCCAAAATGTTGCTGGCTGAATAGCTTTTTTCAGGAGGCATTATGGAACTCAATCTGGTTGAACAGGTCAGCGCCAAAGTCGCGTCATTGCCGTTGGAGCAACAGCAAGAAGCGCTGGCAATGGTCGAGGCGTTGGAGAAACGCACTCTCAACTCGGCGGCTTTGCGCTCACACAGGCTCAAGGGCGTAACTGCCGGACCGGGCCCAAAACTCACGTTGGCTGATTTGAAAGAAGCGCGACGCGAGGTGTGGGGCGAAGATGTGGAGAGTAAAGAATGAGCGTGGTTGCCGATACACACGCCATTATTTGGTATGTTGATTCGCCAACTGATCTGACTTTGGCGGCGACATCCGCAATGGATGCCGCCGCCAATGATCCAACACAACGAATTTTCCTTTCGGCAATCAGTTTGATTGAAATGCAGTACCTGACCGAAAAGGGGAAGATTAAACCAACGGTGCTGCCAGCAGTGTTGGCTGAAATTGATAATCCACAACCAATTCTTGAAGTTATCCCGATTGACCGAAGAGTTTCTGACTCTGTGGGACAGATTCCTCGTTTGCCCGTTCCTGATATGCCCGACCGCATTATTGCAGCAACGGCTCTCCTTCTTAACCTGTCATTGGTCACCGCCGATACGAAAATCCGTGCGTTATCAAATGTCGTGACGGTTTGGTGACACATCGAGGCTACCTTGAAAACATCTGCAATTACTTCTGAAGATTTGTGCGGCGTATTTTCCGTTCCGCCGCTGGCTCGCAAAGATGACGCTCGCCGTTCGCTGGATTTCGAGCAGAATGATTTGATCGTCAAACACATTGCCGCCGGAGGCATCACCCGATTTCTGTACGGCGGCAACGCCTTTCTGTATCACGTGACACTGGCCGAATACGAAGCCTTGCTGGAATGGCTGAGCGGGTTTGCTGACGAGCATTGGGCAATCCCCAGCGCTGGGCCTTCCTATGGCCGAGCGATAGATCAGGCGGAGTTGCTGCGCAAATACAATTTCCCCGCAGTGATGCTGTTGCCGTGCAGCGATCCGCGCGATGCCGCTGGATTGGAAAGAGGCTTGCGCGAATTCGCCGATGCCTCCGCAACCAAACTGATTTTGTACTTGAAAGAAGAGAACAACTTCGGCGCAGACAAAGAAGCGGGTCTGGATGTCGTCGCCAAACTCGTTGATGAAGGTCTGTGCGTAGCCATCAAATACGCCGTCGTTCGCCAAGACCCGCGCCAGGATGCGTATCTGGAATCCTTGCTGACTCGCGTTGACCGCGATCTGGTGGTCAGCGGCATCGGTGAACGCCCGGCGGTGGTTCACATGCGAGATTGGAAATTGCCTGGCTTTACGACCGGCACGGGCTGCATCGCTTCGCGCCAGAGCCAGCAATTGTTCGAAGCCTGCGCGCGTGGAGATTTTGCCGAAGCTGAAAAATTGCGCGAACTGTTCATCCCGCACGAAGACCTGCGCGACGCCTGGAGTCCGGCCAAAGTCCTGCACCATTCGACGGAACTGGCCGGAATTGCCAAAACCGGTTCGCTGCCGCCATTCCTGTCGCCGCTTTCGGCGGAGCGATTAACGGAGCTTGCGCCAGTTGCCCAACGGCTCGTTTCTCAAAGCTAAAAGTAAACGGTCGCTTTTTCAGGAGTCAGCCGAATGCCAGTAGCCAAACTCCGAGCAGTGATTGACCCCAATGTGCTTTTCGAGGATTAACGAAGCAGGGCGGAGCTTGTGGCCTGATCGTGGACGCGTGGCGTGCAGGATTGATCGAAGCCTGCGCATCCAATGCTCTCGCTTATGAATACGAAAATGTCCTGGAACGCAAACTATCGTCCCGGCGTTGGACGCAAATCCAGCCTGTCTTACACAGCTTGTTGCAACAAGCCGAGTTTGTGACAATCTATTTCTCCTGGCGCCCGAGTTCGCCCGATTCGGGAGACGAACACGTGATTGATTGCGCCATGAATGCGGACGCGACGGTTGTGACCGCAAACAAACGGGATTTTGCACAAGCTCAACAGACTTTAGGCTTGCGCGTGATGGCGCCCGTAGAATTTGTGACGGAGCTAACCCGTTCGAAGTAATCGCGAGTTTTATCTGCGGAGAGAATTGCCATGAATACCGTAACGCTGAACTTGCCTGATGCCCTATACCGCCAGTTGGAAGGATTGGCGCAAACCGAAGGGCTTTCCCTGAGCCAGTACCTGTTGAACGCCATGACAGCGTATGCCGCGTCGAATTACCGTGTGCGCGCAACGTCTGATGCCGAACGCCTGCAACAACGCGCCGAATTCCTCGCCCTGCTCCATCGCCTGGGAACCGCCACCGAAGAAGAACTGGATCGCGCGCTGGCCGAACGCGACCCCATTCCCCCTGAATCGGAACTCAGCGCCGAGACGGCGGCCAAACTGCGCTCTTTGATTGAAACGCGCAAAGTGGGACGCATTGGATAGTGATCGGCAACAGAGCATTCGTGCTGGATGACGCCCGAATGAGCGAGGCGCGCCTGGGACAGGTTTTGTTCGGGCGGCAGTGCGGCGATAAAGGCTTGCTGGTCGCCGTAAGGACACTTTTCGAGACGAGTGATTCGTAATGATTACGCGCAAACTGTTGTGGGTGGATGGCTTGGCCGGCTTGATTGCCGGAGTTGCTATATTACTGGTAAGTAATTGGCTGCAAGAGTGGTACCGGTTGCCTATGAATCTGCTGCTCTTAAATGGCGCGGCCAATCTAACCTATGCTTGTTACTCACTTTCCCTGGCAATGCGAACGAGGCGACCAAAAGTTCTCATCCTGTTACTGATTGTTGCCAATCTGACGTGGGCAGTTCTTTGTTTGCGATGGGCATTTGTTTATTCAGGAACTGCCAGCCTGTTTGGTCTTGCTCACCTGATAGGCGAGGCGCTGTTTGTCGGCGGATTGGCAAGCCTGGAATGGCGTTGGCGTGAGCAGTTGCGAACAGCAGTTTGAACGTTTTTCAATCCCAACCGCGCTGGCGTTTAAGCCCAACGCAGCCGCTGAACTTGCTATCGCCTTTGATCGGCGATCCAGCCAATTATGGTAAACTCCCACGCGTTTACCGGCACACCAATCCAGACAAAGGAAAGCACCATGGAATTTGCAATTACCTTCAAACCCGACATGACTCCCAAACGCATTGTCAGCTTGACCAAACAGGCCGAAGCGGCAGGTTTCAATTACGGTTGGATGTTTGATTCGCATGTGTTGTGGCAGGAACCGTTTCCATTGATGACGTTGATGGCGGCGAATACCGAACGCATGCGAATTGGCCCTTGCGTGACCAATCCGGCGGTGCGCGATTGGACGGTGACGGCCAGTTTGTTCGCTACGCTCAACCGCATTTCGGGCGGGCGAATGGACATCGGCATCGGGCGTGGAGATTCATCGCGCCGCGTGATGGGCAAACGACCTACGACGCTGGCGGTGCTCGAAGAATGCGTGCAAACCATCCGCGATTTGTGCAGTGGCAAGCAAATCACTTACGAAGAAAAAGAAATTCAGATGGCTTGGGCTGACGCGGGAGTGCCGCCGATCTGGGTTGCCGGTTACGGGCCGAAGGCGCTGCGCTGCGCGGGCAAAATTGGCGATGGCGTGATTTTGCAATTCGCCGATCCGCATTTGATCAAATGGTGTTTGCAGTTTGTTCGCGAAGGCGCCGAAGAAGCCGGACGCGATTTTTCAAAAATCAAAGTCATGGCTGCGGCTCCGGTGTGGGTGTCGGATGATCTGAATGTGGCTCGTGATCGAGTTCGCTGGTTTCCGGCGCTGGTTTCCAACCATGTGGTTGATCTGGTTTCCAAATACAAACCCGAAGAATTGCCGGAAGAACTGACCGCCTTCATCCGCGACCGCAAAGGTTACAACTACCTGCACCACGCCGAAGTCGGCAGCAGCAACGCCGAATTCGTCACAGATGAAGTCGTGGATCGGTTTTGCATTGTCGGCAATGTGCAGGAACAGTTGCGCCGATTGAAAGAACTGGCCGATGTCGGCGTGACGCAGTTCAACATTTACCTGATGTGCGGCGACGAAGAACAAACGGTTGATGTGTATGGGAGCGAAGTGATTCCGGCGTGCGATTAAACCGGTGTCTTGGGTTGAAAAGATGAATTTCGTCGTTCTTTTGCTGTTGAGCAGAATGTTACACCGATGCCGAAGTCGTCTCAGGACTCGGCTTTACTCGGCTAAAAGCTTGGCTCTTTCCAGATGACTGGGCTACACTTGAGTCACAAATACCTTCAACGACAAGCTCTACGTCAACCAACCGTAAGCCGAACGGCGTCAAAGGAGGACGATGTGACATTCAAAATTGGTCAGAAGGTCGTTTATCCCACGCAAGGCATCGCCATTGTCGAGCAAATCGAAACTCGCCAGATCAACGGAGAAGAGCAGCTTTTTTATCTGCTCCGGCTGCATGCCAATAATTCCATGGTCATGGTTCCAATCCGCAACGCTGAAGAAGTAGGGTTGCGGACTCTGATCGCCAAACGCAGATGCGAGGAATTGCTGACTGTGTTGGCGGACGATTTCCATTCGCCGCCGACAGCCTGGAAAGACCGGTTCAAGGAATTTTCCGAAGCCATGCGCCACGGCGATTTGTTCGCCATCGCCGAAGTGCTGAAAACGCTGACGTATCTGAACCGCCAAAAGCCGTTGTCGTTTCGTGAAAAACAAATGCTCGAACGAGCGCAATATCTGGTCGTCAGCGAACTGGCCATGGTCTGCCGCAAAGCGGAATCTTCCGTTTCGCCGCTGGTCGAACAGGCGCTGATTTCCGCTTGCCATAAACACACAACGACCGCTTGATAGAAACGTCGCAACCATTCGTTTCGCATTTTGTAAGACAAATGTCAGCTAACAGCCGCTAGCCGCAAGTTATAAACCCGGTTCTGAAATTGACTGAAAGTGATTTGCAGGTCTGCGCGCCGGAACCAGAAATTATCGCGACAATCGGCGTTACACCACACGGAACAATGAGCCACGAATCTTCATATCTGTTATTGCTGGCGACAGGAGCGGACGCCCGCGAACGCCTGTCGGATTTCCTTTCCGGCAGTCACAGTTTGGTTGATTTGGCGACAGGCTTTTCCAAAGAATGGAATGCCAGCAATGACGCCACAGAACATCAAGTGGCTTTGCTCGGCAAACTGCCTGTGCCGGCAACGGATAAAGATGTCATGAACTCCTGCCTGGAGTTGATGCGCGATTTCGGCTCGATGGCTGAAAGCCGTGGGTTGACCATAGAAACGCTGTTGCACATCCAGCCAGCGTTATCAGGAATGCCCGATCTGTCCGTTGGGTTATTGCTGCCGCGTTCTCAGCCGTTCAATTACACTCAATGTCAAAATCTGGAAGAATTGACTCTGGCCGTTCGTGACGTTCTTGAATGCCAGCGATTGAAAGAAACCACTCGACAGAAACCCTTGATCGAACGCCTGATGGAAAGCAGCGCAGCGTTGTTGAGCGAAAACGGGCGTTCAGAAGTTTTGCGTCGCATCCTGCAGGTCGTTCAGGAAAGCGGTTTTGAGCGTGTCAGACTGTATCTGCTTACCGCTGACGGACAGACGCTGCGCGGCGAAGCTCAGGTGGGAATGAAAGAATCGCGTTTTGAAGGCGTGGAATGGCCGGTGAAAACCGACCTGCACTTTCAAAAATTATGCGAAGCCGGACACCCGCTTTTGCTCAGACCGATCCCAGGCCAGCCCGAACATTCCGAAGAACAATTGGATAAAGAAGGATTGACCGAATGGGTGAGCGTGCCGTTGTTGTTGCGCGGCAAGGTCATCGGGCAATTGTCCGCTGACAACAAATTCAATCGTCGTCTGATTTCAGAATCCGAACTTGAGCCGTTGAAGCTGTTTGCCGCGTTGGCCGCTGCGGCAATTGAAAAAGCCGAATTGATCGAAAAAGCCGAACAGCGCGCCAGAGAGATGGAAGCTTTGAGGCGTACGACGGAAGCCATCACCGCCGCACCCACGCTGGAACGGACGAAACTGTTGCGCGCGATCATCGCTCACGCCGTCGAATTGTTGCAGGCCAGAAGCGGCGGATTGTATGAATACCACTACGAACGAGGCGAATTGGTTCTGGTGGAAGATCACAACCGGCAGGATTTTGTCGGCCAGATTTTGAAAGTGGGCGAAGGCGTTGCCGGGCGACTTGTGTTGAGCGGCGAACCGTGTCGGATCATTGAAAATTACAACGAACATCCAGACCGCGCCGCCGTTTTTGAAACCCGTCGCAGTTTCGGTTCCGTGCTGGAAGTTCCATTGCGATGGCAGGATCGTGTCATAGGCGTGCTTTACGTTGACGATCAGGTGGGACGGAAATTCACCACCGAAGATGCCAGGCTGTTGGCGTTGTTCGCGCATCAGGCAGCGATTGAACTGGTCAAGCAGGAATTGCTGGCTCAGGACGAAAACAAGCTGAAACGTCTGGAAAAACTTTCGCGTTCGACGACGGAAATCATGAGCAATCTGGGGAAATTGAAACTCCACGAATTGCTGACCCTGGTTGCCCGCCACGCAACGGAAATTCTGACGGCGGAAACCTGCGGAATTTCGCTGGCCAGCGGAAAAGACGTTTTGAGCCTGGAAGCGTTTCACGGCCATCGCGACGGCAGCGTTTACCGAGGACAACAATTTTCGATTCAGAGCGGCGACAAAACCGGATTGACCGGACACATCGCCTATCAGGGCAGATTGTTCAACGCCTTTGGCGAAAAGCTGCAGGGCCATAAAGCCGTCCGCAACCGGCAGAGTTCGACTACACCGTCAGGGCAATGTTATTCGGTTCTGGCCATTCCACTGCGAAACAACCACGGCGATTTGATAGGGCTGTTGCGCGCTGACAACAAGCTGAAAGACGACGGACGCCCTTCTCCGACACAGGCTTTTACCAAAGAAGATGAATGGATCATCAGCATTTATGCCGAAGTCGTCGCCGTATGCGTGGAAAACGCGCGTCTGGTCGAACAGTTGCGAAACCATCGGGAGCGATTGATTGACAGTCTGCCACACGCCATCATCGCCATTGACCGCAAAGGCATCGTCACCGATTTCAGTTGGCAGGCCGAAAGAATTCTCGGTTACAAGAAAGCGGAAGTCCTGGGACAGGATGTCAGAATGCTGTACAGAGACGGAGAGCCGAACCACATCGGCCAATTGCTCAAAGACAGCAGGGACGGCAAGATCAACAACGTCGAAGCAATCGTCAAAAGCAAGGACGAAGAGCTGATTCCAGTTCAACTGTCCGCCTCGAATTTCTACGACGAAGAAGAAAATCGAATCGGCAGCATCGGTTACTTTGAAGATGTTCGTTTGCTCAGGGAATATCAGCATCGTCTGGAATTGGTTTTGAAAGCCAGCGACCTGATGGCCAAGGCGGACAATCTTTCCGAAGGATTGCAAAGTCTGGCCCGCATGCTGGTGACGCTTTTCCCCGGCAACCTCTGTCTGATTTCGTTGCTCGACGAAAGTGGAAATTCGTTGACTGCCCAAGCCGGGACTTGCGACCCGAACCACTTTGCCGGCGACGCCAACTGGCAAGCGCCCATCGGGACGAATTACCCGATTGCGATTTATCCCGGTCTGCTGGAATTCCTTCAAACCGGCAAGGCGGCCCGCTTCAAACACAGCCAGGAACATCGCCGCGAAACATTGAAACAGGCGCAATTGGCGCTCGGTTTGTCGCAACCTCTGCGGTCTTTGTTGATGATTCCCTTGCGATTGGGAAAACGTCCGCTCGGCCTGCTCAGCTTGTTGGAAACCTGCGACGAATCGCAAAGTCAGTTTCTGAAAAAAGAAAACATCGAATTGGCCGAGGCGATTGCCTCTCAAACGACCATACTCGTTGACCGAATTCGTTCTGCTGAACGTCGCGTAATCGAAAACGAAGATGAACGCCGTCAGTTGGAGCGATTACGAATCGCCGTCGAAGCGTTGGCTCGCGTCACTGAGCCGGGGAAAGTTCCGCGACAAATTCTCAACAGCGCACAGGAAATTTTGCAGGCGGACGCCGTTGTCTTTTGGTTGTTTGACAACGACCAAAACAAGTTCCTGCCTGACATCTCGCTTGCCGCGGGAATTCCAGACAAAATGTGGGCCAAATATCAGGCCACCGGCCCCTACGAGGGCGGCACCGCTTATGAATTGTTCAAACAACAATGGTTTGCCACGAATGATCTGAAAGAAACGCAAAATAAGGAATTTTTCGGTCCCTTCAGCCGGGCATTGCTGGCGGAATTCGATACTAGGTCTTTTCAAGGGATCGCATTGTCGGTAGGGGCGGAAAAGCTAGGCGTGATTTATGCGCTTTACCGACAGCCGGTAAATTTCGGAGAAAGGGAACGACGAACCGCTCTCAATTTCGCTCGCAATGCAGCCTTGAATCTGAAACGAGCGAAACTGGCCGAACAGGTCAGTTCGATCAACAAAGCCGCAAAAGCCGTCGCCAAAAGCATCGTTCTGGATGATCGCAAGGCGACATTGCGCTCCATTGTCGAAGAAGCCAAAAAAGCCAGCCAGTGTGACGCTGTGGTGCTGTATGAATACGAACAGGAAAAACGAGCCATCCGCCATCCCATTTTTGTCGGCGTTCACCAACCAAAGAAAATGCGCGACCCGGAAAAAGGCTGGGAACATCCGCTGGTGCATAAGCTGCTGGATAAAGCCGAACCGCGCGTGATTGACAATCTGGCCGAAGACCAGGATTTCAAGGATCGCAGTTTCGCGCGCGAAGAAAAAATTCAATCCTGTATAGCCATTCCGCTGCTGGCCACACGGCAAAAAGTCGGCGTCATGTTTTTCAACTATCGCCGCCGCCGCCGGTTTACGACTGAACAGGTTGAAAACGTACAGTTTTTTGCCGACCAGGCCGCCGTTGCCATTCGTTATTCCCAGTTCGCCGACGACAAGGCTGAACAATTGAAACAGCAGGAATCGCTGGTCAGCCTTTCCGGCAAATTGCGAAACGCGCCGACGTTGCAGGAAACCATGGATGTCGCCGTCCAACACACCGCCGCCATGATGGAAGTCGAATGCTGCAACATCGTTTTACCCGATCCGAATGGCGAGTTGAGGCCGCGCGCTTATTTCGGCTGGCTGGATGAGGAAGTCGCCAAGCTCAAGCTGGCCAAAGGTTATGGGTCGCAATCCGGTTATACGATGTTGCAGAAAGAGCCTGTCGTTGTTGACGATTATTCAAGCGAAACGAGGTTTGAATTTCCGCAAGGCGTCTTGGAGCGCGGCATCGAATCGGGGTTGAGCGTACCGATGATGCGCGGCGACGAAATAATCGGAGCCATGCTGGTTTATTCAACTCAGCATCGCCATTTCACCGCTGAAGATTGTTATCTGCTGCAATTGATCGCCAATCAAACAGCCATCGCCATTCGCAGCACCGAACGATATGAACAACTGCAACGGCGCAACGATCACTTCCAAGCCATTCATAACGCCAGCAAGGCCATTACGGCCAGTTTCGGGCGCGAACGAGACGTGTTGGATGAAATCGTGCGACAGGCAGTCGAAGGGTTGACGGAAGCCGGATCGAGCAAGGTCGCCGTCGGAACGATTCAGATTTATGACGAAAAACGAAGCGCGTCGCAGATGATAAGCATTTATCCGGCTGACAAATTTCCAGACCTCAGCAAACGTGTAGGCGATGTCTGGTCGCTGGACAGATGCCGGGAGAAGATCGGAATCGCGGGTCGGACGATACTGGAAGGCAGGTCGCAACGGGTTGACGATGTCAGACTCGATCCCGATTACCTGTCGTTTAACAAGGCCACTCGTTCGGAATTGTGCGTGCCGATGTGGGACGGAGATAAAGTCATCGGAGCGATCAACGTTGAAAGCCACGACCTCAAAGGCTTTGACGACGACGACCAGACGACTTTGGAGACCCTGGCCGAACACGCCGTCATCGCCATCAAAAACGCTCGCCAATTCGAGGAGTTGAAGGAAAGCAAATTGCAGATTGGCGCGCGGACGGCGTTGGCCTGGATGGGGATGGCCAACAATGCCTGGCGTCATGTCATCGCCCGTGACGCTTCGGATATTGGAAAAAAGGCCGTCTTGATCCGCGAGTTCATCAAACGCGATGGCCTGAATCATCCGCGCATTGTCGAGCATCTGGAACAAATCGAGGCATTGGTGAAAAGCATCCATGTAAAACCGATCACCGCTCCGCTGTCTTCGGAAGAAGGCGTGGCCATGGTCAACGTCAATGATCTGGTTGCTGAACGCTTGAACCAGCTTCGTCAGAATGCGAGTTATGGCGCCATCAAACTCGAAGTCAGTGTGTTCGCTGGAAGGCCATTGACGGTGTGGACGAGTTCTGAATGGTTGCGACGAGCGCTGGATATTCTGGTGGACAACGCCGCCGACGCGGTCAAGCCGCTGGAAGCAAACAGGCGTGTGATCACCGTGACGACGGATTTGGTGAATGATGAAGTGAAAATTTGCGTGGCTGATCGTGGACCGGGGATTCCGGCGTCCATCAAACCGCTTCTTTTCAAAACCCGAATCGAACACAGCAAGGGATTCGGCATGGGATTGTTGATTGCGCAAGCCATTGTCGAAACCTACGGCGGAAAAATCGAATTTGACGACGACGTCGAACAAGGCGCGCGAATGACGATTCGGTTGCCGCATAAAAGTTGAAAAAACTTTCCCCCTCACAAAATTTAACGTTTTTGACTGCTCCGTTGACACGCACGCCAGATAACCTTTGGGCGCAGAAAAAAACGTTTGTCCCGGGAAGGATCGAATTTACATCCATGCAGTTTTTATTATTACAAGGCGACAAAGACATTTATTGGAGCGCCTTTCTTGCCGATGTCATTGCCCCGCTGGGAAGTTTGAACGTGGCAAAAGCCGACGATTGGACGGCAACTGGCCAGCAAGAGCCTGATGGATTGATTGTCGTTGACACCACTCACATCGAGCGATTCGAACAACTGGTTGCCAGATTGTATGCCGAAAATCCCAGTCGTCGGATCGTGGTCATGACGGCTTCGCCGACCTGGAAACGCGCGCGCGCGGCATTCGAGTCGGGAGCGATTGATTATCTGCCCAAAACTTTACCGGCGGATGAACTGAGGGCTGCGTTTGAAGAGTTGTTGCGTCGTACCTCAGCCCAGCCGTGAAACAACCCAAACAAGATCAAGGCGGTGATTATGTCCAAACCCAAAATCCTGATTGCCGACAACATTGAAAGCGTGGCTCGAACTCATGCCGAATACCTGGAGATGCATGGTTACAAGGTGCAATGTGTGTTCACTCCGGAAGAGTGTCAGCGTCTGCTGGAAGAAGAGCGATTTCATCTGGCAATACTGGATTTGAGAATGCGCGACGACCTGGACGAAAAGGACATCAGCGGATTCATGCTGGCTCAGCAAGGCAATCCGCGTATTCCGAAAATTCTGCTGACGGCGTTTCCCACCTGGGAAATGGCTCGCGCCTCGCTGCGACTGGATGAAAGCGGTTTGCCGCCAGCCGTGGATTTTGCGTCCAAGTTGGAAGAAATGCCGATTTTATTGCAGCGTGTGCAAAATGTTTTGGCCAAACGCGTTTCCATCAATTGGGAACTGGAAATGGAATGGAAAGCCCGCGACCATTTTTCGCTGGCCAGAATGATCGAACCGGATTTGGCGGACGAGCGATTGCTCGACCGCGCCGAAGAGTTGGAAGACCTGTTTCGCAAACTGTATGCGCAATCCGAGCGCATCAGAATTGATGATTTGCTCTGGCACGACCGGCGACGAGTGGCCATCAAGGTCATCAGTTTTGCCAAAGACAAAGCGCCCGAAACGATGTTGGTGGTTTGCGGAACGGTCGCCGACCTGGCCGAAGAATCTCGCCGCTATCAAACCCACGCTCCGAAATCGCACAAATCCAACGCCACGTATATGCACAGTTCCGCTGAAACCGCTCGCTTTGCCGCCAATGTATACGCCCTGGCGGGTTGTGATTTCGATCAAACGCATTCGCTGTTGGATTGGTATCGAACCGATTCAGTAAAAACTTTTGTCACAGCCTTGAACACTCTTTGCGAACGGACGCTGGTTGATTGGCGACAGGAAAATAGGCTGCTGGCCGAATCGCAAACACTGGATGAACTGTACCGCGCCAAACTCGGCATTGATGCTGCGCAAGCCATTCTGGCGGAGCGAATGCGTTCGATGGAACGCCAGGTTGCGGCGTTGGGTTTGAAAATCGAGCGAAGCAACGATTTGTTCACTTTGCGTCTGAACGGTTCGTCCGTGACTTATCCCGACCCGGCGCAGATGGTCTATCGAAAAACTACGATTGGTTCGCCTGCGCTGTTGAGCAACGTGCCGGGTTCGCTTTCCGGTGACAACGTTCTGGCCGATTCGAACGGGCAGGTGTGGTTGACTGATTTCGCTTCGGCAGGGTTGGCACCGTTGTTCTGGAATTATGTCGCGCTGGAATCGGCCATTCGTTACGACTGGGGCGAATCCGTTTCTACGGCTGAGTTGTTCGATTTGGAAACCTGTCTGGTCGAAGGGAATTTCGCCAAGTTCAAACCGGGCGATTACGAACCGGCGATTCGCAAACAATTGCGCGCCCTTCACGAACTTCGCCGATTGGCGCCGCGCGAAACGGCGCAGGATTTACCGGCCTATCATCTGGGCATGTTCCATCAGGCCATCAGCCGGTTGGTTCAGTTCACAAACGGTTCGCAATTGACCAGAAGCGAATTGCTGCGGTTGGCGCATTTGCTGATTTCGACTGCGATGATTGCGCGATTGCTGGCCGCGGAAAACAAGACCGCTGTTCCGTCGTCTTCGTCCGCCAACGGGTTGGAATTGGACGAAGTGAATTTCATCGCGCTGATTGATGGAAATCCCGTTCGCCTGACTGAGCAGGGATTCAAACTGCTTCGTTTTTTATATGGCCGCGCCAATCAACTTTGCACTCGGCGCGAAATCGTCGAGCAGGTTTTCGGCTACGAGTTCGACGAAACCGACGAAAGCCAGGAAGCGCTGGTCAATACGGCCATCAGCCGTTTGCGCTCCGAAATCGAACCCGATCCCAAACGTCCGCGTTTTCTACGCAATGAACGCGGGCGAGGTTACAGGCTGGCGATCCAGCCTGCTGCCGCGCTCAAACCCTGAAACGGCGTGTTATCCGTTATTCATTCAATGATTTGCCATCAGAGAAGCCCTGCCATTGCTTCTCGTGCGATTCTTTCCGTGTAATTTAATTGTCAGACCAATGTCAGCGAAGCCCTCTGCCGATCCCGGTCAAGATACGCTCACCGCAAAGCTCAATCATCAACAACAAACTACGCGAGCCGTGAACTCAAAACGAAGCTCGCATTTCACACAAACGAAAAACCGAGCATTGCGGCGGCCGGCCTTGGCCCATCAACCGGACGGATGAATGACAGAGGTGAAGCTATGGACCTGAGTAACATGAGAATTTTATGCCGTGATCCGCGATGCGGCGTCCCGGTGCCACGAACTGGAACTTACCGAAAACGACGAATGTTTTACGCTGGCAAGCAGTTCTCGAACTACGTTTATATGTGCCCCTATTGCGCGCAAAAACGTTACTTCAAGCTGAATTTCTTTGGAGTGGTTCGGGAAAGCGACGGCGGATTGATTCGTCGCTTGTTTGGTGATTGATTCGACTGAATTTTTTCGTGGCGATTTGCCGCGACTGGGCGTCTGTTTGGACGTCACAGTTGTTTGCGGTGAATCGCTTCATCCGAGTTTTCGCAGGGAGGATCGGAAAAACATGAAGTCGAATCTTTCACCTGGGTGTCAATCGCCGTTTCGCCTTTTGTCCAGCGCGGCGCATAAGGGCAATGGCGACAACCTGAGCCGCAACACTGCCCGCGCTGCAAATGGAATTCGCGGGTGAAAACCATAAATTCGTTTTCCCAGTAATAGTCTCTTCCTTCGACGGGTTGTTTCATCTTCATTTCTTCATTTCAAACCCGCCCCATCAAGGCCGATGCCACTAAGCGGGCGACTGTGAAAACGCAGGCTCCGCCTCTCTCCCTCTCACAGAAATGATTTCTTCGATTTTGGCCAATTCTTCCTTGTCGGCGAACATCAAGAGTTCATCGCCTTCCTGAATCACTGTTCCGCCGGCAGGAACGATGGTTTCTTCGCCCCGAATGATGAGCACAACCAGAGAGCCTGTCGGGAATCCCAGTTCCAGGACTCTGCGATTGGCAATGGCTGAAGATTTGGGGATGATGATTTCAACCAGGTCGCTTTTGGTTTTTCCGGTCGGTTCATATTCCAGCGGGATTTTGCGTTTGGCTGAAAGCGGCGCATCCACGCCCAACAATTTGGCCAGCCAGGGAATTGTCGGTCCCTGCAACACGCTGGACACCAGCACGATGAAAAAGACCAGATTGAAATACATCTCTGCTCGCGGAGCGCCAGCCAGCAATGGAAAAGTCGCCAGAATGATCGGCGCGGCTCCGCGCAAACCCACCCACGCGACCATGGTCTTTTCCCGCCAGTTCATGCGGAAAGGCAGCAGGCTCAGATAAACGCTGATGGGACGGGCAACGAAAACCAGAAAGAGCGAAACCAGCAACCCCGTAACCAGAATCGGCGCCAGCGCATGCGGAAACACCAGCAATCCCAAAGTCAGGAACATCACAATCTGCATCAGCCAGGCCAATCCGTCGTGAAACCGTATCAAGCTTCGTTTGTGAATGAAATCGCTGTTGCCCAGAACAATCGCCGCCAGGTAAGCGGCCAGAAATCCGTTTCCGCCCGCAATTTCGGTCAGACCGTAAGTCAACAGCGCCAGCGTCAGCAGCAAAACCGGGTAAAGCCCGTCGTATTCCAGTTTCAGATTGTTGAGAATGAACCTCATGGCTCTGCCCATTGCATAACCCATCGCCGCTCCAACGCCCATCTGCAGAAAAAACATCGGAACCAGCGCCAGTAGCGAGGCTCCCGGCGTGAGTTGCAGTTGAATAAGGGCAATCGTCAAAAAGATGGCCATCGGGTCGTTGCTGCCGGATTCGAGTTCGAGCAATTGTTCGAGTTCTCCCTTGAGACTGACGCTGCGCGAACGCAGCACCGCAAACACTGCGGCGGCATCCGTCGAAGAGACGACCGAACCCAGCAACAAACCTTCCAGCCAGGTGAATTGCAAAACATATTTCACGAAGGTCGCAACCAGCAGAGCGGTTGTAAACACGCCTAGTGTCGAAAGAACGAGTCCCTGCCGCAACACAGGGCGAATCCGCCCCCATTTGGTTTCCAACCCGCCCGCGAAAAGAATCAGCACCAGCGCAACCACGCCCAGCCCCTGTGCCAGACGGGCATTATCAAAATAAATTCCGCCAGGCCCGTCCGAACCGGCGAGCATGCCAATGGCCAGAAAAATGAGCAGCGCCGGTACGCCGAGCCGCCCCGAAGCGCGGCTGACAATGATGCTCAGAAAAAGCAGTATCGCCGAACCGGCCAGAATGTACTCAAACGAAACCATCCGTTGCTCCAGTGAAAGATGCGCGCACCACCTCTACAGAACAGTTCGCCTGCGCGCACAAGGCCGTTGGCACGCTGCCAAGCAAAAGCTGGGCTACGCGATGCAAACCTGTCGCCCCAACAAAAATCGAATCCGCTCCCCAACGCTCAGCCTCTTCCAGCAGAGTCCGTTTCGGGTCTCCTTCTACGATCTCGCGGGAAACAGTCAGCCCGACAGCCTGCAACTTTGGTTCGGCGGCCAATTGCGCTTCCCTGACCAGATACCATTCGCGCCAGGGATGCGCTTCAGTCACCAGCGGCGCGCGCAAAAGCGCACTGAGCAACTTCGCTTCCGTGCCCGCAGGCCAACTGCGAGAGGCGACCGCGCGCACCACAGATTCTGAGCCGGACAAACCATCCACGCCGATCAGTATTCGCGGCGGACGAGTTTGCGGCGGAAGTGATCGAACAATGCGCACGGAACAGTTCGCTTCGGTGACCACCTGCCGCGCCACGCTGCCCAAAGGCAACTTGCTGGAACCAGACCGCCCTTGAGCGCCAACCACAATCAGATCGGCCTGCCAATCCGCCGCACGATCAATTAATAGTTGCGCTGGCAGCAACGTCGCCGAACCGGCCAGCGATTCATAATCCACCGTCCAGCCGGGAAACTCACCCCGTAGTCGCTCCGCTGCCAGCGCGCAGCTTTCTTCCAACGTCCCGGCGCGACGTTCCTGGTTTTCGTCCGCACTTTCGATAAAAGCGCTCCCTTGTGATTCGTCCACCGCAACCACCAATGCTTCGGATTGCGGCGGCAATCCAGCGCGCGGCAAATCATCCAGTATCTTTTCGGCGGAATCTGAACCGTCGTAACCGATCAGAATGCGCATGTTGCTATCCTCTTTCCATTACGTGTGGTTGATAACGATTGGCTCACGCGGGCGATTGTTCGGCGGATTAATGGACCGTGCGTGATTTGTCCGCAGGTATCAGCAATTAGCTACCCCCGATCATGAATCGTTTCTGGGTTTCATTATGTCCGATTTGGAAATTCGCGCGTTGCATTACGGCAATCTTCCCTGACGCCGCAACTCAAGCTTGACGCTGTTTTTAATCGGCCTCTATAATCCGGCGTTTTCATGGATAAGTCAAAAAACGCCTGTGGCGCATACAGTTACCGAAGTTGTCACGCATGACCGAATTCTCCCGACTGCTCGTATACCTCAAGCCATACCGCATCATCTTTGCGATTTCCATTGTGTTGATGATCGCCACGGGTTTGCTTGAGGGCGGGACTATTCTGTTGCTGCAACCGATCTTTGATGCATTGTCAGGAAACAAGACCGGCCAATCCCTGCTACAGTTTTTGCCCTTCAGGCTGCCGGATTCCGGGGAAGCGAATTTACGGTTCATCGCGTTGTTGTTGATCGGCTTCACAGTGGCCAAAGGCGTCGCGGAGTATTTCTCATCTTTTTCAATGAGCTATATCGGCCAGAGCGTCATCGCCGATCTGCGTTCGTCGTTATACGATCACATCATCCGCCAATCGGCCACGTTCTTTGCCAAACGTCCGACCAATGAATTGACCGCGCACCTGTTGAGCGACGCCGCGCTGGTCGAACGCGCCGTTTCGGACACGCTGCGCGATTTGTTGCGCGAATCGGTCAGTCTGATCGTTTATCTGACGCTGCTGTTCAAGGTGAACTGGCGATTGTCTTCGGCGATTTTGCTGCTGGCTCCGCCGGTTGCGTATCTGACGACGAACTTCAACAAAAAGCTGCGGCGTTATGTCAATTCGCGCCAGGAAAGCAACGCCGAGATGCTGGATGCGGCGCAGGAAGCGATCTCTTCGCAGCGCGTGGTCAAAGCCTTCGGAATGGAAGCTTACGAAAGCGCGCGATTCCGCGAAGTCGCGCGCAAACAGATGCGCGACCAGTTGCGAGCCATGCGGATTTACTTTCTGTCGCCGATAGTGCTGGAAACGCTGGGCATCGTCGCCGTCGCCACCATGTTGATTTACGCGCAGAACAGCATCAGCGCAGGTCAAATGACACTGGGCGGGTTCGCCACTTTTCTGGTGGCGATGTTCAAGGCTTATGACCCGATTCGTCGGTTGAGCCGGTTGCAGCACGATCTGCAACAGGGACTGGCTTCTGCCGCGCGCATCTTCAAGGTGATGGATGAACAGATGGAGATGCGCGAAAAACCGAACGCCGTCGAACTTGAACGGTTTGCGCACGAGATTGAATTTCGCGACGTCAGTTTCAGTTACGGCGCGGGATTCGATCTGCCGGTGATCAAAAACGTGTCGTTCAAAGCGCGCGCGGGCGAAATGATCGCCATTGTCGGACAGAGCGGCGCGGGCAAAAGCACTCTGACCAATCTGATTCCGCGTTTTTACGACGCGGTAGAAGGCGCGGTTTTAGTGGACGGCCACGATGTGCGCGATTTGAAGCTGGCCGGTTTGCGCCGCCAGATCGCCGTCGTCACTCAGGAAGTTCACTTGTTCAACGAAACGGTTCGGGCAAATATCGCGTATGGCGCTTATGGCCGAAACGACAGCGACGCGGCCATTCAGGCGGCGGCGAAAGCAGCGTTGGCCGATGAATTCATCGCCAAATTGCCGGAAGGTTACGAGACAACAGTCGGTGAACGTGGATTGATTCTTTCCGGCGGCCAACGCCAGCGCATTGCCATTGCGCGTGCGATTTTGAAAGACGCTCCGATTTTGATTCTGGACGAAGCGACCAGCGCGCTCGACACCGAAAGCGAAATGCTGGTGCAACAGGCGCTGAACAATTTGATGACCGGGCGAACGACGATTGTCATCGCTCACAGACTTTCGACCATTCGCCGCGCTGATCGCATTCTGGTGATGGATGCCGGACGAATCGCCGAATCCGGCACGCATCAGGAATTGCTGGCTCGCGACGGCATTTATCGGCGGCTATATGAATTGCAGTTTGCTGAAGAAGAAGTGGCCGGTTTTCGGTCGTCGGTGGCCGGTTGAAAGCAAAACCGACCACTGACCACCAATCACAGACAACCGGAGAAATTATGCTCAAAAGCATGACAGGTTACGGACAAGGCACAGCCAGCGGAGAAAATTTCTCCGTCACGGTGGACTTGCGTTCGGTCAACAATCGCAATCTGGACATTCACTGGCGAGCGCCGCAGGATTTGGTCTCGCTGGAAATTCCATTGAAAAAACAGATTCAAGCGGCGTTGTCGCGCGGGCGAGTGGATGTGACGATCAACTTTACGCAAACCGCCGACACTGCCTATGAATTGAATCGTCCGTTGATTAGCGGCTATCTGGCGGCATTGAAAACCATGCGCGAAGAATTCGGCTTGAGCGGCGAACCCGATCTGGCGACGCTTGCCCGATTGCCGAACGTATTGTTGGCGCAAAACAACGGCAACAGTTTGAGCGACGCCGTCGTGCAGGGCATTGAGGAAGCATTGACGCAGGCGTTGACTTCGCTGGTGGCAATGCGCGCCGTCGAAGGCCATGAGCTTCAGAAGGAATTGCTGGCTCGCGTCGAACGAATTGAAAAACAGGTAGAAGCGATCATCTCCGGCGCAGATGGTTTGGTGGACGCTTACCGCGAAAAGCTACGCAAACGCATCACTGAGTTGTTGGAAAAAACCGTGATAGACGAAACGCGGCTGGCTCAGGAAGTGGCTTATCTGGCCGAACGCAGCGACATCACCGAAGAAATCGCACGGTTGAAAAGCCACATCGTCCAACTCAAAGAGTTGTTGAGTGGCGACAGCGAAATCGGCAAAAAGCTGGATTTTCTGTTGCAGGAAACCAACCGCGAAGCGAACACGATTCTGTCAAAATCTTCGGAGCTTTCGATTTGCGATGCGGCGATTGAAATAAAAACTGAGGTCGAAAAGCTGCGCGAGCAGGCAAATAATGTCGAGTAACGGTTGCCGGTTGTCGGTTGTCGGTGGCCGGTTGACGGATTTGCCACCGACAACCGACAACCGACTTCCGACCACCAGTTTATGATTGGCAATCTGATAATCGTTTCCGCGCCGTCGGGCGCTGGCAAAACAACACTTGTCAGCGAAGTTTTGCCCCGCGATCAGCGCATCAAACCGTCTGTGTCGTATACTTCGCGCGCGCCGCGTGAAGGAGAAACGAACGGCGTGCATTACAATTTCGTTTCGGCGGATGAATTTCGCCGTATGATCGAAAACGGCGATTTTCTGGAATGGGCGGAAGTTCACGGCAATTTGTACGGCACGTCGCGGAGATTGGTGGAACAGTTGCGCGCCGAAGGCTTCGACGTGATTTTGACAATTGATGTGCAGGGAGCCGAACAAGCCAGAGCCTTGTTTCCTGATGCCGTCGGCGTCTTCATCTTGCCGCCGTCGTATCAAACTCTGCTCGACCGGCTGGATACTCGCGGAGCCAATGGCGCGGACGATTTGCGGCTGCGGCTTTGCAATGCACTGGACGAACTGGCGCAATATCAAAATTTCGATTACGTGATTATCAACGATGATCTGCAACAGGCGACCGACGAACTGGCCGCCATCATTCTGGCTGAAAGATGTAGCCGTCATCGGCGCAGCGAACTGGCTGAACAGATCATCAACACATTCAAATAACTTTTCAACAACCAATTGGAGGTAGTGATTATGATGGAAGAACAAGACGAAGAACTGAACGTCCCGGAAATTGACAGCAAATATCGCAAGATTCTGATTGCCGCCAAACGCAGCAAACAGATTCAGAAAGGCGCGATGGCTCGCGTCAAGATGACCAACAGCATCAAACCGACTCGCGTCGCACTGGAAGAAGTAGAACGCGGCTTGATCGGCTTTGAGATTACAGAGACAGTCGAAAAGTAACCGGGAAGTAAGGATGGGGAGAAAGAGAGATGGAGGGACTGGGAGCGTAAATTTTCAATCCCTCAATCTCTCTTTCTCTCCCTCTCTCTATCGCTTCCTTCACCGCCCAAGCCACGACCATGAAAATCCTGCTCGGCGTCACAGGCTGCATCGGCGCATACAAAGCCGCCGAAGTTTTACGCGGTTTGCAGAAAGCCGGAGCGCAGGTGCGTGTGGTCATGACCGAACACGCGACGGAATTTGTGCGTCCCGCCACGTTTGAAGCTCTTTCCGGCCAGCCGGTCATTGTCGGGATGTTTGCGCAACCTGACCATTCCCGCATTGAACATATTGCTGCGGCGCGCAACGCCGACCTGCTGCTCATCGCTCCCGCCACTGCCAACATTCTGGCCAAATTCGTTCATGGAATCGCGGACGATTTTCTTTCGACGGTATACCTGTCGAACACGAATCCGGTATTGATCGCTCCGGCGATGAATGTCGAAATGTGGAATCATCCGGCAACGCAGGCAAACCTGAAGACTTTGCGGGAACGCGGCGATTTGTTCGTCGAACCCGGCGTCGGCTATCAGGCCTGTGGCGAAGTCGGCGTTGGCAGGCTCGCAGAGCCGGATGAAATCGTCGCTGCGGTTTTGGAAGTTCTGAAGAGGCGAAGGGGAGACGTAACGACCGGGCGAAACGAAGAAAGAAATCCGCAATCCGCAATCCGCAATCCGCAATCAAAAGATTTCGCCGCCGAACACATACTGCTCACCGCTGGCCCCACGGTCGAAGACCTCGACCCGGTTCGGTTTCTCACCAACCGTTCGTCGGGCAAGATGGGATACGCGTTGGCCGAAGCTGCGCGAGATCGTGGCGCGCGCGTGACGTTGATTTCCGGGCCGACCAAACTGACAACTCCGACGGGAGTGGAAACCGTTGCCGTTCGTTCGACGCGCGAAATGTACGAAGCTGTGATGAGTCGTTTGGCTGATGTCACCGTCTTCATTGGTTCTGCTGCTGTCGCCGATTTTCGTCCGGTGAATCGCGCGGAACACAAAATCAAAAAACAGGGCAAAGCCAACATCACGATTGAACTGGAACCGACCGAAGACATCATCGCTTCGGTCGCCGCCAATTTTGCAGAAGCCCCGAATCGTAAAAAACGCATCGTCGCGGGGTTTGCCGCCGAATCGCAAACCTTGCTGGATTACGCCGACAAAAAGCTGCGCGAAAAAGGATTGGATTTGATTGTCGCCAACGACATTTCCCGCACCGATGCCGGATTTGATGTCGAAACGAATGCGGCGACGATTTTGAAACGCGATGGTTCGCGCGTGGAATTGCCGCTGCAAAGCAAACGCGAATTGGCTGACCGCGTGCTGGATGAAATTCTCAAGCTGAGGTGAAGAATGGACGCACGCGACGAATTAAGAGCATTGATTCATCAGGCCAAAGAGCATTTGTTGTATTACCGCGATCTGGGGCTGACCAACATCGGCGAAACCGCGCGCCCGGCAATGGCCGAATCGTTGCCTGCTCGTGTCGAACCATCTGTCGTCGTTGTTTCTGATCTGAAGCCTGTTGTCACCGAACTGCCGCCGATCATTCAACCTGAACCTGAAATGAAAAAAACTCCCGCTCCGGCAACCGAATCCTTGTTTGAAACTGAACCCACGATTGTCAACGAAACTCTGGAAGATATTCGCCGCGATTTGGGCGATTGCAAACGCTGCAAGCTCTGGTCAACGCGCACGAACATCGTCTTCGGCGAAGGCAATCCGAACGCGGAATTGATGTTCGTCGGCGAAGCTCCGGGCGCGGATGAAGATGCCAGCGGGCGACCGTTTGTCGGCAGAGCCGGGCAATTGCTGACCAAAATGATCGAAGCGATTGAGATGAAACGCGAAGACGTGTACATCGCCAACACATTGAAATCGCGTCCGCCCGACAATCGCAATCCCGAACCAGACGAAACCAAAGCCTGCATTCCGTTTGTGTATCGGCAAATTGCCGTCATTCGCCCGAAGCTGATCGTCACGCTCGGCAATCCGGCGACTCAGGCCTTACTAAATACCAAAGAAGGAATTACGAGAATGCGAGGGCGTTTTCAAAATTATCCGCAAATTCCTAGTATTAAAGTTATGCCGACCTATCACCCAGCATATCTTTTGCGCTCACAAGATAAAAAACCTGAAGCTTGGAAGGATTTACAACTGGTTCGAGACTATCTACTTGGTAAAATCAACTTACGTTTCGCTCACTCAGGAGAGAGATTTTGAAAATGAGTGACCAATTGG
>ERZ1066125.137-NODE-137-length-53351-cov-39.827661_pt1 | contig 53351 bp, 40 predicted proteins | sample MGYA00382772_ERZ1066125 | MGnify/ENA primary metagenome ERZ1066125 (study PRJEB33369, sample SAMEA5778355) | biofilm metagenome | biome: Industrial cooling water; feature: Water cooling tower basin; material: Biofilm | place: United Arab Emirates | collected... | reverse complement strand
TTGCTTCAGGTACGCGGACCCACGGTCCGCAGCTGTTGCTTTGGGTACGCGGACCCACGGTCCGCAGCCGTTGCTTTGGGTGCGCGGACCCATGGTCCGCAGCTATTGCCACTGCCCCTCGCCATTCCGCGGCAGGAAGTCCAACCGGCACGAGCGGACCATGGGTCCGCGCACCCAACGCTCCCAAGCCCGGCGCATTGCGCGCCGGGCTGAGGTCCAGACCTTACTTCTTCAGATCGAAGCGATCAGCGTTCATCACCTTATTCCACGCGGCAACGAAATCGCTGAAGAACTTCTGCTCGGCGTCGTTCTGCGCGTACACCTCGGCATAGGCGCGCAGGATCGAGTTCGAACCAAACACCAGATCCACCACCGAGCCGGTCCACTTCAACTCGCCGCTCTTGCGGTCGCGACCTTCGAGCAGATAACGGCTGCCCGCAGCGCGTTGCCACCGGGTGTCCATGCTCAGCAAGTTCAAGAAGAAGTCGCGGCTCAGGGTGCCGGGGCGCGAGGTGAACACGCCGTGGTTGCCGTCGCTGATGCCGAGGCTGCGCAAACCGCCGATCAGGACGGTTAGTTCCGGCCCGGTCAGTGTGAGCAGATTGGCGCGGTCGATCAGCAACTCTGCGGCGGCCTCTTCGAATCCCGGCTTGACGTAGTTGCGGAAGCCATCGGCCTTGGGTTCCAGCGCCGCGAACGAATCGGCATCGGTGTGCTCGGGGCCGGCATCGCCGCGGCCCGGCGTGAACGGCACGGTGATGTTGTGCCCTGCCTTCGCTGCCGCCGCTTCCACCGCCGCCGCACCGCCCAGAACGATCAAATCAGCCAGGGAGATCTTCTTTGCGCCGCCAGCGTTGAACTCGGCCTGGATGCCTTCGAGCACTTTCAGAACCTGTGCCAGCTCAGCCGGCCGATTGACCGCCCAATCCTTTTGCGGCGCGAGGCGAATGCGTGCGCCGTTGGCGCCGCCGCGCTTATCGCTATTGCGATAGGTCGAGGCCGAGGCCCAGGCGGTGCGCGCCAGTTGTGTCACGCTCAAACCGGCGTTCAACACGCGCGCTTTGAGCGCCTTGACATCGGCGTCATCGACCAACGGATGCGTCGGCGCCGGAATCGGGTCTTGCCAGATCAGATCTTCGGCCGGCGTCAGCTTGCCGAGATAGCGGATCTTCGGACCCATATCGCGATGCGTGAGCTTGAACCAGGCGCGCGCGAAGGCGTCGGCGAACTCGTCCGGATTGGCCAGGAAGTGCCGCGAGATTTTTTCGTACGCCGGATCCATGCGCATCGCCATATCGGCGGTGGTCATCATCGGCGCGTGGCGCTTGTTCGGGTCGTGCGCGTCTGGCACGGTGCCGGCGCCGGCATCGCCCTTGGGTTTCCATTGCTTCGCGCCCGCGGGGCTGCGCGTCAGTTCCCACTCGTAGCCGAACAGCGTCTCGAAGTAGCTCATGTCCCACTTCGTCGGCGTCGGCGTCCATGCGCCCTCGATGCCGCTGGTGATCGCATCACCACCTTTGCCCGAGCCGTATGAGCTGATCCAGCCAAAGCCCTGATTTTCGATGCCCGAGCCTTCTGGCTCGCGACCCACCAGCGAGACATCGCCGGCGCCGTGCGCTTTGCCGAAGGTATGGCCGCCTGCGGTCAGCGCCACCGTCTCGTAGTCGTTCATGGCCATGCGCGCGAAGGTCTCGCGGATATCGCGGGCTGAGGCGAGCGGGTCGGGATTGCCGTTCGGGCCTTCAGGATTGACGTAAATCAGGCCCATCTGCACCGCGGCCAGCGGGTACGCCAACTCGCGGTCGCCGCTATAGCGTTGGTCGTCGAGCCACTTGCTCTCCGGACCCCAGTAGATGTCGTCCTCGCTTTCCCAGATGTCGGCGCGACCGCCGCCGAAGCCGAAGGTCTTGAAGCCCATCGACTCGAGGGCAACGTTGCCGGTGAGCACGAACAGATCGGCCCAGGACAAGCTGTCGCCGTACTTTTGCTTGATCGGCCACAGCAGGCGCCGAGCCTTGTCGAGGTTGCCGTTATCCGGCCAGGAGTTTTCAGGCGCAAAACGTTGCGCGCCATTGCCCGCGCCACCGCGGCCGTCGCCGATGCGATAGGTGCCGGCGGCATGCCACGCCATGCGGATGAAGAACGGGCCGTAGTGACCATAGTCGGCCGGCCACCAGTCTTGCGAATCGGTCATCAGCGCGGTCAGGTCCTTGACCACTGCATCGAGGTCGAGCTTCTTGAAGGCCTCGGAATAATTGTGCTCGCCGAGCGGATTGGACTTGGCGGAATGCTGATGCAGGATGCGCACATTCAGCGCTTCCGGCCACCAGCGATCGTTGGTTTGCGTGCCGGTCACTGCGTTACTCAGTGCGCCGGTAAAAGGACATTTCGGTTCAGCCGACATGGCTAACTCCTGGCGGATTGTCGATGAAGGGATGCGGAGGTTAGAGCAGGCAGCCTAATAGAGGAAGTCGTTAGTTTTTATGACAGCGATAGGGGGAGTGAATGGCGGGGCGCGGGGCACGGGGAACGAGGCGCGTGGCACGGGCGATGGGAGATGGCCTTTAGGGCGCGTCCCAGAGTCGCTCCGGCCGACGCCACACACGTAGTGGAACTTGTTGCATGCCCTCGCGCGCCCCGTGCCTCGCTCTTCAGCGCACCACGCCCTTGACCATCACGCGCTTGCCGTGGACATGCTGCTCGTAACCGTCCGCGGGCGGTTCGATGAGCGCAACGTCGGAAAAGCCGATGCGCTGCATGATCCAGATCAGCGCTTCGGTGTCGGGTGCGAGGCAAATGCCCATGGTCGAGGCTTCGGGGCCGTGCGTCTCTTCGGTTTCATCGATGATGCCGAAGCTGCCTTTGAGCGGGCGCACGAAGCGATGGTTGCCCCAATCGACAAAACCGCGCATGCCGGGCACGACTTGGGTTTCGACGAGGCATACGCCGCCAGGCGCGGTTAGCGCACGCGCCACGCGCAGCGCGCCGATCGGATTTTCCAGGTGGTAAATGAGGCCAAAGCACAGCACCAGCGGGTGCCGGCCGTACGCCGCCGCCGTTGCCGCGTGCACATCGGTTTGCTCGATGCGGATGCGCTCGCCCATGCCCATCGCCGCAGTGATGGCGCGCGCGTCGCGCACGTGTTCGTCGCGCGGCTCGAGGCCTATCACCTGGCCGACGCCGCGCGCGATCAGCTGGGTGGAGAACCAGCCCTGATGGCAGGCGATATCGATCGCCGTCGCCGGCATCGCCGCGCCAAAGTGTTCGGAAAGCGCACGGTCCATCATTGCCAGCCGCGTCGTATGCACCGGCTCGACGCTATCGTCGATGTAACTCGGCGTGACGCGGCCATCGGGCAGCTTGAAGCGGTAGAACCAGGGGCGGGACAGCAGCTCATCGATGGTCATCTGCGCGCTCATCTCAAGTTTAAAACGGTGGGCTGCTCGACATGCACGCGGTTGCTTATCCAAGAACCAGCAACCGAGCGCCGAGAACCAGCTTCACAAGCGGTACACCACATCGGGATGGGCTTTCAGGACCGCATACAGCGCTTCGAGTTCTGTGCGCGATTGCACATGCACATCGATATGCACCGATTGGTACTTGCCGGTGCGACTGTGTTTGACCGTCACCGGCGCTTTCGTACGCTGCGCGCCAGCGGCGATCAGCGCGACCTCGATGGCTTCGACAAACGCTGCGCCCGGCGGTCCCATCGCGATGATCGTGTGATCGGTGGGAAAGCTGAGCCCGGATGCTTCTGCCGGTGTGGAGGCGTCAAAAATCATGGTCGGTGCACAGTGAGATTCGATGGGGTTGCGGTATCGGCTCGCTCAAGGCGTTACCGGCTCGTCTTCGAACCACAACCAGAAGCCATCGGTCAGCCGCGTCCACAAGCCGCCCTCGGCCCCCTCGGTGAGCGCCACCAGCGGTCTGTCGATCACCGTTTTGCCGTCCAACAATACTTTCACCGTGCCCACCGCATGTCCTTTCGCCACCGGTGCGATCAGCAGCGAGGGCACATCCATCTGCGCCTTCAGCTGATCGTACTTGCCGCGCGGGATCACGATGCGCGCATCGTTCGCGAGGCCGAGTGCCAGCTCTGGCGTTTCGCCCTTCCAGAGTTTGGGTTTGGCGAGTTCTTCCCCGGCTTTGTAGAGCGTGTGCGCCTCGAAGAAGCGAAAGCCGTAATTGAGCAGCGACTGGCTCTCCTGCGCGCGCGTCTCTTCGCTCTTGCTGCCCATGACCACTGCAATCAAACGCATATCGCCGCGTTTTGCGGAACTGGCCAGGCAATAGCCGGCCGAGCTGGTGTGGCCGGTCTTGATGCCGTCCACACTATCGTCGCGGCGCAGCAGTGCGTTGCGGTTGTATTGCTGGATACCGTTGAAGGTGAATTCCGGGGTCGAATACCAAGCGTAGTACTCCGGGAATTCGTTGATCACCTGCTGCGAGAGTCGCGCGATGTCGCGCGCGGTGCTGTAGTGCTCGGGTTCGGGCAAGCCCGGTGCGTTGGTGAAGTTCGACGAACTCATGCCGATCTTCTTTGCGTACTGGTTCATCAAATCGGCAAAGGCCTGCTCGCTGCCGGCGATGTGCTCGGCCAGCGCGATGGTCGCATCGTTACCGGACTGCACAATCATGCCGAGCATGAGGTCTTTGGCGCTGACCTCCGAGTTGACGTTGACGAACATTCGCGAGCCGCCGATGCCGCGATTGAACGCGTTCTCGCTGATGCGCACCGGGTCTTCGAGTTTCAGGCGTCCAGCCCGCAGCTCATGGAACAGCACGTAAGCGGCGAGCACCTTGGTGATGCTGGCCGGCTCGACACGCGCATCGGCGTCCTGCTCGACGAGCACCTGCCCGGTTTCGGCATCGATCAAAATGGCGCTCTTGACCGGCAAAATCGGTGCGGCCGGAACGACTGGCGCAGCCGTCGGCACGTCCGGTTTAGGGACCGCCTGGGCAAAGGCTGCGAACGGCGCGAGGGCGAGGATAAGGAGGGCGAAGCGGAGCATTCTTTGAGTACGTTCCTTGTTGTTGGTTTTTGGTTGCTGGTTCTTGGTTCTTGGAAAAGTCAAAAGCGCAGGCGCAATCCCAGTCGAGCTTCGCCCGCGGCAACGCTTTTTCCAACAACCACGAACTAACAACCGCGAACCTGCTTTCAGCGTTGCATCACGCGCGCCTGCCGGAAGCCAGCTTCCACTAGACGCAATCGCTGCGCGTCCGCCGCAGCGCGATCGGTGAACGGACCAACCCGCACGCGCCACACGGTATCGCTACGGCTGCGGGCGCTATATACGCGAACCGGGCTGAATCCGGCACTGACGAGACGCTGACGATAGGCGAAGGCGTTGCCGCGCTCGCTAAATGCGCCCAACTGGACGTACCAACCAAGGCGCCCGCCCGCCAGATTCGGCGTCTGCTGCGGGTCTGGCGAGGCGACTGCCGGTGGCGCTGTCGCGCCGGGCTCCAGCACGCGCACTTCCACCGGTGCGGTACCGGTCAGGTGCATACCGAGTTTGACTGCCGCGGCATAGCTCAGATCGATCAGGCGATCGCCGACGAAAGGGCCGCGATCGTTGATGCGCACCACTACGCTCCTGCCGTTCTTCAGGTGCGTGACGCGCGCATACGAAGGTAGCGGCAAGGTTTTGTGCGCGGCCGTGAACTGGTACATGTCGTAGGGCTCGCGCGTACTCGTCAAGCGGCCATGAAATTTGGTGCCATACCATGACGCAGTGCCACGCTCGACGTAACCGGAGCGCCGCGGGAGCACGGTATAGCGCTTGCCGAACACCACGTAGGGCGAGTGATTGCCGTAACGCGCCGGTGGTTCGTCCTTCGGCACTGGCTCCGGAATTCGATCCACATCGAATGGAACATTCGGCGGCCCGTCCAGCGACTCGTAACGATAGTCGTCGCGCTCGGGAGCACGCTCGGGACGCTCGCGGCCGCGGGAGGAGCAAGCGGTGAGCAGGATGAGCAGCGCAAAAGTCGCAATTAAGCCAATTGTCCTCAACGGTTGTGTCGAGCGGAGCTTCGAAAAGCGAGGGCACGAGGGCACGAGGGCACGAAGGCACGTGCAACCCTCAGCTTGGCTTTCATTCCGAAAACACCGACGTACACTGCCGCATTCTCGTTCCGATAACTCGAAGTTGCACGTGCCCTCGTGCCCTCGTGCCCTCGTGCCCTCGCTTTTGAACGCGCAGATCAAATTTGCGAACGAATACGTCGTCAACCTACTCCCCCACCCGTTCGGCGATCGCCATCGCCAACTCATGCACCGCCATCGCGTACATCGGCGAGCGGTTGTAGCGGGTGATGACGCGGAAGTTGTTGAAGATGGCGTAATGCGCGAATTCGCCGGGAGCGCTTTCCAAACGGAGCAGGTTGGCCGGCGTTTGCGGGTCGACCGCTGCGGCCGGTTGATAGCCCCATTCGACGAGCTGGCTCAGCGGAAACACCGGATCGAGGCCGGTGTCGCGCAGGCGCCTGGCGCCAGGACCCGGCGTCATCTCCATCGTCACCGGGCCGTCGGTTTGCCAGCCGTGTTCGGCCAGATAATTGGCAACGCTCGCGGTGGCATCGGCAGGCGACGTCCAAAGATCGATGCGGCCGTCGCTATCGCGATCGACCGCCCACTTCACGTAACTGGTGGGCATGAATTGCCCCAGACCCATCGCGCCAGCGTAAGAGCCTTGCACGGTCGCCAGATCCAGCTCAACGCCGCGTGTGCCAGGAAGGTTCAGAAACTGGATCAACTCGCCACGGAAGAAAGGCTGACGCGGTGGGTAATAAAGCCCCAGTGTGGTCAGCGCATCGAGTACTTTCCAACTGCCCATGATGCGACCGTAGAACGTTTCGACGCCGATGATGCTCACCACATACTCGGCAGGAACGCCATAGTCGGCCTCGGCATTGGCCAGCAGCTCGGCGTTCTTCCGATAAAACTCCACGCCGGCTTCGATGCGCGCTTCGGTGATGAATATCGGCCGGTATGAGAACCAGGGCTTGGTCTTCTCTGCCGGTCGTGCGATCGCTTCCAAAATCGCCGGTTGCTTCTCTGCACGCTCAAGCAGCGCAGTCAACTCTGCGGCGCGATTGGGATCGCCGGCAGCCATTTCGGCGACGAGCGCATCCATACCGGGGTGTTTTTCCGCGTGCGCGATAGAAGCGCCGCACAACAGCACGAGCAGTAAACGTCGCATGAAGGGCCGGCAGAACGAACGATGGCTCGATGTTAGACAGTTGCCTGCGCGTGTGGAACCGTCATGCAGGCTCTGAATGGTCGACAGAGGGATCGCTTAACGTCTCAGCGGAACAGGGGCGAGGGGCCGGGTCGAGCGCCGTTCTCTGAACCGAGATTCGCGGAAACCTGGCAGGTCCCAAGCTGCGCTCGGGCTGGAGGACAGGCGCGACCCCGCCCCTCGCCCCAATCTCCAAGGGGGATTTGCCTAACCGCTACGATCGAATTAGCCTGCGTCTCTGTTTTCACACCGCACCCAAACCTGTGCCACGCCGCAAGAACGTGCTGCTCCGCGCTGCCGAAATCGACGATGCCGCCGGCGTCGCAGCGCTATATGTGCATCCGTCGGTCTACGGTGGCACGCTGCAGTTACCGTATCCGCGCGAATCGGTTTGGCGCGAGCGCCTGTCGCGCGGCGACGCAGACACGCTCAATTTGCTGGCGCTGATCGACGAGCGCATCGTCGGCCACGCGTATCTCGGTCATGCCACCCCACACGCGCGGCGGCGGCATGCGGCGGAAGTGGGCATGACCGTGGCGGCGGAGTTTCAGGGACGCGGTATCGGCTCGATGCTGCTGCAGGCGCTGATCGAGCGCGCCGAGCGCTGGATGCAAATCACGCGGCTGGAGCTGGAGGTTTATCCGGATAACGCCGCCGCATTGGCGCTATATCGCAAATTCGGCTTTGTCGAAGAAGGCCGCTTGCGCCAGTACGCGTTTCGCGATGGAGCGTATTGCGATGTGCTGGTTATGGCGCGGATCGCCAGCGGCAGCGAAAGCGTCCGCCGATGACGCCGTTACAGGCTTATGAGGCGCGCGTCGCAAACGGGCAGACGCAGGACGATCCAGCACAGCGCGAGGCGCTGGCGGCGCTCACTCGCATCCATGAGGAGATCGAAAGCGGTCGCACGCGCACCTGGTTGCAGCGCGCGATGCAGGGCCGTGTCACCGCGCGCGGCCTTTACCTGTGGGGCGGCGTGGGGCGCGGCAAGACCTTTTTGATGGACCTTTTCTTCGATCAGCTGCCGGTCGACGGGGGTCGCCTGCATTTTCATCGCTTCATGGGCCGCGTGCATGCCGAGCTTGGGCGCCTGCGCGAGGTCGAGGATCCACTCAAGCTCGTCGCCGACAGGTTCGCCGATCAGGCGCGCGTCTGGTGCCTGGACGAATTCATCGTCAGCGACATCGGCGATGCGATGCTGCTCGGGCGCTTGCTGAAGCACCTGTTTGCCAAAGGTGTGACGCTGGTGACCACCAGCAACGTGCGCCCGAACCTCTTGTACAAAGAAGGCCTGCAGCGCGCGCAGTTTCTGCCCGCCATTGCGCTGCTGGAAGCGCATTGCGAAGTGCTGGAACTCAAGAGCCCACGCGATTACCGCTTGCGCGCGCTTTCGCAGGCAATCGTTTACCACACGCCGCTCGGCGCTGCCGCTGATGCCGCACTGGATGCCGCATTCGCGCGCCTGGCGCCCTGCGCTATCGACCCGCGCGCAACGATGTCGATTAACAGCCGCGATGTGCCGGTGAAGCGACGCGCCGACGATGTCATCTGGTTCACATTCGACGCGTTGTGCGGCGGCCCGCGCGCCGCCGCCGACTACATCGAGATCGCGCAGACATTCTCCACGGTCGTTCTGAGCGATGTTCCGGTGTTCGATGCGACGCTGGAGAACGAAGCGCGACGCTTCATCCATCTCATCGACGAGTTCTATGACCGCGGCGTCAAGCTGGTGATCAGCGCAGCGGCGAGCCCGACCGAGTTGTACCGCGGCACGCGCGTTGCCGCTGAATTCCAACGGACCGCCTCGCGACTCATCGAGATGCAGAGCGAGGCATATCTGGCGGCGGATCGGCGTGCCGCCGGGTGATGGCTCGGTTGTCGGTCGCTATAGTGAACGCCGATCTCCTCGCAGTGACCCGACCTTGGAAACCATCGAACTCGAAACCCGCTCAGGCCCACGCTTTAGTGTGATCTGGCTGCATGGCCTGGGCGCCGATGCGCACGACTTTGAGCCGATCGTGCCGGAGCTGGTCAGAGCGCATTGGCCGGCGTTGCGCTTTGTGTTCCCCAACGCACCGGTGCGACCGATCACAGTGAACGGTGGTATGCGCATGCGCGGCTGGTATGACATCGGCGGGGCGGACATCGCTTCCAAGCAAGATGAAGTGGGCATTCGCGCCTCCATCGGCGCGATCAACACGTTGATCGCGCGCGAGGGCGAGCGCGGGATAGCCCCGTCGAACATTTTGCTCGCCGGTTTCTCGCAAGGCGGCGCGATCACCCTCGCCGCGGGTTTGCGCCAACGCACGCCGTTGCGTGGACTGATTGCGCTATCGACTTATCTGCCCTTGCATCACACGTATGAGACCGAAGCGGCGCCCGAGAGTTTTGGCGTGCCGATCTTCATGGGTCACGGTCGCTTCGACCCGGTGGTGCCTGAAGCGTTGGGCCTCATGAGCCGCGACTGGATTGCCGCAAAGGGCAACAAGATCACCTGGAAGAGCTACCCGATGCCGCACTCGGTGTGCGCGGAGGAAGTGCGGGATTTGGCAACGTGGATGGAGGCGCAACTGGTTCTTGGTTCCTGACACCACATCAGGCTTCCGCCACCCACCTTTCGGCACTTGCCACGCCAAACCGCTGGCAACTCGGCACTTGGCCCACTAAGCTTCGCGCGCTCGATTCAGCGTGAGGCTCCGATGTCGCTATTCGTAACCCGCAACCTGCAACCCGCAGTCGGTTTGGGCTTGCTGCCGCTGGCGCTCAGCGCAACGCTCGCGCTCTTGGCGATGCCAGCCCTCGCGCAGATTTCGACCGTACCTCAGCAAGGCCTTAAAGACCGCACGCCGCGCCACACGTTGATCGTGAATGCGCGCATCGTCGCAGCGCCGGGCGAAATCATCGAGAGCGGCAGTGTTGAGATGCGCGATGGCGTGATCGTCGGTGTGCGCGCCGGGCGTATCGATGCACCCGGCGCAACGGTGGTCGACGCTGGCGGAAAGTCGGTGTATCCGGCCTTCATCGATGCGCACAGCGATTACGGCATCAATGCCAGCGCCACCTGTCGCAGCAGCGCGCCCGCGCCCGGCGGCGACCGCGGGCCGGGCGGAATGATGGGCGGCGGCGCGGCCGCGAGCGCGCCAAGCGCGCGCCATTGGAACGACCGCATCTGTGCCGAACGCGACGTCAGCAGCGCCTTGACGCTCGACGATGAAAAAGCCAGGACCTTGCGGCGCATGGGCTTCGGCGCGGTGCTGGCGACGCCCGGTGCCGGCGTGCTGCGCGGCCAGAGCGCGCTCCTGAGCCTTCGCGAGGGCGCCGATCCGGCTGTGAACCTGCTTGCGGCGCGTGTAGCGCAACATGCCTCGTTCGAGGCCGACTTCAGTTTCAGCGGCGCGTACCCGGGCTCCAAAATGGGGGCGATCGCGCTGATCCGCCAAGCGCTGATCGACGCACGCTGGCAGCGCGAACTGGCCCAGTGGAACGCCAAGGAGCGCGGCGAACGCAGCGAGGCGAATGTGGCGCTTGAGGCGCTGTCTCAAGTTGTGGATGGCAACCAGGCGCTGTTATTCGATGGCGACGATGAGCTCGATGTGGCCCGTGTGGGTGCCATCGTCGACGAGTTCGATCTGACGCGCGTGGCGGTACTGGGCATCGGCACCGAATATCGCGTGCTCGATCAATTGCCCCGCGAGTTGACGCTGCTGACGCCGCTCAATTTCCCAGATGCGCCAAACGCACAAGACGCCGAAGCGGCGCTCGACGTCAGTCTGGCGGAGCTGGAGCACTGGCATCTGGCGCCCAGCAATGCAGCGCGGCTGGCCAAAGCCAACCGCCGCTTTGCGTTCACCACCGCAGGCTTGAAGAAGCCCGACGATTTCTGGCCGGCGCTGCGCAAAGCCGTCGGGGCGGGCCTGAGCGAGGCGGATGCGCTGCGCGCGCTGACCACCACGCCGGCCGAGCTGCTCGACCAGACGCGACTTGGGGCGATACGCGAAGGGGCCTTTGCCAATCTGTTCATCGCCGATGGCGATCTGTTCGCCAACCCGGAGGCCAGCGTCTTTGAGGTGTACATCGACGGCGCGCGCGATGTCGCCAAGGCCCTGGATGCACCCAAAGTTGCCGGACGCTGGCAGCTCAATTGGATGGGCGGTGCGGGACCGGCGGAAATCGTCATCACCGGCAAAGACGATGCGTTGACGATCAAGGCCGGCGAGGACAGCGGCAAGGGCAAGCTGGCGGACTCGCGCCTGACCTTCACGCTGCCAGGGAAGCTATTCGGCAAACCGGGCGATGCGGCGCTCGAAGGCACCCTGACCGGCACCGCCCTGCAGGGCCGATTCATGCAAGACGATGGCCGCATCCGCGCGTTCGCGGCGACGCGGCTGGGCGATGCGCCAGCCGACGACAAGAAAGCGGCGGAAGATGCCGAGCAGTCCGCCGCTGCGACCGCCATCGCGGCTCGCTATCCGGCCGGCGAGTTCGGACGCAGCGCGTTGCCGACGATGGAGTCCATCGTCATCCGCGGCGCGACGGTGTGGATGGCCGACGAGGCGCCGCTGACGAACACCGATGTGGTGCTGGCGGGAGGCAAGATCGTCGCCATCGGTGCCAACGCCGACGGGCCGCGCGGCGCAGTCGAGATCGACGGCAAAGGCAAGCACGTCACGCCGGGTCTGATCGATGCGCACTCGCATATTGCGGTCAGCGGCAACGTCAACGAGCCGAGCCACGCGATCACTTCTGAAGTGCGTTTAGGGGACGTCATCGATCCGACGGATATCGACATCTATCGCGAACTGGCCGGCGGCACGACCACCAGCCACGTGCTGCATGGCTCGGCCAATCCGATCGGCGGGCAGAGCCAGTTGATCAAGCATCGTTGGGGCGCAGGCGCGCGGGATTTGAAGTTCGAGAACTGGACGCCGACGATCAAGTTCGCTCTCGGCGAAAACGTCAAGCAATCCAACTGGGGCGCCGCTGGCGGCACGCGCTATCCGCAAACGCGCATGGGCGTCGAGCAAATCCTGCTCGATGCCTTCACCCAGGCGCGCGCTTACGCGAAAGAAATGGCCGCTCGCGGCGGCGCACCGAAGCGCCGCGACCTGCGCATGGAGGCGCTCGCCGAGATCCTCGCCAAGGAGCGACTGGTACACATCCACTCGTACCGTCAGGATGAAATCCTGATGTACGCGCGGCTGTCGCAATCGCTGGGCTTGCCGGTGGCCGCATTCCAGCATGTGCTGGAAGGCTACAAAGTAGCCGATGTGCTCGCCGAGACCAACTCCGGTGCGTCGACCTTCGCCGACTGGTGGGGTTTCAAGATGGAAGTGGTCGATGGCATCCCGTACAACGCCGCGATGATGGTGCGTCAGGGCGTGGTGGTGAGCTTGAACTCCGACAGCAACGATCTCGGTCGGCGGCTCAACACGGAAGCGGCGAAAGCCGTGAAGTACGGCAATTTGAGCGAGACCGAAGCGCTCGCGCTGGTCACGACCGGCCCGGCGAAACAATTGCGCATCGACAATCGCGTCGGTCGCATCGCAACCGGTTTCGATGCCGACGTGGTGCTGTGGAACAACCATCCGCTGTCGTCGTATGCGCGCCCCGAGCGCGTCTGGATCGACGGTCGCCGCTATTTCGACATCGACGCCGACCGCGCCGAGCGCGCGCGCATCGACGCCGAGCGGGCGCGTTTGCTGCAGCTGGCCATGGCGGCCGGCGGCGACAAGGGCCCGCCTGGCAAAGGCCCACCGGGCAAACCCAAACTGCGCCTCGATGCGCGCCAGTTCCAGGTGCTTTCGAGCCACCTCGAAGCGCGCCGCGGCGCCTATCACGACGGCGAAGCCGTGCACTATTGTTTGGGAGGGCACTGATGAAATCGTCCGCGATCCGGTACATCGTTGGCCAAAGAGCGGATCTGGCGTATCTGGGAATTGCGGGGGCAGGGGGCGCGGGGCGGGGGACTAGCGCCCGGCTTCGTGCGGACACTTTGTCCAACGCCAAGCGGGAAATGGACATGGTGAGCGATAGAAGATTTTCCCAGGATTCGAACTTAATGAAGGCAGCGAAAGTGCTCGGCCCCCGCCCCTCGACCCCCGCTACCGCCAGCCTGGCATTAGCGCTGTGCCTCGCTGCGCTCGCTGCCCCCGCCTCAGCCGCCACCCTCTTCACCAACGCCCGCATTCACCCGGTGTCCTCGCCGGCAATCGAGAACGGGCAATTGCTCATCGATGGCGACAAGATTGTTGCGGTGGGTGCCGACCTGTCGGCGCAAGCCGCCGGCGCGACGCGCGTCGACTTGCAGGGCCAATGGCTGACACCGGCGTTCATCACCGCGAACACGGTCATGGGCTTGACCGAAATCGAAACCGTGCGCGGCACCGTGGATGTGGCCGAGATCGGCGCCGTCAATCCCAATGCGCGCGCAGAAGTTGCGGTGAACGCCGACAGCGAAAACTGGGGCGTGGCGCGCGCCAACGGTGTGCTGTACGCGCACGTGGTGCCGCAGGTGGGTCAGGGCGGCGTGATCAGCGGTTCGTCGGCGTTGGTGCAATTGCAAGGTTGGACCTGGGAGCAGATGACCGTCCAGGCGCCAGTCGCGACGCACCTCATGTGGCCGTCGACGCGGCTACCACCGTGGCTCCCGGCTGCGATGCGCGAGGAGGCGCTCAAAGGTGCGGCGGCAGCGCGTGAAGCCATCGGCAAGGCCTTCGATGATGCGACCGCGTACGCAGCGGCGAAAAAGGCCGGCACGCTGAGCGGCGTCGATGCGCGCTGGGAAGCGCTGCTCGCGGTGCTCGATGGCCGCCAGCGTCTGTTCGTCCACGCGCTCGATTTGAGGCAGATTCGCGAGGCGCTGGATTTTGCCGCCGCACGCAAACTCAAGATCACGCTGGTGGGCGCGCAGGACGCGTGGCGCCTGCGCGATGAAATCAAAGCCGCCGACGTGGGCGTCATCCTGCACGGCCCGTTCGCGCTGCCGCAGCGCCGTCACGAGGCCTACGACAGCAACTATCGCAACGCCGCGCAGCTCGCCGAAATCGGCATTCGCTTTGCGATCGCCTCGGATGGCACGCCGTTCTCGGCCTCGCTGGAACGCAATCTGCCGCACGCCGCCGGCCACGCCGTGGGCTTTGGTTTGGGTTGGGAGCAGGGCCTGGCCGCCATAACACTGACGCCCGCGCAGTTGCTCGGCGTCGACGATCGTTTGGGTTCGCTAGAGCCCGGCAAGCTCGCCAGCTTCGTGGTGTTCAACGGCGATCCGCTGGAAGTGCGCAGCAAACTCACGGCCGCCTATCTCAACGGCGAGGCCATCGACTTGAGCAGTCGCCATACGCGGCTGCGCGATAAATTTCAGCAAAAGTACGATTGAAGCGGTTGGCGGCTCCTGGCTTTCTGAAAAGCCAGGAACCACTTCAGTCGATTCTTGGCCTTTTCCGAGAGCCAGGAGCCAACAACCTGGAACCGGCTCTCAAGCCACAGCCGCCGTGACCACAATTTCGATCTTCCACTCCGGCTTGGCGAGCTTGGCTTGCACCGTGGCGCGTGGCGGGGCATCGCCGGCCGGCACCCAAGCCTCCCAAACCGCGTTCATCGCGGCGAAATCGCTCAAGTCGACCAGATAAATCTGCGCCATCAGGATGCGCGATTTGTCGCTGCCCGCGCGCGCCAGCAGCGCGTCTATCGATGCGAGCACTTGTCGCGTCTGCCCGGCGATATCGGCGCTGCCATCGTCGGGCACCTGGCCGGCCAGATAAGCCACGCCTTTGTGCACCGCCATCTCCGACAGCCGCGGACCCACGTCGAATCGCTTGATCATTGCCGGCTCCGGTGCTCAAAGAGCTGCCTTTGTATCACGTTCGCTGGGCTCGCGCGATCCTCGCGGCCGAACCCTTGCCGCATAAAAAGCCGCGCAAGGCGCGCTGTACCGGTCGCCGCTGCGATCGCAAGCGGAAGCCGCCAGAACGAGTTGAATCGGACCGGCCAGTCCATCCGGACAGCCCCCAACGCGAGTCCGCGCCTGCGCCTGATCAGCCGCTCACGCGGCCGATATGCTGGCCGGGGGCCTCGGTGAAACCCTCACTCCGCAAGGTACAGCTGATCTCCACGCACGATCACGTTGACGGCCGCCAGCGAGGCTCCACGACATGGACCGCCCAGGCAGTAGCCGTCTTCGGGGCGGAAGCTGGCGCCGTGGGCCGCGCACACTAGTTGCCCGTGCGCATACAAAAACTTGCCGGGCGCCCAGTTCAACGGCCGACCTGCATGCGGGCAGATATTGCGGTAGGCGACGATGCGCGCACCGAGCTTGATGACGATCAGCGATTCCGTGCCTCCGGGATCGCTGGGATCGGGCACCTCGAAAGGGGTGTCTTCGGTCAATTCGTTCAGCTTGCAGACGACTAATCCCATCTTGTTTCACTTGCGCTTACGGAAATGCGCGTCATGCTACGTCCTCAGTGCAAGCAAGGAGCAATGCCATGAGTCCAGCCGCCTTGATGGGTCCGACGCCGCTCGGTCAGCGCGTGCTCGGCGTTCTGGCATGGGTGGTCGGCGCTGCCGTGACGGTAGGTTTGCTGGTCTTCGGCTTTTTCGTGGGCGCCATCCTGCTCGGCCTCACCGCGATCGGTGCTCTGATTGCTCTGGCGCGGATGCGTTGGCGCAAGCCGCGAACCCCGCGCGATCCGGCGATTATCGAGGGCGAGTTTGTGGTGGTGCGGCGCGATTAGCTCTATGCATGGATCAAGCGCTGAGCTTGATCCATGCGCGAACCATCGCTGGTTAGCTTTTCAACAGCCCGCTGATCGGCATACCGAACTGATGCGGCGCTACAGTTCCCCGATCGCTTCCAGCGAAAGAATGCGTCGTTGTTCGGGCTCGCTGAAATGCTCGCGTAGATAGCGAGCGAGCGCGGGGTCGTCGGCACCGAGCTGCTGGCGTTGTTGCTGATAGGCCTGCACCCGCGACTGCCAGGTCGCCAGTTCCCGATCCAGTAATTCCATTCGCGCAGCGGCTGCCTCGCCGAAACGCTCGCTGCGCAGCGCATAACGCTCGTCGGCGTCGGCGGCGGCGTTGGCGATCGCTGCGGCATCCTGCAGGTCTGCCTGCGTGCGCTGATGCTCCAGGATCGGCGCACGCAATTCCGCCGGCAGTTGCTCGATCAGCGCTTGCTCGCGCTGCGCGCGCTCCTCGGGATCCAGTCCTGGATCGAGGTCTCGCACGGCGAGGGTGTGCGCCTGATAGCGCTCCTCCATACCGAAAAAGGCCTCCGCCATCGGCTCACCCAAAACCGATCGCCGCAGTTCGCGCAAGGCCTCCAGGCGCGCATCGAGCGCCAGACCTTCCAGGCGCGGACCGGCCGAATGCGCCTCGCGCAGGTAACGCAAGTAGCGCTCGAAAATCTCGAGCGCTTGCGCGGCTGCGTGCGGCGTGGTCAGTTGCTTCAGGCGCTCGGCCAATAGCGCGCGAATCGCATCGATTGACAGCTCGCCAGCGCTGCTCAGGACATGGTCGAACAGTCGCCGCAGCTCAAGGTCGATCAGCACATTGCCATCGTCATCTAGGTTCACTGCGCCATCGATCTCCGCGCCGGCCATCGACGTTGGCACCTTGAGGCGGGCAACGTGATCGATCGGCAGCGGTTGCGACGGTGCTGCGACATCAAGCCGGGCCGGCTCGGGGCTTGGCCCGGGCGCGGCCGCCTCCGGCGCCGCGCGTTCCTGTTGAGGCGCGCTGCTGGGGATCAGCAGCGCGACCAGGGCCAACGCCAGCAGCGCCGTCGCCAGCGTCGCGACGATCGCACGCATGGCTTACAGGCCGGCGTTCTTCAACCGATTGGCTTGCGCGCGATACACCGAGGTTGGGCTGGATGCGAACAGGCCGCGCAGGCCCAGCACCTGGTTGGCCTCGTCCAGATGATTCCATGCATAGTCGTCGCGCAGCACGACGCCCCAGCGGCTTGAGCAACGACCCACCAGACCATCGTTCTGCTCAAAGCCGAAGAACAGGCTGCTGGCGCCGAGCATGGCATCGGAAGCATCGAATACGTTGGTCAACACACTGGTGCCGCCCATCGAGTAGTAGCGCACGTTATTGACCACGGCCGCGCCGCTGCCGCAGTTGCTCGTCGGGCGGCCTTGCGGGTGGCGCTGATTGAAGGCGGCGGCGCCAGCCGAATTGAGCGAGACCAGCGCGCCGAGTGCGTTCTGCGGGTCGGCATCGCCGGACAAGAATTCGATGAAAACGCTGAGCGCGTTGACGAAGCCGGCCAGCGTGCGTTCCAACCACGAGCCCGGTGGCGCGACGGTGGTCAACGCATCGGCAACCGCGCTGCCGGTATGCGGTGCGCCGACGCTGGTGACCGAGGCAACGAGATCTGGGCGCACCGAGGCCACATAGCGAATCGTCGGGCCGCCGTGACTGTGGCCGATCAGATTGAACTTGCTGTGGCCGTACGTGGCGCGGAGCTGATCGAGATAGCGGATCAGCTGCTCGCCGCGCACTTCGCTGAAGTTGCTGCTCGACACATTCGCCACATACACCCGCGCGCCGCCAGAACGCAGCTCGCCAGGGATGCCGTAAAAGTAATCGAGAATGCCGAGCAAGCTGTCGAAGCCGAGCAGGCCATGGACCAGCACCACCGGGTGACGCGTTTGCGTGTAACCCGACTGCGCGGTGGCGAGCGGAGAATAGGATTGCAAGACGAGCAGCAGCGCTGCCAAGACGAAAGAGCGGACCACGGTTCCCTCCCAAGAACGGTGCAAGAAGCGCCGGCTCCCCAGCCGGCGAGCTTTAGACTATACGCGTCCGTATGGTAATGCAAGGAGGTGTAACGTACGCTTGCGCATGGTGCTCTTAATCAGGGCGAGGGGCAGGGTGCGAGGGCGAACCTCTTCCACCATGAGAGCGCTCCGCTGGCCGGAGCAATGGGTTCTTGCAGTAGTGCGGAGCGAGACGTTTGGCCCCCGCCCCGCGCCCCTTGCCCCAGAATCAGCATCAGCATCAGCACCAATTCAAGCCGACGCGGAGATCAACCGCTCCACCAGCACATCCTCGACCCAGCTCTTCAACCGCCAGTCTTCGATGAACCCACAGTGCCCACCGTGTTCGGCGAGGACGAGTTCCGTGTGTGTCGGCAGTTGCAGCTCGCGATAATCGCCAATCGGAATCACGGGATCGTCCTCGGCGGTGAGGATCGAAGCCGGGACGGTCAAACCAGACAATCGGTCGCCAGCGATCGAATAACCGTCGAGATAGCGCTCAAGCTTGCCGTAGTCGGTGAACTCCTCCACCAGCCGCGCGGTCAGGTCGCGCAGCGTTGGCTTTTTCAGCCATTCGGTGAAGTCGTAGCGCGCGGGGAACAGCGCTTGTTTGCGGCGCAGCGAATCGATCCACTTGGTGATGAAGTAACGCTCGTAGACCCACGGCGCGGTCTCGATCTGCGTCAGGCTCGCACCCGGATCGATGGGCGGACACACGGCGAAGGCGTACGCGATGTCGAGATTACAGCTCGGGGCGCGCAGTGCAATGCGCAGCGCAAAATTGCCGCCCAGGGAAAAACCCGCGAGCAACAGACGGCGCGGCTGGAACTGGTTCCGCACGGCCTGCACCGCGCCCACGACTTCATCGATCCGGCACGAATGGAACAATTCTTCGTTGAGATGATGGGTATCGCCGTGATCGCGAAAATGCAGCCGGAAAACATCGAAGCCTGCGGCGAGCAAGCGGCCGGTCGACACCATCACGTAGCTCGATTGCACGCTGCCTTCCCAGCCATGCAACACCACCACCAATCCGCGCGCCCGTGGGCGCACGCTCTGCACCGACAAGAAGCCTTGCAGGCGCACACCGTCGCCGCAATCGAGGATGTGCTCGCTGCTGGCTTCATGCAGTCCCGGAAAACGCAAACGCACCGCGGCGCGGCGCAGCGCGCTGGAGGCCAGCAGCGACTGCACATGCGGATTGGCGAGCGCACCCCGCCGGCGAAACGACAGCCCGTGCGTTCTGGGCAGCGCGCTCATGGCGGCGGTAACGCCAACGCAGCGACGATGCGCTCGCGGGCCGCTTCGGCGATACGCCGTCGCCCTTCGGAGTGCGCTGGAATCGCTTCGAGAAAATGCACCTCGGCGACCATCGACGGTTCGCCGAGCAGACGCACGAAGTTAGCGAAAAAACTTTCGCCATCGAGGAAAGGCACGGAGCGATTCGGTGCACCGTCCAGCAGGTAGCGCAGGGCGACCGGTTGCACCGGCACATCCGCCTCCACGGCGGTCTGAAAGATGCGCGCGTGGAACACTTTGACGCGCGTGCCATCGGTGGTTCCGCCCTCGGGAAACACGCCGACCTGAGCGCCTTGCTGCATGCGCAGAACCATCATCTGCGCCACGCTCGCCAGCGACTCTGTGCTGCCGCGACGGTGATAAATGGTTCCCGCACGGCGCGCCAGCCAGCCCACGAGCGGCCAGCGGCTGATTTCGGATTTGGCGACGAACTCCACGGCACGTTGGCTGTGCATCAGTTCGATATCGAGCCACGACAGATGATTCGCAACCACCAGCGCGGCGCCCTTGACCGGCGTGCCGAAACGCCGCAACCGGAACCCGAAAATGCGCATCAACCCTGCCGACCACCAGCGGATCGCGCGATGCCGCAAGTGTTCATCGCCCCAGCGCAAACGCTCGCCGAGCGGCGACACCAGGATCAGCGTCAGCGGCAAATGCACCGCCAGATGCCATAGCAGCAGTGGCACGCGCCAGACATAGCGTGGCCACCGCCGGTCGCGCTGCAACGGCTTGTCGAGAGAGGGGACGCTTTGTTCCATGGCAATCGAGTGAGCGACGACACCAAGGATGGTAACGCAATGCGATCCAAGCGATTGCTCTTCGATGCGTAAAATCCAGTTGCGGTTCACCGTTGCCGCGCGAACAATGTCGGCAACCGGAGATCTCACCGCACGGCGACTTCCTGACGCAATGCAGATCCAAACACAACGTGATGCAATGTACGGGCAGCATGTCCCGTGCATCCGCATGCCCGCGTTCCAACGTACATTCTCACGATGACTTCACAAAAGCGCCCGATGCATTCCGAAATCGATCCAGCGATGAGTGAGCTGACAGCGCCGCCGGTCGACGCTGCGCGTCGCGCCGCGATTTGGGATGCCGTGCACTCGCGGCTGAGCGAGCTGCACATCGTGCGCGCCAACGAAGGCGAATGGCGCCAACTGCTGCCGGGCGTCGACATCAAGCGACTGTATCTCGATCCGTCCACGCGTATCGAAACTGCCCTCTGGCGCATCCACGCCGGCGCCTTCGTGCCCGCGCATCCGCATACGCACGACGAAGAGTGTCTGGTACTGGAGGGCAGCATCATCGATGGCGAGCAAGCCTTCGCCGCCGGCGATTACCTGATGGCGCGTGCCGGATCCATGCACGCGCGCTTGAGTTCGCCGAACGGCGCGCTTTTGCTGATTCGCTCGCAGGTGCATTAACGCAACCAGCGCCGAATCTCGTCGCTCGCCGTTACTGCAGCTTGCGCCGATACACGGCCAGCGGCACGGCGCCCTCGCTCAGCATGGCATCGACGAACTCGCGCACCGGCGCGTTCGCGTTGCGACGAGAGAGCCACGATTGCCACAGCACCTGGATGTCGCGATAGCCCAGGTGATAGGTGGTCAACTGCGGCGAGCTGAACATCGCGCGGCGCCACAGGTTGGAGGCGAATTGCGCATCCATCAGACCTTCGCGCGTCGCAAACTGCGTCAGCTGATTTTCGTCCCAGGCTAGCGTGTGAACACTGATATCGGCGATCACGCGGGTGATGTTTTCCAGTTGCTTCTTGTAATGCGCCAGGCGCTCCGGCGGGCCGCCCCAGCCCAAATCCAGCATCAGGCGCTCGGCGAAGCTGCCCCAGCCTTCGGTGTACACGCCATCGCCAAAAACGCTCCGAATCGGCCGCGGCTGGCGCGCAGCGACCTTGAGTTGCGCGTAGTGGCCGGGCACCAGCTCGTGCGGCACGATCATGCGATTGAAACCGGTGTTGAAGGCGCTGAAGAACCGCGCCTTGGCCTGCTCTGGCGCGTCGTCCTCGATGTTCGGCAGCAAAAACAGCGTATCGGCTTCGGCTGCGAACGGACCCGGCGCAAACACGCCGCCGACACTCTGGCCGCCCAGCCATGCGGGCGCTTTGTCGATGTACAGCGACAGCGGCTCGGGGATGGTCATCACCTCGTGCTTGCGCGCAAATTCGAAAGCCAACTGGGCATCCGCGCGGTACTGCTCGATCAGCTCGGCGGTGGTCGCGGGCCGTTGTGCCTCAATGTGGGCGAAGGCGCGGCGCAACACATCGCGGTCGTCGAGCGGCGCGGGCTCATCGAACAGCGCCGGCCAGATACCGCGCGCATAGGCGGCGGCTTCCTCGCGCTTCTCGGCCAAGTCCTGATGCGCCATTCGCAACACCTCGGCAACATCGGTGTCGATCGCGGTGCCCAGGCGAAAACGCGTTGCATAGTCGTCGCGCAGTCGAAAATCGCCGCGCGCTTTTTCGCTGAGCTGCTCGCAAAACGTCGCCAGCGTTTCGAGCGCAACGGCAGCACGCTCCCCGCTTCGCCTTGCGGCTGCGCGTTTGTCGGCTTGTCGATACCCATCGCGATAAAACCCGGCCAACGCGCGTAGCCGTCGCGCCGCCTCGGCGGCAGCCTGCGGCGCGATGCGCTCGACATCGGTCAGGCTGCGCATCGCGAGTTTCGCCAACGCCGGCAATTTTGCGACCCGCTGCGCCGCCAGATCCAGGCGTTCGCGCTCGGGCCGATCGTCGCGCAACAACTGGTACAGCGTGGCCCGGCCCAGCGCCTCGGCCCAGAACAACGGATCGGCCTGCGGCCGACGTTGCGCCACCAGCTCGAAGCGCTCCAGCGCCAGCTGCCGCCGCAGCACATCGAGATCCACACAATCGTCGAATGCGCATTCGCTTTGCTGCTCGGCCGCGTCGCGATCGAAACGTTCCACCGTCTTGAGCCAGTCCTCGATCTCACCCGGTTCGAGCCGATCCAGCGCGCCGTCGTGCCGATAGACACCGGCCGCGGTCGCCTGCGTCGGGTATTGCTCGAAATAGGCCTGCAGAAACGCATCGGCCAGCGTTTCGGCGCACAGTGTGTTCGGCAGCAGCAACAGCAGCAGTCGCAAGCACAGCGCACTTCCGAAGCGCGCGCGCGCTGGCGGCCGTCGATTCGCACTGCGCTTGGCGCCCAACCTGGCGAATGTCGGTATCGAAATCACATTGCTCTCCAAGTCGGCGCAGCTGCGCATTATCGCTGACCTGCATGCACCGAGCGCAGCGCCGCGAACCTCGGTCGCATCGCATTAGGTTTCAATCTGGCCGCAATGGTTGCAGACTCAGGTTCCCCTGATGCGCCGAGGACATCGTGCCGGTTTCCGATTCTTCGTTGTTGGCCGGAACGGGTGCGGTCGCATTCCGTTGGGTTCAAGCAGACGGTTGGCCCATCGATAACGTCTCCGACAATGTCGCTGCGTGGGGCTATTCGCCCGCCGAGCTGATCGGGCGGCATTTCGTCGAACTGATGCACCCGGAGGATCTGGCGCGCATCGAGCGCGAGGTGGTCCCCAACATCGCCAATAGCGAGCGCTGGCAGTTGGAGTATCGGATTGCGGATGGCAGCGGTTGGCGCTGGGTCGAGGATCACACCTGGGTGGAGCGCGACGCCAGCGGCGAGGCGCGGTTTTTCAACGGGGTGTTGTTCGATGTCACAGAGCGCAAGCTCGCCGATATCGGCTTGGACGCGGCCGCCTGTGCGGTGCCGGTGATGCTGGGGACGGCGCCGCTGCCTGAGCGCATGCAATCGGTGCTGCAGGAAGTTGGGCAGCGGCTCGGGCTCGATCGCGCCTTCGTATTCGAATTCATCGAAGACTCGCCGCGCGGCGCGTTGACGGTCAAGCGGGCGGTGTGGCGCCGGCCTGGGCTTTGGGAGCTGTTGCACAACGCCCCGCTCGATCGCGAACACATCGAGCCGGACTACAGCCGGTGGCTTGCGCGCCTGCGCAACGGCGAGTGCATCGCCGGGCCCACCGATGCCTTCCCGCCGCAGGAGCAATCGCTGCTGCTGCGGCAACACATCTGCTCGCTGATGATCGTCCCGATCCTGCAGCGCGGTCGGCTGTGGGGCATTCTGGGATTCGATGATGTCTCTCAGGCGCGGCCCTGGCGCGCCTCCGACGAGCGCGTGCTGCGCCTGATTGCGGCGGCGTTCGCGGCAGCGATGGACCGCCAGCTCGCTGAGGATGAACTGCGCGAAAGCGAAGCGCGTTACCGGCTGGCGCTCGATGGCGCCAACGCCGGCGCGTGGGAATGGCGACCGGGCCGACCGAACGTCTGGAGCGAGGGCTACTACCGCATCCTTGGCCTGCCAGCGAGCGCGGCCGCGACCTTCGATAACTGGCTGGCGCGCATACATCCGGACGATCGCGAACGGGTTATCGCCGCGGTGGCCAAAGCGCGCCAGGACCGCGCACCGCTGAACATGGAATACCGTGTCGTCGCCAGCACCGGCGTGCGCTGGATATCGAGCATCGGCAGGCCGCTGCCGGGCGGCGAGGACAGCGACGCCGGCATGGCCGGCATCGTGCTCGACATCACCGAACAGCGTCGCCACCAGGCCGAGCTGAATCGCCTCGCGCACGTCGATGCGCTGACCGGCTTGCCGAATCGCCTGCGCGCACAGCAGTTGTTGCAGACCGCCATTGCCGAGGCGGAGTTGACCGATTCCAGGTTGGCGTTGCTGCTGCTCGATATCGATCGCTTCAAGACCATCAACGACAGTCTTGGCCATCAGGCAGGCGATGAACTGCTGCGCGCGATCGGAACGCGCCTGCGCGGCGCGACGGCCGTCGCCGACACAGTGGCGCGCACTGGCGGCGACGAATTCCTCATCGTTGCGCGCGGCGCGACCAGCGCGCGCGACGCGGCAACCTTCGCCGAGAACCTGCTGACCGCTTTTGTCGCCTCGTTCCGACTGAGCGGTGGATTCGAGGTGTTCGTGCGCACCAGCATCGGCATCTCGATGTTCCCGGAAGACGGCAACAGCGCCACGGAACTGCTGCGCAATGCGGACGCCGCGCTGTATCGCGCCAAAGATCTGGGCCGCAACAGCTATCAGTTCTTCGCGCCGGCGCTGCTGGATGCGGCAACGCGCCGGCTGGCGATCGAAGGGCAATTGCGCCAGGCGCGGGAGCGCGACGAATTCCTGGTGCACTACCAGCCGATTTTCAACTGCGACACCGACGCGATCGACGCTGTCGAGGCGCTGGTGCGCTGGCGTCCAGCGGGAGGCCAGCTGGTCATGCCCGGCGAGTTCATCGACATCGCCGAGGACACCGGCCTTATCGAATCCTTAGGCGAATTCGTGCTGCTGACCGCATGTCGGCAGGTGCAAAGATGGCGCCGCGCGCGCGCGCCGGAGTTGCGCCTATGCGTCAACGTGTCGGCGCGGCAACTGCGGGCGGCGGATTTCACCGATCGTTTGTTGCGCGTGCTCAGCGAAACCGGGCTCGATCCCGATGCGCTGGAATTGGAGTTGACCGAATCGCTGCTCATCGAGCATGGCCGGCATTTGCAGCGCGTGCTCACTGGCCTGCGCAAACTGGGAATGCGCATCGCCATCGACGATTTCGGCACCGGCTACAGCTCGCTGTCGTACTTGAAGCATCTCCCGGTGGACACGTTGAAGATCGACCGCAGCTTCGTCAAAGACATCGACGCCGACGACGGCGCAGCCATCACCGGCGCCGTGATCGCGCTCGGCCAACAGCTCAATCTCGATCTGCTCGCAGAAGGCGTGGAAACGCAAGCCCAGCTCGAATTCCTGCGCGCACGCGGTTGCCAGTACTATCAAGGCTTCCTACGCAGCCCCGCGCTCGCGCCCGAGGTGTTGGCGCAAATGTACGGGTTGACCTGAGCTGCCGTGTGTCGCGACATCGCGGCGCTGTGGGCGAAGCGCGCGACCTGAGCGGCCTTAATTCCTGCGGCTTGCGGACGCCAAGACGGAGGATTGCCCGATCCGCAGGGCATTTGCCCGTCGGCACATTCGTTCGTGCGCTAGGGAGTGTCGAGGGTTCGGAGCGCTTGTAGCGTCGAGGATCTCGCGCTTCGCTGGTGGACTTTACCGGGCGTCAGATCAAGACCGGCAAACGCGGCAAGATCGACGAGCGCGAGCCATCCGCGCTGAAAAAGCTTGCGATTCGGTCGATTCGGTGGCTGTTCGCTTTTTTAATGGGCGAACAGGCCTGCGCCGATCATGCGTTCGCCTCAGTCGCGTCGCGAAGAAAGCGGCCCAGTTCGTCCTTTACATCAGCCGGCCATTCGGCCGTTCGGACTTCGAACGCAGCGTGGTCGGCCGCAAACAACGCACGCGACGCTTCCTCGAAGTTCGGGAGGTCACCAGCGATAGCGCTCATGAAGCGGTAACCAGCCTCAGCCGCGCGTCTCGCGCGGTCCAAGCCCTGCCGTTCCTTTATCGCTGCGTCCACTATTCGACGCAGCATTGCGGACGCTCCGCCCTGCTGTTCGGCCAACCAATTCCAGTGGCGCGGTAGAAGTGTCACTTCGCGAGACACGACTCCTAGCTTTGGACGGCCGCGTTCGCGCGCTTCTGCAGGAGGCAGACCGGATTCGATGCGATATCGATCCGCCACATCGTTTTCACTACCGCGCAGATCGAGATCGACGACGCGACCGGTTGCGCGGTCGAATACAAGGATCTGCGTGCTCGGATCCTGTTCGAGTTGGCGTTTGGCGGCGCGCGCGACCGTTTCGGGCGTCCCTTCTGCGATCCGCTCCATCGCCGCAAATGCTGTCCAATGCTCACTGTCGTTCACGGGCCACCCCCTTTGATCAGCCATTATTACCCGGATGTAAATGGTGGGTCAATATCGCCCGGGTGATATTCGGCCGCCGGAACTGTCCGTTTTGGAGCCGATCAATGGACCGGCCACGTCAAAGGCATCGGTTCCGGTTATTGGCGCTTGGTCGCCAGCGTGGAAGCGCTCGAAGCCAAAGCTGCCGAGTGGAAGCGGCAGTGGCTCAAAGGCATCGGCTGTGCCCGGAGTCTTGTGACCCGGTGAGTGCGATCACACGGGATTCTGGGCGCCGCTGGCGTCTGGGCGCGTTGGTTGCGCGCCGAAATCGTTCTCCAGAAACGTCGCATTGTGGCCGAAAGAAACGCTAGACGGCGCTTGACTCACGATTCGGTCGATTCGGTGGCCGATTCGGTGGCTGTCCGGCTTTCGGCCTACATTCGTGTCTCACCTCGTGTTGGCAGAGACTCTCTGGATGCTCAGGAGTGTTTTCGGCTTGACCGCCAAGCAGCAGTCGGATGTGGTTGCGATGCTGTTGGCGCATCGGAGCTTGACCGTGGAGCGCCCGGATGTCATTGCGTGGGCGCTGGCCCAGTTTCGGGCTAACCCGCGTCTGAGCTTTACCGATTGCCTGGTCGTTGAAATTGCCCGATCCGCTAGGCAGTTGCCCGTAGGCACATTCGATCGCGCGCTAGGGCGTGTCGAGGGTGCGGAGCGCTTAGCGTCGAGGATCTTGCGCGTCGCTGGTGGACTTCACCGGGCGTCAGATCGGAGGGTGGCGCCGTCGTAACGATAGACGGCAGCGCCGACCCTTCGAAAAGTCCGTCGTTGAATGCTCAGCATTCGATCACGAGGGTCTGACCTCCGTTGTTCAATGCCAACGATTCAATCGCGAACCGCTGGCATTCATCGTTGAGTACCCAACCGTTCGATCGCAAATGGCTGGCGTTCGTCGTCGAGTGCTCGACTACTCGCTCGCGAACGCCGCCCGTTCGTCGTTGAATGCTCAACCATTCAATCGCGAACCGCGGGCATTCGTCGTTGAGTACTCAACCATTCAATTGCAAATGGCTGGCGTTCGTCGTTGAGTGCTCAACCACTCATTCGCGAACGCCGCGCATTCGTCGTTGAATGGTTGACCATTCGATCGCGAACCGCAGGCGTTCAACGTTGAGTGCTCAGGATTCGTTCCGATGGTCCGAGCTTCGTCGTCGAATGCGCGGGATACGTTCGCGGTGGTTTGACCTGCGTCATCGAGTGCGCGGTGTTGGTGTGTGAGAAAATTTGTCTAGCTGGCTCTTGACCCATGATTCGGTGGGTTGCCAGTTCTTCGGCTTCCCTAACACGCCCCGCCGCTTCAATGAGGCCGAGGCGAGATCGCCTCGGAGAACGCCGGCCAGCAATGAGGCCGAGGCGAGATCGCCTCGGAGAACGTCGCCGGAGAGGCTCGCGGCGAGTCCGCAAGAGGTCGCTTCAATGAGGCCGAGGCGAGATCGCCTCGGAGAACCCACGCGCGCGGTTCGAAAGTCCGGCTCGAACTCGTGCTTCAATGAGGCCGAGGCGAGATCGCCTCGGAGAACCGCGGCGTGACGGATACCGAGGGAACGCGCAGCCAGCTTCAATGAGGCCGAGGCGAGATCGCCTCGGAGAACTCGCCTCGCGCGACATGCCGGATGACGACGGGCGCGGCTTCAATGAGGCCGAGGCGAGATCGCCTCGGAGAACGACGAGCGGCAGTATTTCGGCTATGACCGTGAGCCAAGCTTCAATGAGGCCGAGGCGAGATCGCCTCGGAGAACACGGGCCAACTGTACGAACTGCGCACGAACGGCGAGGCTTCAATGAGGCCGAGGCGAGATCGCCTCGGAGAACGACCATTCGACCAGTCGACCATAGATCGAGCTGTCGGCTTCAATGAGGCCGAGGCGAGATCGCCTCGGAGAACGTCAGGTCGGTTGCTGGATCGTTTCTACCTAGCCAGCTTCAATGAGGCCGAGGCGAGATCGCCTCGGAGAACGACGTCCGCAGCTACGGTCCCATAGGAGTCATGGATGCTTCAATGAGGCCGAGGCGAGATCGCCTCGGAGAACCGCGGGCCGTCAACACAACGTCCTCGATCAACATTAGCTTCAATGAGGCCGAGGCGAGATCGCCTCGGAGAACGCGATCGCCGCAGCGTTCGTCACGCTCGCCGGTGCGGCTTCAATGAGGCCGAGGCGAGATCGCCTCGGAGAACCGCATTCATGGCCGGATGGCAGGGAACGATGAAGCTGCTTCAATGAGGCCGAGGCGAGATCGCCTCGGAGAACGTTACGACGTGGTTACGGCTGGCGAGTTGCTCGGGTCCTTCAATGAGGCCGAGGCGAGATCGCCTCGGAGAACCCCGGCATCGGTAGCGCAAGCCTCAAGCGAGGCGCCCCTTCAATGAGGCCGAGGCGAGATCGCCTCGGAGAACATGGGCAGGCCCGAGCGAATGCGCGGACGGTGCTCGATCCTTCAATGAGGCCGAGGCGAGATCGCCTCGGAGAACCGAGCGACAACACACCCGCAGCGACGAGACCATTACGCTTCAATGAGGCCGAGGCGAGATCGCCTCGGAGAACTTTCGTGAACGGGTCTTCCGAGGTTCTCCGCGAGACGGCTTCAATGAGGCCGAGGCGAGGTCGCCTCGGAGAACGGTAGCGAGGTTGCCCTCGACCCACCCGCGATGTACGAGGCTTCAATGAGGCCGAGGCGAGATCGCCTCGGAGAACCGCTTCCAGCGGATCGTTCAAACGACACGCGCCGGAATTGCTTCAATGAGGCCGAAGCGAGATCGCCTCGGAGAACCTTGAGGCGTGCGCTACCGATGCCGGGCTGGATCTCGAGCTTCAATGAGGCCGAGGCGAGATCGCCTCGGAGAACAATGCATCGATTCGTGGCTTCGGCGTCGCGGTCTGCCGCTTCAATGAGGGCGAGGCGAGATCGCCTCGGAGAACGTGTGCCATTGCGTGTTCTCCAAAGTCGGAAATGAAGCTTCAATGAGGCCGAGGCGAGATCGCCTCGGAGAACCCGGCAACACGCGACGAGCCAGAGACGTCCGACAAGCTTCAATGAGGCCGAGGCGAGATCGCCTCGGAGAACGACGTTGCCAGCGGATCATTCTACGAGCGGCAAATGCTTCAATGAGGCCGAGGCGAGATCGCCTCGGAGAACGAGAACGCTGGGAACGCCCATAAAGCGCTCGATGTCCTGCTTCAATGAGGCCAAGGCGAGATCGCCTCGGAGAACGGGAACATGTGCAGGTCGACCCGCTGTCGACCGCCGCGCTTCAATGAGGCCGAGGCGAGATCGCCTCGGAGAACCATATCTGCCGAGTCGGCGCTGAACGTGGCTTTGTCGCTTCAATGAGGCCGAGGCGAGATCGCCTCGGAGAACGCGAACTGCTTCTCAGCTCGCTTGGCGTCAGTCTCGCTTCAATGAGGCCGAGGCGAGATCGCCTCGGAGAACCCTGCTGCGAAAGCCGCAGGTGAATTGCGAGTGCTAGCTCAAATGAGGCCGAGGCGAGATCGCCTCGGAGAACTCCATGTCTGCGCAAACAAGGTCGAACCACCCGTGTCGCTTCAATGAGGCCGAGGCGAGATTGCCTCGGAGAACCTCAACCCTGATGGTGATCCAGAGTGGCGCAAGGCGCTTCAATGAGGCCGAGACGAGATCGCCTCGGAGAACCGTCCGCAAGGTGTTTTCGTCCATGGTGGTGGACAAGCTTCAATGAGCCCGAGGCGAGATCGCCTCGGAGAACTGCAAACGGCAGGCGCAACTATGCGCACCACCCCGTGCTTCAATGAGGCCGAGGCGAGATTGCCTCGGAGAACGCGAGAGCATCAGCGGTCGCTGTGTCCCGATCTATCCGCTTCAATGAGGCCGAGGCGAGATCGCCTCGGAGAACGCGAGCGCAGCGGGCCTGGGCTTGTCCCTTCTTCAAGCTTCAATGAGGCCGAGGCGAGATCGCCTCGGAGAACGCAGCTGCTACAGCACGGCCAGATCAAAAAACCTATGCCTCAATGAGGCCGAGGCGAGATCGCCTCGGAGAACGCTCCAGGTGGCGGCGGCGGTCGTTCGCACCGATGACGCTTCAATGAGGCCGAGGCGAGATCGCCTCGGAGAACGCAGCCGTGGCGGCCTGGAACGTGCGCCAGCGGTACTCGCTTCAATGAGGCCGAGGCGAGATCGCCTCGGAGAACTCGGGATCAGTGTCTCGGCTTGCGCGGTGATGTCGAGGCTTCAATGAGGCCGAGGCGAGAACCGCTGCGACAAGCCAATCTACGTTTTGCCCGAATCCGCTTCAATGAGGCCGAGGCGAGATCGCCTCGGAGAACAGTCCTTTGTCGACGGTCCGCATTTCGAGCTTGATCGGCTTCAATGAGGCCGAGGCGAGATCGCCTCGGAGAGCCAGTCGCGGCTTGGTAGCTCTCGGCGAAAACCGCATCGCTTCAATGAGGCCGAGGCGAGATCGCCTCGGAGAACGGCGCGGAAAAAAACACGCAGCGCATCGTGATCGAGCTGCAATGAGGCCGAGGCGAGATCGCCTCGGAGAACGCCAGCCGCTGCGCACCACCGCCACTAGTCCATCCACGCTTCAATGAGGCCGAGGCGAGTTCGCCTCGGAGAACTTGATGTGGCTATCGAAGCGCTCAAGGTCGCAGCCAAGCTTCAATGAGGCCGAGGCGAGTTCGCCTCGGAGAACTTGATGTGGCTATCGAAGCGCTCAAGGTCGCAGCCAAGCTTCAATGAGGCCGAGGCGAGATCGCCTCGGAGAACCAAAGCCGCACGGTTCAACAGCGATGTCGACCACGCTTCAATGAGGCCGAGGCGAGATCGCCTCGGAGAACCTCAACCCTGATGGTGATCCAGAGTGGCGCAAGGCGCTTCAATGAGGCCGAGGCGAGATCGCCTCGGAGAACCGCCGCACCGCAACCCAAACCTCGCTGAGGATCGCATGGCTTCAATGAGGCCGAGGCGAGATCGCCTCGGAGAACCGCACGACCGAGGTTTACACGCACCTGGCACAACGGCTTCAATGAGGCCGAGGCGAGATCGCCTCGGAGAACAGCGCCCAACATCTGCACATTGATTTTGTAGATACCGCTTCAATGAGGCCGAGGCGAGATCGCCTCGGAGAACTCCCGAAGTAAGTCCCGCGCAAAGCGTTGTTACTGAGCTTCAATGAGGCCGAGGCGAGATCGCCTCGGAGAACGCCCGCCGCAATCGCATCCTCCTCGCTGATCGCCTGGCTTCAATGAGGCCGAGGCGAGATCGCCTCGGAGAACCGCGACGCACGCAGCTTGCGCAATCTTGCTGCGCCGCGCTTCAATGAGGCCGAGGCGAGATCGCCTCGGAGAACGCTGCGGCGGCCTAACGTCCTTCTGCAAGCGATCAGCTTCAATGAGGCCGAGGCGAGATCGCCTCGGAGAACGTGGTTAGCGCAATCAAAGAGCTGATGACCGCATGGCTTCAATGAGGCCGAGGCGAGATCGCCTCGGAGAACCGTGATCTTGTTGAGGCTTGTCGGCTCCTGTCCCTGCTTCAATGAGGCCGAGGCGAGATCGCCTCGGAGAACCTGGTGGTTCACGGCGGGCGTTTGCTGGCGCTCATGGCTTCAATGAGGCCGAGGCGAGATCGCCTCGGAGAACCGCCACGCGCACAACCGTCATCGAACTCCGCATCACGCTTCAATGAGGCCGAGGCTAGATCGCCTCGGAGAACGAGATCAGTGCGCAGCGGCTGGCGTCCCGTTCTTCATGCTTCAATGAGGCCGAGGCTAGATCGCCTCGGAGAACGCCCAGGCGGATCCACGCCGCAAACTCTTCCGGGGTGCTTCAATGAGGCCGAGGCTAGATCGCCTCGGAGAACCGACTCGGCCGCGCCTTGCAGTCCGGCGGCTCTCGCGCTTCAATGAGGCCGAGGCTAGATCGCCTAGGAGAAGAGCACGTCGCGCGTGAAATCACCGCCGTCGTCCGTGCTTCAATGAGGCCGAGGCTAGATCGCCTCGGAGAACGTCGCTTCCTCCCAGGTCCGGCCAAGAACGTCGACGCTTCAATGAGGCCGAGGCTAGATCGCCTCGGAGAACCTGGCGCCAATGGCGGTAGACCGTGACGTCATCGCCGCTTCAATGAGGCCGAGGCGAGATCGCCTCGGAGAACTTGGCTGCTCTCGTGCCTTGAGGCCGAGCGCGCGGAGCTTCAATGAGGCCGAGGCGAGATCGCCTCGGAGAACAGCACCGGCACCCCTTCAGCTCGACGTCGATGCAATAGCTTCAATCAGGCCGAGGCGAGATCGGCTCGGAGAACGTCTTGCCGGTGTGGCGGGCAAACATGCCCACCTTGCTTCAATGAGGCCGAGGCGAGATCGCCTCGGAGAACCTCGATAAGCAAGTCTCCGGGCCGCTGGCGTTCGAGCTTCAATGAGGCCGAGGCGAGATCGCCTCGGAGAACTGCGAGTAAGGGGGTTGATGAGTTGCAGCGCGTCCCGCTTCAATGAGGCCGAGGCGAGATCGCCTCGGAGAACACAATATGTGGCTATTCCACGATAACGGGAGCCCTGCTTCAATGAGGCCGAGGCGAGATCGCCTCGGAGAACCGTGTACAGCATGGCGGATTCCGTACCGAACACGCGAAGCTTCAATGAGGCCGAGGCGAGATCGCCTCGGAGAACGCGATCACCGCGCGCGGCCATGGACCTCAGTCCGCGCTTCAATGAGGCCGAGGCGAGATCGCCTCGGAGAACGACGCGGGCTGCCCCTGCTTCTGCCCCCGGCAGGGCGGCTTCAATGAGGCCGAGGCGAGATCGCCTCGGAGAACTGTGTCGGACGCCAACGCCTATCACTTGGCAATGGGGCTTCAATGAGGCCGAGGCGAGATCGCCTCGGAGAACATTGGATTTCGTCATAGAAATCGTCTTTGAATTCGTCGCTTCAATGAGGCCGAGGCGAGATCGCCTCGGAGAACAACGCGCTAGGAACGTCCTGCTGTTGGACGTAGGCGCTTCAATGAGGCCGAGGCGAGATCGCCTCGGAGAACGGTAGAAGAGATCGTCGCCTACGTCATGGGACGCCATGCTTCAATGAGGCCGAGGCGAGATCGCCTCGGAGAACGTCGGGAAGAACTCACCCGGCGTGAACACAACTTGCCAGCTTCAATGAGGCCGAGGCGAGATCGCCTCGGAGAACGAGACGGGCCAAGTAGCTTTCTTGAGCGTCCCTCCGCTTCAATGAGGCCGAGGCGAGATCGCCTCGGAGAACAGCTTCAGCGCGTCGGCGCAGTCAAGGGAATCATCCTGCTTCAATGAGGCCGAGGCGAGATCGCCTCGGAGAACGGCAAGCGCGACGTGATCGCGTGGGATGTCTTCGCCGCTTCAATGAGGCCGAGGCGAGATCGCCTCGGAGAACGATGGGACAGTTGCTGTAAATGTCCTTGGCGCCAATCGCTTCAATGAGGCCGAGGCGAGATCGCCTCGGAGAACGTATCGCTGTCTCGACAATCCGGTGCCCCCCACGCCCGCTTCAATGAGGCCGAGGCGAGATCGCCTCGGAGAACGGGAAACTGAAAATCCGATCGCAAGCCGCGCTTATCGCTTCAATGAGGCCGAGGCGAGATCGCCTCGGAGAACCTGAGCGTTCGAGGATGTTGAGCATGCGCAGGAATGCTTCAATGAGGCCGAGGCGAGATCGCCTCGGAGAACGTGGTGATCTGCATCGACGCGCCACAGGCGCCGCACGGCTTCAATGAGGCCGAGGCGAGATCGCCTCGGAGAACGTCGCCGCTCGTCATCGTGCCGGCATTTGACAGCGGCTTCAATGAGGCCGAGGCGAGATCGCCTCGGAGAACCGCAGCAACCCTAGCCGCGCTGATTGCGGGCGCTGAGCTTCAATGAGGCCGAGGCGAGATCGCCTCGGAGAACTGATCGGGCCCGTGTTGGGCAAATCGCCAGTTGCCGTGCTTCAATGAGGCCGAGGCGAGATCGCCTCGGAGAACGTCGGGCATCTGGGGCTATCTCATCCCGCCCGCACCGCTTCAATGAGGCCGAGGCGAGATCGCCTCGGAGAACAGGTTTGCGCGCTGGCAGTACGTCTTGTACGCCTCGCTTCAATGAGGCCGAGGCGAGATCGCCTCGGAGAACCGCGGCGGCGGGCGGGCGACAAGCTCTCGCTTCCGCAGCTTCAATGAGGCCGAGGCGAGATCGCCTCGGAGAACCAAGACATAATTTGGGGGAAGCCAAATCCGATGCCAGCTTCAATGAGGCCGAGGCGAGATCGCCTCGGAGAACGGCGGAACCCGGAACCAGCGGCAGATTTCCTCGACGCGCTTCAATGAGGCCGAGGCGAGATCGCCTCGGAGAACAAGAGGCGCAGCTGCTCAAGGGCAGCGGCGTCGGGCTGCTTCAATGAGGCCGAGGCGAGATCGCCTCGGAGAACCTATCAATGGCCTGGGCGGCGCCGCCAATCAGGTCGAGCTTCAATGAGGCCGAGGCGAGATCGCCTCGGAGAACTCAGCAGCGCGCGAGCAGAAGGGGTGATCGCCCTCGGCGCTTCAATGAGGCCGAGGCGAGATCGCCTCGGAGAACACGCGAGGCGCGAAGCGCCTGGGCTTGTCACTTCTTGCTTCAATGAGGCCGAGGCGAGATCGCCTCGGAGAACAATGCCCCGTGGTCTACCGTGGCAAACATCCACATCGGCGCTTCAATGAGGCCGAGGCGAGATCGCCTCGGAGAACTGTTCCGGTTTAGCGCTGGGCGGTGGCGCACCCTCTTGCTTCAATGAGGCCGAGGCGAGATCGCCTCGGAGAACGGCCGACAGTACGCTGAATCCATGGATTGGATGCACGCTTCAATGAGGCCGAGGCGAGATCGCCTCGGAGAACATCCACGCGGGCTGCCATCGTATTCGCGCCAATGCGGCTTCAATGAGGCCGAGGCGAGATCGCCTCGGAGAACGCCTCCTACTCGGTCGGCATCCTTGCGCTGGCGATTGGAGCTTCAATGAGGCCGAGGCGAGATCGCCTCGGAGAACGCCAATCGAAGCGGGCCCAGGCTTCACCGGCATCGTGCTTCAATGAGGCCGAGGCGAGATCGCCTCGGAGAACAAGCGGTTTTGCGGGGCGCGTGATAGGGGGTCGTGTCTGGCTTCAATGAGGCCGAGGCGAGATCGCCTCGGAGAACCGGGCGAATCTCCATCGGAGGCACCCACAACGGCGACGCTTCAATGAGGCCGAGGCGAGATCGCCTCGGAGAACGGCGAGCGAGCCGACGACCGTGTCGGACATCGTCGCGCTTCAATGAGGCCGAGGCGAGATCGCCTCGGAGAACTGCGCGAGTTCGTGGAGGCCACGAAGCTGCAGGCGGCGCTTCAATGAGGCCGAGGCGAGATCGCCTCGGAGAACCTGGGACGCAGTGCCACGGCAGCCGCTGAGTTCGGCGAGCTTCAATGAGGCCGAGGCGAGATCGCCTCGGAGAACCGCCACTAAGGGCATTGACGAGGCCCCGCGAATTCCGGCTTCAATGAGGCCGAGGCGAGATCGCCTCGGAGAACTCGTGGGCTGCGATCAGCGCGTCACCCTCGTCGCTGAGCTTCAATGAGGCCGAGGCGAGATCGCCTCGGAGAACACGCGCTGAGGATAATCGTACACGCAATGTCGACACCGCTTCAATGAGGCCGAGGCGAGATCGCCTCGGAGAACCTTCAACTTGCCCGCTTTGCCTTGCACTTCCCTCTCTTGCTTCAATGAGGCCGAGGCGAGATCGCCTCGGAGAACCTCCTGCATCCCGTTGCCGTCGCCGGGCACGGTCACTGGCTTCAATGAGGCCGAGGCGAGATCGCCTCGGAGAACGATGCGAGACCGAGATACCGCCGTCGCCGGTCATGCCGGCTTCAATGAGGCCGAGGCGAGATCGCCTCGGAGAACTTGCGCGACAGCAGCAGCGTGTCGGCCATCGGGTCTTCGCTTCAATGAGGCCGAGGCGAGATCGCCTCGGAGAACCCGATCGCCCGTGCTGCAGGCCTGGCTCAATTTCAGCTTCAATGAGGCCGAGGCGAGATCGCCTCGGAGAACCTTGGCGACGGTGAATATGATGTCGTTTATCGCGCCGCTTCAATGAGGCCGAGGCGAGATCGCCTCGGAGAACTTCAAAGTCGAGGTGCGGAATAAACCCGCGATCATCAGCTTCAATGAGGCCGAGGCGAGATCGCCTCGGAGAACATTGCGTGGCGGGGAGGACCGGCGTATGAAGTCAATGCTTCAATGAGGCCGAGGCGAGATCGCCTCGGAGAACCGCTCGCATTCAACCGCTTGTTTTGCCAGCCCTCGCAGAGCGGTTTGCGAGCGCTGTCGTGCAGCGTCCGAACTCAGCATGCTAAAGCTCATTCTGAGTCTCACGAATTTTCTCTACCATTCTGTTTTGAAAAGAGCGTGCGCAATGCGAGCGCTGCCAGGGTTTTTTGCATCACTGCAGCGCTCGCATTTCGCAGGCAAAGTCTATCGCGCTGGCGTCGCCGGCACCAATGATTCAAATCACGATCGGCCCGCGCTCGACCAAGTCGAAACCCTTGCCGAGACTGCTGAACTTGGGTTCCACGCCCGCTGCCGCGCCAACGTCGACGATCAACACATGGTCCTCATCGTCTTTGATGATGTCGTTCAACAACTGCAGCATTTCGGCGTGCCGCTGATAACCATGCCGCACCTGGAAAACCGATAGCTGCACCCACTCGCCGTACCCCTTCATCAGCCGGAATACGCGGCGCCAGCGCTTGGGATCGCCGATGTCGTAACAAACGATGTAGAGATGCTCGCTCATCGCACGATGAAGTTCGGGTTCTCGGTCAACTCGCCGTTGAGGAATCGGCCGAGCAATCGGCACTGCAATTCGAACAGCCGCCGATAGCTCAATCGATAGCCGAACTGCGGATGTGTGATTTCTTCTTCCAGCCGCCGCTCGAAGCCGGCGATGAATCGTTTGCGGCCATCTTCCTTCAAGCTCACGGCATTGCCGACGGTGACGAAATCGCTGGGGCGCACTTCGCCATTATTGATGGCTTTGAGAACCGCAGAATCAGCAACGACCGGCCGAAACGGCTCCAGCATATCCAGCGCGAGCGATGGCCTGCCGTAACGCGGTTGATGGTAGAAGCCGCGGTAGGGATCGAAGCCGACGGTGGCCAGCGTCACCGTGAACTGGCGCGTCAGCAGCGCATACGCGTACGACAACAGCGCATTCACCGGATCGCGCGGCGGGCGGCGATTGCGCTCGTTGAAATCAAAACGCAGATTGGCATCGCCGTCGGCTTTGAGCAGTTGCCCAAAGGCCCCGAAGTAGGCCGCCGCCGCAGCGCCTTCGAAACCGAGCAGCGATTCGATAGAGGGCGCTACGCGCGCATTGCGCTCGGCGGCCTCCAGTTGCGTCACGACAGACTGTGGCGGCTCCTCGCCGCGCCAGTTGCGCCGCAGCAGCACCTTCTGGTTGCGAATCTTCGTTGCCACCCAGCCGCGCGCCAGTTGCAGGCAACGGCGCTCATCGAAACTGGCCTGATATTGCGCCGTGCGTAGCTCCACATTCTTGTGCCCGACGCCTTGGGTATGACCCAAATACCAACCGCCGAAACTCATCCATACCACCGGTATCTCGCGGCGCATCAGCTCATGCAGGGCGCCGGTCGTGACATACACACTGCCCTGCAGAACCAACTGCGACACCTCCGCGAGGCGCACGGTGGTCTTCGCTTGCTCATCGACTTCGATCTCCAGCGTGTCGCCGGATTTGCTGACCTTGGCCTTGTTCGATTGGATGTGCACCGGGAAGGATTCGGTGAGCCCGACCATCAGCGGCCGCAACGCCGTCTCCGCGCCGCGCAGATAATTCACCTCATCCGGCAGGCAAATGCCCACCAGCGAGCAGCGCGCGCACTTGGGACTATCGGTGAGCGGCGGCGGAATGCGTCCCGCAGTGGCAAGCGAGCGCAGTCCGTGGATGGCCGAGAGTGTGAGCTCTATCAAATCGGCATCGAACTCCACACTGACGCGCTTGCGCGAACCGGCGAAATACAAAACGCCCGAGTCGCAGCGATAGCCATGTTCGCGCAAAATCAAGCCTTGCGCGCATAACTGCACGCGCTCAGGATCGTACGCGCCGCGCGCCACGTGTGGCCGCTTGGACTTCTTGTAATCCACAGGAATGACTTGATCGCCCTCGGCCTCGATCAAATCGAGCTTGGCCACCAAGCCCAGATGCACCGATTCGAGGCTCACGGATCGGGCGTGGATTTTCTCCGGCTCCTCGCTCACCTCCGCAGGCGTCGGCAGCTTGCCTCCTGGTTTATCCACGCGCACATGCACGCCCCGGCCCTGCACCGTGTCGGCATTGTCTGCCCACTCGCCCTGCACCCATTCCAAATACGCCAACCGCGGGCAGTACACATATTCGTTGACCATGCGCACCGGCACTGGCGGCTGATCGCCGGTGAATTCGGGGAAGGGCAACGGGAGGGCGATTTGGTGGGGCATGGCTGGTTACCAGTGCGGCTTTGAAGCAGCTTTGGCGCTACCAGCTCCCTTGAGTCAACAGGGCTCGCGGAGTGCGCCTGGATTTCGGGAGTTTGCTATCGAGCGATAGCCAATATCGCTCGTTGGTCTGTCAGTCACGAATCGGCGTCCCGGATGCGGATTCGCTTCTCATCGATCACCCACAACTGCCCGATCACGCGCTCTAATGCCGATAGACGAACCGCAGCGCGGACCAACGCTTCGATCGTTTTGAAAGTCTGCTTGGGAGGGCGGAGTACCCAGACTCCATGGTAAGAGCCGGGCGGATAGGCTCGAATGTCCGCAAAATCCAGATCGAGCGTTATCAGTATCCGCTCCTCGGTGGCGCAGGCTGCGATGACATCGCCGTCGCTAGCGCCGGCCAGCCCCTCGTCGGCGACCGAATGAACATCGTGTCCCAGTTCCGTCAGAAACTCGCGAACCAGCTCCGGAATGTTCTCGTCGAGCTTGAGCTTCATGACTGAGATTAAGCCGGCGTCGGAACAACACGCTCGCGTGCAAGATCGGCTGCGAAGCCGAGCGCAGCGTTCAAGTGCTCAACCCGCAATGTTGGATACTGAGCCAAGATCTGACTGTGTGTGGCGCCATCCGCCAAGTTATCCAGAACCACCGACACAGGAATGCGCGTGCCGGCAAAACAAATCGTGCCGTGCAGCACGTTTGGATCGGTCGTTATGTAGGGTTGCCAGTTCATGCTTGAGATCCTTGGCTGGGCGATGCAGTTTACGCTCGGCATCGATTCAATCGCGCGTTCGACACAGTGTTGTTGCGATGAAGCAGACGTCACTACGTTGGCTCGATCATTCTCTGCCGATTCGCTTCGCAGGACGGAATACGGCATAGCCCTGACCGAAGGTGTGGCGGGTGCTTTGAAAGACTTCGGCGATGCCGCTGCGCCACCGAGTTTGTTCGCGGTTCGTCCAACTCTGTGTCTGCAATAGCGTTCGCCATGTGGCGAGCTTGAGCGGCTGTGTGCAGATAGGCCAGCGGAAATGCTCTTTGCCAGATTTGCGGTGAAATCCAGTGGTGAGCAGGCGTCGACTGTCCGCGCCTTGCTGGCTAAGGCTCGGGAACAGCGGCATGGCAGTAAACGCGAGCCACGTCGCAGCGCTCACCGATCCCGCCTTTTCGCTCGAAGGCGCGCGGCTGCGAAGGGCATGCATGCGCTCGCCCGCAGGGTCCAAACCCAATCCGTGGGTTTTTGCGCTGAGTGCCCAGGGGCCTATCAGCGCCTCAGTAAAGCGAGCGCTCGCCTGCGCTCGAACGTCGAGCAGCACCTCTTTCAAAGCACTGAGGAAGCTCTGTTGACCCGACACCATATAGAACAATGTCGGTTTGACGAGCCCTTTGGACTTGTCTACGGCTCCATCGGCCATTAGCGTGGAGAGAACTTCGCAAACCGCGCTATGAGGCTGCAAAAGCGAATTCCTCAAATGCTCGCGATAGGAGTTCTCAGGCACGCGCAAGTCCTCGGCCCAGCTGATGCGTTCCTGATGTTCACTAGTCTCGATCCATTCGCTGAGCCACGCCACCAGCGATTCGGCGCTGGTTAGAGGTGCGCCGCTGATCTCTGCAATCCAATCGTCCTGCATCACGAAGCGCAGTTTGGTGTCGGGATATGGCCTGGTGAGGGCTTTCAGTAAACCGAGGGAAGCGAGCACCCCAAGCGGATTCGAGCCCACCAGCGCGGGCAGCGCAATGGCGTTCATGATTGTTCTCCTTCGGACCTTCCGTTTGCTTCTGCCTCCGATTGCTGGTGATCGGCCAATCGCAGCAACGCTTCCAGGTAAGCCAAGCCAAGATGGCCATAGCGTTGCTGCAATTCGGCAAAGCGTTCTGCGCTGCCTGACTCGATTGCGCCCAAGTTCGGTCTACCTCGGTAGCGGAGCGATTGCCCTTGATGTTCCACAGTGAAACTGCAGCCCAGATCGTCGATGTCGGGTTGCAAGGCGCGTCCACGTCCGTGATGGCTTCCGACCAAGTGAACTACCAACTCCGCATCGTGAGCACTCGACAGCAGCGCCGGGTGTGCATTTAGCACCGCGACTGAGTAAGCCTCGTGGCGCGCGCCCATCTGCACGTTGGCACCGTCGTTGGTCAAACCTTTGGCAAGCAGTTCGCCGGAGCTGATGCTTTCGTCAAGTCCGGCGCGCAACATGCGCTGGAAGCGCGGATCAGCCTTCCCCAAATCGTGGAGATGACCAGCAAGACTAAGATCATGCTGGAGCACGAGTGGCAATTGCACAGCACTAGCAAGCGCCAGAGATCGTTGACCAACACCAAGGTTGTGGTCCTGAAGCAATACCTTGCGGCGAATCCGGTTCGAACTGTCGTCGTCTTCGCTCAGGTCCTCACGTTTGGGTCTGCCGAAATAGAGCAAGACGCCGAAGAACGCTTGCTTGCTAGTACGCAGGATCTTCGCATCTGTCAAAGACTCGGAGACAGCACCAAGGAGCGGTTCAAGAACTCCGGCATGAAGTGCCTCCCGCAGCAGCGGCTTGAGCTGTCGCGCGCCGGTTCGGGCATCGATTTCCTCGAGACGTATGTCGTCCAGCACTTTGCGAATGCCGTCCATGGCATGTTCGCCCAAGCCCTGCGCGATGGCCGATTCAAACTGGTTCTTGCGCAGAAGTTCGACGCGTTGATGCGTCCCGGCAAGCGCTTCTCGCGCTTGTCGGCTAAGGTCCGTTGCAGGGATCTCGGCTTCAGGCGCAAATCCCCATTGATCGCAGCCGTTTCGGTCCGACAACACGAGCAAATCGCCGGGAGCAATGTCCTTGGCAGATCCGAGCGCAATAAAGCCATCTTTGCCTTGGCGCCAAATGGTACTCGCGCCGCGAAGATCGGAGCGCAGTTTGAAGTCTTCCACCGCGACATCAACGCCTTCGACATCAAAGACATGATCCTCGCTATTGGCGCGACTCAACCAATGTCGGGCCGCTCGGACCGACAGTGACAGCACTTCCAAGCTGGACGGGGGCTGGGCATCGAGAATTTCGTTTACCAATTGGCTTTCGCTCGCCCCCAGTCCACTCAAGCTACTTCGCCACAGCAAGCGCACATCTTCCTGGGCATCACTCAAGCCATGAAGCAGCGCACCTACATCAGGGTCGTATTGCGGCCTTGGCGAGGTTTGTGCGAGCAGGTCGAGAAAGCAGGGCGTGAGTTGCAGCTCCGGGCGTGGCTTCGGATTCAAATCGGACAGGTCCGAATCACCCATGCGTTCGGCCAGTGCGCGAATCCCAAAATCGACCGCGCTGCCTTGTTGCTGCAACCATCGCCATGTCGCTGCCACTGCGGCACCGTAGACTGGGTCGTCAGCAGGCTCTCCACCACCAATGATCGCAGCGCGCGAATGGCCAAAACGCCCAAGTCGGTCGAGTCTGCCGAATCGCTGGCGAAGCGCATCCATGGCAGCGCACTCCGTCACCAAGCCCTGAAAATCGAGGTCGGCGCCAACCTCAATGCACTGGGTGGCGACCACAATAAGCGGCGCGTCATCCGGCTGATGCGTGCGCCCTGCGGCACAGCGCGCCATCAGTCGCTGTGCAATCGCGTCGCGATCCAGCGGTCGCGATCGGCCAATCATCAACTCAATCTGCGGTGGCGACTTTTGTTTCTGGAAGAGGTCGAAAACTGCGCGTGCGGTAGCGACACGATTCACCACGATCACTAACGCTGGCGCCGTACTGAACTTTTTGAGATCAGCCAAGAGCAAGCCTGCCGTTTCGAACAATGCCTTCGGTCGCTCGCGCGCCTTTTCGCAAAGCACGAGTTCCGCTGACTTGGGGCAGGATTGACGCTGTACGAGCAGTGGGTGCGCTGCGTCCTCTGCATCCAACTGAAAACGGTCACCTTCAGAATGGGCGGTCGCAGATAAAGGAACGACGCGCACCGACTGTTGCGGAAGCGCGTCCGGCTGGAACCTTCGCAAAGCGTTCGCCGTGCTGATCAAGGGTCGACTCAGGTGCGCTTCGTCCAACAGGATCAGGGTGTCGTGACCCAATAGGCCGGCGTGCAATGACAACGAGTAGTCTCTGACGCCATAGCCACGAAACAGCAGGCGCGAACCGATTTGATCCACCGTTGAAGAGATCAGCATGGGCTGCGCAGGACAGTGGGCAAAGCTGCGTTCTTTCGCCATCCCACCGCGCAGCTTAAAACTTTCCAACGCTTGACTGCCACCGCATCGAAGCAAGGCTGATCGCACCGCATGCACGGCCGGATCATCGCTTTGGTTTAGTCGATCGACCAGTTTGGCAGCGCGCTCCGCCGCCGCATCAACAATGATCCGTCGATCGACCACGAAAACAATGCGTCTAGCGGCGCGTTGCGGCTCGCCTAGTTCGGCGCAATAGGCCAAATGAAACAGGGCTATATCCATGCAGGCCGTCTTGCCGCTCGCCGTGGGCAAGTCGATCAAGTCGGGCCAACGATGTTCGCGGCAGAGTTGCGTTGCCAAGCGCCTCTGCCAAGGCAAAGGGGGTTGTCCGTGACAGGCGTCAAAAAACGCCTCAAACGAGAGTTCGTTCATCGCACCGATTCCGGAAGAAACAAACCTAAGCCCTTAAAGCGCCCGGCTCCCAGCAACAATGGCCCACGAATGTCTTGAGCAAAGTGAAGTTGCACGTGAAGGCGCATTTTTCCGCGAAAGTGCCCGGGAGCATCAAATCGCGAGCTGAGTTCAGACCCGCTTACCGGGGGTAGGCTTTGGGTTTCAATTCGCACGGGCGCAGGTAGCCCTTGTCGCATTAGTCCCGCGACGATGATCTGCTCAATCGTCAGATTTCGCTTCGGAAAGCGCTCCAGCACCAGAGGTGTCACTGTGCGCCAGGTCGATGCCGTGCCCAGGTAGCGCTGGAAGCGCAAACTCTGCAACTCGGACCGGGCATTTTCCACTCGGCGGACGCGGAGCACACCCATCCGCCCAAATTCCAATTGCTCTATGGCCGCCAATGCCTCGTCAAGCAACAACCAAGTTGCCGCATCTGTTCGTTTGGGCAATAGCAGCGCCAACCCTTTCAACTCGCCGCTGGCGTAGCGCTCATCCACAAACGCGAGCGGCACGATGGCCAAATGCGGTTCCAAACTTGGCGCGCCATCGCTCTGGTGACCGGACAACGTCTCGGGTGGTATGTCGGGCAACTTGCTCAGCAGTGCTCGCCGTAGTCGGTCCGTTGCTGCTACCGTCTGCGCGAGTCCTAGTCGTCGCCCATCATCAAAAGCAACGCTATAGGCGTGAACAAAATCGCCACTGGGCGCACGTGTGTCACAGGCAAGGTAGCGCTGGACACGTCCAATCGGCGGCTGGATGGTTTCGTCGGCCATCCGAAGCTGGTGAACTTGTTGCAGCCGGTCAAAGCGCCCTGGGCCGGGAACGCGCAACTCGTAATCGCCGGAGTCGTCGGGCGTCAACGTTACTGGTGGCACTTCGCTCTTCAGGCAAGCCCGCACAAGCGAACTGGAGTGGCCAACGTAGCTCAAGCGCGACAGCAATTTCCCTAAAGCACCCAATACCTCCGGCTCAGGCGTGGATTCCGGCCAGACGAAAGTGACGCAAGGGTCAGATGGCAGCACGCTTGGGAAAAACCGTTCTTGCTTGGTTCTACGCTCCAAGACATGCAGCAAGTTGGAGTTCTTTCCCGCGATAGTTTCGTCGTTGACAGGCACCCAGAAGCTGAGTGTCTGCCTTGTTCCAGGGGCCAGATCAACTCGCATTGATGGCGGAGGCTGCTTTTCAAGCCACCTTAGGGCCTGCTCAGTATCCAGACTCGGCCCACATTCCGCGTGCGTTGCGACCAGAGCAGAAAACAAACGTTGAGGATGTATCGGCCATTCCGGAAGCGAGCGATCGCCGTAATCACTCGCGACCACCCGGCCGCTGAGATACTCGATCTCGATGGCGAGCATGGCTCAAGCCTCCGCTTTGCCAAGCGCCTGAAGTTCGCGCGACTTCTTGATGAGATCAACCAGCTTGGCTTGAGGCTTTAGCATTTGCACGCCATTCCAGGGTAAGCCTGCAGCTTTAGCGGCTGTCACAGCGTCTTCGAAATCGCTTCGGGCGTCCTCAGCATTGATCTGGAATGGTTCGCAGCGACCATCGCCAAATACGAGCTCGAAATCAGCGAAACCGTCCGCAACCAGCCCGCAGCGTGAGCGCAGCCAGTAGCCCTGCTCTCGGCCCAACGTGAGTGCCAGCAAGCCTAGTGCGAGCAATACGCGCTGAGCCGCGGCATCACGAGTGGCGCTGGCTGCGCCCGAAGCCTCTGGAAATCGCAAGCGCCTGAGCGCGTTGACCGAGATCACAGCAATTTGCAGGGCGTGGTCGCAAGTGACTCCGCCTTTAGTGATGTGGCTTTGCTCCACAAGCTTCTCGCCGAGCACGAATTCGTGCTTCGTGCTGTCCGTGCTGACCAAGATGTTGCCATGGTTGATTTCCGACGGGCGAACCGGCTTTTCAGCCTTCGCCCCTTTTGCCACCTCCCAGGTCAGGGCGTCCTTGGATGTGACAGAGGCCTCTTTAACGATGGCGAGTGGATCCAGCCGTATGCCGCCCCGGGTCTCGCCGAACGCGGCATCGATACCGATGACTTCAGCTGTGATCGCACGGGCGAACTTGTTACCCAGTCCACCCGCCGCACCCGTTGAATCCCAACACCCAAACAGTAGCGCGCTTGGAGCATTTGCGAATATCTCGTTCGCATTGCGCACGTTAGCTTTTGCCAGTGCTGCGTAAAGCCCTGACTTCGAAAATGCTTTGCCATCTACTTGGCTGTCGCGAACGATTGCGTCGAAGATTCGATGCGGTGCAGCAAGGACGCTTACCGATCCGATCTCTGGAAATTCGGTGCTGAAATCAACGCGCAATTCGGGCAGCGCCAGACCTTTTCCGACTGCAGTAGCCAACGCTTCCTCCAGACGATTCGCTTGCGCGGCGACCGAGTCGAGAAGAACGCATTGCACGTCTTTGCCTTGCAGCTTACGAACTTCCCAGTTGTAGACCCCGCCGGCAAAGGTCGGCGGGAAAATCTTGTCGCCCACACCGCCTTCGGGCTGGAGGCGTTGACGAAGGCGAATGGCGGCGGCGGTGGAGATTGCTTTAGCAGACACGGACATTTACTGGATCCTTCTGTTGTGTTGGGAGTTCACTGAGATGGCGGCGCCAGAGCTCGATCGTCAGCCGTTCAACCTCGTTCCGCGGCAATTGATAGATCTGGTTGTAGAGCTGGGTGGGGAACTTGATCTGAAAGCGAACGAAAGGCGGGCAGCGCACAGGGATCTCCAGAGGATCGACATGCGAATGCTATCGGGCGAACAGATACATGTAAAGTTCATAAGAGTTAGAATTGATTTTGACAAGAATGTCCTACAAAGATAGGATGCAGTAAGCGGCGCGGCCTCATTGAAGAATTAGGGTGGGCATTGAGTTTGGTGCCACCGTTGAGACTTTCCGCGCCGCCCTCTTTATCTGAGTGCATTGCTTCCCGATAGTGAGCGCCAAGGGCGCGCTGGCCGCGGCGCGTGATGGTGGTTTGGATCAGCATGGTGGACGTCCTGCTGTTTGATTTGGCCAGCATCGCATTCGTGGTGGCCGTTTTTGGGTAGGGGTTGCTGGGTCCGCGCGCCGAAGGAATCTCGAGCTGCGAACGGCAGGTTCGCGCACTGGCGATCAAAAGCTGCGGACCATGGGTCCGCGTACCTAAAGCGAAGTGCTGCGGACCATGGGTCCGCGTACCTAAAGCGAGGTGCTGCGGACCGTGGGTCCACGTACCTGGAGCGAGGTGCTGCGGGCGGTGGGTCCGCGTACCTGACTTGAATCGCGGCGGACTGGGAGGTCGGCGTTCCCAGGATGAGGGCGAGTGGGCGGGTGTCATGGTGGGCCGCTTCTCCGGGTGTAAATTGCCGCGGCACGCCGATGCCAATCGCTCAGCTTGTCGCGCAGCGTTTGTGGGGCGATGACTTCGACGTCGGGGCCGTAGCGGGCGATGTCGAGGATCAGTTCGGTGTCGTTTCCATAAGGAACGCGCAGCTCATAGATGCCGTTTTCAAGGAATACGCCTTGCTGCTGTGCGTGCCAGATTTCGCCGCTGATCCACTTGGCGCGTTCGGGGGTGAATCGCAGCACGGCGGTGTCGGTGGCTGGTGCGTCGAACAGGCCGTAGGGCCGCTCGTTTTCGATGGCCGGCGCGGCGATGGGCTGGTCTTGCAGCGTGGGCCCTTCGATGCGGTCCATCGAGAAGTGGCGCCACGCTTCGCGACTGTGGCACCACGCGAGCAGATACCAGTTGCCGCGGTAATGCTCCAGCCGCACGGGCGACACGAGGCGCTGGGCGATGGTGTCGTGGGAGCGGGCGTGATAAGCGAAGGCTAGTTTGCGTTCGCTCAACGTTGCCTGCGCAACGGCGGCGAAGATGCGGGCGCTGGCCGGACGCAGCATGGGCGTGGTGACGCGCACGGCGTCGATTTTGGGTGTGCGCGCGGCGCCAATGCCTCGCGCGAGCAGCGTGTGGATGCGCGAGCGCAGCGGCTGAATCAGCGTGGTCAGTATGCCGGGCTGGCTGGCGGCGAGCATGTCTTCCGAAACCAGCAGCGCGTGCAGCTCCGATGGCGTGAACCACAATCCCGGCAGCTCGAAGGCGGGCGCGGTGCGGTCGTAGTGCCAGCCTTTGGCGCGCTTGTCGTAATCGAGCGGCGCCTGCAGCACATCGCGCAGATAGTGCAGGGTCCGGCGCAGTTGTTTGGACGAGGCCTCGCCCAGCGCTTCGCGTAAGCGCGCGGCGGGAATCGGCATTCGCGCTGCTTTGAGTTCGCGATGCGCGATGAACACGCGGTCGATCAGCGAATGGGTGTCGGAGCGGCTCATGCGAAGTCATCTCTAGCGATCCACCGTCGTAGGGGAAATACGCTGGAAAGAGCAGCCGCGAAACAGGCGCGGAGCCTGGGCTCAGAATTTGCGAGATTTGTTTGGCGCGATCACCACCGGCGCCAGCGGGCTGCGAGTGCGGCGGTGAGGCGTTGGATGGCCGGGCGCGCGGGCGGTTGCCCGATTCGGCAAACGAACAGCGGTAGGGGCAGATAGCCGTCGGTCTTTGCGGCGGGCGCTGAGGTTGCCGCAGGCGCCGAGGTTTCGGCGTGCGCGGCGGTTAGCAGCTCGGCCATTGTGTCAGGCGGCAAGAACTGGGTTCGCCTTGGTGCTTTCGGCGGGCGCGGTAGCGTTGGCCAATCGGCATCAGGGCAACGCCACCGACGGGGCCGTTGCTCAATTGCCGATGCGTTGCTTCAGTATATCGGCATCGATCCCGAGCCGCGTTCCAACGCGCGTCAGCCAGGATTTTTCTGGAATGCGCATACGGCCATCGGCGCGCGCCAGTGTGAGCAACGCTTCGATCAGTTGCTCGGAGTGTGTGGAGCTTTGCCGGAACACGGCGAGGAAGCGGTTCAACTCCGCCTCGACATTGAGTCCGCCGCTGCGACCCCGCTCGAAGTTGGTGAACGCGAGTTTGCGGCCGGCCTTCGATAGCTGCATGCGATCGATCAGCTCTTCGCCGTGCGCGGCTTCTTCGGCGGTGACCACGCCATCGGCTCGCGCGAGCGAACCGAGCAGCGCGAATAGCACCGAGATGAAGATTTCTTCTTTGGGATCGAGTTGCTCTTGCTTGAACAAGCCGCCGAGCGTGTCGCTGATCCAACTGAATGGTCCGGTTTCAGCCATGTCGATCCCCATCGAATGTGACCGGCTCGAATGCTACGCAAAAAGGCGCGCGCAGGCACGGGGATGACGCCGGTTCTTGATGCCAGGTTGGTGGATGCAGGCGTACGCGACCTGCATCCACTCACCTGCGACCGCTTTACTTCACTTCCACCAGCTTGATGTCGAACACCAGCGCCTGATTCGGGCCGATCGGGCGCGGGCCGCGCTCGCCATAGGCTTGTTCCGGCGGCAGGAAGATCGTCCAGTGATCGCCCACGCGCATCAACGGCAGCACTTCCTGCCAGCCTTTGAGCACCTGATCGACCTGGAACTTGGCCGGCACGCCGCGTGCGAACGACGAGTCGAACTCGAATCCATTCGGCAACGAGCCGCGGTAGTGCACGGTGACTTCGCTCTTGGCAGTGGGGCGTGCGCCGTTGCCTTCTTCGATGACGCGATACTGGATGCCCGAGGGCAGCGCGACGATGCCCTTCTTGGCGCGGTTCTCGGCCATGAATTTGTCGCTCGCGGCCTTGTTATCGGCGGAGAGCTTCTTGAACTTGGCTTCGGCTTCGGTGCGCAGCTTGTTTTCGAGGATGTCCATCTGCTCGGCAAGCTGCTCGCGCGGATAGGCCACTTCCTTGCCGGAGAAGCCGTCTTGCAGCGCGCGGATCACGCCGTTGATGTCGATTTGTACACCGCGCTCCTTGAGATCGGCGCCGAACTGGTATCCGACCGCATAGGAGAGTTTGGTCTTGTCCAGTGGGGCGGTGGGCGCAGTCGGCGCAGCCGCGGGCGCAGCCGGCGTTTGCGCCAGGACCAGCGGAGACAAAACCAGGGCGACCGCGGCCGCCAAGCCGTGTAACTTCATCGAAACCTCCGGGAAAGAAGAAAACGCGCTGCCGTGACCGGGAGCGGCTCTTGGGCAACGCGAGCGCCGCGGATTCTAGGGCAATCGAAATTGATCGGTCACTCGGCGAGCCAGTGCTGGTCTGGCGAGTTCAGCACAAGTTTAGTGCTATTCGCTATTCGACGCCGATGCTGTGGCGAATGCGATATCGTAAGATGCTGAATAAGAAAGGTTTTTCTTGTTGGCACGGCGCTTGATAGCAAACCCATTACCCGATGAGGGTCTTCAGACAGGAGTAACGCAATGGGTATGTTTTCCCGCTTGTCCGACATCGTCAACGCCAATCTGAACTCGCTTTTGGACAAAGCTGAGGATCCGGAGAAGATTGTGCGACTGATGATTCAGGAAATGGAGGACACGTTGGTAGAGGTCCGTTCCGCCGCCGCCAAAGTGATCGCCGAGCGCAAGGATCGCGAACGGCAGTTGGGTTTGCTGGCGCTCGAACAGAACGAATGGGAGCAGAAAGCAGAGCTGGCGCTGCGCAAGGATCGCGACGATCTGGCTGCCGCTGCGCTGACGCACAAAGCCAATCTGGCCGATCAACACAAAGTGGTGGCACGCGATCTCGAATTGCTCGGCGAGAATCTGGCCAAGCTCAACGACGATATCGCCAAGCTGCAGGCGAAATTGCAGGACGCCAAAGCTCGCCAACGTACGATCGTGATGCGCGCCCAAAATGCGCACACCTCGCTCAAAGCGCGCACGCAGATTCACTCGGCGAAGATCGACGACATGCTGAATCGCTTCGACTATGCCGAACGGCGCATTGACGCGGTCGAGGCACAGGCGGAAGCTTTAGACCTCGGTCGCGCCAAGAGCTTGAATCAGGCTTTTGCGGAGCTGGAAGCGCAAGACCGGATCAAGGGCGAACTGGAAGCGCTCAAAGCGCGCGTGCAGCAACAGCAGAAGGGGTAAGAGGCCATGTGGGCGGTACTGGAAGCTCCGCTGATCGTGTTCATGGTGGTGGTGGTGCCGATCTGGCTTATCCTGCACTACCGCAGCAAGCGGCCGCCAGGCGTCGCGGCGCCGTCCGCTCCCGAGAGCGACCAAGGCGAGTTGTGGATGACAGCGCGGCGCATGGAAGAACGGATCCGCACGTTGGAGCGAATCCTCGATGCTGATCATCCAACTTGGCGAGGACGCGCATGAACGCTTACTCTTATCGACACGATGTGGGGGCTGCAATGAGCTCAATGGATGCTCGCTACGAGGCGCGCAAGCTCTATCGCGACGTGGACAACCGCTGGCTGACCGGTGTGATGGCGGGATTGTCGGTGCACTTTGGCTGGAATCTGACGGCGCTGCGCATCGTCGCATTGGCGGCCTGCATGACCCCGCTCGTTCCGCTGGTGGTTCTGGTGTATGTGCTGATGGCGTTGTTTGTCCCGGCGCGATCGGCGCGCTGGGCCACCGGGGAGCGCTGGAGCGGACATGAACGTTGGACCGCGCCGTTCGCGGCACAACCGCCAGCGCCGCCGATGCCCTCTCGCGAGGAACTGACCTACCGTTTGCGCGAGATGGAAGATCGATTGCGCGCCATGGAGGCCTATATGACCAGCACTCAGTACGAGATCGACCGCGAGCTGAAAAAAGGCCGCAACTAAAGACGACAGGAGCCCGCAATTGCGGGCTCCTTGGTTTTTGCGGGTTGCGCTGCGCCAGCAGCTTCCGCAGGTCGGGTCCGCCTCGGCGATCGGTTCGTTTCTGGACGCCCTGCAAGCGGCGAGCGGGGAAACGCGGTCTTACAGTCGACTGCGATGCCGATACCGAAGTTCTGTCGCGCAAAAAAGAGCCCGCATGCGCGGGCTCTTTTGTGATGCGCAATCCGAAGCGATTACTCCAGATCGAGCGCTCCACGCGTACGCTCGCGACGCGCGTCTTCCTTCGCTTCGTACTCGCTCATGCAACGATCCGTCTGCTTGACCATCACGCATTCCAGATAGTCGGTGATCTCAACGAGCGCGGCGCGGATGGCTTTGCCGGCCGGCGTCTTGTTCTGGCTTTCGAGCTGACCGCCGAAGCCACCGCGATACAAGCCGATGCTCATGCCGCCGCCTTTGCTGGTGCCCTCGATGGTGCGCGAGAAATCGACCTCGCCCGTGGTGGCGTTGATCACGCGCAGATCGACCGCCAGATAGGCTTTCTCGCTGCTGCCGCCGAGCGACACGCCGCCGAAGCTGATGCCGCCGCCGGTGCTCGCGGTTTCTTCCTCGTAGGCCGTCACGGTGCCGGTGACCAGGTATTGGGCGCCGGTCAGCTGACCGATCTTGGCGCCGGTGCCAGCCGCAACGCGACCGGATGCCGCCAGATTCTGCTCATCGAGCACGGCACGGATTTGCTCGCGCTCGAGAACTTTGAACGCGCCGGTGGCGTTCAACTCATTGCTCAACATGCCCGCGAGCTCCCAGCCCACGCCGCCGCTCCACCACCCCGCACCGGATTGGTTGTCGAACTCGGTTACTGCCACGGTGGGCTTGTCGCCGCGGGCCAGCACCACTTGCGGCGCAACGGCCACGATCGCCAGCACGGAAGCAGTCAATAGTTTCATTGCGCGCATCGAAGATCCTCCAGGTAAGGTGTGTGTCGAAAGTCTAACGCTGTAAACGACACGGTACGCAGTTTCGAACAGCGAAGGGCCATTGGGGTTGTTGGTTGTTGGTTGTTGGTTCCTGGTTTCAGGCGCACACCCAATCCAACAACCAACAACCGACAACCGCTTAATCCCGTTGTTGGTTGATGGTTGTTGGTTCCTGGTTTCAGGCGCACACTCAATCTAAGAACCAACAACCAACAACCAAGAACCGCGTCAATCCCGTTGTTGGTCCTGGGTTCCTGGTTTCAGGCGCAAACCCACACAGTTCGACTTGCGCCAGGTCTGGTCACCGCGAATCCCAATCCAACAACCAACAACCAACAACCAACAACCGCTTCAATCCCGGTCGCCCATTTCATCGGCGCTTTCGCTGTCCTCGTCGTCGCGCCGGGTGCTCGGGACGGAAATGAACTCAGGTTGCGCGCCCAGCTTCAGGGCCGTCAGCGAGCCGCCCCACACGCAGCCGGTGTCGGTGCCATATACGCCCATACCTTCGAAACGGCCTAACGCGGACCAGTGTCCGGTGACCACGCGGAAGTCGCGCGCTTTGTGGCCCGGGACTTCGAACCACGGGTAGTAACCCGGTGGCTGGGTGCCGGGCGCGCCTTTTGCGTCGAAGTTGAGCTGTCCCTGCGTGTCGCAAAAGCGCAGCCGCGTGAACACATTGATCGTTGCGCGGGTGCGATCCAGGCCCTTGAGGCGTCGGCTCCAGCCTCCCGGTTTGTCGCCATACATCCGCAGCAGCACGTTCTTGAAATCTTTGTCGCGCAATTCGCGCTCGACGCGATCTGCCTCGCCGCGCGCACGCTCCAGGTTCCATTGCGGCGACAGGCCCGCATGAACCATCACGAAGCGCAGTTCCGGATCGTAATGCAGCAGCGGCCGGTGACGCAGCCAGGTGACCAGCTCCTCGCCATCCGGGGCGTCGAGTACGCGCCTCAAGTCGGCGTTTTTTTGCCGACGTTCGAGCGGTTTGACGCTTTCGGCGACCAGATGTAAATCGTGGTTACCGAGCACGGCAACTGCCGATTCGCCCAAGCCCTTGATGTAGCGCAGCGTCTCCAACGACTGCCCGCCGCGGTTGACGAGATCGCCGGTAAACCAGAAGCGGTCGCGCGTTGGGTCGAACGCCAGCCGCTCGACCAGCCGCTGCAGCGAGTCGTAGCACCCTTGCACATCACCAACGGCGTAAATGGTCAACGGCGCGACTCGCGATGGTTCCAACGCGCTTAATAGCGGGGGCCGACGCGGTTGGCAATGAGGATGGTTGGCAGTTGCGGGCGATTGCGGTCGTCAACGCATCGTAGGAGGGTCTCGATGCACAGAGGCAAAGCTTCGGACCATGGGTCCGCGTACCTAGAGCAAAAGCAAAGTTGCGGACCATGGGTCCGCGTACCTAGAGCAAAAGCAAAGCTGCGGACCATGGGTCCGCGTACCTAGAGCAAAAGCAAAGCTGCGGACCATGGGTC